>Ga0207773_100787_pt1 | contig 10859 bp, 7 predicted proteins | sample TtaePargueraPR_2_FD_187281 | JGI IMG/M metagenome (GOLD analysis project Ga0207773, IMG submission 187281) | Aerobic enrichment media microbial communities from Bioluminiscent Bay, La Parguera, Puerto Rico - Tt and M1 (3) (SPAdes) | ecosystem: Environmental > Aquatic > Marine > Unclassified ...
TTTACCTGCAGAAAAAAAGTAACAACGTATGAAGTGATTATAACTGTGAGATCATGCTACTACAAATAAATCTAGCACCCACTATAAGTCATATAGAACCATAATTTTATAATATGTATATCCACAATTGCACCAGTAAAGATTAAAAGGGAATCGAAATGATAGTTTTTATTAAGATATCAACTGCTTGGGTCTTCAGGCTTCCTACTACTTGAGCAAAGGATTTAAGGTTACTGGCATCATAGCAGATAATCAAATTTTATAATTTGACAATACGCTTTTTTACCAGTGAACAGCTACTATGAAAACACCCTGAAATTCAGCAAAATCATCACAAAGAATCTGCGTTGATCTGCGAGTTCTGCGGGAAACAGTTTTGCGAATTTTGAAGCTATTTTCACAATAGGGTACAATCACCTTTTATAAACTGTTCTATTTTATAATTGACAGGAATGATTCCATAAACCAACAAAGGAATTAATCGGCCTCTTTTTATCCTTTTTATTTTTTCAACAGGTCTATGGTTTCCATAAGCCACAAACTATCATTTATCACATTGATATTCTGTGATTTAATTAGTATTTTTAATTATAGAACTTTTAGTATTTTTTGAACCACATATTATGCGATTTGCCAATATTCGAATATGGTTATTTTTATTTGGAGCAATTTTCCTGATTGCGGCCTTCCTATTCCAACAATCAAGGACCAACCAACTGCAACTTCAGCAACAAGCATTTAAAAGTATAGAACTTTCCAAGCTGGCTTTGCTTGACGCATTGGACAATTATCATGCGCAGATGGACTCCTATTTGAGAAGGCAACTTTACAGCTACCTCCCAGATAAAGAGGACAATACCCAACAAGTTGCCCAAGAGATGGTCACTACTTTTGACACAAATAGTCCAAAACGTTTTCATATTGACACTATTCGGTACTTAACAGGTGATGAAAGTCCTGCTATTAAAAGTTCAATGTCAATTGCCCAAATGGACAGCTTTTTCATCAAAGAGCAAGATTATATTTTTCATTTTGAGGAAAAAAAGCCCAACAGTGAATTTTATACCAGCTTATCTGATTTCAGGAAAACTCTTGGCAACTTGGAAAAACAATGGGACATCAACATTGAAAACAAGGATGACTTAACAGAAAAAAGCCGAACCTTGGCCATTACTCATCACATCAGCCTTTACCAGTTGATGAGAAATAACTTGAACAACCTTTTTTTCGATGAAATATTCATCGTCAACTTACACGGGGAATCCATATATCCCCAAAAATTAAGTGGCATCAAGCTTTTTTCACCTGATCAGCTGTTCGCAGCACCTGATTCCGCTAGCCTTAACAAAAGTTTCCGGTCCCCACCAAATGTAGGCAATAAAAAAATCAGGCTTAAACTCTCTTCCAATGAATACGAAGTATTCATTGCCCCGTTCAGGTTAGGAAATGAACAATTCTACATCACTGGAATCAAAGAGAGTGCACAATTCCAAAAAGTGGCCCTAAGAATTAATTTTAATTGGCTAAGCACCTTTATCATTGGCCTGCTATTGATATTTACCTGCATTCCTCTGATCGCCATTTTCAAAATGGATGTCGGGGATATCCTTACCAAAAACAAAGTCTATAGTGCAGGACTTTCTTTGATCCTTTTTGCGCTGATTATGGGGTTCACCATTTCTTTCATAAGAAATCAAAGCCAACCAATTACCTATCCTAAAGAAATTAACTTAATCAAGACATATTATAAAAACCAAAACGCTGGGCTTCCCTATTATCTAAGTCAGTTGAAGGAAGGGGATGCCACTAAGGTAAAAGTAGACCGGACGGGTTTAATTAATGAAGTATTATGGTTTGACGATGAATCCAAAATAAAATTATTACATATCCCCAAAAAGGACCCGCTGACTTTAGACTTCAATTCAAATCGTTTTATAAAGCTGGATAATCGTGATTATGTCCAATACTTTAACCGGCCTACTCCAGAAGCTACAAAAAAGTATTTCACAAGTGCCCACTATTCCCAATCTACAGGCAAATTGGAAGCTGTAATCAGCATGATGGACAGCGATTCGGTTAAAAAAGCCATTACATTTAAACTTGACCAGATATTTCCTGAAAACCTGGAAAACCACCGTTTCCTGATTTTCAAATCCGATGGGAAAATACTCTATAGAAGTCAATCTGTCCAGATCCCAATAGCCCACCTACAACAAGCCGTAGAAAAGCGTAAATGGACGGAAATTAATACGCTAATTCAAAACAACCCTAATCCGGACGAATATGCTTACTGGCCTATTCCCCTTTACGTCAATGGTCATGACTATCAGGGAATTTTAAGCCATCTGGATCTGGAAGGTTACGACCAGCAAATCTGGCTGCTTTTCTTAATCAATCAAAGCCAAAACCAGATTTTCTCCTCCCTAACTGCCCTTGAAGCCATTGCTTTTTCACTGATATATCTCTTAGTGCTGCTAATAATGTCCTTTCTTACCTTTCTTTCCCAAAACCGAAGTATTTACTTAAACCATTCCCGGTTTTATTATGCATGGTTCAGCCCCGCTCCATCCAAAAGGCCCCAATACCTTCTCCTGAATATTATTTTTATTTTGGATATCATTTTCTTCCTGGCCCTATATTATTTAGTCCCAAACGATATTTTTACCCTGTTTTTTTGGAGCATACTATTTGCCCTTCATGCCTCCATCTGTAAATTCCTGCTGATCCATCCCAACGGTCAAGGCAAATACAGAGGGCCACAATATAATTTCATTTTCATTTCGGTTGCCCTGTGGATAGTAATCTGGATAATGCTGATGAATATTAATTCCATGTTTTTTTTAGAAAGTTCTGGTTCAATTTACGGTATTGGAATTTTTATGATCATAACAATGGTTTATACCTTTTATATCATGAATTTTGATCGTCCAATTTTTTTTATTCAATCAGAAAAAGAGAGCCGCCCTTCAAAAAACAGTTTAGCCAATAATATTCATAAGAAATTCACGAATCTTTGGGACTTTATCACCGAAATCACCAAACAAAAACGGATATATTCCCTTTGTTTTTTTCTGTGGGCAGTGCTTATAGGTTTTTTGCCCGGTTATTTAATTCATCGAAAAATAAATATCCAGGAACAGTACATTTGGGAGCACCTGGACACTCCGATTTCAGCCAAAACAACGGTAAATAATGACTCTGTGGCGAGGTGGAGTGATTATTTTGAAGCAGTTAGACGAATTACTTTCAACCGAATTACAGACCAAATCGACCCAAGGGTCAACCGGTTTATTTCACCCCAAAGGGAACTGCTTCTTGATTCCTTCGAGAAGCCAAACAAAGCCCATCTACTGAATCGAAAAGTAGAAAATCCGGATCAAGGTATACCAAACGGCATATTATCGCGGTTTTTGGGCAAAATTATGGACAACTTATTCCTTTTCATTATTTCATTACTTTTGGGCATATTGTTCTTTAAACTGATCCTTTTCCTTTCCAGTCGAATATTTCTTAGTGAATACCTCTTTACTTTTGAAAAAAACAAGCTTCCTGAAAACCTGAAAGAAGGCAAATACAACTTCCTCATATGCACAGATAATGAGAAAGCAAAGCCTTGGATAGAAGAACAATTCGACATTCCCAAGGAAAAATCACTGCACATTGACCTAGAATTCCCCATTGAAATCGAAGAAATCATTTCTGACAAATATTGGAGCAAAGCCAAAGCTGTCCTCATCGAAAACATTCACCTTCCACTAAAATTGGATGAATTACGTGATGACCTGGCTAAAATTATCCAAAAAACTCAGGAAAATAACTTATACCTGTTCGTTACTTCTGGAAAATCCTTTAGGGAATTAATTTATAACATTCCCGATCAGGAAGAGCGCTTGGCATTTTCGGAGCTGTTTGCACCCTTTCTGATTCATACCATCCCTCTAAACTTCCTGCATTCGGAATTCAAATTAAACATAAAAGGCTCCACCAATGAGGAGGAAGAATACATTGAGATTCTCAACAAGGAAATCAATTATGGTTCCAACAGCCCTCAACTAAGTGCCATCATCAACCAGCAAATTCAAGACGGTGACATCACCACCATAAATCAGGAGGAGTTCGAAAAATTCATTATCATAATACAGCGTTACAACAAAGCCTATTATATGAATATCTGGAACGAGCTGAGCTTCCAAGAAAAGAAATTGGCTTATTATTATGCCACAGAAGGATATATCAACTATAAAAACAGACGAACCCTTACAGAAATGATTCAAAAGGGAGTTTTTATACATGACAAGGATGCAGATAGGCCAATTTTATTTTCCTATAGCTTTTTGACCTTCGTCTCCCAAGGTATTTCGGAAGAAGAAACCAAACTCTTTAGTAAAGACGAAAGACAGCATGGCAACTCCGTACAAATCCAAACTGCGGCAATCAGCTTTATTTTTATCAGTATTGCAGTTATCAGCTTCTATGACCCCAATTTCCTCAACAAAACCTCTGCCTATGTAAGTGCCATTATTGGTGTACTTGGCACTGTTTATGGCATAGTCAGCCGGGGCCTAATATTTTTTACCAAAGGCAAAAGTCAGGATACAAAGATCCCCTCTGATTAGCACTTATCAATAAAAAGCATCTTCAAATTGCTTGAAGCGGAGCACACCGCTTTTATCCTTATAAACCCCTACTATATCGAATCGGATATCTTTATGCCAGTCCTTTTCGTGAATATAATGATCTGCAGCCCGTATGATCAACTGGCGTTTTCTATAATCCACAAATTCCTCTGCATATCCGAATCCTGTACCGCTTCTAAACTTCACCTCCACAAATACCAATAAGCCATGATCTTCCATGATCAGGTCAATTTCCGCATGCCTATACCTATAGTTCTTCTCCCTCAGCGTATAGCCTTTGGAAAGCAGGAAATCAGCTGCCTGTTGTTCAGCGGTATTGCCAATATCATTGTGATGTGCCATCGTAATTTTTTGTTAATTTTGACAAAAATTAAGCATTGAAGTATCCCGAATTCAGGAAAGCCGATGCTAAAAAAGAACTTGAACTCAAAAAACGGTGTTAGTCACCATTGTACCGCAAAGCATCAACTGTGAATCAAATTATTAATAAAAAAGTAAAATTTATAGATCTGGGCAAAAAAGATTACAAAGAAACTTGGGATTACCAGGAAGAACTTTTCTCCCAAATCGTTTCCACCAAGATCGAAAACCGAAAAAACGGACCTGACAAGCAGCAGATCACGCAAAACTATTTGCTGTTTGTGGAGCACCCCCATGTGTATACTTTAGGCAAAAGCGGTGAACTTTCCCATTTACTGTTGGACGAAGCCCAACTGGCAGAAAAAGAGGCTACTTTCTACAAAATCAACCGTGGAGGTGATATAACCTACCACGGACCGGGACAGCTTGTGGGATATCCACTTTTGGATTTGGACAATTTCTTCACTGACATTCACAAATACTTGCGGTACCTGGAAGAAGCTATTATCTTGACTTTGGCTGAATATGGCCTGGATGCAGGAAGGATTGAAGGACTGACCGGGGTATGGCTGGATCATGAAAAACGCCTCAACCCAAGGAAAATCTGTGCTTTGGGAGTAAAATCAAGCCGATGGGTAACCATGCATGGCTTTGCTTTCAATGTAAATGCAGACCTTTCCTATTTCGGCAATATTGTACCTTGTGGCATTTCGGACAAAGCCGTTACTTCTCTTCATCTGGAAATTGGCAAACACATTGATGAAAATGAAGTAAAGGGAAAAGTCAAGAAACACCTGGCCGATTTATTTGAAATTGAGTGGGCGGATTAAAAAAAGATCCTCCGAAAAATTGAACTACCAAGCAGTATGAAAAAGGATATAGCATTCCATCCGGTAACCGGTGTCAAACTGGCCATTGCGAAAGAAGAAGTTAACGACAACACGGAATGGGGCGTATACATCATCAACCTCAACTTGATTGAATTGAAAAACTTGATGGTAACCTCCAAAGGTTATGGAACCATCAATGGTAAGGAGCGTAAGACGTCTACCTTACGGCATATGATCGAAGAGATGGGGCCTCAGAGCATTGCCAAAATTGAACCAATAGACCCTAATTTATTTGCCCTTAATAATGAATTTTGGGTAAGTTATTATATATTGGATCAGATATTTGACAAAAAATTCGTCTTCGTGGAAGGCAGTATGGATGAAAGTAACATTCAGCATATCCCTGAATTGAACCTCGAAGGCGTTTTGCATCCGTAATTTAGGCTATGGCAGATTTTTTAAGGGACCTTAGAGACATTCTATTTTTGGATATCGAGACCATTTCCTTTACGGAAAGCTTCGAGCAGCTCCCATCCAGGCTTCAAGATGAATGGCTCAAAAAATCTGCCCATTTACCTAATGAGGGGCAATTGCCTATTGAAGATCTTTATTTTGAAAAAGCGGGAATTTATGCCGAATTTGGCAGAGTAGCTTGTATTGGTCTGGGGTATTTTCTATATGACCCCGAACTCGAGCAGCTTCAATTTCGGACAAAGACCATTGCAGAACCTGAAGAGCATGACACCCTGCTAGGATTTCGTGAAATTTTAGAAAAGAAACCCTGGACACTGTGCGCACATAACGGTAAAGAATTTGACTTTCCTTATCTTTGCAGGAGAATGCTTATCAATCGAATTCCATTGCCTGAAGTGCTTCAAATGGCCGGCAAAAAGCCATGGGATATCAGGCATCTTGACACCTTGGAACTTTGGAAATTTGGAGATTACAAACATTACACCAGACTGGAGTTATTGGCTTCCATTTTCGATATTCCAAGCTCGAAAGACGATATCAATGGAAGTGAAGTCAACAAAGTCTTTTATAAAGACCAAGATTTATCATCCATTCGAAAATATTGTCTCAAAGACGTGGAAGTAACTGCAAAGATTTACTTAGCTTTTCAGGGGCTTCCAGGGGATATTCAAATTAAAGTTATTTGTTTGGATGAAGATTTGCCTGAAGAATGAAATTATTAAGGGCTATTATAAAACTCTCCCACCACTTTAATGGTATAATAGAAAAGCAAAACCAATATTAAAAGACCAGGCTTATCACCCAAGCCTCATTTTGAATAAAAAAAGAAAACAGGCTACACCGCCTGACATTGAAAAGAATTAATTTTTATGAGCAAAAGATCAAGAAAACAACGAACAGGAAGAGACAAGGGAGGCAAAATCAATAATGCCGCCCAATTAGCGGAGCGGGTTCTGAACTTTTTGGACAACCATTATGGAGAAGAGTTCTCCATCAAACAAATCATCAAAAAATTAAATATCCGGGACAAAATCTCCAAAGGGGGAGTTGAACCCGTTTTGAATAAACTGGTGGATGCCGGCTCGGTTTCCAGAAATCCAAGAAACCACTTTTCCTCCACCAAATCACCTGACTTCATCGAAGGTACCGTGGATTATGTCAACCCACGGTTTGCGTTTATTGTTCCTGACAACAAATCCGAAGAGGAAGAAGACATATTGGTCAAAGCCAATGACATGAAAAACGCCCTGGATGATGACAGGGTTCGGGTGATGGTTTACCCTAATAAACGACATGGACAAAAAAGAGAAGGACGGGTATTGGAAATCGTCAAAAAGGCACGTGAAGAATTTGTCGGCAGGGTGGAGATTTCCCCAAGGTTTGCTTTTGTAGTCCCCGACTTCAAAAAAATGCACCATGATATTTTCATCAGAAAATCTGACCTTATAGGTGCCGAACACAACCAAAAGGTAGTGGTCAAAATCACCGAATGGCGGGAAGAAGACAAAAATCCAACAGGAAAAGTCACACGGATTCTGGGAAAAGCGGGAGAGCATGAAGTGGAAATCCATTCCATTATGGCCGAATTTGGTTTGCCATTTGAATACCCTCAGGAGGTGGAAGAAGAAGCGGAAGCTATTCCTGAAGAGATTTCCAAGGCTGAAATCAAAACCAGAAAAGATTTCAGGGACATCACTACGTTCACCATCGACCCGGCCGATGCCAAGGACTTTGATGATGCGATCTCCTATCAGCGTTTGCCTAATGGAAATATAGAACTCGGAGTACACATTGCGGATGTGACCCATTATGTCAAACCCAAAACGGGCCTGGAGAAAGAGGCATACGACCGTGCCACCTCTGTTTACCTGGTGGACAGGACTATCCCTATGCTGCCAGAAAGGCTGAGCAACGGGCTTTGCTCTTTGAGGCCAAACGAAGACAAGTTGACTTTCTCCTGTGTCTTCGAATTGGACGAAAGCGGTGGGGTGCACAAACAATGGATCGGAAGGACGATCATTCACTCGGATAGGCGTTTTGCTTATGAAGAGGCCCAGGAAAACATCGATAAGCAGGAAGGGGATTTTTACTCCGAGCTCACCCTGCTCAACAACCTGGCTAAGAAAATCCGAAAACGAAGATTTCAAAATGGCGCCATCAACTTTGAAACAGTAGAAGTCAAATTCAATCTGGACGAAAAAGGCACTCCACTAGGCCTGATGGTAAAAGAGCGAAAAGACATCCATAAAATGATTGAGGAATTTATGCTCCTGGCCAATAAGGCAGTGGCAGAATTCATTTACAATAAAAACAAGGGCAAGGACACCTTTGTTTATAGAACGCACGACCATCCTGACTTGGAACGCTTGGAGACTTTCGCGAGCTTTGCCAAAAAATTCGGCCATCAGATTACCATTTCTGAAGACACGCAAATTTCCTCCACCCTTAATAAACTGATGGCTGAAATAGAAGGAAAACCTGAGCAAAACCTTCTGGAACAACTGGCCATCAGGAGCATGGCAAAAGCCAAGTACACCACCGAGCCTAAAGGCCACTTTGGTTTGGCATTTAATCATTATACCCATTTCACCTCTCCTATCCGAAGGTATCCGGACATGATGGTCCACCGCTTGTTGCAGCTTTATCTGGACAGCGGAAAATCCCCGGACAAGGAGCAGTGGGAGGACAAATGCGTTCATTCTTCAGAAAGGGAAAAAAGGGCCTCTGACGCCGAAAGAGCTTCTATCAAATACAAACAGGTAGAATTTATGTCCCTTGCAGAAGACAAGGTTTATGACGGAATCATTTCAGGTGTAACCGAATGGGGTATCTTTGTGGAAATTACCGAAACCAAATGCGAAGGAATGGTTCGTTTGCAGGAGTTACGTGATGACTATTATGAATTTGACGAAAAAAACATGCGCCTAATCGGTAGCAGAAATAAGAAAATGATCACATTGGGTGATAAGGTGAAGGTCCGTGTACTGAATACGGACATTGACAGAAGAACCATAGATTTGGAATTTGCAGATGACAATGACTAAAACCAACCTAAGCCAGGAGCTGATGGAGCAACTGGAAAAACATATTCAGGAGTTTTCGTTCGGCAATGCTCCCCTGGAGTTATATGAGCCCATTTCTTATATCATGAGCTTGGGAGGGAAGCGCATAAGGCCATTGCTTACCCTTTTGGCTTATTCCCTCTACCGTGATGATTATGAAAAAATACTTACTCCCGCTGCCGCAATAGAGGTTTTTCATAATTTCACCCTAGTGCATGATGACATTATGGATGCAGCGCCACTGAGACGGGGAAAGGCCACTGTGCACAAAAAGTGGAACACCAACACCGCCATTCTTTCTGGAGATGTTATGCTGGTAAAGGTTTATGACATGCTTTTACATGTTCCTGATGATAAGCTTGCCATTTGCCTTAAACTCTTTAACCAAACCGCCGCTGAAGTATGTGAAGGACAGCAACATGACATGAACTTCGAGATCCAGGAAAACGTCCTCGAATCAGAATACTTGGAAATGATCCGACAAAAGACCGCTGTATTGTTGGGCTTTGCTCTTCAATATGGCGCTATCCTGGGGGGAGCAACTTTGGATGATGCCCAGCATCTCTATGATTTCGGGGTAAATATTGGGATTGGGTTTCAGCTAAAAGACGATCTCCTGGATGTCTATGCAGACAAGTCCAAATTTGGAAAGCAAGTGGGGGGTGATATTATCGCTAACAAAAAGACGTTTCTATTGATCAAGGCCAAGGAACTCGCCACAGGTGAGGACAAAAAGCTCCTTGATGAATGGATGTCCAAGGAAGATTTTGACAAGGAACAAAAAGTAAAAGAAGTCACCGATCTTTACGATAAACTAGGTATCAAGAACATTACGGAATCCAAAATGGAATCCTATTTCCAGCGTGGTTTTGATCAGCTTAATGACATCAATATCAACAAATCTGAAGTACTTGAAGCTCTAAAAGGGCTTACAAAAGACTTAATAGACCGGGAAAAATAATTTTCCCGGTATTTGCCACCAAATCAAAACAATATGACACTTTCTGCTACGGTATTGATCATCATCATTACTGCATTGAGCTCATACTACGGTTGGAATAAACACAGCTTTTTATCCAGAAGCATGTTCAACCCCTATCAAATCAATCAAAATGGTCAGTTTGATAGGTTTATTCTTTCTGGCTTTATCCATAAGGATGCTGTGCATTTACTTTTCAATATGATTACCTTCTATTTCTTTGGCGGATTGGTGGAACAGTACCTCACCTACCGGTTTGGTGGGATGCTGGGGATTACCATCTTTGTGGCATTCTACTTAACAGCCATTGCTATTTCCGATATCCCGACCTATCTCAAACACAAAAACAACCCTAGCTATCAGGCCTTAGGAGCTTCTGGAGGAACTGCCGCAGCAGTGTTTGCCAGTATTGTGCTTATGCCCATGGCTGACATTTGCATATTTGGACTCATCTGCCTCCCGGGCTTTATCCTTGGCTTACTGTTTTTGGCTTATTCCATGATCAAAAGCAAGCAGG
>Ga0207773_100789_pt1 | contig 10857 bp, 11 predicted proteins | sample TtaePargueraPR_2_FD_187281 | JGI IMG/M metagenome (GOLD analysis project Ga0207773, IMG submission 187281) | Aerobic enrichment media microbial communities from Bioluminiscent Bay, La Parguera, Puerto Rico - Tt and M1 (3) (SPAdes) | ecosystem: Environmental > Aquatic > Marine > Unclassified ...
GCCGGGCCTCACCTTCTGGATCCCTTCGACGATCACCAGGTCGCCCTCGGCCAGACCCTGCTCGACGATCAAGCCGGTGCCGACCGCGCGGCCTAGGGTGAGGCGGCGCACGTCGACCTTGTTGTCGGCGGTGACCACCAGCGCGAAAGGCCCGGCCTGGTCGACCTGCAGCGCCGCCTGGGGGATCAGCAGGGCGTGGGTCGGCGTGCCGCGCTCGATGCTGACGTTCACGAAGGCGCCGTCCACCAGCAGGCGGTCGGGGTTGGGAAACTCCGCCCGCACGGTGGCGGTGTCGGTGCCCTGGTTCACCTCGATGTCGAGGAAGTTGATCTTGCCCGGATGCTCGTAGGGCCTGCCGTCGGGCAGCTCCAGGCGGACCACCAGCGACTGGATGTCCACGCCCGTCTCGGCCATGCGGCGCTGCGCCTCCAGCACCTCGCGCTGGCTCGCCGGGAAGGTGACGTAGATCGGGTCCTGGCTGACGATGGTGGCGAGCGGCCCGGAGCTCGGGCCGACGAGGTTGCCCTCGGAATACCTGGCAAGGCCGATGCGGCCGGCGACCGGCGCGCGGATCTCCGTGTAGGTGAGGTTGATCTTGGCGACCTCCAGGCTGGCCTGGCTCTCCTGCACGCGCGCCTTGGCCATGGCCAGGGTAGCGGCCCGGTCGTCGCGCGTGGCCACCGCCACCGTCTGCTTCTTCACGAGCTCCTCGGCGCGGTTCAGCTGCAGCTGGGCGTTGTGGGCATCGGCCTCGGCGCTGGCGAGGTCCGCCTCGGACTGCTTCACCGCCGCCTGGAACGGCTCCGGCTCGATGCGGAACAGCAGGTCGCCCACGGCGACGTCCTGGCCTTCGGTGAAGAGGCGCTCCTGCAGGAAACCCTCGACGCGGGCGCGAAGCTCGACCTTGTCGACGGCGACGACCCGACCAACAAAGGCGGTGGCGGGGGTCACGTCCTGGCGGGCGAGTTCGATGACGCTGACAGCGGCCGGCGGCGCCGGCGTGGCGGCTTCCTGGTCGGCCTCGCCGCAGGACGCGGCAAGGACGCCGGCAAGAACCACGGCGCCGAACCTCTTTGCCAGGCGGGGCACGACCTCGGTCACGGCACCGATCCCCTGACGGTGGGCCAAGCTGTCAAGGCGAGTATGCGGTCAGGCGTGGTTAAACGCACGAACTATTGCCGGCCGGCGGCGGCCCTGTGCCGGCGCCGACCGGTTCTGTCTCCGGCGCGACAAGCGATTGAAAGCGTTAAGTTAATATGAAACCGAGCCATGCTCCCACTGCATGGTCAGGCTGTTTAGGCGGCATTTGTGCCCTGCACAATGAAGGCTTATCTCCAGCGCCAGAAACATTGGCACACATGCGGCGGCTCCGGCACCCAGATGCCCCTCGAGCCGCCAACGTTGAAGGAGACTAGGGCGATGGCCAACGTGATCTTCACGGCTCGTCCGTATATGCCCGGCCAGGTGCTCGGCGACCTGCTGGGCCGCATCGTGATGGCGACCTATGACCTAGTCGTCGAGCTGCGCGACGCCTATGCGGCGGAGCGCAAGGCCCAGAAGCTGGCTCAGGCGACCCGCCACCTGGATCGCCGCCTGCTGCGCGACATCGGGCTCGACCACAGCGCCAGCTGACGCCCCGCCGGCCGTACGGCCGGCCACGGCACGAACCGCAGAACATGAGGACGGCCCCGGAGCGTTCCGGGGCCGTCTTTCGTGCTTGGCATCCCGCCGCGATCAGGCCGGGTAGCGGATGAGCAGGTGGTTCAGGCCGCCGAGCACCTGATAGAGCTGGTCGAACTGCGCCTTGAAGTGGTCCCACTCCTGGCGCGGGTCGAGTTCGTGCAGCGTGGTCTGAATGGTGCCCAGCGAGGTGTTGCCGTCAATCCACGGCAGGATGGCCGTCGCCAGGCGCGGCAGCGGGAACTTCAGCTGCAGCCCGTCGAAGTCCCCCTTCAGCACCAGGTCGCGCTGGATCGCCTTGGCGAGGGTGGCGCCGTCGAGCACGCGCAGGCAGGGGATCGCCTCGGGGCCGTAAGGCCAGGCGAGCGTCTCGGTCGCCGCGCGCCGCGAAACGTAGAACACGTGGGTCTTGAGGTTGCCGGCGAGCTTCTCGGCAACCGCCGCACGACCTTCCGGCGAGAGCCGGGCGAGCTGGCGCAGCAGCACCGGGTCCTTCAGGTAGGTCGCGGGCTCGTAGCGCAGCGGCTCGATGAAGGAGATGAGATTCAGCCGCGCCCCGCTCAGCAGCTCGGCGATCTCGTCGACGGTGTAGGAGCGGTCCTGGCTGTGCAGCAGCAGGTCGACCAGCTCCGCGTCGCTGCCGGTATGGTCGCGCAGCACCGGGTTGCGGGCGAAGAGGTTGGTCGGCGGCAGGTTCGCGAGCAGCCGGCGGGCAACGCTCACCTGCTCGGCCAGCGGCCGGTCCCCCGCCATGGTGCGCAGCACCGTCTGCAGCGGATAGGCGCCGCTGCGCCCGTAGGTCCCATAGACCATGACGCCCATGCCGCCGTCGGGTGCCAGCAGGCCGGTCAGCGCCTTCAGGCCGGCCAGCGGGTCCGGCAGGTGGTGCAGCACGCCGCAGCAGTCGATGTAGTCGAAGCTGCCGAGGTCGAGCTTCTCCGCCTCCAGCAGCGAGCCGGTGACGAAGCGGACGTTGGTCAGCTTGCGCTGGCGCGCCCGCGCCTCGGCCACCGCGCGCGAGCGGGTCGAGAGGTCCAGGTAGACCACCTCGCCCGGCGTGCCGCCCACGCCCGCCGCGTCGGTCAGCTGCTGGGCCAGCATGATGGTGGCGTCGCCGGTGCCGCCGCCGGCGACGAGGGCGCGGAACGGCTGGCGGAAGTCGCGCCGGCCGGCGAAGAGGTAGTGGTTGATCTCCAGCAGGTTGCTCGGCGAGCCGATGATCAGGCGCCTGGCCTCGTCGGCCGGATCGCGCGACGGGTAGGGATAAGCCTCGTACTGGTCGCGCAGCTTGTCAGGCGGGGTCGGGTCGCTTTCGCTCATGGCTCGCACGCTCACAGGAACAGCGGTGCCCCGCCGAAGGCGGGGCCGCCGGGAATGAACACCCTCGTATAGCGGAATTTAGGCCGGGCCGGTGGTCAGGACCACTTTGCCGGTGGAGCGCCTTTCGAGCAGCAGTGACATGGCTTCGGCGGCGTCGCCAAGAGCAAGCTTATGTGAAACGTGTGGCCGAAGAAGGCCGGAGTCCACCCAGTGGAAGAGCTCGCGGAACTGCTGGGCGAGGCGGTCGGGCGCGTGCTTGCGGTAGGACCCCCAGTAGACGCCCATCACCGCGATGTTCTTCACCAGCAGGATGTTGGCCGGCACCTGCGGCACGCGCCCGGCGGCGAAGCCGATAACCAGCAGGCGGCCGGACCAGGCGATGCAGCGCAGCGAGGCGTCGAAGACGTCGCCGCCGACCGGATCGAAAATGACATCGGCGCCGCGACCGGCGGTGATCGCCTTCACGCGCTCGCGCAGGTCCTCGCTGCGGTAGTCGATCAGGTGGTCAGCGCCGTGCGCCTTGGCGACCGCCAGCTTGTCGGCGCCACCGGCAGTGGCGATCACCGTTGCGCCGATCGCCTTGCCGATCTCGACGGCGGCAAGGCCGACGCCGCCGGCCGCGCCGTGCACCAGCAGCACTTCGCCCGGCTGCAGGTCGGCGTGCCAGCGCAGCGCGCCGTGGGCGGTGCCGTAGGTGATCGGAAAGCCGGCCGTCGCGGCCCAGTCGAGGCGCCTTGGCACCAGTGCCGCAGGCAGCGGATAGACGTCGCCGGCACGCGCCAGCGCCGCCTCCGCGTAGCCGCCCCAGTCGGTCAGCGCCATGACGCGCTGGCCTTCGGCGAGGCCGCTGACGTTGGCGCCCAGCGCGCGCACCGTGCCGGCGATCTCGAGCCCCGGCGAAAACGGAAACGGCGGCTTCTCCTGGTACTTGCCGGCAATCATCAGGGTGTCGGCGAAGTTGACGCCGGCGGCCGCCACGTCGATCAGCACCTGGTCGGGCGCCGGCTCGGGCAGCGGCACCTCTTCCAGCGTCAGGCTTTCCGGGCCGCCCCAGGCGCGGCACAGCACGGCTTTCATGGGCAGCGGACCGGCTAGAAGGGGATCTGGGCGGCGGGGCGGATCTCCCCGACGTGCCGCCCGGCACGGTTCAGCACCGGCGTGGTGAACAGCCCGCCCAGGCCGGCGGCCTGCTGCTCGGTCAGGATGCCGAAATGCGCGAGCAGGCGGCCCATCAGCACCTCGGCCGCGCGGCCGGCGCCGTCGTCGACCTTGAGGGCGACGCCGAGCCCGAGCTCGGGAAAGGCGGCGCAGTAGACGCCCTCGGCACCGGTCTTGATGAGCGCCTTCTCCCCGGTCATCTCCATCACCCGGGTGTCGAAGCGGCCGCTGCCGGCGACCATGAAGGGGTGCGCCGCCACCGCGCGGCGCAGGCGCCGGCAGGCTTCCTGACGCGCCTCGGGCTGGTCGTCGGGATGACCGAGGCGGGCCATGGCGAGCGCCATGTTGCCGAGCGGGATGCCGATCACGGGGATGCTGCAGCCGTCGATGCCGCGTGGCGCGCCGCCGAGGTCGAGCCCGGTCATGCCTTCCAGCACGCCGAGGATGCGCTGCTGCACCGGGTGCTCGTAGTTCACGTAGCCCCGGGTCGGCACGCCGAGGTGGCGCGCGAGCGTGAGGAAGCCGCTGTGCTTGCCCGAGCAGTTGTTGTGTGCGGCGGTGCCCTCCCCGCCGCCGGCGAGCAGCGCGATCAGGGCCGGCTCGTAGCCCGGCAGCTGCGGGCCGCACTCGAGGTCGGCCGCGGACAGCCCCATGCGCTGCAGCCAGGCGGTCACGGCCTCCACGTGGCGCGGCTCGCCGCTGTGGCTGGCGCAGGCCAGCGCCAGTTCCGGCTCGCTCACCTGGAAGGCGTCGGCGGCGCCGCTCTCGACCAGCGCGATCGCCTGCAGCGACTTGATGGCGGAGCGGGCATAGACCGGGCGGTCGGTGTCGCCCGCCTGCAGCACCAGCCTGCCTTCGGTATCGACGACGGCAACGGCGGCGCGGTGGCGGCTTTCGACCTGGCTGCCGCGGGTCACCTCGACCAGCAGGGGGTTGGCGGCCTCGACGGCGGCGGCCTTGGGGGGACTGTCAGTCAGCATGAAGCGCGGAATCTTGCGAAAAAAGGGCCGGCGCGGCCAGCCGGCGCGCCCGCCAAGCAGCTTGCCTCCCCGGCCCCGGCCATGCAAGGTCTGCCGCCATGCGGGGATATTTCGCCATCGGCGCCGAAGGCATCAGCAAGCCCATGAACCTGGGCGCGCTGGTGCGCTCGGCGCACGCCTTCGGGGCCAGCTTCTTCTTTACCGTGGAGGCGGCCTTCAGCGCCCGCGAGGTGAACCAGGCCGACACCTCCGACGCGGCCGGGCACCTGCCGCTCTACACCTACGATTCGGTCGAGGCGCTGACGCTGCCGCGCGGCTGCGTCCTGGTCGGGGTGGAGCTGACCGAGGACGCCATCGAGCTGCCGTCGTTCTACCACCCCCAGGCGGCCGCCTACGTGCTGGGCCGCGAGCGCGGCAGCCTGTCGCCGGCGCTGCAGGCGCGCTGCGACTACCTGGTGAAGATCCCCACCAAGTTCTGCGTGAACGTCGGCACCGCCGGGGCCATCGTCATGTACGACCGCCTGATCAGCCAGGGCCGCTTCGCGCGCCGCGCCCTCAACCCGCGCGCCGCCCCGCAGCCGCTGCCCGGGCACGTCCAGGGGGCCCAGAAAATCCGCCGCAAAAAGGCCTGATTTAGGCCGGAGGATGCCGCTCCCGGATCGGCCCGGCGCGGCGCCCCGCTAACGCAGGGGGTGGCGGCGCGGCGCGTCGTTCCTGTAGTATCCGCCCGTTCCTCACAGACAACCCGCAGACCGATTGGGACCATGCCTGCTCGCATCGCTGCCGTCTTCACCGCCCGCCGCCCCCTCTTCCGCCTGCTGGCCGTCGGCGCCCTGCTGGCCGTGCCGCTCGCCGGGGCCCAGGCCCAGTCGATCGAACGGCTGGGCGACTTCTCGGACTGGAGCGCCTTCAAGTACGAGGAAAACGGCGCCGTCGTCTGCTTCATGGCCAGCGAGCCGAGCAAGGCGGAAGGCAACTACACCACGCGCGGCAAGATCCACGCCATGGTGACGCACCGCCCGGCCGAGAAGCGCACCGACGAGGTCAGCATCCAGGCCGGCTATCCCTACAAGGAGAACGCGCCGGTCGAGGTGGAGGTCGGCACCATGAAGGTGCGCCTTTTCACCCAGGGCGATTCCGCCTGGGCCGTCGACAAGGACACCGACAAGAAGCTGGTGCAGGCCATGATCAAGGGCAGCACCATGGTGGTGCAGGGGACTTCCTCGCGCGGCACCAACACCAAGGACACCTATTCGCTGTCCGGCTTCACGCGGGCTTACCAGGCCATCGGCGAGGCCTGCGGGCTGTAGGCACGGCGCGACAGCTGCAGAACGACCCTGCGTCCTTCGAGACGCCCGCCCGGCTGCTGCCGGCCGGGCTCCTCAGGATGAGGTAAAGCGTTGATGGCACAAAGAAATGTCCTCATCCTGAGGAGCCCGCGCCAGCGGGCGTCTCGAAGGACGCAGGGCGGCGATCCAGCGCCTTTCCGGTGCCCTCCACTGGTGGCTGCCGTACGGGAATCCGCTGGTCTTAACCACCTGGAAGGCCTATCTAGGGCCGCATGAGCCAGCATTCCGCCATCTTCGCCCCGCAGCAGGACGCCCCCGACGAGCGGCGCAATCTTGTCGGGCTGTCGCGCGCCCAACTGGCCGCGGCGATGGCGGCGCTGGGCGAGAAGCCGTTCCGCGCCAAGCAGCTCTGGCACTGGATCTACCACCGCGGCGAGACCGACTTCGCCGCCATGACGACGCTCTCCAAGGACTTCCGCCAGCGCCTGGCGGAGACCTGCGTGGTGCGCCGCCCGGAGGTGGCCGTCGCTCAGGTGTCGCAGGACGGCACCCGCAAGTGGCTGCTGCGCCTGGCCGACGGGCAGGAAGTCGAGACGGTCTACATCCCCGAGGAGGACCGCGGCACGCTCTGCGTGTCCAGCCAGGTCGGCTGCACCCTCACCTGCAAGTTCTGCCACACCGGCACCCAGCGCTTGGTGCGCAACCTCGCCCCGGCCGAGATCGTCGGGCAGATCATGGTGGCGCGTGACGACCTGGGCGAGTGGCCGGCGCCGGCCGAGGGCCGCAAGATCACCAACATCGTGCTCATGGGGATGGGCGAGCCGCTCTACAACTACGAGAACGTCGCCGCCGCCATGAAGATCGCGATGGACGGCGAAGGCCTCTCCATCTCCAAGCGCAAGATCACGCTCTCGACCTCCGGCGTGGTGCCGGAGATGGAGCGCTGCGGGCGCGAGCTCGACGTGAACCTGGCGGTGTCGCTGCACGCGACCACCGACGAGGTGCGCGACCGCATCATGCCGCTCAACAAGAAGTATCCCCTAAAGATGCTGCTGGACGCCTGCCGCAGCTATCCCGGCACGCACAACGCCCGGCGCATCACCTTCGAGTACGTCATGCTGAAGGGCGTGAACGACAGCGAGGACGACGCCCGGCGCCTCATCGCGCTGCTGAAGGGCATCCCCGCCAAGGTGAACCTCATCCCCTTCAACCCCTGGCCCGGCAGCTTCTTCGAGTGCTCGGACGCGGCGACCATCACGCGCTTCGCCGACATCCTCTCGGCCGCGCACATCTCCAGTCCGGTGCGCGCCACCCGCGGCGACGACATCCTGGCCGCCTGCGGACAGTTGAAGTCCGCCTCCGAGCGCAAGAAGAAGGCCGGGCGCGTGACGGCTGCGGCACCGCGCCCGGTGGCCTGAGCCCGCCCCGCGCCAGCGGCTCCGGGCCTTGCGGTAGGCGGCGCCATGCCTATACTCCCGCGCGGTTTTCCAGTGGGTTTCCAGTCAGGGGCGCTTTTCCACCATGTCCGACATCAAGAAGGTCGTGCTCGCCTATTCCGGCGGCCTCGATACCTCCGTCATCCTGAAATGGCTGCAGACCACCTATAACTGCGAGGTGGTCACCTTCACCGCCGACCTCGGCCAGGGCGAGGAGCTGGAGCCGGCGCGCAGGAAGGCCGAGCTCCTGGGCATCAAGCCGTCCAACATCTACATCGAGGACCTGCGCGAGACCTTCGTGCGCGACTACGTCTTCCCGATGTTCCGCGCCAACGCGGTCTACGAGGGCGTCTACCTGCTGGGCACCTCCATCGCGCGGCCGCTGATCGCCAAGCGCCAGATCGAGATCGCCGAGGAGACCGGCGCCGACGCCGTCTGCCACGGCGCCACCGGCAAGGGCAACGACCAGGTGCGCTTCGAGCTCGGCTACTACGCGCTGAAGCCGGACATCAAGGTGATCGCGCCCTGGCGCGAGTGGAACCTGACCAGCCGCACCAGGCTGATCGCCTTCGCCGAGCAGCACCAGATCCCCATCGCCAAGGACAAGCGCGGCGAGGCGCCCTTCTCGGTCGACGCCAACCTGCTGCACATCTCCGCCGAAGGAAAGGTGCTGGAAGACCCCTGGGAGGCGCCGGAGGAGTACGTCTTCTCGCGCAGCGTCGCACCGGAGGCGGCGCCGGACACGCCGACCGTCATCGCCATCGATTTCGAGAAGGGCGATCCCGTTGCCATTGACGGTGAGAAGCTGTCGCCGGCCGCGCTGCTGACGAAGCTGAACAAACTGGGCGGCGACAACGGCATCGGCCGCCTTGACCTCGTCGAGAACCGCTTCGTCGGCATGAAGAGCCGGGGCGTCTACGAGACGCCGGGCGGCACCGTCCTGGCGGTGGCGCACCGCGCCATGGAATCGATCACCCTCGATCGCGGCGCAGCACACCTGAAGGACGAGCTGATGCCGCGCTACGCCGAGCTGATCTACAACGGCTTCTGGTGGTCGCCGGAGCGCCAGATGCTGCAGGCGCTGATCGACAAGAGCCAGGAGATGGTGAGCGGCACGGTGCGCCTGAAGCTTTACAAGGGCAACGTCATCGTCGAAGGCCGCAGGTCACCGCACTCGCTCTACTCGATGGAGCACGTGACCTTCGAGGAGGACACCGTCTACGACCAGCGCGACGCCGCCGGCTTCATCAAGCTGAACGCGCTGCGCCTGCGCCTGCTGAACCGCCAGAAGCGCTAGTCGTTCAGCTCTGCGCACTGCCGCCCTCGGCCGGCTGGCCGAAGTTCGCCTCGCCTGTCGGATCGGTCTCGACGCGATCGGCCATGACCTCGAAGGCCTGGGCGTTGTGGCTCATGTGCTCCTTCAGCGGCGGGTTCTGCTCGCCGACGGAGCGGAAGAAGCCGGCGGCGTCGCGCAGCAGGCGCGCGGCAATTTCTGCATTGGTTGCCATGGAAGCTCCCAAATCAAAGGTTTCAGCGATGGGTGGAGATAGCCTGCGGGCGCAAGCTTAGCACGCCGGCAATGGCACTGGCACCCCTTGCCGCCAACCTTTTTTCGCTCAGCCGATCAACGCCCGCAGCGCGACGACGGCGAGGCAGCCGCCGGCGACGGCGACGATGAGCGGCAGGCGCAGGGCCAGCAGGACGGTGAGCGCCGCAGCGGCGGTTTCCGCCGGTCCGGTGGCGAGCGCCATGGGCGCGATGATCGAGGTGAGCACCGCACCCGGCACCGCCTCCAGCGCGCCGGCGAGCCGCCCGCTGACGGTGCGGTGGCGCACCAGCCAGTAGCCGATGAAGCGGGTGAAATAGGTGGCGACCGCCATGCCGGCGATGGCGGCGAAGACGAGTGGATCAAGCTGCATCGGTGGCCTCCCGCAGGACGGCGGGGCCCTGCCAGGCGCCGACCAGGGTGCCGGCCAGGCCGCCGAGGGCGATGTACCAGACCCCCGGCAGCAGCTCGTGCGCGGCCACCGCCGCCAGCGCCGCGGCGGCCCAGGGGTAGAAGGTGCGCCTGCCCTTCCACAGGCTGACCAGGAGGGTGAGGAAGACGGCGGTGAAGGCGAAGTCGAGACCGTAGCGCGCGGGGTCCTGCAGCACGCCGCCGAAGATCGTGCCCAACGTCGTGGTGGCGACCCAGCCGAGGTAGAGCGGCAGCGAGAGGCCGAGGTAGTAGGCCGGCGTCAGCGGCCGCTCGGCGCCGCGGCGCAGCGCGAAGGCCCAGATCTCGTCGGCCATGAAGAACAGGCAGCCGTAGGCGGTGCCGCGCGACCACCCGCGCATGTGCGGCGCCTGGGCCGCGCCCATCAGCACGTGGCGCAGGTTCACCATCAGGGCGGTGGCCGTCAGCAGGGCGACGGCGGGCGGCGCGGTCCAGATCTCGACCGCCACGAACTGGGAGGCGCCCGCGAAGACCGTCGCGCCCATGAAGGCGACCTCCAACGGCGAGAGGCCCTTCTGAGCCGCCAGGGTGCCCAGCAGCAGGCCGAAGGGCACCACCGCCACCAAGAGCGGCAGGATGGTGAAGGCGCCGGCGGCGAACTCGCCGCGGCGGTCGAAGTCGGAAGGGGTCATAAGGGCAAGTCCGGGTTCGCGAACAGTCTTCCACTCTAGGGAAGCTGACGCGGCGGTCTTCCCGAGTCTTGCACGGGATTGCCCTAGCCGACACTGAGGGGGCCCTTTCGCTCCGGTTGCTTTAGAAAACTAGATATTCTCCTGTAGGAAATTCGCGCAAAAGCTCTAACGTGATGTGAGGCACCAGGGCGGGGGCGGCAGAATGGGGGAAGGGCGATTCGCGGGGGCGGCGCGCGGGGCTTCGGTGCGGTGATGCCGGAGGTTTCGCTGCAGCGGGTCGCCGAGGCGATCCGGCTTTCCCTCTCCGGAGAGGGCGATGGCGCGGAGGTCTCGCGAAGCCTCAACTTCGCGATCAAGGACCTCGGG
>Ga0207773_100790_pt1 | contig 10855 bp, 9 predicted proteins | sample TtaePargueraPR_2_FD_187281 | JGI IMG/M metagenome (GOLD analysis project Ga0207773, IMG submission 187281) | Aerobic enrichment media microbial communities from Bioluminiscent Bay, La Parguera, Puerto Rico - Tt and M1 (3) (SPAdes) | ecosystem: Environmental > Aquatic > Marine > Unclassified ...
AAGCGCCATGGCGATCATCACGCGCTGGCGCTGCCCGCCGGAAAGCTCGTGCGGGTAGGCCGAGAGGCGTTGGGCGGGATTGGGAATGCCGACCAGCTTCAAGAGCTCCAGGGTGCGCTTGCGCGCCTGGTCGCGGTTCATCCCCTTGTGCAGGAACAGGGTCTCGTTGATCTGCTTCTCCACCGTGTGCAGCGGATTGAGCGAGGTCATCGGCTCCTGGAAGATCATCGCGATCTGGTCGCCACGCACCGCGCGCAGCAGCTTCTGGTCGGCGCCGACCAGCTCCTGGCCCTTGAAGACGATGGTGCTGCCCGGCGGGTGCTGGGCCAGCGGGTAGGGCAGCAGCTGCATGATCGAGAGGGCTGTCACCGACTTGCCGGAGCCGCTCTCGCCGACCAGCGCGACGGTCTCGCCCCTGGCGATGTCGAAGGAGACGTTCTTCACCGCGTCGACAGCGCCGCCCGGCATGCGGAAGCGGACGCCGAGGTTGCGGACCTGCAGCAGCGGCGCTGCCTTTGTGCTCTCCGGCATCAGTCGTCTCCTCCGGCGGCCGGCGCGGAGGCGGCCGCCCTGTCGGTGGCGGCGGTCTCCGCCCGGGACGGGCCGGTGAAGAGCTTGCGCGGGTCGAAGGCGTCGCGCACCGCCTCGCCGATGAAGACCAGCAGGCTCAGCATGATCGCAATCGAGAAAAAGCCGGTGAGGCCGAGCCAGGGGGCGGAGAGGTTCTCCTTGCCCTGCTTCAGGAGCTCGCCGAGCGAGGCGGAGCCGGCCGGCAGGCCGAAGCCGAGGAAGTCGAGCGAGGTCAGCGCGGTGATGGCGCCGGACAGGGTGAAGGGCAGGAAGGTGATGGTGGCGACCATGGCATTGGGCAGCACGTGGCGGAACATGACAGCGGGGTTGCTGGCGCCGAGCGCGCGGGCGGCGCGGACGTAGTCGAAGTTGCGCGCGCGCAGGAACTCGGCGCGCACCACCCCGACGAAGCCCATCCAGGTGAACAGCAGCATGATGCCGAGCAGCCACCAGAAGTTCGGCACTACCACGCTGGCCAGGATGATCAGCAGGTAGAGCGTCGGCATGCCCGACCAGATTTCCATGAAGCGCTGGAACAGGAGGTCCGTCCAGCCGCCGAAGTAGCCCTGCACCGCGCCGGCGGCGACGCCGATCACCGCCGAGCAGGCCGCCAGGATGAGGCCGAAGACGACGGAGATGCGGAAGCCGTAGATGAGCCGGGCGACGACGTCGCGCGCCTGATCGTCGGTGCCCAGCCAGTGCGCGGCGTCGGGCGGCGAGGGCGCCGGCTCCGGCAGGTCCCAGGCGACGGTGCGGTGGTTGAAGCGGACGAGCGGCCAGACCATCCAGCCTTTCTCCGCGATCAGCTCCGCCACGAAAGGATCCTTGTACTCCGCCGCCGTCTCGAAGGGCCCGCCGAAGGTGCTCTCTGGATAGTCCCGCAGGATCGGCATGTAGAAGCCGCCGTCGTAGTAGACCAGAACCGGCCGGTCGTTGGCGATGAACTCGGCGAAGAGGCTGAGGCCGAAGAGGGCGAGGAAGATCCACAGCGACCAGAAGCCGCGCCGGTTGGCGCGGAAGTTGTGCAGCCGGCGGCGGTTCAGCGGCGAGATCTTCATGCCGAGAAAGCGGTCGGTGGGGCGGACGTCACTCATGTCACACCTGCCGGCTCTCGAAGTCGATGCGCGGATCGACGATGGTGTACATGATGTCGCCGACGATGTTCATAAGCAGGCCGAGCAGCGAGAAGAAGTAGAGCGTGCCGAACATCACCGGGTAGTCGCGGTTCAGCGCCGCCTCGAAGCCCAGCAGCCCCAGCCCGTCGAGCGAGAAGATCACTTCGATGAGCAGCGAGCTGCCGAAGAGGATCGAGACGAAGGCCTGCGGGAAGCCGGCGATGACCAGCAGCATGGCGTTGCGGAAGACGTGGCCGTAGAGCACGCGGCGCTCGGTCAGGCCCTTGGCGCGGGCGGTGATGACGTATTGCTGGCCGAGCTGGTCGAGGAAGGAGTTCTTCGTCAGCATGGTCAGTGTCGCGAAGCCGCCGACCACCATGGCGGTGATCGGCAGCGCCAGATGCCAGAAATAGTCGGCTACCTGCGCGTACCAGGGAAGCTGGTCGGCGCCGGTCGAGGTGAGGCCGCGCAGAGGGAACCAGTCGAGGTACTGGCCGCTGGCAAAGAAGATGATCAGCAGCACGGCGAAGAGGAACGAGGGGATGGCGTAGCCGACGATGATGACGCCGCTCGAGATCACGTCGAAGCGCGAACCGTCACGCACCGCCTTGGCGACGCCGAGCGGGATGCAGACGAGATAGCTGATGAGCGTGGTCCAGAGGCCGATGGAGATCGAGACGTCCATCTTTTCGAGCACCAGGTCGACCACCGGACGGCCGCGGAAGAAGCTCTCCCCGAAATCGAACACCAGGTAGTTCTTGATCATCAGGAAGAAGCGCTCGTGCGCCGGCTTGTCGAGACCGAACTGGCGCTCGAGCTCGGCGATGAACTCGGGCCGCAGGCCCTGGGCGCCGCGATAGGCACCCGTGCTGCTGGTGCCGGAAGCGACCGACTCGCCGCCCCCGCTCTGCACGTCGCCGCTTTGCTGCGACACCCGGCTGGTTGCCGCCAGGCCCTGTCCCGTCAGCTCGGCGATCACCTGCTCGACCGGCCCGCCCGGCAGCACCTGCACGACGACGAAGTTGATCAGCATGATGCCGAACAGGGTGGGGACGATCAGCAGCAGGCGACGAATGATGTAGGCAAGCATGGACGGCTAGCGCTCCCCCCGATCCACTGCGGCCGCCGGCAGCGCCATGTCAGCTCTCCTCGCCGCCGACGGCACGCCGCCGCTGCGGCAGCGTCGCCGCCTTCTCCGGATCGATCCACCAGCGCAGCACGCTCGGCCCCTGCAACGGCACCTTCTCCGGGCGGCCGAACTTGTCCCAATAGAGGATCCGGTCGTAGGGCGCCATGAGCTGCGGGATCACGTAGTGGCCCCACAGCAGCACGCGGTCGAGCGCGCGGGTGCGCTGGATCAGGCTCTCGCGGCTGGGTGCCGAGATGACCAGCTCGATGAGCTCGTCGATGACCGGATCCTTGATGCCGGCGTAGTTCCGGCTGGAGGGCTCGTCGGCCGCCTGGCTGCCCCAGTACTCGCGCTGCTCGTTGCCCGGCGACAGCGACTGCGCCGTCGGAATGATGGTCATGTCGAAGTCACGGGCACGCAGTCGCTGGATGTACTGCGAGGTATCGACGAGGCGCGGGCGCACGTCGATGCCGAGGCGGCGCAGGTTGAAGATGAAGGGCAGCAGCACCCTCTCCGTCGCCTGGTCCCGGTAGAGGAATTCGAAACTGAAGGGCCGGCCGGTCTGCTCATTCACCAGCTTCATGTCGCGCACCACCCAGCCGGCGTCTGCGAGAATCTCGAAGGCCTTCGCGAGGTTGTCGCGTGGCCAGCCGCTGCCGTCGGTCTTGGGCGCGAAGTAGGGCGTGGTGAAGACCTCGTCGGGAATGCGCCCGCGGTAGCGCTCGAGGATCTCCCGTTCCTCGCCCTGCGGCAGGCCGCTGGCGGCAAGCTCGGTCGGAGCGAAGAAGCTTTCCGGCTGCTCGTACTGCCCGTAGTAGACGGTCCTGTTGGTCCACTGGAAATCGAAGGCATAGGCCAGCGCGCGGCGCACGCGGCGGTCCTTGAACAGGTCGCGGCGCGCGTTCATGAAGAAGGCCTGCATGCCGCCCGAGCTCTCGTCCAGGATGCTTTCTTTGTGAAGAATCCCGGCCGCGGCAGCAGGTATGTCGTATTGCGTCGCCCACTCCTTCGCGGAGTTCTCCCAGAAGTAGTCGACCTGGCCGGCCTTCAGCGCCTGGCGGATGATGTTGCGGTCGAGGAAATACTCGTAGCGGATGGTGTCGTAGTTGTCTGTGCCGACGCGCACCGGAATATCCTCGCCCCAGTAGTCCTTCACGCGCTCGACGACCTCGTAGCGGCCCGGCTCGAAGGACGCTACGCGGTAGGGGCCGCTGCCGAGCGGCGGCTCCAGCGTGGCGGCAGTGAAGTCGCGGGTCTCCCAGTAGTGCTTCGGCAGGACGGGAAGCTGACCCATGATGAGCGGCAGCTCGCGGTTCTCTCCCTCCGCAAAGGTGAACTTCACGCTGCGCTCGTCCAGCTTCTGCACGTCGGTGACGCTCTGATAGTAGAAGCGGTACTGAGGATGGCCCTTCTCGACCAGCGTGCGGAAGGAGAAGATGACGTCGTCGGCAGTCACCGGCTCGCCGTCGTGCCAGCGCGCCTTGGGATTGAGGTGGAAGATGATCCACGAGCGGTCTTCCGGCCACTCGATGGTCTCGGCGAGCAGGCCGTACATGGTGAAGGCCTCGTCGTCGCCGTTGACCATCAGAGTCTCGATGGAGATGCCGGCGCCTGACGCCGACGTGCCCTTGGCGTTGAACGGATTGAAGGTGTCGAAGGTGCCGTCCGCCGAGAGCACCAGCGTGCCGCCCTTGGGCGCGTTCGGGTTCACGTAGTCGAAGTGCTTGAAGTCCGGCCCGTACTTCGGCTCGCCATGCATGGCGATGGCGTTGCTCTTGTGGATGACCTGGCCGGCGGCGGTGTCTTGCGAAAAGGCGGCGGAAGGGACGGCGAGAGGCAGGAGGAGCGCCGCGGCGACGGCGAAGGCGGGGGCGTACGAGGGGAGGAATCGCTGCAAAAGCTGCATCTTCTCCAAAGCCTGGACCCTGTTCGTTGCGGGATTCTGGGCCGCCGCCCTGTCGCGGCGGCGCACCGGACAGGAAGTAGGGCCCGACTCCTCTTTCAACCAGCCCCCTAACTCAGAAGTAATGTTATGGACAATCAGGCAGGCTGCAGCAAGGAAATCGCCAGATCGTGACAGCGCCGGTCGCCGGCGCAGAGCACGCGGCCGTCGCTCCCAAGTCTGGGCGGGCGGCCTTGCCAGTCGGTCATCACCCCGCCGGCACCGGCGATGATCGGCGCGTGGGCGAGGTAGTCGTAGGGCTTCAGGTCGGCTTCCACCACGAGGTCGGCGAAGCCGCTCGACAGCAAGCCATAGTTGAAGCAGTCGCCGCCATAGAGAGTCAGCTTCGCGGCCCGGCGCAGGCGCTGAAAGCCGTCGCCGTCGGCTCCCTTGAACATCTCCGGCGCGGTCGACAGCAAGGTCGCGGCAGCGAGATCGCCGCAGGCGCGGGTACGCGCGGCGCGTGTGCCGGTGCGGTCGGTGAAGGTGGTCGCGTGGCCGCTGGCGCCGACCCAGCGCTCGCCGAGGATCGGCATGTCGATGACGCCGAGGATCGGCCGGCCGCCCTGCAGCAGAGCGATGAGGCTGCCGAACAGCGGGTTGCCGGTGATGAAGCGCTTGGTGCCGTCGATCGGGTCGAGCACCCAGACGAACTCGGCGCCCGGGTTGGTGACGCCGAACTCCTCGCCGTGGATGCCGTGGTCGGGATGGGCGGCGGCGATGATGTCGCGCATGGCCTGCTCGGCCTCGCGGTCGGCCCGGGTGACGGGGCTTTCGTCGGCCTTGTCTTCGACGGCAAGACCCTGGCGGAAGTGCTGCCGGGCCACGACGCGGGCGGCCTCGGCGAGCCGTCCCGCCAGGGCGAGGAAGGGTTCGGGACAGCGCGCGACGGAGGCGGCGGTCACGTCTGGTGTGCGCGAAGGGACGCCGCGCGTTACTGGGCGGGCTGTTCCGGGGCTGCCTCGGACTGACCCTCGGCGCCGCCGGCGGGCGCCTCGCCCGGCTCGGGCAGCGGCACCGGGCTGCCGGCGAGAGTGCGCAGGTAGGCCAGCACGTTGGCGATATCCTCGGGCTTCGAGAAGCCGCGGAACGACATCTTGGTGCCGGGCGCGAAGTCCTTGGGGCCGTGCAGGAAGTGATTCAGGTTCTCGTAGCTCCAGGTGTCGCCGGCGTGCCCGCTGAGGCCGCTGGAGTAGCTGAAGCCTTCATGGGCTGCGATCTCGCGTCCGACGACGCCGTAGAGGTTCGGGCCGACCTTGTTGGCGCCCCCATCCTCGAAGGTGTGGCAGGAGGCGCACTGGCGGCTGGCGAGCTGCTCGCCGGCGGCGGCATCGGCCGAGGCCATGAGCGGCGCGATCGGCGCGATGGTCTCTTCCTCCTGGGCCGGGGCCTCGCCGGCGCCGCCCTCGGGCGCGGCGGCGATGGGGTAGGCGTTCTCCTCGAGCTCGACGTGCGGGTGGTAGGCCAGCTCCGCCACGAAGCCGGACAGCATGGCGAGAACGCCGGCGGTCAGCACGGCAGCGGCAATCTTGTTCGATTCGAGCGACGAAGCCATCGATAAGCCCTTGGTCCCCTTGTAATCCGCGCCGGACAATAGCCGCGCGATCCCGCGCATTCAATAGTCCCTCAGGCGCAGGCCCGCAAGACCCGAGGCGGGCGGCGCGGGGGCGCCAAAGCGCCGCAGCCGGCCGGTCTTTTCCCGGGACCGCCGGTTTTCCGCAAGTCCGCTTGTTTTCCGGCCGGCAGCCCCTAATCTGCCGCCGACCCTGCAGCCGCCCCGATTCCGCCGATGACCGCTACCCCTGCCATCCCCGAGCCGCCGCGCAATCCCATCGTGATGGTGCCGGCGCGCCTCGCCTCGACCCGCCTGCCCAACAAGCCGCTGGCGGACATCCACGGGGCACCGATGATCGTGCACGTCTGGCGCCGCGCGATCGAGGCGGCGGTCGGGCCGGTGGTTGTCGCCTGCGCCGAGGAAGCCATCGCCGAGGCGGTGACCGCTGCCGGCGGGCGGGCGGTGCTGACCGACCCCGGCCACGCCAGCGGCTCCGACCGCATCTTCGAGGCGCTGGTCGCGGTGGACCCCGAGGGACGCCACGACGCGGTGGTGAACCTGCAGGGCGACCTGCCGACCCTCGACCCGGCGCTGGTGCGCAGCGTGCTGCAGCCCCTGGCCGAGGGGCCGGCCGACATCGCCACCCTGGTGGTGGAGATCCGCGAGGCAGAGGAGCGGCGGAATCCCAACGTGGTGAAGGCGGCGGTCAGCTTCCCCGACGGTGCCCGGATCGCCCGCGCGCCCTACTTCAGCCGCTGTCCGGTGCCGTGGGACCGCGATGATTCATCCCAGCCGCTGTACCACCACATCGGCATCTACGCCTACCGCCGCCAGGCGCTGGAGCGTTTCGTCGCCCTGCCGCCCTCGCCGCTGGAGCTGCGCGAGCGGCTGGAGCAGCTGCGGGCCATCGAGGCCGGGCTGCGCATCGACGTGGCCCGCGTTGACACCCTTCCGCTGGGTGTCGATACTCCCGCCGACCTGGAGCGGGCGCGGGTCTTGCTGGCGCCGGCTTGAGGCCGTTTTCCGTCCGCTCCGCCTTCGACCGCCAGATGCTTCGCTCCCGAGGTCCTGCCGCAGTCCCGGGCGGCGGGCGTGCAAGGGAGAAGGCAGAAAACCCATGGCACAGGCCCCCAAGTCGATCTTGAAGGAGCAGGCGCCCCGGCAGATGGCGTCCGGCGACGTCATCGCGTTCCAGGGCGTGCCCGGCGCCTACTCCGACATGGCCTGCCGGGCGGCGCGCCCGCAGCTGACCACCCTGCCCTGCACCTCCTTCGAGGACACCTTCGCCGCAGTGCGCGACGGCCGCGCGCGCTTCGCCATGATCCCCATCGAGAACTCCAGCGCCGGGCGCGTCGCCGACATCCACCACCTGCTGCCGGAATCCGGCCTGCACATCATCGGCGAGCATTTTCAGAAGGTGGAGCATCAGCTGCTGGCGCCCCAGGGCACCACGCGCGACCGCATCAAGACGGTGCACAGCCACGTGCAGGCGCTTTCGCAGTGCCGCCAGTACACCCGGCGCGAGGGCCTGACGCCGGTGGTCCACGCCGACACCGCCGGCGCCGCCAAGGAGGTCGCCGAGCTGGGCGACCCGACGCGCGCGGCCATCGCCTCCAAGCTGGCGGCGGAGACCTACGGCCTGCAGATCCTCGATGCCAACATCCAGGATATCCCGCACAACACCACGCGCTTCATCGTCATGGCGCAGGAGCCGATCGATCCGCCGATGGACGAGGGGCCGGTGATCACCACCTTCGTGTTCCGCGTCCGCTCGGTGCCGGCGGCGCTCTACAAGGCGCTGGGCGGCTTCGCGACCAACGGCGTGAACATCACCAAGCTGGAAAGCTACATCATCGACGGCAGCTTCACCGTCGCGCAGTTCTTCGCCGACATCGAGGGCCACCCGCAGAACCGCATGGTGCGCCTGGCGCTGGAGGAGCTCTCCTTCTTCTCCCGCGAGGTGAAGATCCTCGGCGTCTACCCGGCCAATCCCTTCCGCGGGACGGCGAACGCAGACTGAGGCTGTCTCTTCGTGTTCCTGACGGGCACCGGTACGGGCGGTGCCTCCTCTCGGGCTGTAATCCCGGCCAAGCGAGCAACGCGAGCGCGAGCCGGGATCCATGGATGGGCCTGGCGCCTGGCCTCGACATGGATCCTCGCAACAGGTGCGAGGATGACAGCTGGTGGGTGGGACCGCTGATGCGAACCTACGATTTCCCTTAGCCCTCGCTCATCCCTCCTCCAGCCAGTCCTCAATGAGGCGGCGGGCGATGGAGTCGCGGCGCGGCAGCTTGAAGGTCTCGTTCTCCGGCGAGTTCCGCAGTTCGTCGCGCGTGTACCACCGCGCGCTCTCCAGCTCGTCGGGGCCGAGGGAGGGCGGGCCGAAGTCCGCCCGCGCGTGGAAGCCCAGCATGATCGACGAGGGGAAGGGCCAGGGCTGCGAGGAGTGGTAGCGCACCTCTTCGACGGGCAGGCGGAGACCCACCTCCTCCCAGATCTCGCGCGCCACCGCCTCCTCCAGGCTCTCGCCCGGCTCGACGAAGCCGGCGAGGGTCGAATGCATCCCCGGCGGCCAGAACGGCTGGCGGCCGAGCAGGCAGCGCTCGCCGCCGTCGTGCACCAGCATGATGACGGCCGGATCGGTGCGCGGGAAGTGCACGGCGTTGCAGTCGGGATTGCCGCAGCGGCGCTGGTGGCCGCCCTTCTCGCTGGCGGTCGGCGCGCCGCAGACGCCGCAGAAACGGTGCCGCGTGTGCCAGTGCGCGAGGCCGCGCGCGTAGGCGAGCAGCGCGCCGTCCTCGCGGCGCATGATGGGGCCGACGGCGCGCAGGTCCTGGAAGCTGCCGCGCCCGGCGGTCAGCGGGCCGATCTCCGGCTCCTCGAGCGGCGAGAAGTCGACGGCGAGGTAGGCGACCTCCTCGCGCAGGCCGAGGAAGATGGTCTCGCCTCTTTCCCACTGGCCACGCTCCAGCAGCTCGTCCAGCTCGCCGACGCGCAGCACCACCGCCTGGGCCTCGGCGGCGATGAGGTGCTGGCTGCGCCAGACCGGCACGATGCAGCTCTGCGGATCGCGCAGCAGGGCGGCCAGCCGCTCGCGGTCGCCGCGCAGGCGATCGGCGCGGTCGAGCGGCACGCCGGCATAGAAATTGGGACGCGGGAACCGGGATTCGGGCATGGGCGGCCAAGGTGGCACGAGCCTCCCGCGGCGGCAATCGCGGTGTTGCATGCCCTTGTTGCATCCGGGGGCGGCGGCGGCCCGTAGTTGTGGAGGAGGTTGTGGGGACGCTGCCGTTCGGCCAAGGTCTCGACAGACGAGAGGACTGACAGATGGAGCACATCGGCCGCCGCGCCGCCCTCACGCTGTTGGCCGGCGGCGCCACCGGGCTTGGCGCCGGGCTCGGCGCGGCGCGTGCCGCCCGGGCGGCCGGCTGCACGCTGTTCCCCCAGGGCGAGGGCTGGCGTTTCCTGGTGCTGCGCCACGGCAACGTGATCGGCGAGCACCGCTTTCATTTCTCACGGCGCAGCGGCGACTTCGTGGTCGAGGTCGCCATCGACATCGCGGTGGAGCTGCTGGGCATCACCCTCTTCCGCTTCACCCACCGCGCCGAGGAGGTCTGGCGCGACGGCTGGCTGCACGCGCTGACCAGCGCCACCGACGACGACGGCAAGCTCTGGAAGGTCGCGTCGGAACGGCGCGACGGCGCCCTGCGCGGCCGGGTGAACGGTGTCGCCTTCGACGTCTCCGGCTTCGTCATCCCGGCCAGCCTGTGGCACCGCGACACCACGAAATCGCAGGCGCTGCTCGACACCATCGACGGGCGCATGAAGGTCATCGACAGCCGCGCTCTCGGCGAGGAGACCGTGCCGGCCGACGGCGGCAAGACGGCGGCCCGCCACTTCCGCCTGACCGGGCAGCTCGAGCGCGACATCTGGTACGATGCCGGCTGCGCCATCGCCCGGGTCAGCTTTCCCGCGCGAGACGGTTCGGAGATCACCCTGGAACGGCAGTAGGGCGGCGACGATCGCGCGGAATTCCGCGGAAAAATGGCCGGGATTCCGCGCCTGCCGGGGGGCTTGCCCCGGCCGGCCCGATACCCGATATTGGGGGCGGGAGGTTGGCGGCGGACGGATCACTCGCCAACCCGGTCAGGTCCGGAAGGAAGCAGCCGTAACGAGATTCCGGTCCGGGTCGCTGTTCCAATCTCCCACCCGACAGTCCGACGCGCCGAAGCTGGCCCCAAGAGCCGCGCGCGCCGCGTTCCCGCTCCCCGGATAGCCAGCATGAGCGACGCCCCCAGCGAGAGAGAAGCCGACAGCCCCTCGCGCGACGGCCTCTATCGCGTGCTGGCGCGCAAGTACCGCCCGACGACCTTCGCCGACCTGGTGGGCCAGGAGGCGCTGGTGCGCACCCTCACCAACGCCATCGACAGCGGGCGGCTGGCGCACGGCTTCATCCTCACCGGGGTGCGCGGCGTCGGCAAGACGACCACGGCACGCATCATCGCGCGGGCGCTGAACTGCGTCGGGCCGGACGGCACCGGCGG
>Ga0207773_100791_pt1 | contig 10855 bp, 10 predicted proteins | sample TtaePargueraPR_2_FD_187281 | JGI IMG/M metagenome (GOLD analysis project Ga0207773, IMG submission 187281) | Aerobic enrichment media microbial communities from Bioluminiscent Bay, La Parguera, Puerto Rico - Tt and M1 (3) (SPAdes) | ecosystem: Environmental > Aquatic > Marine > Unclassified ...
TCCGGCAAAATCCTGCCTGCCTGCCTCATCAACCAAACTGGTGTTCGTTCCACTTGCTCCCCTCGGGCAGCTCTTAATAATAGATCATTCTTTAATTGCATGGGGCAAAGATAATTGATCCAAGCGACATGATTAAAAAATTTTCAAACTCTAGTTAGAAAAATCCCATTAGTTCTTAAATAAGCTACCTTACCTCAGAATTGCTGAAAACACGATACGGACAATAAACAAAGGAAACAGAGAAGCCCATGCTGGCCCGTGAACAAAAAACCGCCATGAACTATTCATGACGGCTTCCATGACAAGGCCTTATATCTCTTAACGTTTCTGAAAATCCTCCTCTTCAATTCCAAAATGCTTCATTGTAGCATCATAATCGGAATAATCCATTTTCGCATCGACATTATCCGCAGGTACAACAACCACTCGAAATACTTGGTCTTGTGTCCATTCGCTTCCTAGCGTTCCAAAATCGATGGTTCCATCCAAAAAGAATTTCACGTCCACATCGGTAAAATCATAATTATATTGCAATATCCCTTCTTGGAAATAAACTTGCTGAGGAATCATTCTCCAAATTTCCTTACCATCAACTTCCCAAAGAATGTAAGTTAACACTACGTCATAAGGCAATACTTCAAATCCATATTCTTCTACAACCTCATAGTTGTTACTTGAATTAAAGTCCACTTCGATTTCAAATGCACTGGCTGCAAATATTCCACCATCAGCCCCTGGAGGTCCTTCAGGCCCTTGTGGTCCAACCGGCCCTTCACAGCCCTGAAACATCATCGCTGTGGCCACAAATAACATCAAAAATAATTTCTTCATAATAGAGGAGTTTAGTTCTATAATATTCTACTTACACGGCTATCCGAAAACTTTGTTTAATCCATTTCGAATAAACCTTCTTTTAACCCAATTACCAAAACCATACCAAATTAATATCCAACAGCTTCTCACTCCTTTAAAGGAGCCAAAACCTGGACATGGTCTTCGGCCAATAACCTATCAATAAAAAGCCCTTGGAGTCTTAAATCCTGCTCCTCAGCAAAGTCTATCAATAAACCTTTTATTCTTTCTGGCCTTGGCATCACTAATTTATTTATTTGGATATCAGCAACCAATACCCGGTCAGCAGCTATCACTTTTTCTTGCAGGAAGTCTTCGCTGCCAGATACCAAACGATCCAATCCCACAAAAACTTGCATGGTATCCAGTTTTCCAGCAGGCTCGATGAAATAAATCGTATGCATAACCGCCTCGGGGTTTGCTTCTTTCAAGGCTTCGATTTGCTCAAAAGTCTCCCTTAATCGCTCATCTTGGGGAGTCCCTCTGTAGGTAAGTCCATATAACCTTATATCTTCCGATGGCTTTACTTCGATTGGGACTTCCTCAAAACCTCCAAGATAGGCAAATGCCCCCAAACCGATTACGGCCAGTATCCCAATAATGACAGCGGTCTTTTTCATTCTATTTTTCTTATTGCAACTACTAGGCCTGGCACTTCAAGAGCCCGGCCTGTTGTCTTTTTGTCTTTGCTCTTGGTTCTTTATTCTTTGCTCTTTACTCTGCCCTGTCTTGATCCTAAAAGAAATACCGGCCTCCTATACCTCCCTGCAACTTGACATGCCCGGGACGATCTGCGATTTCCAAATACAAGCCCAATTCAGCAAAAACACTAACCGGTAAATCCTCAAACAAATATTCACCTCCACCAAATATTTCTAGTCCAAAGTCAATATTCTTTCTGTTTTCGTACATTACCGTATTCATATCCACAGATTGCTGGTAAGCATAATCCACTCCCACACTCCTAAGCTGCAGCCCAGCCCCTGCATAAGCCAAGAACGTTCCCTCGGTAATATCAAACTCGGCAGTGACGTCTTCATGATAGGCCAAACGTCCATTGAGTGAAATTCCTCCACTAGCACTATGGTTCAGATAAAATGCCCCAGGAGCTGGCTTGTTGCTGTCAAAGGCCTTTCTGTAATAAGCCCCGCTATTGGAGCTTCCTCGTCCGATCATTGCCTCAAAAGATATTTTATCTTCTATGAAGGTTTTGTAAGTAACACTCAACGGCTCGCCAATACGCAAACCTATGGACTGTTCTTGAGCATAAGCCAATACAGGCAAGCTGAAGATTACCAGAAACAGTAATTTTTTCATAAAGTTTTAAAATGATATTGTTTTTAACGGCGCAAAATTAATAGCTATTATCTTTTATGGTACAATTGCTCAATACATTTTTAGCTCACCATAGATTTAAGCTGCATCTGGTGCAGTTGGGTGTAATAGCCCCCTTCTTTTTCGAGCAGAGTATCATGAGTACCCATTTCCTTGATTTCCCCTTTGTGAAGGACAATAATATTATCTGCTTTTTGAATCGTTGAAAGCCTATGGGCGATCACAATGGATGTCCGGCCTTTCATCATTTTTTCGATGGCACTTTGGATCATCTCCTCGGTTTCCGTATCCACAGAAGAAGTCGCCTCATCCAATATGATGATTTCAGGATTATAGACCATGGCCCGGACAAAGGAAATCAACTGTCTTTGCCCCACAGAAAGGGTGGCACCGCGTTCCATCACATTATAATCCAAGCCGCCCGGCAAGCGCTCGATGAATTTACTGGCCCCTACAAGTTCGGCAGCTTCCATTACCTGCTCCCTTGAAATTTCAGGATTGCCTAAAGTGATATTATAGTAAATCGTGTCCGAAAATAAAAAGACATCCTGTAATACTACTCCTATATGCTTTCTAAGCACCCCAAGTTCAAAATCCTTGATATCTGTCCCGTCAACCTTTATGGCTCCTTTATTAATATCATAGAATCGACTAATCAAATTAATGATGGAGGACTTCCCAGCCCCTGTTGCCCCAACCAAGGCTACCATTTCCCCATGCTTGACATTAAAATCAATGTCCTTAAGCACCCATTCTTCATCATTGTAGGCAAACCAAACATTTTCCAGTTTGAGATTCCCCTTGATTTTTTCCGGCTGGAACTTACCTTCATTTGGTATGTGCTCCTTGCTTTCCAACAGTTTGAAAATCCTTGAAGAGCTTACCACTCCCATCTGTAAGGTATTGAAGCGGTCCGCCAGCATTCGGATAGGACGAAAGAATAGTTGCAAATACATGATAAAGGAAATCAGCACTCCTACCTTTAGGTCTAGCCCAAACACTCCAGTAGCCCCATACCATACCACCAGGCCAATCCCTACTGCCTGAATGATCTCCGCAACAGGATAATAAATTGCATAATACAAAACAGACCTTACATGTGCTTTCTTATGCTCGGTATTTATCTCCTTAAACTTTTCAAACTCCCTTGCTTCACGGTTAAATATCTGGACAATATTCATTCCCGTAATATGTTCTTGGAGAAAAGAATTCAAGTTGGATACAGCATTCCTCACATCATTGAATGCCACCTTTACTTTTTCCTTGAAAATATAGGTGGAAATGATCAGGAAAGGCAATGTACTTAAGCTCACCAAAGTCAACTTCCAGTCCACCCAAAACATCACTCCCAAGATGGTAAATAACTGTAAGAGGTCACCGATTATTGCTGCTAACCCTTCACTGAAGACATTGGAAAGCGTTTCAATGTCCGAAATATTCCGGGTCACCAATCTACCAATAGGGGTATTATCGAAAAATTTCAGGCGCATCTTTAACAAATGCCTGTAAAGCTGTATCCTTATATCCCGAATAATCACCTGCCCTATCCATCCAGACAGGAAAGTATGGGCAAACTGCACCACCGCTTGTAAGACCAAAAGCCCTACGAGAATTAAGATTATTCGCACCAGTCCCTCATAATCGCCCAATGCCACATGTTCGTCAATGGCTATTTGGATAAATAAGGGCTTGGTTGGTGCTAATGCCGCCAGGGCAATTGTCAGGAAGATTAAAAAGAAAAATCTACCCTTATAAGGTTTCACAAACCTATACAGTTTGCTTAGCACCTGGGTGTCGATTATATCACCGCTTTTTACATTTTCTTTTTCGAGACTCAAAACCTATTATGTTTATATAAATATTTCATCGGGGTAAGTCACCTGACTAAGATAAAGCCCCTGAGGAGGAGCTGCAGCACCGGCTTTTCCCCGGTTTCTACTCTCCAAAATGGCTTGAAAGCCCTTCAAATCCAACTTTCCCGTACCGATTTCCACCATTGTCCCCACTATTGCCCGCACCATTCCTCTTAAAAAACGGTTGGCCGTTATATGGAAAATCAAATGATGCTCTTTTTGTTCCCAAAAGGCTGTTTTTATTTCACATTCAAAATGGTTCACCTCCGTTTTTACCTTGCTGAAACATTCAAAATCCCTGTGTTTCAACAGCAACTTTGCCGCTTCATTCATTAGCCCCATGTCCAAGTGGTAAAAACAATGCCAGGACAGTTCTTCTTCAAACGGATTTTTTCGCAAAGAGATGTAATATTCATAACTTCTCCACACTGCATCAAAACGGGCATGGGATTCCGGCCCGACTTCCCTGAGGTCATAAATACTGATATCCTTCGGCAAAACAGCGTTCACCTTTTTCAAAAAGCTCCGCCTTTCCAGTGCTTCTTCAATGTCAAAATGCAAAAATTGCTGTTTGCTGTGCACTCCTGTATCCGTTCTGCCGCTTCCCATGGTCTCCACTTTTTTGCGCAAAATGGTACCCAATGCCTTATCAATTTCCTCCTGCACTGTCCGTGCATTGGGTTGTACCTGCCAGCCATGATACCGGGTTCCCTTATAGGCCAACTCCAGAAAATACCGTCTCCTTGTTTCCATAAAGGTACAAAGATACGTTAATCGGTTTCGTTTCCAATGAAGCCTAGTTTGATCTATTTTTAGTTTTTGGTCTATTATTATCCCGACGAACCAAATTTAAGAATGGAAGAGAGTTTTGATTAAGCAATATTCTGCTGGAAAACTGAAATTTCAAGCCCCAAACCTTCACCCCGAACTACCTTCGATCTACTTCTCCTTGCTAATATTCAAATTACCCGTTTTCTTTGTCAAAAGTTTTAAAAGATAACGATGATACAACGCGTCCAAACAATTTTCTTATTCTTAGTAGCCGTGGCAATGTTGCTGGTTACTTATTTTCCTATTTGGTCTCAGGTAAATACAGAACAAACAGAGACCTTGACATTGACAGCTTGGAACATTACCCACCTAGAGGTGGCTTCCAATACCATAGTTGAAGAAACGAGCACCTTATATATCGGTGCACTGGCCATTTTGGCAGCCCTAATTGCCCTATATAGCTTAAGTCAATACAGAACCAGAACCAAACAGATGTTCCTTAACATGATCAATTCTCTGGTCATGGTCATAAATTTAGGAATCATTGTTTACCTGACTTACAGCTACAATATAGATTTTAACCCCACGGCCAGTGGAGCATTTATGATCGGTTTCTATTGTATTATCATCGCGATGATTTTCAATATTGTGGCCAATAGGTTTATTCGAAAAGATGAAATGCTGGTTAAGTCAGTAGATAGAATTCGATAAGCGCGATAAGACCAACTAATGTGAAAGAGGTTGTCTCACAAGTAGTATTCAAAATTCACTGCCCAAATTTTATTCCGAGATGAGAATAATGGTGATTTGATAATCGAAATTCGGTCTTAGCTTTCTGACTGAATGACCCGAATCACAAATTATCAAATCCCGAATCACTGTTGACTTCTCAATAAAGGAAGAACATTATTTGGCCGGTTGATGGTGAGATTTTATTACGAGACAGCCTCTTTCTTTCTATTACCAAAACCTGATTCCTATTACTGGATATATTTTACTCATATCCTCTGTCCCCACCACGCCTGCTTGTATATACAAGTGGTTACTGATCCGATGTCTATAAATTGCCCTTAAAGTAGTTCCTTTAAACAAATTATAGCTGCCTTGATTAAGCAAATACCCCACTTGAATGGTTTGGTCATTATTCACCACTGCCCTTCCTTTGTTCCATGAAAATTCGGCATTGATAAACCAGTTACTATTGACCTCAATTTTCCCTTCTTCCCTTTCGGGAAAATAAACGGTATTGGTAATGGATGCCCCCAAACTATATCCAGGCATACTCAAATGGGCCCGAAATCCAACTTCCGGTGTAAAATACCCCGCTGTAAAATCAAGCCCCATCGGTATTCCCAGCTCAATGCTTTCAATGTGCCGGACATAAGTCCGGTCAATCTTATTTTTTACAGCATTTAGACTTGTTGGATAAAAATTACTTGCTACCCTATAAACTACCGTTTCAAAATCAGGAAATTTGGTAGCTGTTTTCACTAACGGTGATAAACTTTCCTCCAGTTCTTCAAGGGTATAATCTTGGTCATTAAAGAGAATCAATAGCTTTCCCTCATTGGGCAAATTATACTGTAAGGTATCGGTTACCGGCCAATCCTTATCCAACCATTCCTGATTGTTCTTGGACAGTTCATTACTTACTTCCTGACCTAATACAGTATAAAATGTCAGGCAGCAAAAGGCAATTAAAAACAATATTGACTTCATTTTCTTTGATTTTAGATGTTGCACTCATTTTGACTGGAAACCAATTGAGTCAATCTTTGCTATCCACTTTGGATAATCGAAACACCCATTCCCCCTGGGATTTGCGCACCTTTGAAAGAGCCGAACTATCTTGAAGGATTTTTGAGGTGTTTGCAAAACCTATCCCGATCTGGAATTTCTTATCGGGCCCCCATGAAATATCCACTTCATGCAAGGTCTTTTTTGGGCTGACAGGAGCTGGTTGAACAGCTACAACCAAACCCGGGTCGTGCCAATCCTTTTGGCCCAAAGATGGTTTATTAACTGAAATTTCTGTAATTCGATCCCTACTTTGCAATTTCTCCACATTCGGATGGGACGACTCTGTGTCCATAGGGAACCGTTTCTCCTTCGGCAGGTCTTTAAAGTGACGGCCCACCTCCACTTCTATTGCTGGGCGGGATTTTGTCACCAAGTATTCTCCTTTAAATGATAATTCCCCTCCATTATACACCAATACCGCGGTTCCCAAAAAAACGATCAAGAACACGGCTATGGCCGTATATTTCCTTAGCGGAATCGAAGAACCAGCTTGTTGCTCCAAGGCCCCAGCTATCAAAGGCCAAATATCCTTTTTAAGCTCGGCCGATGGCAAATTCGGGATCTCCTTTTTCAGTTGCCGATCTAGTTTTTGGCTGTCAAGAAGACTGTCCCAGGCCCCGGCGCTGGGCTGATGTTCCGGTAAATGATAGCGCTTCTTCATGCCTTGAGAAGTTGATTTAAATGCTCTCGCAGTAGTTTCTTTGCATAAAACAACTGTGATTTGGAGGTATTGGTGGAAATGGACAAAAGAGCCGCACACTCTGCATGCTTATATCCTTCCACCTCTACCAAAAGAAATACACTCCTGCATCCGGCAGGTAATTTTCTTATCGCCTGGTCAAGAAGTTCCCCATCAATCCATCCCTCCAAACTATAGTTGCCTACTTGTTCATCAACTTGATCCAAGGGTGAGAAATACAACCGTTTTTTGGCGATATGAATAGCTTTCCGGACAGCTATCTTTTTCATCCATGCACCCAAAGTACTCTCTGCTTTAAATTGCTTGAGTCCTTTGAAAATAGCGATAAACGCCTCCTGTAAGGCATCATGTGCCTCATCTTCATCATCCAAAATCCTGTACACCGTGGAATACAAAAACACCTTATACCGTTCAAATAGCTCAAACTGGGCTTTGCGGTCCTGACGAATACAGGCTGATATCAGTTCTTTTTCAAAAATCGACTTCATTTTGTTCGGTTTCCACTTAAAAGAGTCTTTACCTTGTGAAAAGGTTGGAAAAGCATAAAAAATTATTTTACAAGGTAGAAAATTAATTGACGGCTTTCGTCAATTAATTTGAGCAATTATAGAATAGTATTCGGTCCTCTTCAATCAATTTCCTTATTTTTATATTTGACTATGCGTATTTCTGCCTGCTAAATAATTGATAGAAAGTTTCAGGATTCCCTCAACAGAAAATTCCTCCGTACAGTGGGGTCAGGCCAATGAAAACTTGTCCGTGGCGGATTCGTAGACTCTCTCTTCAAAATTTGAACTACTAGCATAATTCCGTATAATCATATTTTTATATCAAAAATATAAGCCTAATGAAATTCGAGACTTTAGCTATCCATAGTGGAAATTTAATTACTGACCAATTTAAACCCGTCGTACAACCGGTAACACTTTCCACCACATTTGAACACCATGAAGGTTCCCTAATTTATGCTCGTGCCAACAATCCAAACAGGATGGCCCTGGAATTCCTACTTGCCAAATTGGAAATGGGTGTTGCCGCTGCAGCTTTCTCCTCAGGCAATGCTGCAGGCATGGCGGTTTTTCAATCCCTGCCTACAGGGAGCCACATCATCGCACCAACCGATATGTATCATGGACTCAAAAAACAGCTGGTAGAACTCTTCAATGACAAACTTGAAGTCTCCTTCGTAGACCTAAGCTCCACGGAAAAACTCATAAAAAACCTTCAGCCTAACACCAAACTGATCTGGATAGAAACCCCTTCCAACCCCTTACTGAAAATCACTGACATAAAAGCCATTTGTAAAATTGCCAAGGAACACAACATCATCTCGGTCTGCGACAACACTTTTGCTACACCTGTATTCCAAAATCCATTGAAGTTGGGGGCAGAAATTGTCATGCACAGCTCGACCAAATACTTAGGCGGCCACAGTGATATTCTTGGCGGAGCATTGATCACGATAGAAGATTCAGCTTTTTGGAAGAAAATCCTGAATGTGCAAAAAACGGGAGGAGCAGTACCTTCCCCCTTTGACTGCTATTTACTTACCAGAAGCATCAGGACCTTGGCCTACCGCATGAAAGGACACGCCGAACATGCGGGGGTGCTCGCTACATTTTTGAAAGAACATAAAAATGTAGAAAATGTATTTTACCCGGGGCTTTTAAGCCATCCCGGCCATGAAATTGCCAATAAACAGATGACGGGGTTTGGCGGAATATTATCTTTTTTGGTAAAGGGAACTCCCAAGGATGCTGACAAACTAATCTCTCACTTAAAATACTTTAAAAATGCGACAAGCCTTGGGGGAGTGGAAAGTTTAATAGAAAGAAGGGCCGCCGTGGAAGGTCCGGGCAGTAAAACTCCCCAAAACCTGATACGGGTATCTGTTGGGCTCGAGCATTTAGAAGACCTCTTGGAAGATATGGAACAAGCCCTTGATAAAATCAGATAATAGCCCCCTTAATAGCAAAAGGCCATCCGCCGTGGCGGATGGCCTAATGATTTAACTGACTTTTAACTAAATAAAAAAAGTGTGTTTAACAAGTTGGATTGTTTATTAAATTGGGTGACAACAACTTTCATGCAAATAAAGCCATAACATTTTTTATTCACAAAACTTGGCACTAAAAAAAGTACAAATATTTCTATTAAAATAATTCAATAGAAATATTCGGATGTTAAATTTTATTAAGTGTTATTAATACTTATATTTTTTAATCCAATTTTCACATTTCAAGCAAGTTAATTATCCTGCCCAACCTTCTCTATCCAGACTTCTGTATTGAATTGCTTCCGCCAAGTGCTCTACCTTTATCTCATCACTGCAGGATAAATCGGCTATGGTTCTCGCTACTTTGAGAATCCTATCGTAAGCCCTAGCTGATAATCCCAGTCTGTCCATGGCCGTCTTTAGCAATGCCTTTCCAGCCTCGTTGATCTGGCAGACTTCCTTTACCATATGGGAAGGCATCATGGCATTGCAGTAGATTTCCTTGCTGCCCTCAAAGCGTTTTACCTGTCTTTCCCTTCCTATGACCACACGTTCTCGAATATCGGTACTCCTTTCCGCTTTTTTCATTGAGGTCATTTCGTCAAATTTGACAGGAGTCACCTCCACATGAAGATCTATACGATCCAACAAGGGGCCGCTGACCTTATTGAGATAGCGCTGAACCACACCTGGGCCACATACACATTCTTTGTCAGGGTGATTATAGTACCCACATGGGCAAGGATTCATAGATGCAATCAACATAAAATTTGCAGGATAATCCACAGACACTTTTGCTCGGCTGATCGTTACCCTGCGCTCCTCAAGTGGCTGGCGCATCACCTCCAGTACAGTCCGCTTAAACTCCGGCAATTCATCCAAAAACAAAACCCCATTGTGCGACAAAGAAATTTCCCCGGGTTGAGGATTCCCGCCTCCGCCAACCAAAGCTACATCGCTGATGGTATGGTGCGGGGAGCGGAAAGGCCTTTGGGCTATCAGAGAAGCTTCCCTACCCAGCCTTCCAGCCACAGAATGGATCTTGGTCGTTTCCAAAGCCTCTTGTAGAGTCAAAGGAGGTAAGATGGAAGGGAGCCGTTTGGCCAACATGGTCTTACCTGCGCCTGGAGGACCTACCATCACAACATTGTGTCCACCTGCTGCTGCTATTTCCATGGCCCTTTTGATATTGTCCTGCCCCTGGACATCAGCAAAGTCAAATTCATAATCTTCCAAAGAATCATAAAATATATCCCTGGTATCTGTAACCAAAGGTTCTATTGTTATCTCCCCCTCCATAAAATCAATCGCTTCCTTCAAATTCTCCACTCCTATCACATCCAAGTTGTTTACAATGGAAGCTTCAGAAGCATTGGACTGTGGCAAAATAATCCCTTTAAAGCCCTGTTTGCGCGCCTCTATTGCTATTGGAAGTACTCCTTTTATGGGCCTCAAGTTTCCGTCAAGCGACAGCTCTCCCATAACGATATATTGCTCCAAATCCGGAAAGGCCACTTGTTCAGAGGCTTTAAGAATCCCCATGGCAAT
>Ga0207773_100792_pt1 | contig 10848 bp, 10 predicted proteins | sample TtaePargueraPR_2_FD_187281 | JGI IMG/M metagenome (GOLD analysis project Ga0207773, IMG submission 187281) | Aerobic enrichment media microbial communities from Bioluminiscent Bay, La Parguera, Puerto Rico - Tt and M1 (3) (SPAdes) | ecosystem: Environmental > Aquatic > Marine > Unclassified ...
AGAGAAATTTTCATAAAAGCTGATTCTAATTCTACACTTTTGCTCATTGATAAAATTATACCCTGATAACCTAAAACAGGTTATACAGAGGACCAAGTATCCTTACATCATCTTTGGCAAATTCCTGACCAGGTTCGAAGTCAAAACCATATTATGCAAAAGACAACTTCCTTCTTCATCAATTTATCGCCAAAACTGCCGCTATTTTCCTAACTTTAATTTAACAGTTTTGAGGATCATTATGGAATTATCTAGCATTAATTTCTTCTCCAAACAACCCCCTGTCAAGACTCTCTCCATTTAGAACCTTCATCAAAAATGGGAAAACCAAGGGATCCTCCTTTTTATTTAGTCAAAAGCTATGGTTCGATAAGTTGACAAAGACTTGGATGTAGCCAAAATCTTGCATTAAGTCAAGCCTGCCCCTACCAGTCAGACAGGCTAAAACCTATGAGTTATCCGATGGGGCTTTGGAATTGTCACTGCATTACAAAAAACTCATATAACTACGGCTGGGATATTTTTTTCTGGATTGGCCTAACTCAAAATCCACTATCGACCTATCTGGTATCTAGGGTCAATCTGAAAACCTGTGGAAAAAAAGACCTGAATAAAACTCCTCAACAAAACATCCGTGTTTACCTTCCTGGCCAGCGAGACAAGTCCGTGTCCATCTGTAGTTCCCTAACTTTTGGCATGATCACTAAATATACCAAAAGCCTGATCCCGCTTAAAAATGAGGCAGTTGCCCACTATTAAATAGGCAACTGCTTGCTGAAAAAAAATGTGCTTTATTTTTTTTTAATCAGCCATAAAATACGGGTAAGGATTAGTCTAAAGCCATCATTCTCGGCTCAAAATTGGTATAATCAATACCTTTAATCATTTTCACCAAGGTATCCGCAAACTCCTGCTTACAAACTGAAACCCCGTACTTAAAGTTTTCATGATCTAATGACTGAATCCTTCTTTCGTCAAAAAGCCTTGAAAGCTCACCTTTGTGCTTAGCCCTTACTAATACATAATCCCCATCAGACTGGCTATTTACTACTGATAGGAATCCACTTGTAGATGTGATTAACATAATGCTTTGGTCAAAATAATCTTAGGGTCTTTAAGTAGCTTTTACAGCCCATTAAAAACAATTCACTTAACGATCATCAAGGGTGACTGAAATTGACTAACCTGTTTACAAAATATTGCCGTTCTTTTTTAAAATTTTTGTCAACAACTCTTCAGTACCAATTGCATATAAATAGAGTTAAAAGTAGTAATAGTAATGATAAAAAGCAATACCTAAAACATCGATTAATCGCCTTTTTATCAACAACTTATCCACAACCAATAAAGTTGTCCACATTTAAAAAAACATTTCCAAAAAGGAAAAAACACCCCATATGAGGTGTTTTTTCCTTTTAAAGGTTCTAATGTTATTAAAGTAAATTTCATCGGACCAACTTCTTGCTAATGCTGCCGCTATTCAAAAAGATCAAACTTCACTCCTAAGTTAAATCTTGCATTGTAAAATTCGGCCTGCATCGTTCTAGACCGGATACCCTGATAATACCTCAATGGTTGATTGGTTAAGTTGTTACCTTCAAAGAACAATCTCCATTTAGGCGTAAAGGCATAGGAAGCATTTACGTCCAAGAATGTTTGCTCATCATAGTAACGATCCTCAAAGGCATCTCCTCCTAGTTCATCCAAATAGTCACTGGCATGATTAAGGGATGCTCTCACCACCAATTTGTTTGTTTCATAGGAAATTGACGCATTGAACATATTTTGTGCAGTACCGGGCAGCATAAGGTCTTCTTCTTCTCTACCCTTAATACCTGTAGTATTTGAGTGGGTATAGGTATAGTTCAGGTAAATCCCTAAGCCTTTCCAGATCTGTTTTTGGATGGAAGCTTCCAGCCCATATACCGATGCCGTTCCGCCATTTTCTGGCCGGGAATATTCAAGATCGTTCCCAAATACAGGATCGCTATACCCCTGTTCTGTTATATTATAGATAAATTGGTCCACATCCTTATAAAATCCTCCCAATGAAATCAGTCCTACATTATCATAGTATTTTTCGGCCATCAAATCAAAGTTCATAGAAGTGGTTGGCTGCAAATTAGGATTTCCCCTTACCAGCTCGTCGTCTTCTGGGCTGAATTCAGCAAAAGGAACCAAATCATAATAATTTGGACGTGCTAATGTGTTAGTCCAAGCGAATCTAAAAATAGTATTTGGGTCCAAATCATATTTCATATGGATCCCGGGCATAAGGTTTGAATAAGAATCATCATCCGTTTCTTTAGTAAAGGTTTCATTATCCACATCGAAGATATTGCCAGTATATTCAATGCCGGTATGTTCCCACCTCAATCCGGCAATTGCTGAAAACTTATCTGAAAATTGATGATCGGCCATCAAATAGGCAGCTGTTATGGTTTCATTGGCATTATAGTTACCTGGAAGGAATTCATCATAAACCGGCTCACTTTCAAACTTGCTGGAATTTGACAAGTCCAGATTTCCCAAGAAGGCCGGTGTTGCAAAATAGCCCGCCTGGTACTGGCTTCCTGGCAGAAAGCCTGAATCTGTTTGATTTTTGTTTGGCACATCGTTAAGAGTTGCTCCAAAGGCATCTTCATCTACGGGTTTGTATTCATAAAAATCATTGTTACGGTTTTTATATTTACCTCGATACCTGCCCCCAAATTGTAACATACCATTATTGCCATATGGCAGCTTAAAATCCAGCTTGGCGTTTAGGTCTTCATCATATGTATAACTGTATTGTTCACTAATTTCATTTAACCCAATGCTTAAATTATCAGCTGGATTCAGTAAAATGGCCAATGGCTTTCTAGGGTTCTGAACATCCAACCTAACGTCCATACCAGAAGACCTATAACTAATATAGCGCTCATTTGGCCGCTCCTCAGATGCCTTGGCATAAGTAGCAGACCAGTCCATTTTTAGTTTATCGAACAGATGGCTCCCTCCTAGTGTAAAGTTCTTTACCCGCTGGTCCTCCAGCCTTTTCATTTTCACCCTGTCCGAATCCAAACCTCCTTTGGTCTGGAATTCAACCCTGCCCACTGCATTATAAACGCCTGTTCCTATGGAAGAAAAATCCCCATCATCAAAGGCATCGTCCAGTTGACTCACCCGCATTCTAAACCTGTTTTCCCAATCATCACGGTGATTGTACATACCTGAAAACATTAAAGTATGATTGGCATTGATCTCATAATCCAGGGAAAGGGAAACAGACCTCCGGATACGTTGGACCAGGTACTTTCTTATATCGAATTCTTCCAATACCACCCCCTCATCTGATTGGTACCATACAGCTTCAATATCATCTGAACCAAAGTTATGGTTATTATAGGAAGCAGATAGAATTGCACCAAGCTTACCATTGGCGAACCGGTTGCCCAAAATCATGGATCCGGTCCATATCGGTTTTTCGGAAAGCAGGTTCAAACCAGTGCCTGCAGTACCGGAAACCCGAAAACCATTAGGAGCTTTTCTGGTCACCAAGTTAACTGATCCGCCAATTGCATCGGCATCCATATTGGGCAATACCGCTTTATTTACCTCTATGGTCTGGATCATATCGGAAGGTATCAGGTCCATTTGCACTCTCCTGTTATCGCCTTCTGCGGATGGAATCCTTTCCCCATTTAAGGTTACTGCATTCAGCTGTGGGGCCATCCCCCTAATAACGATATCCCTGGCCTCTCCCTGGTCATTTTGCATGGTAATCCCAGGTATCCGCTTCAGTGCATCACCAATATTGGCATCAGGGAACCGGCCTACCTGATCTGAAGACACGATATTCGTGATGTTCTGGTTGGTTTTCTGTTGGTTCAATGCTTTTGCCTGTCCTTTCAAACGGTCTCCCAATACAATAAATTCAACGCCCTCCATGATCCCGGGCTCCATCTTGACCTTGACTTCTGCAGTGCTCCCATTATCCACCTCCACGGATTGGTTTTCTTTATTGTATCCCAAATAGGTTACTTCAAGTTCATGGACTCCCTCTGGAATTCCCGCAAGTACAAAGCGCCCCTGCTGATCGGTTACCGTAGCAAAATTACTCCCCTTTAAAAACACGCTTGCTCCAGGCAATGAAAGACTTTGATCATCGATTACTTTACCCTTAATCGCTCCTTGACCCAAAACTGTGGATATCGACACATAGAAGATTACCAATATCCAAACTGATATATATTTGTTCATTGAATTATTTTTATTCTAAGATTATTTGATTGATTTTAAAGCACTTCCTGCCAGATCCTCCCACTTGTAAAATTGAAAAGTCTTGTCGTCTGACATGGCTACAAAAAGCCCTTTCTTGAAAGTTTCATCCAAGGGTACACTAACTATATCAGACCCATCACTATTGACCGTACCGGTATTGATCACGGTGATCAGCTTATGGTGATGAGGGTTCTCTTTACTACCCTCTCTAGGAAATACATGGAATTTATTGGCCGCTTGATCAGAAACTAAAATATACCCTGTTTGCTCATCCAACTTATAGATGCTTATCCCTTCATGGTCTTTGGCAAATCCTTCCGTGGCAAAAAGGGCCAGTTCTTTGTTCCCTTTTGTCGGGTCTGCAAAATATTTTCTTACTCCTACTCCCTCATCGGAATAGTAGATATAGCCCAACTCATTGTCCACCGCAATAGCTTCTATCTCTTTCTGCCCGCTAAACGTCCCAAATTTCCTTACCAATTTCAGCTCAATGCTTCCTTGATTTCCAATGATCTCATATTGCCAAAGGTAAGTACCATCTGTGGGGCCATTCTTTCTCCCTGCAACCACATAATGTTTCCCGGTACCTTGATCGTGATAGACTGCGACTCCCATCAAATCCCTAAACTCCTCTCCCTTTTCTCCTATAAAAATTTCAATTCCTCCTTTATTTCTTTCATATCGGGCAAGGAATAGAACCTTAAACGGGAAGTCAATCTTTCCCCGGTCACTGCAAAATCAACTGTTCTATCCCCCAAATCAAGACCATAACCTATATCCACATTATTAGGCCGCTGGATATTCCTCACCACCAAGGAATCTATGATCTTACCTTTTAAATCAAAAGCATAAAGTGCTCCTTCAGAATCCTTGTCCGTTCCTAAAATGATACTTTTGGATGGCTCTTGGCTATTAATCCATATAGCCGGATCGTCTGAATCATGTGCCAGCCTTTCGGTCACGTACGTGGCTTGAACTCGTTTTGGAAGATGAGTTAGATCCTTCCCCTTTTCAGATGCAGGGGTTTTACACCCTCCAAAAATCAAGGCCCCCAGCAAAATTAAATGGGAGCGATATTGTAAAAGATGTGTCATATTGTTTGTTTGAAGTTTAAAATCAAACAATATTAGACAGCAGTTCAAAAAAGTACTACCAATGTGTATTATCAAAAAAACAAGAATTATATTCTGAAAAATAACATTCAATTAACATTTTAAACAATTAATCTTATTTGTCACAAGCATCCCAAAGCAATTCTTCTGTTATCGATCTTTATAAAAACTATATGGTTGGCAAAACAGGCTGTTATTATCATCTGTCCACTGTTGATTTGGAGAACTGTCTAATCGGTTAACCGGTTAATTGACCGCCTGGGCCTATCTCCAAAGCAGTATTCTCCATTCGCTGGCAAAATTTTTCAGGGATGAGAATAACTGCAATTTGCTTATGTCAATTACAAAACAAAAAGGTCCAGAAAACCTTTCTGAACCTTTTTTCACCAAGTTTGACATATTAAAAAATCAACGAAAAGAATTTTTTATAGCTTTTAGCAACTTTAAAATAGTTTTGTCCTTAATCTTTTTTTCCAAAAATCCGTGATCCACCTGATCAATTTGAACAGTCAGCAGCAAAAGTTTCCATAATTCTACCCAGTTTAAACTTTCAAAAAGGTCAACTCCAAAATTTAACTTTGCCTTAGCTTGCTCCATTTCTACCCTTTCATGTTGGGGGAATTTTTGCAGCTTAAGCTTTATAAAATGGGCTAGATCATAAAAATCATAGTAATAATAGGCAGCTTCTGGCTTTAATTCCGTACCAATGATTTTTTCAACTCTATCAAATTCCTTTTCCATCATGGGGATGAGTCCAAGAATTTCCTCAGAATTGTCACCAATTATTTCCTTGCTAAAAATTGGGCTATATTCCGATTTATAATTTCCTTGCTTCACTAACATACTACATGCCTTTAAATGAAACATACAAACAGTTTCCACCACTCCTCAAAAAGACGCTCCCGATCCTAAACTGCTTAAGCAAGTTCTGTAATAAATCTGAAATACACAAGTATTTTTCCATTTTTTATATAAAAAAATGCTTTTCATATATAATTTTAAATATTTCATATATATTCTTTACTTTGTCCTAACTTTAAAAACTTGCCTCATTCTAAACCAATATTTGGGAACACAAAATCATAATCTGGAACAAGACACTTCCAACAGGCTCAAAAAATATTAGATTTTATTTGGATCATGACCGGGGAAAGTAGTTAGCTAATCCTAGTCAGGTTACTATTGGCTATACCTCCACCGGACCTGGAAGGCAGCTTGGTCTACCTGCATTCCCCAAGACAACTGACCATCAAACAGTCCAATGTTTTTTCTCCTAGAAAAAATCTATGATGTAAGCCTGGATCATTCTGATTATATTTTATATTGCCACCTTTTCAATTTCAAAAATATCAAACTTCAGTTATGACCTATCAAGCTCACCCTGACCGATACCAAAAGATGACCTATCGCCGTTGTGGGAAAAGCGGCTTAAAACTCCCTGCACTTTCTCTTGGCCTCTGGCATAATTTCGGGCATGTAGATGTGCTGGAAAATTCCCGGAAAATTTTGAAGCTGGCATTCGATTCAGGAATCACCCATTTTGATTTGGCCAATAATTACGGCCCGCCTCCAGGTTCAGCCGAAGAGAACTTTGGTAAAATCCTAAAAGAAGACTTCACCCAATATAGGGATCAACTGGTTATCTCTACCAAGGCTGGCTACTATATGTGGGAAGGGCCGTATGGAGAATGGGGATCCAAAAAATACCTTGTATCCAGCTTGGACCAAAGCCTTAAAAGGATGGGACTCGACTATGTGGACATATTTTATCACCACAGGCCCGATCCCGACACCCCTCTGGAGGAAACCATGGGCGCGCTTCATCAAATCGTCCAACAGGGGAAAGCCCTTTATGTTGGCATTTCCAACTATCAGGCCGAAGATGCCGCTAAAGCCATAAAAATCCTCAAGGATCTGGGCACACCGTGCCTGATCCATCAGCCCAAATATTCCATGTTTGAGCGATGGGTGGAAAATGGGCTTTTGGATGTTTTGGGAGATCAAGGTGTAGGTTGTATTCCTTTTTCGCCATTGGCCCAAGGACTACTAACGGACAAATACCTAAAAGGTATTCCAGAAGACTCCAGGGCCGCCAAGTCCCATGGATTCCTTCAAAAATCTTCTATCACTGAAGCTACGCTAAACAAAGTGAAAGCTTTAAACGAATTGGCCAAAGGACGTGGACAAAGCCTCGCCCAAATGGCACTGTCATGGTTGCTGAAGGATGATCGGGTAACATCCGTTCTGATTGGAGTAAGCAAAACCTCCCAGCTGCAAGACTCTCTAAGCTGTTTGGACAACCTTTCTTTTTCTGCCAGTGAACTGGGCAGAATTGAAGATATTTTAAAAGGTTAACTCATATACTTGATCCTATGAAAATGGCTCCAAAAAAATTTGGGGCCATTTTTTTATGCTCCATCCAAATTTCCGGATCAAACATCTCTTGCTGCTGGTCGGCATTTGAAATCCCGACCTCACGATGGTAACCAGCCTCCGACCAAACCAATAACCAGTTTTTAAAAACCGATCACTTACCATCCTCACAAAAAATCCTTACCTTTGCAAAAGTTTTTGGTACCTCTCCCATTTGGGAAAAGGTTTAATAGGGAATCCGGTGGAAATCCGGAACTGTACCCGCAGCTGTAAGCTTCTCAAAAGCTTTTGGTATCCACAGCCACTGTCCGCCTCTGGTGAACGGGAAGGCCTCCAAAAGTGAAGTAAGTCAGAAGACCTGCCAGAATCTCATAAATTCAGAGCTTTCGGGTGAAAAGCCATGAAAAACGTCCTTAGCGCTGAGGGCAGTTTATCAGTTTTCCCAGAAAGTTCATAGTGTAAATTTCAAACCAATCAATCATCACGCTATGAACAAAAAATTTGTTCCTTTCCACATCAAGGGAGGAAAGTATGCCACGGCTTTATTACTGGCCGGACTTTCCTGCTACAGTTCTACTTCCTTAGCCCAAGAAATCCAAGAGCTGAAAGAAGTAGTTGTCACTGGTACCAAGTTTGAAATCCCGGTAGAAAAATCAGGCAAAACCATATACAAACTGGATGAAGAGGCCATAGAAAGAAATGCCGGCAAAACAGTCGCAGACTTGCTCAATGAGGTGCCGGGCATCCAGATCGACGGAAATTATGGTTCACCAGGCACCAATATCAGCTATTTTGTAAGAGGGGCCAGCAGTAAAAACACCCTGATCCTTATTGACGGGCTTCCTATCAATGATCCTTCCGGTGCAACGGCAACATATGACCTTCGCTTACTTTCTTTGGACCAAGTGGAATCCATCGAGGTGCTAAAAGGAGGCCTTAGTACCTTGTACGGTACCGGTGCCTCAGCAGCGGTCATCAATATCAAACTTAAATCTGCCCAAAAAGACCAGCCATTGGCTGGAAGCCTAAGCTTTGACGGAGGTTCATTTGGCACTTACAATGGCAACCTTAACATCAATGGCAAAAGCAAGGGCTTTAGTTATTTGATCTCCGGAGGAATGTTTACTTCCGAAGGCTTCAGCTCTGCATCGGATGAACAGTCTTCCACCCCATTTGGAAAAGATGGAATGGATAGAAAAAATGCCCTGCTGAAATTGGGATACGAAATCTCTGACAAGTTTAGACTGGATTTCATCAGTGGATATGACGACATGGAATCAGATTATGATGACAATACCTTTACTGATGGGGATAACCAACAAATCATTAGCCAATTGCGTTTCGGGCTAACTCCAACCTATACCTACGGTAAAGGTAACATTAAACTAAAATCTGTTTATAACCAAAATGAAAGGGAATTTATCAGCAGTTGGCCCTCCGAGTTCAAAGGGAGAAACCTGCAACTGGACCTTATCCAGGAACATGAGATTCTAAGCGGGCTTAAAGGCCTTTGGGGGGTAAACCTTCAGGAATTTTCCTATGAGCAGCCGGGAGAGCTTACTTTCGATTCAAATAATTTCACGCAATTGGATCCCTATGCATCGCTATTTTATGAAGCCAATTCGGGGTTTAACCTTCATGCTGGTGCCCGGATAAATACCCATTCCAACTATGACAGTAAGTTTGTCTATAATATCAACCCAAGTTACCTGACCTCAATTTCTGATCAGGTAGCTTTGAAAATCCTAGCATCTGTATCCACTTCTTATATCACCCCTACCCTTTACCAAATCAATTCACCAGCTTATGGAAATGATGCATTGACACCCGAAGAATCATTAAATTATGAGCAAGGGATTTCCTTATATGTAGGTGATGAATTCACATTGAACTTGGTCCATTTCACCAGAGATGAGTCAAACCCAATAGATTTTGTCACTCTATTTGATGATGAAGGAAATTATATTGGTGGACAATACCAGAATACAACGGCGGAAAGACGTGTGGAAGGATTTGAAGCAGATTTCACTTGGATAGTTAATGAATACTTCAATATGGTGGCCAACTATGCCCATGTGAGCACCGACAAGCCAGCTACATTTTACAGAGTTCCAAAAAACAAATGGGGATTGACCTTCAATGCATCGCCATCTGAAAATACTTTAGTATCATTGAAGTACAATTTCACCAGCAAAAGAACCATTTATGACTGGGGAGTTGGTGGAGAACTAGACCTGGACAGCTATGGCCTAGCGGATCTTTATGTTCAGCAAGCCATTTTGAAAAACAAACTCCAAGTCTATGGAAGTGTAAACAACCTGTTGGATGAAGAGTTTACCGCGATTTACGGATATACCACCCGGGGAAGAAGCTTTACGCTTGGTGCCCGTTTTCAGTTTTAATCTATGAAGAGGGAAAAGCACTGCCCAAATTGCCTTAAGACTTTTGCCTGTACCTCGCAATGCTGGTGCAGTGCTTTTCCTCCTATTGTCCCATTAAATGAAATAAGGGGCTGTCTGTGCCCAGATTGCCTTAAAAGGGATATCCAAGAAAGAATCCAAAGCTGGACTTCCTCCCTGACCCCCAAAAAAGTAAAAACCATCCAGCAAATGGGCAAACCTTCGCAATTGATTGAAGGCATTGACTACACCGTCAACGAACAGGGATTTTATGTCTTTACTTCCTGGTACCTGCTCAGGCAAGGTAAGTGCTGTGGCAATGGATGCAAAAACTGTCCCTACCAAAAAATAGAAAAGCTATGATTTACTACATCACTGGAGGAGAACGTTCTGGCAAAAGTAGCTATGCCCAGGAGCTAGCCGAAAGTCTTACGGATTCACCTTATTACCTGGCTACCTCAAGAATTTGGGACGATGATTTCCAAAAAAGGGTCAACCGCCACGTTGCAGACCGGGATGAAAGGTGGACCACCATAGAGGAGGAAAAACATTTGGGCCGGTTGGACATCCGGGATAAAGTGGTGGTAATGGACTGTGTCACCCTTTGGCTGACCAACTGGTATGCCGATTTGAAAAATGATGTAGATGCCTGCCTTTCGGCCTGCAAAGAGGAGCTGCAACAATTGTTCGGTAATGCAGAA
>Ga0207773_100793_pt1 | contig 10832 bp, 12 predicted proteins | sample TtaePargueraPR_2_FD_187281 | JGI IMG/M metagenome (GOLD analysis project Ga0207773, IMG submission 187281) | Aerobic enrichment media microbial communities from Bioluminiscent Bay, La Parguera, Puerto Rico - Tt and M1 (3) (SPAdes) | ecosystem: Environmental > Aquatic > Marine > Unclassified ...
GCCGCGAAGCCACGGCCGGCAAGCAGTCGGGCCGCACCCAGGAAATCCAGCGCCTGATTGGCCGCTCCCTGCGCGCCGTCGTCGATCTCGAGGCCTTGGGCGAAGTGCAGATCACCTGCGATTGCGATGTGCTCGAAGCCGATGGCGGCACCCGCACCGCCTCGATCACCGGCGCCTATGTCGCATTGGCCGACGCCATCGCCTGGATGAATGAGCGCCAACTGACCAAGGGCAAGGCGCTGATCGACAGCGTCGCCGCCGTATCCTGCGGCATCTATCGCGGCACGCCAGTGCTCGACCTCGACTATCTCGAAGATGTGGAAGCCGAGACCGACGCCAATTTCGTCATGACCGGCGCCGGCAAGTATGTGGAGATCCAGGGCACTGCCGAGGGAGCGCCGTTCAGCCGGGAGGAACTCGATAGCCTCATGGTTCTGGCCGAACAGGGCATTGGCGAATTGTCCAACATGCAGAAATCGGTGCTGGGCGCATGATGTCCCGGCTGGCCAAACGCGAGCAGGCCCAGATGCCCAAGGCAGGTGCTACGCCTGAGGGATCGATCAGGACGCCGCGGCCGGACTGCGCGATCTGGAACGATATTGCCCGCGTCCTGGGTACGAAGCCGGAGCAGAGCAAGTGAGCGCCATTCCCCGCCTGCGCGCCGGTGACCGGCTCTGCATCGCCACGCATAATGCCGGCAAACTCCGCGAGTTTCGCGAGCTGTTCGAGCCTTTCGGGCTTGAACTGGTGTCTGCGGGTGAACTGGGCCTGCCCGAGCCGGAAGAAACCGGTACGACCTTCGCGGAAAATGCCCGCACCAAGGCCCATGCCGCTGCCAAGGGCGCCAATATGCTGGCGCTGAGCGACGATTCGGGCCTGTGTGTTGATGCGCTGGGCGGCGATCCCGGCGTCTATACGGCCGACTGGGCCGGGGTGCCGCGCGACTTCAACCGCGCCATGAAGCGGGTGGAGGATGCCTTGCAGGCGGCCGGCGCCAGTTCACCCGGCCAGCGCCGCGGCTCGTTCAATGCAACGCTGTGCCTGGCCCATCCCGACGGGCGCCACATGCTCTATGTGGGCAAGTGCGAGGGCACGCTGGTCTGGCCGCCACGCGGCGATCTTGGTCATGGCTATGACCCCATGTTCATGCCCGATGGATACGACATCACCTTTGGCGAAATGGCGGCCGAGGCCAAGCACAATTGGTCACCAGGCGAGCAGGGTCTGTCGCACCGCGCCCGTGCCTTTGCGCAATTCGTGGAGAACCAGATCGATCATGGGTGATTGTGCATGACCAATCCCAACGATCTCTTCGGCGTCTATGTCCATTGGCCTTTCTGCGCGGCCAAATGCCCCTATTGCGACTTCAATAGCCACGTCCATCGCGGACCCTTTGATGAAGACGCCTTTGTCGAAGGCTACAAACGCGAGATCGCTCACATGGCCTCGCTGTCCTCCGGACGGCTGGTGCAGTCGATCTTTTTTGGTGGCGGCACGCCATCGTTGATGAGCCCCGGGGCCGTTGGCGCCGTCCTGGACGCCATTGCCGGGGCCTGGCAGATCGACAGCAAGGCCGAGATTACGCTCGAGGCCAATCCGACCAGTGTCGAGGTTGAGCGCTTCAGAGGGTTTCGGGCCGCCGGGATCAACCGGGTGTCGCTGGGTGTGCAGTCCTTGCGCCCAGGCCCATTGGCTGAACTGGGCCGCCGGCACACTGTCGAAGAAGCCGTGGCGGCCGTGCGGATTGCCCAATCGGTCTTTGAGCGCTCCAGCTTCGATCTCATCTATGCCCGTCCCAAGCAGACGCTCGAGGACTGGGAAGACGAGCTCAAGGAAGCGCTGTGGCTGGCGCGGGGCCATATCAGCCTCTACCAGCTCACCATCGAGCAGGGCACGCGGTATTTCGACCTGCACCAGGCGGGCAAATTGCCGATGCCCAATGAGGACCTGGCCGCTGACTTTTACGAGCTGACGCAGGATTTGACGGCAGAAGCCGGCATGCCGGCTTATGAGATTTCCAATCACGCCGTGCCCGGCCAGGAAAGCCGGCACAATATGCTTTATTGGCGCTATGGTGAATATGCCGGCATTGGCCCCGGCGCCCATGGACGGCTGATGGTCAACCACCAGCGCCACGCCACCGCGACCGAGAAGCTGCCCTTCGAATGGCTCAAGCTGGTCAATGAGTTCGGCCATGGCATGACCACCGACGATGTGCTGACCTGGGAAGAGCAGGGCGACGAGTTCCTCGTCATGGGCCTCCGCCTGAAAGAAGGCATCTCGCCCACCCGCTTCATGTCGATTTCCGGCCGCGGCATTTCCGAAGCCCAGATTGCCGCGCTCAAGGGCTATGGCTTTGTAGAGACCCTGCCCAACGGCAATATCCGCGTGACCGAAAAGGGATTTCCTGTGCTCGACGCCGTGGTGGCAGATCTCGCGGCCTGAGATCTGACAAGGCGCGAGGCGGCACCAAAGCGTGCCTCTGTATCGTCAATCCGGCGTTCGCTCCACCGCGCCCATCATGCCGCGCTGACGCACGGATGCCCTCCAAAGTCTTTTGCGCGCGTCGGCGGTTTCCAAATGCCGGTATCTGCCACCGGAGAATTTCGGCCAATCCAGCGCCATCCCGGCGCGGACCATTTCGGCAGCCAGGTCGCGGCCATCGGGAAGAAAGCATTCCGCCACCATCCGGTCATAAGAGAGCTCGGGCTTGACCCGGGCAGTCACCACCTGCCCCTTGCACAGTTTCACAAGGGCCCATTTCGATTGTTTTCCGAAGGGGTGATCGAGCTCTGGCGCATCAATTCCGGCGATGCGGATGCGTATCTTGTCGATGATGACGGTGTCCCCATCGATGACCCAGCACGGTCCGCGCAACTCTGTTTGCCTGGGCTGCGCAGGCTGGGTCGCCCTGACGGCAGCTGTCCGCATTTCCCGCGGCAATTGCGGCGCGAGCGGAGGCGCAGGCCGCCGAGGCGTTGGCTTGGGTGCAAAGAACAGGCGCAGCACTATTCGAAACAGTCTCATACGCTCCCCCCGCGCATGAATGTCGCAAATGCTCAAATACGTCTTGTGTGAGCACAATTGCGCAAATCAACGGCGAAGAAAAGTTCGCTCGTGACGGCAAGTTAAGCTCGCGTAACAAAAAAGCGGGCCAATTGGCCCGCTTTTTCAAGCTCAACGGTTCAGTCGCCTTACTTGGGCGCCAGCACCATGACCATCTGCCGGCCTTCCGAGCGGGGCTGGCTTTCGACCTTGGCAACATCTTCGGTCTGCTCTCGGACCTTGAGCAGAAGCTGCATGCCCAGGTCCTGGTGGGCCATTTCGCGGCCACGGAAGCGCATGGTCACCTTGACGCGGTCGCCCTCGCCCAGGAAGCGCTGCACGGCCTTCATCTTGGTCTCGTAGTCATGGGTGTCGATGTTGGGACGCATCTGCACTTCCTTGACCTCGATCACCTTCTGCTTCTTGCGCGCTTCGGCCGCCTTTTTCTGTGCGGCATATTTGTAGCGCCCGAGATCGAGCATCTTGGCTACGGGCGGGTTCGAATTGGCAGCGATCAGGACGAGGTCGAGCCCCTGTTCCTGCGCTTCGGCCAGAGCGTCGCGCGTGCGGACGATGCCACGGTTTTCACCTTCTGCATCGATGAGCTGAACGTCGGGGCTAGTGATATCCTCGTTGGCAAGCGGCCCATCTTTCTGGGGCGCAACGGGTCTCATGGGACGGCGAATGGCAAGCGTTCCTTGTGCTATTGGTGCAAGGGGGTGAATTCGGCCCTAAAATCGTGGTAGCGGCCCTTAAAGTCAACTGGCGCGTCCAAGCAATTTTTAGGAAACGAGCGCCAGTGAAGGCTCTGACATACAATTGGGAAAGCGTCCAAAACCAACATGGGTTCCATCCACAGCTTCCGCGTCGCGGTCGGTACAGGTGCCGCCTGCCGTGAGATCGCCATAGAACAGCGCTCCGGCAGCACACCGGGCTTGTTCTGGCTCAACGGGTTCCGCTCGGTGATGAGCGGGTCCAAGGCGTTGAGCCTTGATGCCTTGGGAGCCGAAAAAGGGTTTGCGGTCACCCGCTTCGATTATTCGGGCCACGGCCAGTCCGGCGGCCAGTTTGACGATGGCACAATAAGCCGGTGGCTCGAAGAGGCCGAGGCGGTGCTGGCAACGACCACGGGGCCGCAGATCGTTTGCGGCTCGTCCATGGGGGGGTGGATCGGCCTGCTGCTGGCCCGGCGGCAATTAGCCAAAGGTGCGCCACTCAAGGGTCTGGTGCTGATCGCCCCGGCCACCGACGCGACCACGCGGATCGCGGCCCGCATGAGTACTGCGCAGAGACGCGATCTGGAAGCTCTGGGCTACTACGAACGCGAAAGCGCCTATGGCGACGGCATGTACCGCTATACGCGGACGCTGATCGAGGACGGTGACCATCACCTGCTGTTCGGCAGCGTCATCGAAACGGGTTGCCCGGTGCATATCCTGCAGGGCGGCCAGGATCCGGACGTGCCGCCTGAACAGGCCCAGAGGCTGCTCACCCATATCCTGCACGATCCGGTGACCTATACGCTGATCCCCGATGGCGATCATCGCCTGAGCCGCCCCACGGATCTGGAGCGGCTGCGCGCGGCGGTCCTGGGGATGCTTTAGCCCCGCGTTACCAGCCGGCTTTTCTGCTGGCCCGCAGAATCGAAATTGTCCGGACTGAGCCAGCGTTCGAACTCGGCGCGCAGGATCGGCCATTCCGTGTCCAGCATGGAGAACCAGGCAGTATCGCGGCTTTGTCCCTTGACGATCATGTCCTGCCGAAAGATGCCCTCGAAGATGAAGCCAAAACGCTTCGCCGCCGCCTTTGAAGGCTCATTGGCATTGTTGCACTTCCATTCAAAGCGTCGATAGCCGAGATCATCAAAAGCGTGGCGGGCAAAGAGGAACAGCGCCTCGGTGGCCAGGCGCGAGCGGGCCATTGGCAGGCCCCAATAGACCCCGCCGATCTCGATCGAGCCATGCTCGGGGCGCATGCGCATCCAGGCCTGCTGGCCGACAGCCTTGCCACTCGACTTGTCGATGACCGCCACATAGCGGTCCTGCCCGGCATTGACCTGGTCTATCCAGGCTTCGGCTGCAGCAATGCTGGGCGGCGCGTCGCTGAACAGCCAGCGAAACCGTTCCGGGCCGCCGGGCAGATTGGCCACTGCGAACAGATCGGCTGCATGCCTCGCGTCCAGTGGTTCGAGCCGCGCATATTGACCCTCCAACGCTATGCGGGCGGGTGCGGATTTGGCCGGCTGTGGGGTCATTGTTTGCTTTCCAGAATTTGGGTCAGGCCCGCGCGATAATTCGGATAGAGCAGTTCGATGCCCAGTGCCTGCTTGATGGCCCGGTTGGAGACACGCTTGTTGTCGCGATAGAAGCTGCGCTGCATCGGCGTCATCTCGGCCGTTTCGATGGGCAGGTCCGGCGGCACATCCACGCCGATCATCCCCGCGGCGTGGGCGATGACGTCCTGGGGTGGTGCCGGTTCGTCATCGGCGAGATTGAAGGTGCCGTCCAACCGCCGCTCGGCCGCCAGCGCGGTGACGCGCGCGATATCGGCGACATGGATGCGGTTGAACACCTGCCCGGGCTTGATCACGCGGCGGGCGGTTCCGGCGCGCAGCTTGTCGAATGTGGAGCGGCCCGGCCCATAAATACCGGCCAGCCGCAGGATACAGAGCGGCATGCTGCGTTCTGCGGCATAGTCGCGCCAGGCCTGCTCGGCCAGAACGCGCCGGTCCGAGCGCATATTGCGCGGCACCAGGGGCGCTGTTTCGTCGATCCAGTCACCGTCGAAATCGCCATAGACCCCGACCGTCGAATAGTAGCACAGCCACTGCAATTGCCCGGACGCATCGAGATCAGCCCGGTGATGACGCAGAACCGGATCGCCATGTTCATCTGGCGCGATGGACAGGATGACATGGCTGGCCGTGGCCAGAGCATCCCTTACAGCTGGGCCGGGCGCCGTGCCGTCGAACAGCACGGCGTCAATATCGTCGGCGCGCAACTGCGCGGCCTTTTCCGCCGATCGCACGGTGCCGCCAATGCGTGTGAAACCACCCTGACGCACGGCCCGCGTCGCATTGATGGACGAAAAGCCCAACCCGAAGAAAAATGCCTGGTTCATACCGCCCCGTCCCATTCTGCGCGCACCGAGCTATCGCCTTCCCGCGCCAGCCTGTCCAGCCGCAAGCTATCGGCTCGTTTTGCATCGAGCCGACGCAGGGCCCATATGGCAGCGCCCCGAACCAGAGGCGAGGGATCATCCAGCCTGGCCTCCACGACAGGCAGCAGGCCCGGATCGTCCGAATTGCCGATGCAGACCAGTACATTGCGCAGGAAGCGTGCTTGCCCGATGCGCTTGACGGGCGAACCGGCAAACAGCACCCGGAACCCGGCGTCATCCAACTGCACCAGTTCGGCCAGCGCCGGCCGCTCGAATTCGGGCCGGCTGCGCAATTTTGCCTCGCGGCTGATGGTGGCGAATTTGTTCCAGGGACAAACGGCCAGGCAGTCGTCGCAGCCATAGATGCGGTTGCCCATGGGGCGACGAAATTCACGCGGTATGGGACCCTTGTGCTCAACCGAATAATAGGCAAGGCATTTGCGTGCATCGAGGCGGAAGGGGGCGGGAAAGGCGTCGGTGGGGCAGATATCGAGGCATCTGGTGCATGAGCCGCAGCTTTCCGCATGTGGCTGGTCGGCCGGCAGCTCCATGTCGGTCAGGATTGCCCCAAGGAATAGCCATGAGCCGAAAGTGCGGCTGACCAGAACGGAATGCTTGCCCTGCCAACCAAGACCAGCCGCTTCCGCCAGAGGCTTTTCCATCAGCGGCGCGGTATCGACAAATACCTTCACCTCAGCTCCGGCCCGGCGGGCCAGCAACCCCGCCAGTTCCTTCAAGCGCCCCTTGATGATGTCGTGATAATCGCGATTGCGGGCATAGGCCGAGATATTGCCCACGCTCTTGTCCTTGAGCAGGTCCATCGGGTCGATCTCGGGACCATAGTTGACCCCGAGCAGGATCACCGAGCGTGCATCGGACCACAGCCGCCTTGGGTCGCCGCGCCGCTCTTCGGTTTCGGCCATCCAGTCCATGTCGGCATGCCAGCCCTCGGCGAGTGCCGCGTGGAGTTTGCCGGGCAGGTCGGGCCGGGCATCGGCGCGGGTAATGCCGAAGGCGTCAAAGCCCAGCGCTTCCGCACGAGCCTTCAACGCTGCGACAAGTTTTTCGGTACCGGCTTGGGCCATGAAGCCAGATAGGACTAAAAGTCCAGATCCGCATAGCCCCTGGAGGGCGGCATGGCGACTACCCGGTCGTTCAGCAGGGTGCGAAAGGCCGGGCGTGACTTGATGCGCGAATACCAGTCGCGCGTCTCGGCCGGCACCTTGGCCCAGTCGATATCACCCATATAGTCGAGCGTGGAGAAATGCGCGGCGAGGGCAAAGTCGGCCAGGGTCATTTCCTCGCCCGCCACCCAATTGCGACTGGCCAGTAGCCAGTTGAAGTAGAGCATATGTTCGCCGAGATTCGCTTTGGCAGCGCGCAGCACGCTCGGCTCGGGCGTCGCGCCACGGATATCGCGCTTGGCGATCTTCTCCTCGACCAGATAGCGGGTTACCTCATCATTGAGCTTGACCAGCACCCATTCCACCAACCGCCACATTTCGGCCCTGTCCAGTGGATCTGCGGGAAACAGACCACCCACCGCATCTGGGGTGTAAAAATCCTCCACGGCATGGATTGTTGCGAGGATGCCGATGACCGGATGGTCGCTCTCGGTGAAGAGAATTGGCAGGGTGGCCGCCGGGTTGATGGCGAGCAAAGCCTCCTCCCGCAGCCATGGCTTGGTTTCCTCCAGATCGAGCGGCACGCCATATTCGGCACACATGAGCCGGATGAGGCGGGAGGCTGGATCGAGAGGGTAATGCACAAGGCTGGGCATGAACAAAGCTCTGAAGTGGTTGCGTAGCAGCTCGGCGTGTCCCCCGCTTGGCGCCATCGGCGAACACGGCTAAGAGACTGGGCCAAAAGCAGCCCTTGGAACGAGTTAGGGGATCAAATGAACGCCGATCAAGGTCTTTTTGTGCCCCTCATCCTCGGAATCCTGGAAGGGCTCACAGAATTCCTGCCCGTCAGTTCCACCGGACACCTGCTTCTGGCCGGTCATTTCTTCGGCCTTGAGCAACCGGCGGCCTTTATCGTGCTGATCCAACTCGGCGCCATCCTTGCCGTCATCACGGTTTATTTCGCCAAACTGGGCGTCTTGATCCGCGATGCCCTTGCGGGCAAGGCCTATGCCTGGCGCTTTGCCCTTGCCGTGGTGCTGGCCTGTCTGCCGGCGGTGGTGGTCGGCGTCCTGGCGCGCGATTTTATCCAGCAGATTCTCTACGAAACCCCGCTGGTCATCTGCATCACCCTGCTCATTGGCGGCATTGTCCTGCTGATCGTGGACCGGATGCCCAAGCAGGTGCGCCATGATGACATCTATACCTATCCCTGGCATCTGGCGTTGATCATCGGCCTGTTCCAGATGCTGAGCCTGGTGCCTGGCGTATCGCGTTCCGGCTCAACGGTGGTGGGTGCCATGCTGTTTGGCGCGTCCAAGCGCTCTGCGGCCGAATTCACCTTTTTCATTGCGCTGCCGATCATGGCCGGGGCCTTCGGCTATGACCTCTACAAGAGCCGCGACCTGATCGATCTCAGCCTCGGGCTCAATATCGCCATCGGCTTTGCCGCCTCCTTCGTGGTGGGGGCGCTGGTGGTAAAATATCTGCTCGATTTCGTCTCCCGGCACGGCTTTGCGCCCTTTGCCTGGTGGCGCATCATTGTGGGTGGCGCGGGGCTGATTGCTATTCTTGCGTTCGGGCTGTAGCGCCCCGCAGGGCCAGTCTTAAGTCCCCGGTTCCCGTCCCGAATAGGTGGAGGGGAACGTGAAGAAGTGATTGGGGATCTCGACGCCCTTCTGCACGTCATAGAGCGAGAAGGTCAGCTCCGAACCATTGGGCTCTACCAGGGTCCACTGCGCCAGGTCCTTGGTTTCGGTGTCGAAGATCAATGACACCTGCACCGTGCCGGCCACGGTATCATCGATCACGGTAATCGAGAGATAGCCATCGGTATTGGTGACGTCGATGACATTGGCGTTGAGCAGATTGATCTGGTCGCCGAGGAATTGGCGGAGCGGGATCGAGTCCTGCGGATAGGCGTAATAAGTCTCCTCGCGCCGATCCACGACATAGAAGCCGCGGCCGATCGAAACGATTTCCTCGCGGCTGGGGGGGGCATAGCGGAACGCCACCTTGTTGGGCCGCTCGATAAAGAAGGTCCCCTCCTGGCGCCCGCCATTGGTGTCGATCTGCAGGAACCGGCCGACCATGGTGCGGATGGCCGAATTATGCGCGTTGATCTCGGCGATCAATTGCTGCTCCTCAGCCGTCAGGGCCCGGCTCTGGGCCAAAGCCGGCAGAGTGGGCGACAGGACCGCGGCAAGTCCGAGCATCAGGGCGGTGCGGCGAATCATCGGTTGAAATTCCTCGCTGGGTCTCTTGGTTGAGCCTAACCTAGGCAGCAATTGCGGCAACAGGTGGAAAGTTCCGCTGCGGTCATTTTCACCAGGCCGCGAGGGCACAAATGCAAGAACGCCGGACCGGGGCCCGACGTTCTCGATTTGGGTATGATCGTTGTCAGGCTCAATAGCCGTCGGCGTTGTCGCCCACCAGGATTTCGCGTTTGCCGGCATGGTTGGCGGGGCTGATGACGCCTTCATTTTCCATGCGCTCGATCAGCGTCGCCGCCTTGTTGTAACCGATGGCGAGGCGCCGCTGGATATAGGAGGTCGAGGCCTTTTTGTCGGTCATCACGATATGCACGGCCTTGTCATAGAGCTCGTCCCCGGAGCCGGCATAGCTCTCGTCGCTCGAACCGCCGCCCTCGCCATAGCCGCCCTCGTCTTCCTCGGTGATATTGTCGAGATAGTCCGGCGTACCCTGACTCTTGAGATGATTGACCACGCTCTCCACTTCGCCATCGGAGACGAAGGCGCCGTGCAGGCGCTTGGTGCGGCCACCCGAGGCCATGTAAAGCATGTCGCCATTGCCCAGCAGCTGTTCGGCACCCTGCTCACCCAGAATGGTGCGCGAGTCGATCTTGCTGGTGACCATGAAGGAGATGCGCGTCGGGAAATTAGCCTTGATCGTGCCGGTGATGACGTCGACAGACGGGCGCTGGGTCGCGGTGACCATGTGAATGCCGGCGGCACGCGCCATCTGGGCCAGGCGCTGGATGGCGCCTTCGATATCCTTGCCGGCCACCATCATCAAATCGGCCATTTCGTCGACGATGATCACAATATAGGGCAAGGGCTCGAGATCGAACTCTTCGCTCTCAAAGATCGCCTCGCCGGTTTCGCGATCAAAGCCAGTCTGCACCGTGCGGGTAATGGTGCGGCCTTCCTTCTTGGCCTCGGCCACGCGCTGGTTGAAGCCATCGATGTTTCTGACACCGATCTTGCTCATCTTGCGGTAGCGGTCTTCCATCTCGCGCACGGCCCATTTGAGCGCGACCACGGCCTTTTGCGGGTCCGTCACCACTGGCGTAAGAAGGTGCGGAATGCCGTCATAGATCGAGAGCTCCAGCATTTTGGGATCGATCATGATCATGCGGCACTGCTCGGGCGTCATCTGGTAGAGCAGCGAGAGAATGAAGGTGTTGATACCCACCGATTTACCCGAGCCGGTGGTGCCGGCGATGAGCAGATGCGGCATGCGCGCCAGATCGGCGATCACCGGCTC
>Ga0207773_100794_pt1 | contig 10830 bp, 12 predicted proteins | sample TtaePargueraPR_2_FD_187281 | JGI IMG/M metagenome (GOLD analysis project Ga0207773, IMG submission 187281) | Aerobic enrichment media microbial communities from Bioluminiscent Bay, La Parguera, Puerto Rico - Tt and M1 (3) (SPAdes) | ecosystem: Environmental > Aquatic > Marine > Unclassified ...
TGGCGAAGGACATCGGCGGCCTGGGCCTCGCCTGCGACGTCGCCAGCGCCGAGGCCGCCGAGGCCGCCGTCGCCGAGGCGCGCAAGGCGCACGGCCCCTGCCGTATCCTGGTGAACTGCGCCGGCATCGCCCCGGCCAAGCGCATCGTCGGGCGCGACGGCGCGATGCCGCTCTCGGCCTTCGAGCAGGTCATCCGCGTGAATCTGGTCGGCAGCTTCAACCTGCTGCGCCTCGCCGCCGCCGACATGCTGGGCGCCGAGCCGCTGAACGCCGACGGCGAGCGCGGCGTCATCATCTCCACCGCCTCCATCGCCGCGGTCGAAGGCCAGCTCGGCCAGGTCTCCTATGCCGCCTCCAAGGCCGGCATCATGGGCATGATGCTGCCGGCGGCGCGCGAGTTCGCCAAGGCGGGCGTGCGCGTGCTGACCATCGCGCCGGGCCTCATCGGGACGCCGCTGCTGCTGAACATGCCGCAGGAGGTGCAGGACAATCTCGCCGGCCAGGTGCCCTTCCCGCACCGCTTCGGCACGCCGGCGGAATACGCCAAGCTGGTGCTGCACATCTGCGACAACGTGATGCTGAACGCCGATACCATCCGTCTGGACGGCGCCATGCGGATGCAGTAGCCCCTCGGTCGCACGGGCGGGCTTCACCTGCGGGCGGCGGCGACGCTAGACTGTCGGCCAACGAACAAGCAAGCCGGAGGAAGCCATGCCGGGCAGCGCCGCGCCGCAAGGCCGCCCCACGCCCTTCAAGCACATCGCCCCGCGCCCGCTGTGCGGCGCGCTGGGCGCCGAAATCGCCGGCCTCGACCTCTCGCAGCCGCTCTCCGACGCGGTCTTCGCCGAAGTCGAGGCGGCCTTTCACGAGCACGTGGTGCTGGTCTTCCCGGACCAGCACTGGACGCCGGCCCAGCAGATTGCCTTCACCGGCCGCTTCGGGCCGGTGGAGGAGCATCCGCTGCGCTCGCGCCCCGGTCTGCCGGAGCACCCGGAGGTGCTGGTGCTGGTGAACAAGCCGGGCACGCGCGGCGCGCGCAACGACATCTGGCACAGCGACATCTCGTTTTCCGAGACGCCGCCGCTCGGCTCGGTGCTCTACGCGCTGCAGGTGCCGGAAGGCTACGGCGACACCATGTTCTGCAACATGGTGCGCGCCTATGCGCAGCTCGCACCGGCACTGCAGGCGATGCTGCGGCCGCTGCGCGCGCTGCACTCGGCGGCCGGCCTGGCCGCGCGCAACAACGCCGGCGACAACAACGCCTCGCCGATCGCCAGCGTGCCGGACCCGGCGGAGCATCCCGTGGTGCGCACCCATCCCGGCAACGGCCGCCTCGCGCTCTACGTCAATCCCTGGTTCACTGAGCGCTTTGCCGGCATGACGGCGGCGGAGAGCCGGCCGCTGCTCGATTTCCTCGCCGCCGAGGCGACGCGGCCGGAGAACGTCTACCGCCACCGCTGGCGCCGGCACGACGTGGTGATGTGGGACAACCGCGCGGCCATGCACTACGCCGTGCGCGACTACGACGAGAACCAGATCCGCGTCATGCACCGCACCACCGCCCTGGGCGACCGGCCGGTGTGAGCGCCGGTGCGAGCTAGGGCCCGGCCTCGCCCTTCGAGACGGCGCTGACGCGCCTCCTCAGGGTGAGGCCTTTCTCTCAGCCCTCATCCTGAGGAAGGCCGAAGGCCTGTCTCGAAGGATGGCCACGACTACGCAGCGAACCTGTCGATCCGCTTGGCGAGGGTGACATCGAGGTCGGACAGGCCGTCGCAGTCGTGCGTGGTGAGGGTGATCTCGACGCGGTTGTAGACGTTGAACCATTCCGGGTGGTGGTTCAGCTTCTCCGCCGCCAGCGCGACCCGCGACATGAATCCCCAGGCCTCGTTGAAGGATTTGAACTTGAAGGTCTTTTTCAGGGCGTCACGGCCCTCGACAGGGTCCCAGCCCGGCAACTCCGCCGCCAGACCCCGGCGCGCCTCGGTGCTTAACCTTTCTGCCATGAAGACCTCCTAAGTCCCGGCGCCTGTTCAAGTAAGGTTAATTGGAAGTTACTGCGCTTGGCCTGGGGGTCAAGGCAGGCTAGGGTGGCCCGAAGCAGCGGCGATTGGAATGGTTATGGCACAGATGCACGACGTCGGGCGCTACACGACACCGCCTGAGACCCAGCACCTGGAAGCGCTGGCCCGCGAGGCCTATGCGGAGATTCCGGTTGAGCTGCGCCAGCATCTCGGCGACGTGGTCATCCGCGTGCTCGATTTTCCCGACGACGAGACGCTCGAGGAGATGGACTGCGAGTCGCCCTTCGACCTGCTCGGCCTCTACCGCGGCGTCGATCTCAAGCGCAAGTCGAGCTACGACACGCCCGACGACATCGACATGATCTATCTCTACCGCCGGCCGATCCTCGACTACTGGTGCGACAGCGGCGAGGACCTCGCCGAAGTGGTGAAGCACGTGCTGATCCACGAGATCGGCCACCACTTCGGCTTCTCCGACGACGATATGGACCGCATCGAGCGCAGCATCTAGAGCCGCGCGCGCCGTCCCCCGCCTTTCCGCTTCAGCCTTCCGCGGCGACGAAGTCCATCGCCTGGCGCACCGTGCGCAGCGGGTGCTTGCGCCTGAGCGGCTCGTTGAGGAAGCGGTTCACCGCGGCCAGCAGCGTCGGCACCCAGGGTGCGTCGGGCGCCGCCGTCACCTCGGTCTTCACCGCGGTCAGCAGCTTCACCAGATGGATGGAGACGATGTACTCCTGCTGGTCGTGGTCGAGCAGCCCCTTCAGTGCCTTATCGAGGAAGGCGCGGCCGTCGCTCACCTGCCACCGCTCTTCGTCCACCGCCTTGTCGACGAAGCCGGCGTTGCGGCCGACGAAGCAGGCGATCTGCAGCAGGCCCTGCGGCCAGAGCCGCGGATAGCGGCCGCAGAGAATGCGCACGGCGTTGCCGAAGGTGATGGCGTGGGTGAAGTCCAGCCAGGTCACATTGTGCGAGACCGGCTTGTCGACGGTGTTCATGAGCCGCATGTCGAAGTGCAGGAACTGCCAGCTCGCCGCGCCGATGAGGGCGTCGTAGAGCGCTCGGCGGTCGGCGGAGGAGCGGCGGACGCGCTCCAGCACCTTCGCGACCGGGAGGCCGAGCAGATCGCCAGCGGTGATTGGGGCGGCGACCGGCTCCTTGCCCTCGACGTCCCAGGCGGCGAGCGCCGGGACGTAGGCGCGGAACTCCGGGATCAGATCCTCGCGGGTCGCGTAGACCAGCGACCGCACCAGGCCGAGCAGCAGCGGCTCGGCGCTGGCCGGACCCAGGCGGTCGATGAGCTCGCCGGTCTTCAGCACATAGATGAGGGAGTGGCCGAAGTCGTTGTAGTGGGCCAGCGCGGCTTCGGCCAGCGGCTCCTCCAGTTCCCGGTGGCCGCGCCCCTCGCGCAGGGCGCCGCGCACCAGTCGCACCGCCCGCGCCTCGTCTTCGGCCTCGATGGCGGCGATAAGCTGGCCGGGATCGTAAGGCAGCATGCCTTCGGCGAAGGGATAGGCCGGCTCGCGCAGGCTATCCCAGGCGAGATGGCCCACCACTTCGACCAGCGGCACCAGGCGGTCGGCGTCGCTCGCCGCGTGGTCGTCGCGAATCGCCAGCCAGTCGGGCGCGCCGGCCTGCGCGTGGGTGGCGCCGAACTCAAGACGCTCAGCGGTCCAGGCGAAGGCGGCGCGCAGCGCCTCCAGCGGATCGGCCCCGGCCTTCTGCAGGCGCGAGATCTCGCGCGCCATGCGGTCGTACTCGTGGCGGCGGAAGCTGTCGCGCAGCGCGTCGAGCGCGGCTGCCGCCACCTCGTCGGCCGGCGGATCGGCGATGTCGACCCAGACCTCGCCGTCGATCACCTCGACCGGATAGCGCCGCAACCTGTCGCCGCCGACCAGGGTCTCGCCGCTCGCCAGATCGAATTTCCAATTGTGCCAGTTGCAGGTGAGCACGCAACCGGCCTGGGTCAGCGAGCCCTCCATCAGGGGATAGCCTTCGTGCGGGCAGCGGTTGTTGCAGGCGAAGATGCCGGCCTCGCCGGCGAAGACGGCGATCTGCTTGCCGCCGGCCTTGAAGAGGTGGCGCCCCTTCTCCTGCAGGACGTCGAGCGGCGCGACGTGAACCAGGGTCGAGGCGGCTTCGCGGGGCAGGGCCATCGTGGATCTCCCACATCCATTTCGAAAGTTTCTTCTTTCGAAAAGCCTACGCCCGCCCCTTGCATTTCTCAAGAGAAAACTTTAGAAATAGATCCATGAGCACCCGTCACGTGATTCCGGCAGAAAAGCGCAGCCGCCGCCTGCTGATCGACAGCCTGAAGCGCGAGGGCGCGCAGGACGCGACCAGTCTCGCCCGCCGCCTCGGCATTTCCGCCATGGCGGTGCGCCAGCACCTCTACGACCTGGAGGCCGAGGGCCTCGTCACCCACGAGGCCGAGGCGCGGGCCGCCGGCAGCAAGGCCGTCGGCCGTCCGGCCAAGCTGTGGCGCCTGACCCCGGCGGCCGACCGCTTCTTTCCCGACGGCCACGCGGAGTTCACCGTCGGCCTCATCAATTCCATGAAGCAGGCCTTTGGCGCCGACGGCCTCGACAAGCTGCTGAAGGTGCGCGCGCGCGAGCAGGTCGCCGCCTACAAGGCGCGCCTCGACAGGCAGCCGACCCTGGCGAAGAAGCTGAAGGTGCTTGCCGAGATCCGCACCGAGGAAGGCTACATGGCCGAGGTGAACAAGGCCAACAACGGCTACCTCCTGATCGAGAACCACTGCCCCGTCTGCTCCGCCGCCGCGGCCTGCACCGGCCTCTGCAACCTGGAGCTCGAAGTCTTTCGCAAGGCGCTCGGCAGCGAGCACGAGGTCCGGCGCATCGACCACATCCTCGCCGGCGCCCGTCGCTGCGCCTACCTGGTCACGCGCAGGGACTAGCCGACCAGCTTCTTCACCCGCCGGCGCAGCACGGGCAGCAGGTCTTCCTCAAACCAGGGGTGCTTCTTCAGCCAGGCGGTGTTGCGCCAGCTCGGGTGCGGCAGCGGGATGAAGTCGGGCGCATAGTCGCGCCAGTGGCGCACGGTCGCGGTCAGCGTCCCCTGGCGCCGCCCGCCGAGATAGTGGCGCTGCGCGTACAGGCCGACCAGCAGCGTCAGCTCGACCTGCGGCAGGGCGGCGCGCAGCGGCGCGTGCCAGCGTGGCGCGCATTCCGGGCGCGGCGGCCGGTCGCCGCCCTTGGCGTCGACGCCGGGATAGCAGAAGCCCATCGGCACGATGGCGATGCGCGCCTCGTCGTAGAAGACCTCGCGCGGCAGCCGCAGCCAGTCGCGCAGGCGGTCGCCGGAGCGGTCGTTCCACGGGATGCCGGTCTCGTGCACCCGCGTGCCCGGCGCCTGGCCGATGATCATGAGGCGCGCCGAGGGCGCGGCGCGCAGCACCGGGCGCGGCCCGAGCGGCAGCTGCGCCTCGCAGAGCCGGCAGGCGCGCGCCTCCGCGAGCAGCCGTTTCAGCTCGCGCTCGGCCTTGGGCGGCCTACCAGCCATGGCGCAGGATGCGCTCGACGAAAGGCGGCACTTCGACGCTGGCGCGGCCGTAGCGGCGCTCGTCGAACAGCGAGTGGCCCTCCGACGGCTCGAGGTTCAGCTCCACCGTGCGGGCGCGGCCGTTGGCGCGCGCCTCGGCGACGAAGCCGGCGGCCGGATAGACATTGCCGGAGGTGCCGATGGAGACGAAAAGGTCGCAGTCCGCCAGGGCCTCGTAGATGCGCTCCATCTCCAGCGGCATCTCGCCGAACCACACCACGTCGACGCGCAGCGCGCCCTCGGCGCCGCAGGCGGGGCAGAGGCTGCCTCGGGTCATCGCCTCGCGCCAGGGGCTGACCTCGCCGCAGACCAGGCAGCGCGCCTTCAGGATCTCGCCGTGCATGTGGACGAGGTTCCTGGAGCCGGCACGCTCGTGCAGGTCGTCGATGTTCTGCGTCACCAGCAGGACCTCGCCGGGCCACTCGGCCTCCAGCCGCGCCAGCGCCCGGTGCGCCGCGTTGGGGACGATGCCGTCGGCGATCAGTGTCTCCCGCCGGTGATTGTAGAAGGCGTGCACCCGGTCCGGATCGCGCGCGAAGGCCTCCGGCGTCGCCACATCCTCGATGCGCACGCGCGCCCAGAGGCCGTCCGGGTCGCGGAAGGTATCGAGGCCGGACTCCTTGGAGATCCCGGCCCCGGTCAGAATGACGATGCGCCGGCTTTCCATACCTGCCCGACGGTCCTGATCCTGAGGGGTGCTGCGGCTTGGCGCGCAGTTGCGTGAAACGAGGCGCGATGATAGACGAAAGTCGGCGTCAAAAAACATCAACAAAAATGTTGGGCGAGGACCGGTGCCGTTCAAGATTCTCACCGTCTGCACCGGCAATATCTGCCGCTCCCCGAGCGCCGAGATCATCCTGCGCGAGCGCCTGGCCGAGGCCGGTCTCGCCGGGCTGGTGACGGTCGATTCCGCCGGCACCGCCGACTACCATATCGGCGAGCCGCCGTCGGAGCCGGCGCGGCGCGTCGGCGCCCGGCGGGGGTACGAGCTGAAGGCCCTGCGCGCCCGCCAGCTCTGCGCCGCCGACTTCACCGACTTCGACCTCATCCTGGCGATGGACAGGGGCCACCTGCGGCGCATCCAGGCGCTGCTGCCGCCCGATGCGAAGTGCCGGGTCCACCTTTTCCTCGAGGTAATGCCGGAGGCGGGCCCCGACCTCGACGATCCCTACTACGGCGACGACCGCGATTACGAAGCGATGTTCGACGCCATCGAGGCCGCCGTCCCGGCCTGGGTCGACCGGCTGAGCAAAGAGCTGGCGGCCCCGGCATGACCGCGGGGAGAGGCCTGGCGGGGACATGCCTGGCGGGGAGATGACGGTCGAGCAGGCGGTGGCCGCCGCCTGCGGCAGCACGCCGCACGCCCGGCGACCCCTGCTGGGCGGCTGCATCGCCGAGGTCTGGCGCCTCGACTTCCCGGACCGGCCGCCGCTGGTGGCCAAGGTGGCGCCCCGCGGGGGTCTGGCCGTCGAGGGCTTCATGCTGGACCACCTGGCCCGGCACACGGCCCTGCCGGTGCCTGCGACGCGCCATGTCGCCGACGACCTGCTGCTGATGGACTACGTCGAGCACACTGGGGAGCGCAGCGCCGCCGCCGAGGAGGACGCCGCCGAGCGCCTCGCCGCCCTGCACGCCATCACCGCGCCGTCCTACGGCTTCCCGCGCGACACGGTCATCGGCGCCTTGCCGCAGCCCAACCCCTGGACCGACGACTGGTGCGCCTTCTACCGCGATCAGCGCCTGCTGGTCATGGGCCGCATCGCGCGCGAGTCGGGGCGGCTGCCGGCGGAAACCCACCGCGCCCTGGAGCGCTTCTGCGGACACCTCGAAGACTTCATCGACCAGCCACCGGCGCCCGGCCTGGTGCATGGCGACGTCTGGACCGGCAACGTTCTCTTCGGACGCGACCGCGTCGCCGCCTTCATCGACCCGGCGCTGTACTTCGCCGATCCGGAGGTGGAGATCGCCTACATCGAGCTGCTGTCGACCTTCGGCGCCGCCTTCCACCGGCGCTACCGCGCGCTGCGGCCGCTCAGGCCCGGCTACGCCGAGGGCCGGCGCGACGTCTACAACCTTTTCCCGCTGCTGGTGCACACGGAGATCTGCGGCGGCGCCTATGCGCAGATGGTGCAGGACATCCTGCGCCGCTACGGCTAGACAGGAGTCATGAGCGATCTGACGAAGCGCGCCGCCGGCGCGCAGCCCGCCCCCGTGGACCGCATCGGCTTCGGCATCGGCTGCGTGCTCATCGGACTGTTCGGCATGTCGGTGATGGACGCCTGCGCCAAGTTCCTCGGCGAGGGCTACGCCGTCAGCCAGGTGATCCTGGCGCGCAACGGCATCGGCGCGCTGGCGGTCCTCGTCTTCGTCGCGGTGCGCGGCCGGGGATTCTCCTGCCTGGCGCCGCGACGTCCCCTGCTGCTCGGGCTGCGCATCCTGGTGAACCTCGGCGCCGCCTACCTGTTCTTCACCGGACTGCGCTACATGCCGCTGGCCGACGCCTTCGCCATCGCCTTCGCGGCGCCGCTCTTCATCACCGCCCTCTCGGTGCCGGTGCTTGGCGAGCAGGTCGGCCCGCGCCGCTGGGCCGCCGTCATCGTCGGCTTCCTCGGCGTGCTGGTGGTGGTGCAGCCCGGCACGGCGAGCTTCCGCATGGAGGCGCTGCTGCCGCTGGGTGCCGCCCTCTGCTACGCGCTCGCCATGCTGATCGGCCGCAAGATGACGCGCGACATGACGACGGCGGCCATCACCTTCTGGCCCTGCCTCGGCCTCGCCCTCATCACACTGGTGATGATGCCGGCGCAGTGGCAGACGCCGAGCCTGCCGGACGCCGGCGTCTTCGTGTTCATGGGCCTCATCGGCACCGGCGGCATGGCGCTCATCACCCAGGGATACCGCTTCGCCCCGGCCGCCGTCATCGCGCCCTTCGACTACTCGGTGCTGCTGTGGGGCGTGATCATCGGCTGGGCGGTGTGGCGCGACATCCCGGCGCCCAACGTGTGGGCGGGCGCCGCCATCCTGATCGCCAGCGGGCTCTACATCCTGCATCGCGAGACCCGCACGCCGAAACCGGTGCAGCCGGTGCCCGGCCCCCTGGGGCCAACTTCCTGACCAGCCCTTGGGGCCAACTTCGAAGGAAGCCGCTACTCCAGCGGATAGACCGCCTCGGGCGAGTAGATCGCGCCCTCGTGCGACAGGTAGCTGGAGAACAGGGTGAAATCGCTCACCTCGAAGGGCGGCGCGCGGAACAGCGAGCGTTCGGCGAAGTAGCTCTCCAGCCTGCCGCCCGGATGCGACTTGAAGCGGGCGAGGGTGACGTGCGGCTTGAACTTGCGCTTCTCCGGCGGTTGGCCGGCACGCTGCACCGCCTGCTCCACCTTGCCCTGCAGGCGCTCCAGCATTTCGTTGGCCTCCACCCCGACCCAGACCGAGCGCAGGCGCTTGTCGTCACCGAAGTCGCCGACGCCGGACAGCGTCACCGGGAAGCGCGGCAGGCGGATGCCGGAGAGTGCGGCGTCGATGTCCTCCGCCTCGTGGCCCTCCACCTCGCCGATGAAGCGCAGGGTCAGGTGCAGGTTCTCCGGCGCTACCCAGCGCGCACCGGGCAGGCCGTTGCAGAGGCCGGACAGCTGGCTCCGCAGGTGATCGGGAAGGGCGAGGGCAACGAAGAGACGCATGGCGGAAGCGGGGCCTGGGAACGCGGGGAGGACGCCGGCTCACGGTCCGGCTGCGGGCGCATCAGGGGCAGGGATAGGTGTAGAGCCTGTGGACCTCCTCGATCGCCTGGAGGACGTCGTCGGTCAGGCTGACTTTGGCAGCCCCGATGTCGGTCTTCAACTGCGCCATGCTGGTGGCGCCGATGATGGCGGCGCCGAGGAAGCGCTGGCGCAGCACGAAGGCCAGCGCCAGGTGCGCCGGGTCCAGCCCGTGGTCGCGGGCGATCTCCAGATACGCCGCCGTCGCACGGTCCGCCTGCGCGCCCTGGTAACGCTTGTTGCCGGGCCACAGCGTGCGCCGGGCGCCGGCCGGCCACTGGTCGTTCAGGTACTTGCCGCTGAGCGTGCCGGCGGCCAGCGGCGCATAGGCCAGCAGGCCGACCTCCTCGCGGATCGACACCTCGGCGAGCCGCGTCTCGAAGCTGCGATTGAGCAGGCTGTAGGGGTTCTGCACCGAGACGACGCGCGGCCCGCGGCCCTGCCCGGCGAGCGCGAGGAAGCGCATGACGCCCCAGGGGTTCTCGTTGGAGAGGCCGACGCAGCGCACCTTGCCGGCCTTCACCACGGCCTCGAGCGCCTCCAGCGTCTCCTCGATCGGCGTCTCGTCGGCGCCGTCCTTGTGCTGGTAGGCGAGTGCGCCGAAGTCGTTGGTGGCGCGGTCCGGCCAATGCAGCTGATAGAGGTCGATGTAGTCCGTCTTCAGCCGCTTCAGGCTGGTTTCGACCGCCGCCTCGATGTGCTTCCTGGTAAAGCGCGTCTCGCCGCCGCGGATGTAGGGAAAGCGCGCCGCGTTGGGGCCGACGATCTTGGTGGCGACGATGACCCGGTCGCGGTTGCCGCGGGCGGCCATCCAGTTGCCGATGATCTCCTCGGTGCGGCCGTAGGTCTCCGCGCGCGTCGCGATGGGGTACATCTCCGCGGTGTCGATGAAGTTCACGCCCTGATCGACGGCGTAGTCCATCTGCTCGAAGCCCTCGGCCTCGCTGTTCTGCTCGCCCCAGGTCATGCTGCCGAGGCAGATGAGGCTCACGTTCAGGTCGCTGCGGCCGAGGCGGCGGTATTCCATCTCACATCCCCAAAAGATGAAGTGCGCCGGAAAGCGCCCCGGGACCGGGGCTGCGGGCGCGGCATGTGCGAGAGCCCTACAGCAGCAGCGTCAGGACGCCGGTGTAGCCGTAGAGCCGGTTGTTGCTGATTTCCCCGTTGGCGAAGAATCCGGTAAGCGGCATATCCCCGAACGTCTCGCGGATCAACCGCAACTCTTCGGACTGGGGACCGAAAAGATGCCGCCCACGCGCCACGCAGGAGAAGTAGAGCGCTCCGCGCGGTGCCCCGCCGGCGCGCTCGCGCAGATCCTCGAGCATGCGCTTCAGGTCGGCGCGCGCCGTCTGGTGGTCGCGCCGGCAGAACATCAGCCGCTCACCCGGCGCGACCGCGTCGCCCACCTGCAGCCAGCCGCGCTCGGGATCGAGGCCGACCAGGTTGCGCACCAGGTAGTCGCCGGTGTCGCTGCCGGCGATCGGCAGGCCCACGAA
>Ga0207773_100797_pt1 | contig 10775 bp, 9 predicted proteins | sample TtaePargueraPR_2_FD_187281 | JGI IMG/M metagenome (GOLD analysis project Ga0207773, IMG submission 187281) | Aerobic enrichment media microbial communities from Bioluminiscent Bay, La Parguera, Puerto Rico - Tt and M1 (3) (SPAdes) | ecosystem: Environmental > Aquatic > Marine > Unclassified ...
GGACGATGCCTTTTGCCTTCAGGGACTCCGAAAGATCCGCCAGGTCTTTCTCGGTAAAGGTCTTGCGCGGGTTGCGCGGGTTGGGCTCCAGATGTTCGATCGGCACCCTGCGGGAGTCGCGAATGATCTTTTCCGGCGGTGCGGCCGCTTCGGGAGCCGAATCCCCGATCAGCGCTGCCAGGCCCCGGCCCAAACGCTTGTTCTTGACGTCTCTTTCCGCCATACCGCACCTTTTTCTTCTTATATTTCAATAGGATATAGCGTGACGACTGTGCCTCTTCCGCCGCCACGCGAAAATCCTGCCAATTCGGAGCCGAATCGATCCCGGCTCTTAGGCCGCAACGCGCCGCAGCTCACGCTCCCGCTGGATGATTTCGGAGGCGAGGCGCAGATAGGCCTGGCTGCCGGCGCATTTCAGATCGTAAAGCAGCGCCGGCTTGCCGTAGGACGGCGCTTCGGAAATGCGTACGTTGCGTGGAATAATCGTCTCGTAGACCGCGTCGCCCATGGTCTCGCGAACGTCGGCAACCACCTGGCTGGAGAGATTGTTGCGGCTGTCATACATGGTCAGCACGATGCCGTGAATGCTGAGCTCGGGGTTGAGCGCGTTCTTGACCTGCTCCACCGTGCTGAGCAGCTGGCTCAGACCTTCAAGAGCAAAGAACTCGCACTGCAGCGGCACCAGGATCGAGTGCGACGCCGACAGGGCATTGATCGTCAAAAGGTTGAGCGACGGCGGACAGTCCACCAGCACATAGGTGAAGCCGATTTCCTGGAACAGGCGCGAACGCGTCAGGCCGTCGATGGCGGCGCGCAGGCGGAAGGCCCGGTCGCTGGTCGAGGCGATTTCCAGTTCCAGGCCGAGCAGGTCCATGGTGGAGGGTGCCACCCACAGGCGCTGCACGGCGGTTTCGCGCACCGCTTCGGCCAGCGAGCAGTCGCCGCTGAGGACCTCGTAGGTGGAGAGGCCCCGGTCGCGGTGTTCGATGCCGAGACCCGTCGAGGCATTGCCCTGCGGGTCGAGATCGATCACCAGCACCTTTTCGCCAATGGCCGCCAGCGCCGTGCCGAGATTGATGGCGGTGGTGGTTTTGCCCACCCCGCCCTTCTGGTTCGCAAGCGCGAGGACGCGCGGCGTTTCGGGAAGCATGCTCATTGCCACAACACCTTCCTGGGCTACTCCGGCCGGGCTGAAATATCGGAGAAAAGAAGCATCCGGCTCGCAGGATCAATAAGACTGTCTTTTTCTACCATGTCGAACTGCCATCGGGCAGAGGCTTCGTTAACTTCTCGCTGAAAATCCTGACCTTTGTGGAAAACGGCCTTCGCTCCCGTCGCCGTAAACGGCTCGGCGAGCTGAAACAGGAGGTCCAGCGAGGCGAGCGCGCGGGCGGAGACCGCATCCACCTTGCCGCCTTTCCATGCTTTCGCAACCGATTCGATCCGGCCAGCGTGCACGGTGCCCTTGGCCCCGGTCTCGCGCAGGACCGTGCGCAGGAAGGCAACCTTGCGCTGGTTGCTCTCGATCATGTGGACATGGGCATCCGGCTCGTCGGCCAGCAGGATCGCGGTGACGACGCCCGGGAACCCGCCGCCGCTGCCGATATCCACCCAGACGCGGGCCTCTGGATAACTCCACTGGGTTTGCAGGCTGTCGGCCACGTGGCGGGTCCAGATATCGGGGATCGTCGACGGCGCAATGAGATTTTGTGCGGGCTGCCACTTCAGGACGAGGTCGACATAGACCTGGAGTCTCTCCACCGTTTCACGTGAAACATCCCCATACTTATGCACAACCTGTCCAGAGGTATTCAACACGAGCGAGCGGCCCATCAGGCGGCGCCCCGCTGGCTGTACCGCTTCAGATGCGACAGGATCAGCGTCAGCGCCGCGGGCGTCATGCCGTCCATGCGTGAGGCCTGACCCAGTGTCGCGGGGCGGATATCGATAAGCTTTTGGCGCACTTCGTTGGAAAGACCCGTGATTGCTTCGTAATCGAAACCATCGGGAATTCCCAGGGCTTCATCCCGCTTCAGAGCCTCGATATCAGCCGACTGCCGGTCGAGGTAGACGGCATAGAGCGCGTCGGTCGCGACCTGTTCAGCGATACCGGGATCGACATCTGCCAGTTCAGGCCAGACGGCCGTCAGACGTTCGAAGGTCATGTCGGGATAGGACAGAAGATCGAAAGCAGACCGGCGAATGCCGTCCTGGTTTACCGGCAGCCCTTTCTTCTGGGCCTCGGAGGGCGTCACGCTCAAGCGCTTCAGAAGCTCCCGGGCAGCCGAGATCCTTTCCATCTTTACCTCGAAGGCACGGCGCCGCGTGTCGGAAACACAGCCGATCGCAAGCCCGAGCGGGGTCAGGCGCTGGTCGGCATTGTCGGCCCTCAGCGACAGCCGGTATTCGGCGCGCGAGGTGAACATGCGGTAGGGCTCCGTGATGCCACGGGTGATCAGATCGTCGATCATCACGCCGATATAGCCCTGTGAACGGTCGATCACGAAAGGTTCCCTGCCGGCGGTCTTCAGGGCAGCGTTGAGCCCGGCAACGAGACCCTGGGCCCCCGCTTCCTCGTAGCCGGTCGTGCCGTTGATCTGGCCGGCAAGATAAAGCCCCGGGCATCGCTTGGCTTCCAGAGTCGGCCGAAGCTCTCGCGGGTCGACATGGTCATATTCGATGGCATAGCCCGGCTGCAGCACCACCACGTCCTCAAGTCCCGGAATGGTCTTGAGGAAAGCGACCTGGGCATCTTCCGGCAGCGAGGTGGAAATGCCGTTCGGATAGACCGTGTGATCATCGAGGCCTTCCGGCTCCAGGAAGATCTGGTGACCGTCGCGGTCGCCGAAGCGGACGATCTTGTCCTCGATCGACGGGCAATAGCGCGGGCCCCGGCCCTTGATCTCGCCGGAATACATCGCAGAGCGCGAAAGGTTTTCGCGGATGATGCGGTGGGTTTCCGGCGTCGTACGGGTGATGTGGCACGGGATCTGCTGCGTTTCGATCCTCTCCGTCAGGGTCGAGAAAGGAATCGGGTCTTCATCGCCCGGCTGTTCCTCCAGCCGGTCCCAGTGGATGGTGCGTCCGTCGAGGCGAGCCGGCGTGCCCGTCTTCAGGCGGCCGAGCTCGAAACCAATCTCTTCGAGCGACTGAGAAAGACCCATGGCCGGGGCTTCGCCGGAGCGGCCCGCCGGGATCTTCTTGTCGCCGATATGGATGAGCCCGCGCAGAAAGGTGCCGCTGGTCAGCACGATTGCCCCGCAAGCAATGACCCGGCCATCGGCCAGCTCAATGCCGGAAATGACCCGGCCTTTACCCTCGCCGTCAAAGCGGATCTTGTGGGCTTCCCCTTCGACAACGGTCAGGTTCGGAATGGCAGCGATCTCACGCTGCATGGCTTCCCGGTAGAGCTTGCGGTCGGCCTGGGCACGAGGTCCACGCACCGCCGGACCCTTGCGCCGGTTGAGCATGCGGAACTGGATGCCGCCCTGGTCGGCCACCCGGCCCATCAGACCGTCAAGCGCATCGATCTCGCGCACCAGATGCCCCTTCCCCAGTCCGCCGATCGCCGGGTTGCAGGACATCACACCGATTGTGTCGAAGCGATGGGTGACGAGCGCGGTGCGTGCACCAGCCCTGGCAGAGGCCGCCGCAGCTTCACAGCCTGCATGACCACCGCCGATCACCACCACATCGAATATCAGCTTCTGTTCGTTCATAGTCTCTACCGCTCACCGGCCCGTCTGACATTCGTCGGGCCCGGTATTGTCCGGTTCGGTTTTGAAGGATCAAGACCCAGCCGCAGCCAGGGTAGCACAGGCCGGAATTCCCGGCACTTGATTGCGGAGACTTATACGTGCGCGCAGACGTCAGGTCAAAGCGGAATTCCCTAACACACCCCGGCCGTGCCGTGTCACCGAAGCGATGCTTCCTGAAGCAATCGTTCCTGATTCACGTGAAACATGTTCCGGTTCTGAATCGATCCTCAAAATGCTTCGGATGATTCACGTGAAACAGCTCACTTGCCGATGCAGAAATCCCGGAAGATCACGTCCAGCAGGTCCTCCACGTCGATGCGCCCGGTGATCCGCCCGAGCGCGTCCGCTGCCCGGCGAAGGTCCTCCGCCCGCAGTTCCGCCGGCAGATGAGGTGCGTCGACGGCGGCCTTCAGCCCGGCAAGGCACTCCCGCAGGTAGTGGCGATGGCGTTCACGGGTTGCCAATGGGGCTTCACCCAGCGAAATCGTTTCCTCTGCAAAACGGGTCAGGCGGCTGAAGAGCAGGTTCATGCCGTCGGCAGTCTTGGTAGAACAAGCAATATCAAGGTTCGTTCCGGAAGAGTCTTGTTCCGGAAGAGTCTCAAGATCCGACTTGGTTCGAACCGTCCACACCGGCACGGTTGCTCTAAAATCCGCGGGCAGACCAACCAAAGGATCGTCCTGTTCAACGCCACCCGGCTCGACCGCCCACAGCACAAGGTCGGCTGCCCGGCCACGCTCTTCTGCCCGGCGGATGCCTTCCCTTTCGACAATGCCCTCCGTCTGGCGAAGGCCTGCGGTGTCGACCAGGGTCACCGGGTAGCCGCCGAGATCCAGATGCACCTCGATCACGTCGCGCGTCGTCCCCGCCTCCTCGGTGACGATGGCGACATCGCGTCCGGCAATCGCGTTGAGCAAGCTCGACTTGCCTGCGTTCGGTGCTCCCATGAGCACCACCTGCAATCCGGCGCGCAGCCGTTCACCGCTCTTCGATTGCTCCAGATGATCCGCAATCTCGGTCCTGAGGTCAGCCGCCTCACGCCAGACGTCTTCGGCAACGCTGCCGGGCACATCTTCTTCATCGGCGAAATCGAAGTCGGCCTCGATCATCGCCCGCATGTGGATGAGCCGCCGGCGCCAGTCTTCGTAGAGCTCGCCGAGCGCGCCACCCATCTGCCGCATGGCCTGCTTGCGCTGGCTCTCCGTCTCCGCTGCAATCAGGTCTGCCAGGCCCTCCACCTCGGTGAGGTCCATCCGGCCTCGGTCGAATGCCCGCCGGGTGAACTCTCCCGCCTCCGCCGGACGGCACTCTTCAAAGCCTCCCAGAACGGACAGCAGTCTGCTCACCACAGCCCGGCCACCATGACACTGGAACTCGGCGACGTCCTCCCCCGTGAAGCTGGCCGGACCTTCGAAGAAGATCACCACCGCCTCATCCAGCAGATCGGTGGTCTTTGGATCCTTCAGCTTTGCCAGCATCGCCTTGCGCGGATAGGGAACCCTGCCGGCAATCGCCTTCACGATCTTCTGCGTCCTCGGTCCCGACACCCGGATTACCGCAACGCCGGACGGCACCGCCCCGCTGGAAAGTGCAAAGATCGTGTCTGCCATGGAGGTCCTCTGGGCCGGTCACAAGTTGCTGGACCGCCTCTTTATCAAGTCTCACGACGCACGAAAAGCCAGCGCCTCTCCGTTCCGCCGGCGAATCGAGTGGAGGCTGGGACTCAGTGGCGCCGGATCTGTTTCACGTGAATCAATGAAAAACTCAATTTGCCATGGTCCTAGCACACAACCAGTGGAAATTCCCTGCGTTGACATCCCGGACGCAGCGAGGCGGAGATCCGGGACCCAGGACTCCCGGGCAAAAATTGTATGTCCAATTCAATCGACCAAGAATGAAGTTTCCTGGGTCCCCGTTTTCACGGAGATAACATTTAGAACGACGGGAGAGGCTTAGTCACTTACACAACGATTGCATGGCCAGTTGATACGGACCCGATTCAAAGTCGCGGATTCACGTGAAACACTTAGGCTAAGCATCGGCTGCCCGCTCACCGGTTTCACGTGAATCCCGTAGTCGGCGAGCCGGGCGCACTTCCCAGGTCAAACTGCCTGCCTCAGCCAATCGCATTTTGCCAGCCGGTACAGCACATGCCATTTGAAGGAATGACCGTCAGGCAATTTCGGATGCGGGAAGTCGGCCCCCTTGTCCCGCATCATACCGATCCTTGTCATGACCTTTTGCGATGAAATGTTGTCGGGCACGGTGAAGGCAACGATCTCGTCATATCCCTTTGTCTCGAAGCCGAATCGAAACCCGGCCCGGGCAGCCTTGCTGGCATAGCCCTGTCTCCAGGCCGAGCGCTTCAGCCGCCAGCCGCGATGTCGACTCACGGGGCAGATGACCAGGTTCCGGAACCGCTGTGCATTGCATCTTCAATTTCTGCCTAATCCGATGACGGGGCATCATACGTTTCACAGTCTTTCTTACAACGCCTTTAAGAGATTGGCGAACATAATTAATATCAAACCAACAAAGAGAAATGCATGCATCCAGCTATATTTTTTCATGGGTCGATTATTAAACGCATCTTCGAATTCTTTTGTTGGCCTATTTTCTTTTATCAAGCGCGCACCAAATCCCCTCACACCTTCCTCGACCCATCCTTTTTCTTTGGCTTTCCATTTTTGCACCAATCTGTCCTGCGCAAGGTTGCAGATTAGACAGAAGATCGCCCATGCAAATATTAAAACAACGCCAGCCATACCAAGATATTTGTAGACACTCATCGTTTCACCTCAAGCCAGGCTCGCAATAGCAATCCCTCAGTTTCAATTTCAAACGTGTCCGGCATGGATAGATAATTCTGCGAAGTGTTACGCTGTTTCACGTGAATCTGTTTGGAGACGTTGTCTTGAACACCGGTTAGTGCGTCTGGGCCAGCCAATCAACCCTCTTCAGTCTGTAGAGAACATGCGGGGCAACCGGGTGATCGGCCGGCAAGGTCGGATGCAGAAAATCGCCTTCCCTGTCCCGGACCAGTCCGATCTTCTTCATGACCCTTTGTGAAGGCACATTGGCCGGGATGGTGAAGGAAACAATCTCTTCCAGCCCGATGGTTTCAAAACCGAATCGAAGCCATTCGACGGCGGCCTCGCTGGCATATCCCTTTCCCCAGGCAGAACGCTTCAACCGCCAGCCGATTTCGACGCAAGGATCGAAAGGCAAGGGCTTGGCGTAGGAAGGCCTGTTGAGGCCGACAAACCCGATGAACTCGCCTGTCGTCTTGATCTCGACGGCAGACAGGAAGAAGCCTTCCCTCTTCAGCTGGGCTTCGCTCTTTGAGATCAGAAGAGCGGCTCTCTCCCTTGGCCAGATATCCGGAAAATAGCGCATCACCTCCCGGTCGACACACATCTCGGCGAACGGGTCGAAATCCTCGTCCTTCCAGGACCGGAGCAACAAACGTTCCGTCTCGGTCTGAAAGGCTTCACTCATGAATTCGGTTCCGATTCAAATCTTAGGTGGATTCACGTGAAACGCGGACGGGCAGAAAGTCTTAACAAAAAGTAAAGGCGCGACCCTTGTCGGGCCGCGCCTCTGGATAGAACCGGATCCGGAAAGGATCAAGTGTTCATGCTGTCGAAGAAATCGTCGTTCGACTTGGTCTGCTTGAGCTTGTCGAGCAGGAACTCGATCGCATCGACCGTACCCATCGGATTGAGGATCCGGCGCAGCACGAAGGTCTTCTTGAGGCGCTCGGCCGGAACCAGAAGCTCTTCCTTGCGGGTACCGGAGCGCTGGATGTCGATCGCAGGATAAACGCGCTTGTCGGAGATCTTGCGGTCCAGGATGATTTCGGAGTTACCCGTGCCCTTGAACTCTTCGAAGATGACTTCGTCCATGCGGCTGCCGGTATCGATCAGCGCGGTGGCGATGATGGTCAGCGACCCGCCCTCTTCGATGTTACGCGCGGCACCGAAGAAACGCTTCGGACGCTGCAGGGCGTTGGCGTCGACACCACCCGTCAGGACCTTGCCCGAGGACGGCACGACGGTGTTGTAGGCGCGGCCGAGGCGGGTGATGGAATCGAGCAGGATGACGACGTCGCGGCCATGTTCGGTCAGGCGCTTGGCCTTCTCGATCACCATTTCGGCAACCTGAACGTGGCGAGCGGCGGGTTCGTCGAAGGTGGAGGAAACCACTTCGCCGTTCACCGTGCGCTGCATGTCGGTGACTTCTTCCGGACGCTCATCGATCAGAAGAACGATCAGATAGCATTCCGGATGATTGGTGGTGATGGACTTGGCGATGTTCTGCAGGAAGACCGTCTTACCGGTACGCGGCGGAGCGGTGATCAGTGCGCGCTGGCCTTTGCCGAGCGGAGCGACCAGGTCGATGACGCGAGCGGAGAGATCCTTGATGGTCGGATCCGGAATCTCCATCTTGAAACGCTCATCGGGATAAAGCGGCGTCAGGTTGTCGAAGTGAACCTTGTGCCGGGCCTTTTCCGGGTCTTCGAAATTGATGGTGTTGACCTTGAGAAGCGCGAAATACCGTTCACCCTCTTTCGGGCTGCGGATCTGGCCTTCGACGGTGTCCCCTGTCCGCAGCGAAAAGCGGCGGATCTGCGAGGGCGAGACGTAAATATCGTCCGGGCCTGGCAGATAGTTCGCATCCGGAGAGCGGAGGAAACCGAAGCCGTCCTGAAGGACTTCGACGACACCTTCGCCGATAATATCCACGTCCTGGGCAGCCAGGTTCTTGAGGATTGCGAACATCAGCTCCTGCTTGCGCATGGTGCTGGCGTTTTCGACTTCAAGCTCCTCGGCGGTCTGGAGCAGCTCTGTCGGTGTTTTTTCTTTTAGGTCTTTGAGTTTCATTTCCCGCATCGAGTTTGGGTCTTTTTTGTCATTGTTATGGATGGAATGGATTTGGAAGGTCGTTCTGTGCCGGATGAGATGGGTCGGCCAGAAGATATCTGAGAGACTATTAGACGTGTCCAGATTGTACGGCGTTTGCGGAGCGACTGTTAACGAACGCTGCGCCGTATGAAGATGGGCGAAAGATACGTTGATTTGCAGGAAAGCGCAAGCTGGCAATTCTGCCGGTTTTCAGGCCGGACCAGACAAATCCCAGCCTCCCCCGAACGACCGCGAGGTCGCGGCCGCCAAGATTGTGGGACCGTCCTCAGAATGGTTTGACAATCACGAATATCACGATGCCGATCATCAGCACCGTCGGCACTTCGTTGAGGATACGGTAGTAGCGTGCCGGCCGCTTGTTTTCGTCCCTGGCAAAGGTCTTCACCAGGCGGCTGAAATGGCCGTGCACGCCGGACATGATCAGCACCAGGGTAAACTTTGCGTGGAACCAGCCGTCCTGCCAGGCCTGAAGTTCCCACATCAGCCATAGCCCGAACACCCAGGTGGCGATCATTGCGGGGTTGATGATGGCCTTCAGGAGACGGCGTTCCATCACCTTGAAGGTTTCCGATTGCACCGAACCGGGTTCAGCATCGACGTGATAGACGAAGAGCCGCGGCAGATAGAGCATGCCCGCCATCCAGGCGATCACCGAAATGACATGCAGCGCCTTGGCCCACAAAAAGAGATCCATCGCTTACCCCTTCCGCACCAGTTCGACCATGCGGGCGACATTTTCCGGATCCGCGTCCGGGGTGACCCCATGGCCGAGATTGAAGACAAGCGGGCCCTTGTCGAAAGTGTTCAGGATATGGGCGACACCCTCTTCCAGCGCCTTGCCGCCGGCAACGAGGCGCATCGGATCGAGATTGCCCTGGATCGGCACCTTCTTCTGGACGTCGAGCGCCACCTGGTCGGGCGCCGTCCAGTCGAAGCCGACCGCATCGACACCGGTGCCCGCCACATAGGCCAGCATGCGTGCCGAGGAAGCCTTGGGGAAACCGATGATCTTGGCGCCCGGCCGTACCGTCTTGACGCCGTCCACAATCCGGCGTGTCGGTTCGATCGACCAGCGTTTGAAGCCTGCTTCATCGAGAACTCCGGCCCAGGTGTCGAAGATCTGCACCGCATCGGCTCCGGCGTCGAGCTGGCGGATCAGATAGCGGATCGAGGCTGTCACCAGCTGATCGATGAAGCGCTGCATCAGATCGGGGTCGCGATAGGCGCCGACGCGCGCAGCAACCTGATCCTGGGTGGTATGACCGGCAACGGAATAGCAGGCAACGGTCCAGGGAGCCCCGCAGAAGCCGAGCAGTGTCGTCTCCGCGGGCAGCTCCGCCCGAAGCCGCGAAACCGTCTCTATGACCGGTTTCAGGTGATCCTCGGCGCGGTCCTGTTCCAGCCGGTCGAGAAGTGCGGAAGAAAGCGGTTCCAGCACCGGGCCCCGTCCTTCTTCAAAACGGACCGGATAACCGATGGCATCCGGAACGACGAAGATGTCTGAGAAAAGAATGCTCGCATCAAAACCATAGCGGCGGATCGGCTGGAGCGTGACCTCTGTTGCAAGATCCGGGGAATAGCAGAATTCCAGAAAATTTGCAGCCTTGGCCCTGACTTCCCGGTATTCGGGCAGATAGCGGCCTGCCTGGCGCATCATCCAGATCGGGGGTGGCCAGAGCTTTTCTCCGGAGAGAACCCGCATCACCGCCCTGTCTTGGGATTTCATGAGGTCGCCTTTCCCACATTTCAAAACAATAAAGATTCTTATTTTGAATCTGTTTTTTCTATTTAAGCGTGGATTACCGGGATCAATTTCTATCCACAATCCGTTCGAACGATTTTCTCGGCGGGAAAAATCCGGCCGCTTGTTAAGCAGAAATCCTCCCCAGGAGTCGATAACAGGATTACGAATTGAATTACAATCACTTGTCCGCTTGTTTACGTTTCGTTAAGGAATTGGGCGGCAGTGGACAATCTGTCGATATGTCACAGCACGATTGTGAATCCACATCCATGCACAACCGTTTCGGCGCCAGTTTGCGCGCGTTTAGGGTTTGTTAATAAATTCGGGCGAGCGGGCATAACTTTCGCA
>Ga0207773_100798_pt1 | contig 10740 bp, 10 predicted proteins | sample TtaePargueraPR_2_FD_187281 | JGI IMG/M metagenome (GOLD analysis project Ga0207773, IMG submission 187281) | Aerobic enrichment media microbial communities from Bioluminiscent Bay, La Parguera, Puerto Rico - Tt and M1 (3) (SPAdes) | ecosystem: Environmental > Aquatic > Marine > Unclassified ...
AGCATGAATGCAATTGCTGCTAGCGATAATATGCTCAGTAATGTGCGCGAGGCAGCAGCGGATCACATCAGAAGTCTGGTCACCAAGCCTGAGCGCGGGGAACTGGCCATTACAGCCTCTGAACTGGATAACCGGTTGCGCATTGGTGATTGCCAGGATGCGCTCGATACTTCTGTGCCGGGTAAGCAATCTCTGACCGGCAATGTGACCGTTCTTGTCAGTTGTCCTGCCGCAAACTGGCAGGTTTATGTACCGGTCCAGGTTTCTCTTTTGCTGCCCCGAGTCGTTGCGGCAAGGCCATTGGCCCGCGGTGCCGTGATTGCAGATTCAGATCTGCAGGTGCGTCAGGTGGAGAGCCGCTATCAGAGAGGCATCGTATTCGAATACCCGGAGCAAATTATTGGCTCGACCGTCAAACGAAATATCAACATGGGCGAAGCTGTGCTGGGTAATGATATCTGCCTGGTTTGCCGCAATGATTCCGTGTTGATCCGTGCAGGTCAGAGTGGCCTGAACATCGTGACGAAAGGGACAGCACTGTCTGATGGCTCCCTGGGCGAAGACATCCGGGTACAAAACAACAAGTCACGCCGCATTATCAATGCGACCATTACCGCAGTCGGTGAAGTCACAGTGAAGTACTGAGTGAAAAAAATGCTAAAGTTAGTCAGAGCCTTGCCGATAGCAGGGCATCAACGATGAATATCTGTTAAAGGCAACACGATTATGGCAAGTATTGATTCCCTGCGCAGTGGTCAGCTGTTAAGCAACCTGCGCAACAGTAGCAGTACGAACAACACGCAAGGCAGGACCGAGGCCAGAGAAGAGTCTGGTCACACGCCTCGGGATGCAGTCTCACTGAGCTCACAGGCACGTGCGGTCGGGCAAATCCATCAGCAACTGGCTTCGGAACCGAGCTTTGATCGCAACAAGGTCGAGTCGATAAAAAATGCCATCAGCAATGGTTCCTACCAGGTGGATGCGGATCGACTGGCCAGTAATATGCTGCGATTTGAGGACGAATTACGCGGGCTCTGATATGATTCATAGTTCGCAGATTCAGCGCCGGAGTGCAGAAACATGTCGCCAACCATAGAACAATTACTTGCCCAGCAACATGCCACGCTTGAGGCTCTGTTACGCCTGTTAGAACAGGAAAGGGCGTCAATTGTGAACCGTGAGGCGGGCGACATCACCCGGCATGCCAGTGACAAAAAATCACTGGTCGATAAAATTCAGCTTCAGGATCAGCAAATCGCCCGTCATTCACAAAGCGCTCTGTTAAAAGAGAACCCTGAACTTAGCCGTCAGGTTCAAGCAATTCAGGCGCTGCTTGACGAATGTCGAAGTCAGAACGAGATTAATGGCGCCGCTTTGCAGCGCGCGCAGCTCAGTTTCCACAAACTCAACAACCTGTTTCAGCAGAGCCTGGGCCACCACCAGACATACAACAAAGAAGGGGTTGCACAAAACCTGCGTTCTTTAGGCACCAATCTGAAAGCCTGATCTTTTTATGACCCGTCATTTATTTGACATAAAGTTCTCGTCTTCCCGTCACTCTGAAAAGCGTTATCCATCAAAGCCACACAACAGAATCAGTTCAAGCTGAGCATCCCCTCTTCGCTCTGAATCGCTTTGCGAGACGCCTCCTGACACTCAGGTGTCAGAATTACGTCAGCTAATGAAAACACTCAAAAATTTCATTGGATATTGACTTGAATCACATTTACCATTGCGCCCAGTATCTTATCCCTATTCATTAAGAGTCTGATTTTCATGCTGTTAACCATTTTATACATTGTCGGAATCACTGCTGAAGCAATGACAGGCGCTCTCGCTGCCGGCAAACGCCACATGGATTGGTTTGGTGTGATGCTGGTTGCCAGCGCGACAGCCATCGGCGGCGGAACCGTTCGGGATATACTGTTAGGCCACTATCCGCTGAACTGGATTGCTAACCCGCAATATCTGCTAATCACATGTCTGGCAGGTTTAGCGACCACCTGGATTGCCCCGCTGGTGGTACGCTTTCACAAAGTCTTCGTGATTTTAGATGCCCTGGGTCTGATCGTGTTCAGCATCTTAGGCTGCCGGGTGGCCATGAACATGGGACAGCCGGTGATCATCTGTCTGGTTGCTGCCGTGGTCACAGGCGTTTTTGGCGGTTTGTTGCGGGATCTGATTTGCCGCCGGACGCCATTGGTGCTTCACAAAGAGCTTTACGCGTCGGTCGCATTTATTGCTGCCGGGCTGTACATGGCTCAGCTTCACTTTGGCATTTCGGAGAATATCGCAATCGGGGTCACGCTGGTCACAGGATTTCTGCTGCGCCTTGCCGCAATTCGTTTCAGCTGGCAGCTGCCTGTTTTTCGTATTGATGAGCCGGCAGACAAGCCGAAAGAAGAAGCAAAGAGTTAGCAGATAAAGACAAGGCGGCAAGCTGACTGGCATCAGGTTGCCGCCTTGTCTGACATGAATCGGGTTAGAACATCACTTCCTGATTCGAAGGCACGTGATAGACTTCGCCCTGCTGCTTCATTCGCTCCATTTTATTTAAATCGAGCTGCATCTCAGTCACATAGCTGTCGCCGACCGGATAGCTGCGGATCACTTCTGCACCGCGAATCACACCATCCACTGCACCATCGGTTTCTTCAGAATCCAGTTGCTGATCAGTCAGCCCAGTCCTGGCGCTAATCCGCATGCCGTAGACCTGTTCGGTTAACTCACGGTAAGCATCCACTTTCGAAGCCCGCATCGCACGAATGCGTTTTTCTTCAAGGGTTTGTCCGCGTTGTTCGCTGATGGAAGCATAGCCAACCGCAGTAACCAGATTAATATCGCGAAATTCTGTTAACGGCTGGCAACCAGACAGGGTAATCAGCAAAACAGCCATCCACCAAAACCGCATAGCGACTCCTAAGGTTTTAAAATGATTGAATTATTTTCAAACTTCGTTGCTTCAGAACGAATCAGGACACCATTTTCCAGACGCATTTTATTGAGGGTATCCAAATCGCGTCCAATCCGATCTTCCGGCAGGAACCCCTGAGCGCTGGCAATCACAACGCGGGAACGCATACCAATCACACGCGCATTGATCAACACCCCGCCACCCTGCCGCAGCATAGTCCCGGTCAGTACATAGTCCACCGGTTGTTCGGCAGCCAGTTCTTTCCAGTTACGGCTCAGAGAAAAATCCCCTTCTGCGGTCACACGGATGGCACCGGTGGCCTTATAATCCACCACAGTGTATCCCAATTGCTGCATGTGATACATGAAACCTTCAGACACGGCATTTCCCAGCCAGTTTGTTTCATTCATTTGCTGCATATCAACAAATGAGGTCACGGCCAGCGGCGTTTTCGCTGTCAGGTACTGATTCGAGTCGACCAGCTGCTTGGTCAGACCTTCAATAAAAAAGTCCATGGTATGACGAGGCGTTTCCGCCAGCAAAAAATTACTGCCCGTATAGCTCTCTTTACCGTTATAAATTGGTGAGTATGCACATGATGCTGTCAGCAGTGACAACAGCAAGATGGTCCATTTTTTCATTCTACCCTGCTCCGGAAGAAACGAGACAATGGCTTTTTATCGTCCGTTATCTCGAAAACTTTACGACTTTTCATTGCCTCGCTCCCAAATTGAAATTTTGGGAACACTCTTTGCATGCATCCACTAGCGACTCAGGATGTTGACACCGCAAAAAGCTGATAGGCTAATCAGCATGAACCCATGGTGATTCAACCTGAACGACCTGTAAGACTTAGCAATTATCGTACCGAAACCGCCCCCGAGATTGGAAAACCTATGAAAAAGATGCTCAGGAAAGCCCTTCTGGGTCTGGGAATGTTCACTGCTTTACCACTGCAGGCTGCCTGGTTTGAGGTAACCGGTCAGGCTATTTTGCTGGAAAGCAAAACATCGGCCCGGACCAATGCCATTGAAGACGCTGTCTACCGTGCCATGTACTATTCAGGGGCTGACTTTTCCAGTTTTTCACAAATGAAGCCTTACTTTCAGGAAGACAGGCAGGATTATCAGTTTAACGGCACCGAAGTTCGCCACGTGCAGATCAGCAAGGCGTTTGTCAAAGACGGCAATTATTATGTCACTGCCAGGGTTGATATTTACCCCTCGGCAAAAAGTTGCCACAACATCCAGTACAAGAAAGGGCTGCTAATCAGTGATTTCACCCTCAGTGTGCCTCAACAGGCTGCACTGGGTGGCATTTACCAGATCGGCAAAGATTTTACCCAGTTACTCAAGCGGCAAATCGGTAAACAATCGCAGAGTTTTGTTGTGACAGGCACCAGCGAGATCCCTCTTCAGCCCGGCAACCCCGACGCGATGATGATGCTGGCCGAAGACTATGATGCGCAATATATTATCAGCGGCCAGGTGACGGATCTGACCTCCACGCTGGATCAAAGCCTGCTCTCTGATGACAAAATTAACCGGCAGTTTTCCGTTGACACCATGGTGATCAACGGCAAAACAGGGGAAATCCTGTCCCAGCGAAAATACCGGGAAGTAGCAGAATGGCCGTTTTCCCGCATCAGTCAGGTTGATACCCAAAGCGCCCGCTTCTGGGTCTCGCCTTATGGTGCTGCACTGCAACGTCTGAGCCGAAACATCATGCTGGACATGGAATCGTCTCTGGCCTGCCGGGCCAGCTTACCTGAAGTTGTGAATGCACATGGCAATCAAGTGCAGATTAATGTCGGCAGAGTCCATGGCGTCAAACAGGGGGATGAGTTAAAACTTTGGCATACCGCAGGCTTCATTGACCAGTATGGTATTTCCCGCAACCGAATGGTTGAAACCCCAATGACACTGGTGATTGACCGCGTTTATGAAACGTCCGCGGAAGGTAGTGTGCAACAAAGTGAACTGGCGGCCAGCATCCAACCTGGCGATTTACTGACCAAGCAACCGTCCCGCAGATACTAATGACTTAATAATCCATCACTTTTGGGTATAATGGCCTTTCTGCATATACAGAAAGGCTCCCTTAGCTCAGCAGGATAGAGCGTCCCCCTCCTAAGGGGAAGGCCGCAGGTTCGACTCCTGCAGGGAGCGCCATTTCCAGGTTCGACACTTCTCTGTCTCAAACTTGTCTCATCGGTGAGATAACCCACACCTTTACCCTGTGCAGGCTGAAATTATTCACCGTTCAGCCAGTCTATTTACATGACATGATTCTGTGTCTTTTTAATAATTGAAAAATATGATCTTGTTCTAGTCTAATAGTGATAAAGGCCAAGCAATGGTAGAAAACCAGAGAATCAATCCATAACATTCTCTTTTTACCTGTTGCTTTGTGCCGTCACAAAAGGAGAGAGCTATGAAAAAGTTCGCAATGTTCGTAACCGCAGCACTGATGGCGTTAAGCTTTAATGCGATGGCTTATACATTGTCCGGAACACCAACACAAATCCCACAAGATGCCATGCAACATTGTGCTGGCGCACAAAACTTCTGGGTTTGCGTGGATACATTTGAAAGACAAAACAAATAGCACTCCACCCAAAGAAAAAGCGGAGGCACAGACCTCCGCTTTTCATTTTGAGCGTTTTTTCAGAACTCATGAACCTGACGGTTACGCATTCGCTTCGCGCTGTGCGATGAAGTCCAGCGCCATTTGAATGCGTGAAACAACACGCTCTTTACCGACCAGATTCATCACGGCATCCACTGATGGTGATTGTCCCTGACCCGTGACCGCGACACGCAGTGGCATACCAACTTTGCCCATTCCCAGATCCAGCTCCTCACAGGTTTGCTGAATCAGCTGGTGCAATGCTTCTGTATTCCAGCTCTCCAATGCTGCAGCTTTGGCTTTTGCCAGCTCCAGGGCTTCTTTCGCCACAGGGCGCAAGTGCTTTTTCGCTGCTGCTTCATCAAATGCGGAAAAGTCCTGATAGAAATAACGAGACTGGTCTGCAAGCTCCACCAAAGTATCACTGCGCTCTGCCAGCAGTTTAATCACCTCAGTCACAGCCGGACCGTTGCTGGTGTCAATGCCCTGGTGGTCCAGGTGCCATTGCAGATGTTTCGCCACATACTCAGGTGCGCTGGTTTTGATGTAGTGATTATTCAGCCAGCGCAGTTTGTCTGTGTTAAATGCAGATGCAGACTTGCTGATATCGTCCAGACTGAAAAACTCAATCATTTCTTGCTGAGAGAAAATTTCCTGATCGCCGTGCGACCATCCCAACCGAACCAGATAGTTCAGCAGTGCTTCCGGCAGGTAACCGTCATCACGATATTGCATCACACTTACCGCACCATGACGCTTAGACAGTTTGGCACCGTCATCACCCAGAATCATTGCACAATGGGCAAACTCAGGGACTGGTGCGCCCAGGGCTTTGTAGATGTTGATCTGACGAGGCGTATTATTGATATGGTCTTCGCCACGCACCACATGCGTGATTTCCATATCCCAGTCATCGACCACAACACAGAAGTTATAGGTCGGGCTGCCGTCTGTCCGGCGGATAATCAGATCATCCAGTTCACTGTTGCTGATTTCAATACGACCACGAATGTGATCATCAAACACAACACTGCCTTCCTTCGGATTACGGAAACGGATCACAAACGGGGAGTCTTCAGTTGCTGCTGCATTAGCGGCAATAATCCGAGGATGATTGGCATCGTAACGGGGCTTCAGGCCAGCAGCCATCTGCTCTTCACGAATCTCGTCCAGCAGCTCTTTTGAGCAATAACACTTATACGCTTTATCTTCAGCCAACAGTTGGTCAACCAGCTGATTATAACGGTCAAAACGCTTGGTTTGATAGTACGGACCTTCATCCCAGTTCAGGCCCAGCCACTCCATACCTTCCATGATCGCATCAATCGCTTCCTGGGTGGAACGTTCAATATCGGTATCTTCAATACGAAGTACAAATTCGCCACCGGTGTGTTTAGCGTATAACCAGGAATACAGTGCCGTACGGGCACCACCGACATGGAGGAAGCCTGTTGGACTTGGAGCAAAACGAGTTTTAACCGTCATGAAAAGACCTTCAATCAAAATGATTCAAACGATAAGTGAGCAATAGCGGCATTCTACCACTGACACGCCAATCCTCAACCTGCTATTCCGGTAAGAGATGAAAACCTGATGCAATCGAGCGCGGCGAGAGTGACCCGCTTCAGATTATACAAGTTTGCCAATTTTACTGCTTTACCCCAGTAGCAGCCTCAGTAAACTGTATTTTTATCAACCTGACTCAAAATACCCTTAGCGCTTGAGGAATGTCCCCAATGAAATTGAAAAAGTTACTCCTGTCGTCTGCGCTGTTGGCTTTAGCTTCCCCGTCAATGGCGCAGGTAAATTTAGAACTGCCGAAAGGTGTCCATCTTCTGGTGGTCAATGGCCAGGATGCTGGTTATTCCTCACTTGGCTTTAATCATCAACCGGTTCTGGAATTGCCTGACGGACAAAATCAGGTTGTTTTTCGCATTGGAAAAATTGTCATGGAAACGGGCAGTCTGAAGACAAAATACGACTCAGTCCCGATTGTTGCGCTTTTTGAAGCCAGGGATACAACACTGACACTGGATGTCCCACGCATTGATACTCTGGCACAAGGCCAGCAGTATGATAAATCACCCAGCTTCGACTTGCTCGACAATGGCAAGCCTATTGATGTGAAGTCGGATACCCTGTCTGTTGGTTTTGATATTTCACCGAACTATGTCACATTGACCAAAGAGTACAACCAAACCCAGAGTGTCGCTTCGTTACGCAATGTGCCGCAATCGCAACCGGTAACAACCAATACAGCGCAAATGCCAAGTCATCCCGATGCCGATAACATGCTCAAATACTGGTTCGAGCAAGCCAGCCCGGAGAGCAGAAAAGCCTTTCTGAGCTGGGCAATCAGCAACATGGATAAATAAGCCTGATTGTTTTCTCAGTTTCAACCAATCACCACCGCCAATGGCGGTGGTTTTTTATTCGCCATAAAAAAAGCACCTTGAAAGGTGCTTTTGAAATCCCAGTCCAACGCTGACATTGCTTGCCTTAACACGGCTTAGCTTCATCATGATTGCTCAATCAGGCTAAGTAAAAGGACCGGCCTTCAAGGCCGGCCAAAATGAAATAAGGCAGTAGCAGTTGAGCAATTAGAAGAAGTACTCTACTCCCCATCCCCAACCGAACTCAGCGTCTGAGTCATCTTTCGAGATCATGTATGGACGAACATAGGTGATAGCAGAATCATCCAGGAAGTACAGCGCCTGTGCAGAGACGATATAATCTTCAGTACCTGAAACAGAGCTTCCACGAGCATCGGCTTCTAAGTTAGCAGCGTAGTTTGCTTTGAACTGCCAATTTTCAACGCCATTGTAGATCGCTCCCACTGAGTAACTTGCTTGCTCAATGTCCAGATCTTTGATTTCAGTATCAACACCCTTCACTTTGATGGTTGCATCAGCATAATCGGCAGATTCGTATTTATACGCGGCATACAAACCGAAATCGCCCAGATTTGCTTCAAAGCCTAACAGGTAAGCATCAGTATCAGAAGTGGTGCTACCTGTAACTTCTTTGTTTTTAACCGTAGGTGGATTGCCTGGCTGTTGTGCCATAAATGCACGATAGAACGCCGCTGTAGGACTTACTGCACGATCAAAACCAGCTTCATATGCTGCATGCAATGTGAATACGCCAGTAGAGTAATGCGCACCTAGGCCATAAAAGTTTGAATCTTTATCCTTTTCAACACCACGACCACCCGCTACGTTAAAGGTGAAACCGTTGTAGTTACCTGAGTCATAGCGCACCATGTTAGATTGACGGTCATAACGTGCACCACCAACGACATCGCCGCCCCAGTCAAAGATAGCGCCAGCACGCTGACCAGAGTAAGGCCAGTCAATCACTTCATACAATGGTGTCAACATGCGACCTACACGTACACGGCTACCATCATCGAAGCTTGCGCCGATAAAAGTATCACGAACACCCAGGCCAGAATTGCTGCCATCATCGCCAACGTTACCACCTTCCAGTTGCCAGATCAGGTTTGGACCACGAGCCAGATCTTTTGAACCACGCAGACCGAAACGGGACTCGTTTTCAACTTTCAGAGGTGCATCACCTGCTTTGCCATCTTCATCTTTAAACTTGTCTTCACCGTATTGCCAGACTGAGACAGCAACCTGACCGTAAAGATCAACAGAATCTGTTGCTGGTGCTGCTTGTGCTGATGCAGCCATCGTTGCAGCTGCTGCAACCGCAATTCCTAATACCGAACGCTTGAACACATTTTCCATGGAAAAACTCCTAAAAAACTAGCTGTAAACCTGCGTCAAAATGGTTGGCCGCCGTTGACGTCAGGTGATTCTCCCCAATATGTCAGTCAAACTTATCGTGAGTTTGCATTTCCATATTTTTGTTTGGTTGAGAACTTTATAAGTTCACAGCTAAGACTACTTTCGCGACGCAAAACATCAATCAGAAGTTAATTTGTCGTTAAAAAAATATGATTCAGCGCAAATTTATCCCGTATCAGTGATCCCAGTCATGAAACTGTCACAAGCCGATCAAAACAAAAACAAAAACAAATAAAAACAATAACTTAAAAAAACAACCATCTCATTAGTGAGAGTTTAGTTGTAGTTTTTTGCATGTTGCAGTCATAGTTTCACTTCAATGTAAGATCTTACTCTTTATGCCATTTTTGTTATCACTTCATCTTTTTACGCTATTTAGGTTATTAAAATCCAGCGAATTGCTATATGAAATACACGATTCGAAAAAAGTCATTCACCCAATGAATAAATAAAAGGCCTGTCTTATTCAGACAGGCCTTCCTCTATTTTCACGGCTGAAATAAACAATCAGGATTCAAGTTTGCTCAGCAGATCCGCTTCATCCCAGATTTCAATCCCCAGCTCCTGCGCTTTCGTCAGCTTAGAGCCAGCCGCTTCCCCCGCCACCAGCAAATCCGTTTTCTTGGAAACGCTGCCAGTGACCTTGGCGCCCAACGCTTCTAATGCTTCCTTGGCACCGGTACGGCTCAGCTGAGAAAGCGTGCCTGTCAGTACGACCACCTTACCGGCAAGAGGCAATTGCGCATCATCAGCCGGCTTTTCAATATCCGGCCAGTGGACCCCTTGGTTTAACAAGTCAAAGATCACGGCCCGGTTATGTTCTTCCTGGAAAAAATTATGTGTGTGGGCGGCAACAACTGTCCCGACATCGGGAACTTCAACCAGTTGTTCCGGCGTGGCAGCCATGACGGCTTCTAGCGTTAAGAAATGTCTGGCCAGATTCGCAGCGGTCGCCTCACCCACTTCCCGTATCCCTAAAGAGTACAGGAACCTGGGCAAAGTGGTCTGCTTGGCGCTCTGGAATGCATCAACCAGTTTCTGGGCTGACTTCGGCCCCATGCGTTCAAGGCCGGTCAGTATCCCGGCAGACAGCTTAAATAAATCGGCCGGTGTTTCGACCATTTCTTTGTCGACCAGTTGCTCAATGACCTTAGTCCCGCAACCATCCACATCCAGCGCCTTGCGTGACACAAAATGCTTTAAAGCTTCTTTACGTTGCGCCTGGCAAATCAGACCGCCAGAGCAGCGTGTCACCGCCTCCCCTTCAACGCGCTCAAGGGCCGACTGGCAGACCGGACACGTCTCCGGGAACACAATCGCCTGAGCGTCCTCAGGGCGACGGGAAAGAACGACGGAGACAACTTGCGGAATCACGTCGCCAGCACG
>Ga0207773_100799_pt1 | contig 10737 bp, 10 predicted proteins | sample TtaePargueraPR_2_FD_187281 | JGI IMG/M metagenome (GOLD analysis project Ga0207773, IMG submission 187281) | Aerobic enrichment media microbial communities from Bioluminiscent Bay, La Parguera, Puerto Rico - Tt and M1 (3) (SPAdes) | ecosystem: Environmental > Aquatic > Marine > Unclassified ...
AACAAGGTTCACCAAGGAAACAAGGCAAATCTTGGCTCGGCAGACAATACGCAGTTGGCGGATATTTATCAGCTCAATATCAAAGATGCCGCGGCCTTGGTCCTGGGGACTGAATTTGAACTGGAACCTTACGATGTGGTGTATGTGACTTCGGCACCGATTGCGCGCTGGAACCGTGTGGTTCGCCAGTTGCTGCCAACCATTACCGGGTTTAACCAGCTGACCGAAGGCGCTGTTCGAGTGAGGGATTGGTAAGCCATGTTTAATAACATACTTGTGGTCTGCGTCGGCAATATTTGCCGCTCTCCGTCGGGGGAAGCGCTGCTGAAACAATTGCTGCCCGCCAAAAACATTCAGTCGGCTGGGTTAGGCACAGAGAAAAGTCATTTGCAGGGAAAACCGGCAGATCGCACAGCCAGCGAGATTGCCGCTGAGAATGGCGTTTCTCTTGAGGGGCATCAGGCTCAGCAACTGACTTCGGCGATGTGCCGTGACGTCGATTTGATTCTGGTGATGGAAAAAAGCCATCTGGATGCTGTGGCGTCTATCGTGCCTGAAGCCAGAGGCAAAACCATGTTGTTTGGGCAATGGATTGGTCAGCAGGACATTCCCGACCCCTATCGTATGAGCCGGGAAGCCTACGAGCATGCCTATCAGCTGATTGACAAAGCTGCCCGTGCCTGGGCGCAAAAGCTGTAACATCGGGCATCAGTCTATACAGACTGATGCTTTCAGAGTGATCAAAGACTGTCGGTTTGACCCCTGAGCGGCAGTAATTAAACAGGGAAGATCACCATGACATCCACCCTCATGAGTAGCCTGAGTAGATAGACACTATGACTGTTTCGCAACAAGTGTCGGTGAAACAAACCGACTCCGACGAGATTGATCTGGGCAAACTGTTTGGCATTTTGCTGGACAGGCGCTGGACCATTATCGCCATGACGTTCGCTTTCGCGGTTGCCGGCATTGCTTATGCACTGTTAGCAACACCGATTTATAAAGCCGATGCTCTGCTTCAGGTTGAAGAAAAAAGCAATGGATTATCTGCCCTGGGGGAGATGGGGGAATTATTCTCAAGTGAGTCTTCCTCCAGTACCGAAATTGAGATTATTCGCTCGCGTATGATCCTCGGTAAAACCGTCGACAAACTCAACCTGACCACGCTGGCTGAACCTGCTACTTTCCCTGTAATCGGTAAGGGACTGCACCGACTCTCCGGGAATCAGGACAGCATCGCCATCAGTCGCTTTACCATTCCTCAAGCTATCGATGAACCGGTTTATACCCTGGTGGTGGATGACCCGGACAGCGGGGCTTATATTCTGTTCGATAGTCAAGAACAGAAAATCTTATCCGGTAAAGTCGGCGAGTTGGCGGAATCCGGTGATTATCAGCTCTTTGTGTCGGGTTTGACGACTCAGCAAGCTGGTACCGAGTTCAGCATCAGCAAGCGCTCCCGGTTAGATACCATTCAGTGGCTGCAGCAGAACCTGACGGTTTCAGAACGCGGTAAGCAAACCGGTATTTTGCAGCTGTCGTTTACCGGGCCGGACAAAGCGCAGAATGCTGCGATTTTGAACGACATCAGTCAGAATTATTTTCTGCAGAATGTGGCCCGGAATTCTGCCGAAGCGGAAAAGAGTCTGGAGTTTTTACGCGGCCATCTGCCGGATGTGAAAGAGCATCTGACCAAAGCAGAAGACGAACTGAACCAGTTCCGTCAGGCGAATGATTCGATTGATCTGGGGCTGGAAGCCAAATCGACTCTGGACGTGATGGTGACGCTGGAATCCCAGCTCAATGAGCTGACCTTCAAAGAAAGTGAAATTTCACAGCGTTTCACAAAAGAGCACCCGGCTTATATCGCGCTGCTGGATAAGCGTAAAACCTTATTGGGCGAGCGGGAAAAACTCAACCGTCAGGTGCAAAAGTTGCCCAAAACCCAACGTGAAGTGCTGCGCTTAACCCGGGATGTGGAAGTCAACCAGCAAATTTACGTTCAGTTGCTGAATAAAGTGCAGGAACTCAATATCCTCAAAGCCAGCACAGTGGGTAATGTCCGCATTCTGGATGTCGCGCAATCGTACACGACAGCGATTAAACCCAAGAAATCCCTAATTGTGGTGTTAGCGACTTTGCTGGGCGGTATGCTGGCTGTCGCCTTAGTACTGATTCGCGCCGCCTTCCATCGCGGAGTTGAAAACCCCGATGAAATTGAAGCCATCGGCTTGCCTGTCTATGCCAGTATTCCACTGTCGGACTGGCAGAGTGACATGGAAAAGAAACAGAAAACCAAGCGGCAGCTCACAGTGGAAGAAAGTTTGCTGGCGGTGGCGAACCCGGCAGACCTGTCGATTGAAGCGCTGCGCAGCCTGCGCACCAGCCTGCACTTTGCCATGATGGAAGCCAAAAACAATATCCTGATGATCTCCGGCCCCAGCCCGGGCATTGGTAAGTCGTTTGTGTCGTCTAATATGGCGGCAGTCATCGCCAAAACCGGCCAGCGTGTGTTACTGATCGATGCCGATATGCGCAAGGGCCGGCTGGAAAAGAACCTGGCGGTCACTCACACGCCGGGTCTGTCGAGTTATCTGGTTGATCAAGCCGGTATCGAAGAGATTATCAAACAGCCTGGTGTGGAAAACCTGGATTTTATCGGCCGCGGTGAAGTGCCGCCGAATCCATCAGAGCTTTTGATGCATCCAAGGTTTAAGAAATTGCTGGAGTGGGCATCGGATAATTACGATATCGTAGTCGTAGATACCCCGCCAATTCTGGCCGTGACTGATCCGGCGATTGTGGGTGCTCATGCCGGCACCACCTTGCTGGTGGGCCGTTTCGGCCAGAACGCGGTAAAAGAGATTGAAGTGACCAAGCAACGCTTTGAGCAAAATGGCATTGAAGTGAAAGGCTTTATTCTCAATGCGGTACTACGAACCGCGAGTTCGCATTATAGCGGTGGTTATTACAACTATAGTTATGAATCAAAATAATTTTGAATTATCAATTTCCTCCATTACGAAGTAATTAAGGTAACAGTGTGAAAATACTAGTAACAGGTGGTGCTGGTTTTATTGGGTCAGCCGTTGTTCGTCATATTATTCAAAATACGACAGACTGTGTGATTAATCTGGATAAGCTGACTTATGCCGGTAATCTGGAATCGCTCAGTGATGTGTCCGATAATAAACGCTATCGTTTCGAGCAAGTCGATATTTGTGATAAAGCAGCGCTGGAAAATGTGTTTGAAAAACACCAACCAGATTTAGTCATGCACTTGGCCGCAGAAAGCCATGTCGATCGCTCTATTGATGGCCCAGCTGCGTTCATTGAAACAAACATTATGGGCACTTATAACCTGTTAGAAGTGTCTCGTGCTTATTGGAACCAACTGGATGAAGTTCGTAAATCGGCATTTCGGTTCCACCATATTTCGACCGATGAAGTGTACGGTGATCTTGAAGGTACAACCGAGCTGTTCACTGAAACTACGTCTTATAAACCTAGCAGCCCGTATTCTGCCTCTAAGGCATCAAGCGATCATCTGGTACGTGCCTGGCTGCGAACCTATGGCTTTCCAACCATAGTCACCAATTGTTCCAATAATTATGGTCCTTACCATTTTCCTGAAAAACTGATCCCGCTGATGATTTTGAATGCATTAGACGGTAAGCCTTTGCCTGTTTACGGTGATGGGATGCAGATTCGGGACTGGTTATTTGTCGAAGATCATGCCCGTGCACTGTACACAGTGGTGACGCAAGGGGAAGTGGGCGAAACTTACAACATTGGCGGCCATAACGAGAAAGCCAATATTGACGTAGTCAAGACCCTTTGTGCGCTTCTTGAAGAATTGGTTCCAGAGAAACCTGCAGGTGTCGTGTCTTACGAATCTTTGATCACTTATGTGGCAGATCGCCCAGGGCATGATGTTCGTTATGCAATTGATGCCAGCAAGATAGAGCGCGAATTGGGATGGGTACCAGAAGAAACCTTTGAAACGGGTTTACGTAAAACTGTAGAGTGGTATCTGAATCATAAAACCTGGTGGCAGCGTGTTCTTGATGGGTCATACAGCATGGAACGTATGGGAGTAACCGCATCATGAAAGGGATAATTTTAGCAGGCGGTTCAGGTACACGTTTATATCCAATCACGCGAGGCGTGTCTAAACAGTTGTTACCTGTTTATGATAAACCGATGATTTATTATCCGCTCTCGACGCTGATGCTGGCAGGTGTACGCGATATCCTAATTATCACGACACCAGAAGATAATGAATCCTTTAAACGCCTGCTGGGTGATGGTTCAGATTTTGGTATTAACCTACAATATGCGGTTCAACCAAGTCCAGATGGCCTGGCACAAGCCTTTATCATCGGTGAAGAATTTATTGCTGGAGACAGTTGTTGTCTTGTCCTTGGTGACAATATTTTCTACGGTCAGTCATTTTCTAAAACACTGAAACATGCTGCATATCGAGAACATGGCGCCACTGTATTTGGTTATCAGGTTAAAGACCCGGAACGCTTCGGTGTGGTCGAGTTTGATGACCAAATGAAAGCTGTCTCTATTGAAGAGAAACCTCAAGAACCTAAGTCTGATTATGCTGTGACTGGCTTGTACTTTTATGATAACCGTGTGGTTGATTTTGCGAAGCAAGTTAAACCCTCTGAGCGCGGCGAGCTGGAAATTACCTCAATCAACCAGATGTATCTGGAAGATGGCAGTTTGAATGTAGAACTGTTAGGTCGTGGCTTTGCCTGGTTGGATACAGGAACACATGAAAGCCTTCACGAAGCTTCATCATTTGTTCAAACCATTGAGCATGTCCAGGGGCTAAAAGTGGCTTGCTTAGAAGAAATTGCCTGGCGCAATAACTGGCTGAACGATGAAGCACTGCTGAAAATTGCGCAGCCGATGCTTAAGAATGAATACGGGCAATATTTGAAGCGACTCATTGACGAAAAGTATAAGTACCAATAAGAGAGCACTAACCAAGATGAAAATATTGATAACGGGTGCTAATGGCCAGGTGGGTCAGGCACTTGTCAATAAACTTCAGGGTAAGGCTGAATTGCTCGCGGTAACACGCGAGCAATTGGACATAACCAATGAAGCTAAAGTAAAAGCTCAAGTGATGTCTTTCTTACCAGATGTCATTATCAACGCTGCAGCATATACGGCAGTCGATAAAGCCGAGCAAGAACAGGAACTGGCATATCAAATTAATGCGGTTGGCCCTGAATACCTGGCAAAAGCTGCTGAAAGCATCAATGCAGCATTGCTGCACATATCCACCGATTATGTATTTGCTGGCGACAAGCAAGGCAACTACAGTGAGCTGGATACAACAAACCCACAAGGTGTTTACGGTGCTACCAAGTTAGCTGGTGAAAGAGCGGTTGCTGAGTGTTGTTCAAAACATATTATCTTGCGTACCGCTTGGGTGTTTCATGAAAACGGCGCCAATTTCGTGAAAACCATGCTTCGTTTAGGAAAAGAACGCGACAGTCTGGGAATTGTAGGAGACCAACTCGGCGGGCCGACCTACGCTGGCGATATTGCAGATGCGTTAATACAGATAACGCAGCATATTACAAATGGTCAGCCAACCAGTTATGGTATTTACCACTTTGCTGGCATGCCGCATGTCAGTTGGTTTGAGTTTGCGAGCGCCATTTTTGATGCGGCAGTAAAACAGCAGGTGATCGATAAGAAACCTCAGCTAAATGCAATTACAACTACTGACTTCCCAACTCCGGCGAAACGTCCTGCAAATTCAAAACTGAACTGCGAAAAAATTCAGCATGAATTTGGTGTTACACCTAGTAATTGGCTACTTGCACTAGAACGAATTGAAGACTATTAAAATGAAAGTGATTGAAACAAATATTCCTGATGTGAAAATTATTGAGCCTGCTGTATTTGGTGATGAGCGTGGTTTCTTCATGGAAACCTGGCAGCAGAAAAAATTTGAAGAATTAGTGACGGGTAAACCGTGCGAATTTGTGCAGGACAACCATTCCAAGTCGAAAAAAGGCATTTTACGTGGGCTACATTACCAGACTGAAAATACTCAAGGTAAATTAGTTCGAGTTATCTCTGGTGAAGTATTTGATGTGGCAGTTGATATTCGCAAGAACTCGCCAACATTTGGTCAATGGGTGGGCGTATATCTTTCTGCAGAAAACAAACGCCAGTTGTGGGTTCCTGAAGGCTTTGCTCATGGATTTTATGTCACTAGTGATGAAGCTGAATTTGTATACAAATGTACGGATTATTATAACCCGCAAGCAGAAATATCGATTATTTGGAATGATAAAAACATTGGCATTGATTGGCCAATAGATACAGCTCCTCAGCTTTCTGATAAAGATAGTACAGCAAGAACATTAGAGGATGTGGACTGTTTATAAATGAAAGTATTCATTTCTGTTGTATCTCATGGTCATAGTGATCTTATTAAAGAGTTAGCGTGTTTAAAATCTTTAGCTCAAAGCTTTAATGTTGTAGTAAAAGAAAACTCTCTCGATGATTCTCTAAGGGAATATTGCGAAGAGAATAATATTGTCTTTATTGAGAATAACAAAGGGTTAGGGTTTGGTGCGAATAATAATCAAGTGTTTGAATATTGCAAAACTCATCTAAATATGGTGAGCAACGATTGTTTTATTGTTTTGAATCCTGATGTTAAGATCACCTGTGAATCAATAGATAAAGTGATTGAAAAGTTATTAAGTGGCAGTGCTAAACTATTAGGCATAAATCTATTTAAAGATGAGAACCTTTCCGAGTATGATAATTCAGTTCGAAAGTTCCCTAACCTATTAATATTATTTAGATCCTTTTTAGGAATGGGGAATGATTCAATAATAAATAAATCTCTTATTTTAACTGATGAAAAAGTTGATTGGTTTGCGGGTTCATTTATGGCTTTTGTTGTTTCTCATTATGAAAATCTAAACGGTTTTGATGAACGTTATCATATGTACTGCGAGGATGTAGATATTTGTTATCGCTCAAAAAAAATTGGAGTTGAAGCACAATACACTCCTGATATTAAAGCGATTCATTATGCCCAACATAATAATAAGAAAATTTTCTCAAAACATTTTTATTGGCATGTTAAAAGTGCATTTATATTTGAATTTCAAAAAATTAAGTATTGTTTAAGTATAATAAAGGAATGAGATAAAATGGGGTATGTTTCAATATTTTATTTGATCGCTCTAACTTTTATTAATGTAGCGTTATTGCGAAAAAAACTAATACATCCTTCAATCGTACTTAATTTATCTTTTCTTCTTGTTATATCTATCGCATGTATTTCAGTCTATTTTTTTGATTTTTATACTATTTCAACTGAAACATATTCAATTGTTTTAACCGGATGCACTTTTTTTAGTATAGGGGGGTGGTGCACCGATTATTTATTTAGGAATAAAATAAAATACAGGCTTTACAGTGAAGTAAAAAAAAACCTAGTTAAGTCATTGATAATAATGACTTTGGTTTTGTTTCCTGTTGTGTACAGAGAGTTTGAAGCTTTAATACCTGGAGTTTCATTTGGAGTGAAAATTTTAAGGATAAGAGAGCTCGGTCTAGAAGAACAAATTTATTCAACATTATCCAATAACATAATAGTACTAGCATCAATATCTTATTTGATCGCAATGTACGCATATTCAAAAAAAATAATATCTATTAATTGGCTGCTGCTGTCTTTAGTTTTATTTGTTTTTTATAATGTCTTAACAGGTACTAGAGCCCCAATTATATTCTTGGGGGTTGCCTCTGTTTTTATTTATTTAAGAGAATCTGAAAGGCAAAGTATCTCTGTATTGATTTCTCTTGTTCTAGGTATTTTTATATCTGGTGGTTTGATAGCAATTTACATGGGTAAAGATGGTGCAGATAGAGATTTGTCATTTGTACAAAATATACCTTATATAATAGAAAATTACTTTTCATACACAGTGCAAGGGATAATATTATTCGATAATTATGTAGTTAATAAATTTAATATTGATCCAAGTTGGGATTTTTTATCTGGAATCAAAGGCATTCTCAATAAATTTGGTGCAGGTTTTAGTCTATATTCAAAGCATGCAGATTTTTCTAATTTTTCAGAGAGTCGAAGCGGTAATGTTTATACGATGTTCTTTTCAATCTACCCTAATTATGGATTGATCGGAACAGTTATATTTTTTTCATTTTATGGAAGTTTGGCAAGTTTTCTTTTTAATAGCAGAGGAGTTATTAGCTCTGTATTAGTTTCTTATGTTTGCGGTGCTTTGGTAATAGGGATATTTAATGAACAATTTTTTACAAACTTGATTTTCACAATAAAATTAACTTTAGTTTTGCTTTTTTTGTCTTTATTATCTCGAGAATATAAATGTTAAATTGCGTAATAGTCGTTTGGTTCAATCCCAAAAAAGAACATATTGATAACATTATAAGTTTAAATGAAGCATGTGACTTTGTTTGTGTGGTTGATAATAGCTATCAATCAAATGAAAAGTTATTGGTTTCTAGCAGTGTGAAATATATTCATAATCGGAATCAAGGTGGAATCGCTGGTGCATTTAATAGAGGTTTTGATTATTTTATAAGTAAATTTGAAGAACCAATGATTTATTCATTTGATCAAGATACTGTTGTGCCTGCTAATTTTTTTGAAGAAATGGCTCATTTTATTAAAGATAAAAATGCAAAGATTGCTTGCCCAAATTTTTTTGATATAAATGCGAAAACTCATGGTAAATTTGTAAAAATGTCAGATTGGGGTTTTTTCGAAAGTGATGATGATACTACGCACTTTTGTATATCATCAGGTATGTTTATTTCAAAAGAGACCTATAAATTATTAGGTGGCTTTAACGAAGAATTAGTGATTGATCATGTTGATACTGAGTTTGCACTAAAAGCCTATGAGAACGGTATTAAAATTTTTTATAATAAGAATGTTTGTTTAAATCATGCTATAGGTGAAAGGGAAAAGAGAAAGTTTTTAGGTGTTACAATTAAACCAAATCATCATTCTAAGGTCAGAAAATATTACATTGCACGAAACGGAACATATTTAGCTTTCAAATATATAAAACAATGTAAAGCTTATTTTGTACTCAATGTTGCTCGAATGATACACGAGTATTTGTCAGTAATCTTGTATGAAAATGATAAGTTAAGGAAGATCTCTGCAATGAATAAAGGTCTATTTGACGCTGTTCGAGGTCGCTTAGGACCACTTAAATGATTTTTTATTTGTTGGTGATAATAAATTTATTTTTATCAACTTTTTTTCAGTTCCATATTGCAAATGTTATGTCCGAAAATGAAACAGACACAGTTTTTTTTCTTATCGGTCTTTCGAGTGTAATTATCTCAATGTCAACATCGGGTTTGTCAGGATACTTGATTACAAATTTTTCGAAAGAGTCAGAGTGCAATAAACTTTGTGATGTTTTTTCTGAAAAATTTTCATTTTTTGTCATATTTTTTGGGTTGATATCCTTTTTATGCGCAATTGGTGGCTTGAGTTGGAGGGAGTATTTCTCTGAAAGTGAGAGTTCAGTTTCTCTTTTTACATGGATGTTTTTATTCTGTTTTTTTTCATCTCTGAACATTCTCGGTCAATCCTTTTCATATTCACTTAATAAAGCAAAAGAATATGAGATGATCAGCCTTATATCATTTGGATTTTCTTTTTTGCTTCTGTTTGATTACAGTGTAAATAATGTAATCGCTTTTTTTTCAATTAGACTTATATTAACAGTTTCTGTTTTTTTAGCTTTATATACTAGAAGCTTAAAATTCTTTCATATTTCAATTAATAGTGCTAAGTCTGTATTTAATGATATTAGAGTTATGATTTTTGGTGGTGGTATTTATAAGTCAGAGCCACTGATTGATAAAATTATTATATCTAGTGTTACTGGTGGCATTACAGCTCTGCATCTTATTACTCAGATCTATAATGCAGTACTTGGCATTTGGTTCAAAGTTTACACTTCGAATGAGATAGTAGTACTTTCGAGGTTACAGTCATCTTCTGATCGTACAGGTTTTACTGCGAGATTAAAACGCTCCTATACTATGGTGTCAATAATATCAATAGTTTGCTTATTGATAACATTTTGGACACCTGTACTCGATATTATTCTTGGGTTTGAAATTTTTAGCTCTTTAAAAAATTATAAAACCATTATAATGATCTTATTAATATACTTTATAACATCTCTATTTGGCCAGATTATTTCGAATATATTTTATGTTAAAGGTGATTATAAAACACCAGTAATAGTTTCAACTATATCTTTTATGGTTTTTATACCAATTAAAATTCATTTCGTTGAAATGTATGGTTTGTTATCAGTTGCTCTATTAATGGTGGTTTATCATATTGTAAATACTACCATATTGTATTTTATCAACAGAGCTAGAAATGAAAAAAATATTAGCAGTCACTAGTGGAAAATTTACACCTTCTGCAAGGTATAGAGTTAGACAACATATACCCAATCTAAATAAAATGGGACTTGATATTGTTGAGAGTTGTCCATTAATTGAAAAGAATAAATCTGTACCATACTTAAAGAATGTAAACCCTAGGTATTATTTACCTATTTATGGTACCTGGCAATTATTAAAAACGGTTCAGCGGCTGCCTTCAGTTTTAATGAGTTATAAATATGACCATATATGGCTAAATAGGGAATTATTAACAGG
>Ga0207773_100800_pt1 | contig 10733 bp, 10 predicted proteins | sample TtaePargueraPR_2_FD_187281 | JGI IMG/M metagenome (GOLD analysis project Ga0207773, IMG submission 187281) | Aerobic enrichment media microbial communities from Bioluminiscent Bay, La Parguera, Puerto Rico - Tt and M1 (3) (SPAdes) | ecosystem: Environmental > Aquatic > Marine > Unclassified ...
TGCCGAGGCCGAGCATCGCGATGCCCGACGCTCCCGCGGCAACCGCCGCTTCGACCTGTCGCAGCATCGCGTCGCGGCGGATCTGTCCCTCGGCGTCGAAGAAGGCGTAGAGCATCGGATAGGTGCCGGCGATCGCCATTCCTTCCCCCCGTGACGCAGCCTCGCGGCCAACCTGCAATCGAGGCGCTGCCTGCGCCCGGTGTTGGGGGGTCAGGGCGTCGGCGCGTCGGCGCGGATCAGCCCCTCGCTCTTCAGTTCCGCCCAGACATCGTTGGGGATCTCATGGCGGAACAGCTCGAGGTTCCGGGTGACGTGCTCGGGCTTGAAGCCCCCGGGGATGACCGAGGCCGCAAGCGGATGGTGCAGCGGGAACTGGAGCGCGGCCGCGGCGAGCGGCACGCCATGGCGCTTGCACACCGCCTCGATCTTGCGCGCGCGTTCGAGTTGCTCCGGCGTCGCGTCGGCGTAGTTGTACTTGGCGCCCGGGACGGGGCCGGTGGCATAGATGCCCGACGAGAAGACGCCGGCGACGATGAAGCCGACGCCGCGTTCGGCGCAGGCAGGCAGCTCCTCGTCGAGCGTGTCCTGTTCGCCGAGGGTGTAGCGGAGCGCCAGCATGAAGAAGTCGAGATCGACCATGTCGAGAAAGGCCGGGATCGTGCGGAGCTCGTTGACGCCGGCGCCGATCGCCCCGATCAGGCCGTGCGCCTTGAGTTCCTGGAGCGCGCGGAATCCGCTCGCGCCAAGCTGCGCGAGGTAGGCGTTCACCAGCGCATCGGTCTTGTGGTGCCACCAGTCGAGGTCGTGGATGATCAGGATGTCGATGCGGTTGAGGCCGAGGCGCTGGAGGCTATCCTCGTAGGCCCTCATGATGCCGTCATAGCTGTAGTCGAACTTGACGTCGAAGGAGAGGCCGCCGGCCCACATGCCGCGGTCGAACGTATCGGGATTGGCCGGCGCCTGCAGCACGCGGCCGACCTTGGTCGAGATCAGGAAGTCCCTGCGGGGCTGGCGATAGAGAAAGCGGCCCAGGCGGTGCTCGCTCTGGCCGCGGCCGTACCATGGCGCGGTGTCGTAGTAGCGGACCCCGGCGTCCCAGGCTGCCGACAGCGTCTCTTCCGAGTCGGCCTCCGACATCTTGACGAAGAGGTCGCCGAGCGGCGCCCCGCCGAATCCGAACTGCGGCACCATCACGTCGGAACGGCCGAGCTTGCGTCGCTGGAATGGGTCCATGGTTCTTTCCCCCCGATGGTCTCGATTGGAGCGGCCGTGCCGCCCGGAATGGCTCCTTTCTAGGCTCCGCGCGGGTCTGTCCGCAACCGCGAGGATTCTGGCCGCGGAGCAGGGTCGACGGCGATTTCCTGTCGATCCATCGGTGGCAGGGCTCGATCCTTCGCAAAGGTCCGGTTGGACAGGCATGCTGCGGTTCGTCCAGATTGGGCGCAAAGAGTGAGGCCGCCCGATGGAGACGGGGCGGCAGGGAAGGAGACTCCGAGATGATGGGACCGAATGCCGCGCCGGTGCGGCAGTTGCTGGTGTTTTCCTCGACCCCTGACGTTGCCGCCGATGGCTTCGTGGTGCCGCTGCTCGCGGACGAGCTGCCGGCGCTCGCCTGGCAGCCCGGGCGCTCGGCTTCGACGGCCTCGAGTTCCTGCCCAATCCCCATGCCATACCCGAGCCGGAGGTGATTCGCCGGGCCGTGGACGATGCCGGCATTGCAGTCGGCGTCATCAACAGCGGGCGTCTTCGCCCGGCAGGCTACGCGCTGCTCCATCGCGACGCGGAGATCCGCCGGAAGTCGGTGGACGTCTTCAAGCGCTTCATCGACCTCGGCGGTGCGCTCGGTGCGCGGGTCGGCCTCGGGATGGCGCGGGGCGACGCCGACACCACCATACCCGCACCCGACCTCGAGCCGGTGATGCTCGACGTGTTCGGCGAGATCGCCGCCCACGCGGCAAGTCGCGGCACGCGGGTGATGCTCGAGCCGGCCGATCCCGGCTACGTCGCCGCGATCCTCCGGGTTGCCGAGGCGCGCGAGATGGCCCGCCGCATCGCCAGCCCCGGTTTCGGCATCATGCTCGACACCTACCAGCTCGATCAGGTCGAAGAGTCCTACGAGGAGGGCTTCGGCGCCGCCGCCGGCATGGCCGACCACATCCATCTCTACGACCGCCACCACTGGTCCCCCGGTATCGAGCCCTCGGAGCAGATGGACTGGCCGCGCATCCGGGCCGCGATGGTGGCCCACGGTTTCGCCGGCAGCGGCTCGACCGTGCCGCCGAAAGCCGGCGACATGGTCGCCGGCACCCGGGCGTCGACCGCCTTCATCCGGGCCAGCCTCATGAGTGCCCCGCCCGCCAGTCGTCCGGCGAGGCAAGCCCTGGTCACCGGCGGCGGCTCCGGCATCGGCGAGGCCGCATCCCGCGCTTTCGCCGCCGGTGGCTATGCCGTCGTCGTCGCCGATGTCTCGGAGGATCGCGCCGCCGCCGTCGCCGCGGCGATCACCGATTCGGGTGGATCCGCCACCGCCCTCCGCCTCGATGTCGGCGATGCGGCGGGGGTGTCCGCGGCGATCGCCGGCATCGACGGTGCGATCGACGCGCTGGTCTGTGCCGCCGGGGTCTTCGCCCCCGGCACCGCCGAGACCACGTCGGTCGAGGAATGGCGGCGGGTGATCGACATCAACCTCACCGGCTCGTTCCTGTGCGTGAAAGCGGCGTTGCCGAAGATGCGGCGGGGCGGCAGCATCGTGCTTCTGTCGTCCTCCACCGGCGCCCATGATGCGCTGGCCAATTCGGTTGCCTATTGCAGCTCGAAGGGCGGGGTCACGCTGCTGGCCAAGGCGCTCGCGGCCGACCTCGCGCCGGAGGGGATCAGGGTCAACGCCATCGCCCCCGGCCCGACCGACACGCCGATGCTACGCGGCATTCTCGACGAGGAGGGGTTGCGTGCCTTCGCGGCCACGCTGCCGGCGCAGCGGCTCGGCACCGCCGCGGAGATCGCCGCGGTTGCCGTCTTCCTGGCCGGTGATGCCGCGAGCTTCGTCACCGGTGCGGTCGTGCCCGTCGACGGCGGCCAGACTGCGGTGGTCTGAGCGGGCCGTCCGGATCGGTTACGCCGATTTTCCTTCACATTCGGCGATGGCGCGCTTAGGTACCGGCGTGCCCGCCGGGCGTTCCACAGTCCCGGCCGAAGAAGCCGGATCCGATCAAGCGCCATGATTTCCCAGAAGGCCAAGTATGCCCTCCGCGCCCTGGTGTCGCTTGCCCAGGCGCCGAAGGGCGAGCCGGTCTTCATCTCGGACATCGCCGAGCAGCAGTCGATCCCCAAGAAGTTCCTTGAACAGATCCTGCTCGACCTCAAGCGCCACGGCATCGTGGTCAGCCGGCGCGGCAAGTTCGGTGGCTACCAGCTCCTCAAGGATCCGGAGGAGATCACCTTTCTCAGCATTCTCAGGCTTGTCGATGGGCCGATCGCGCCGCTGCCATGCCTGTCGCAGATCGCCTATCGCCGCTGCGACGACTGCGTCAGCGAAGGCGATTGCGAGATCCGGCGCGTCTTCGCCGAGGTCGCCGCGGCAACCCGCAGCGTCCTCGACAAGCGCACCATCGCCGACGCCGTGCGCGGTGACGCGGATCTGACCGTGGGCCGCGCCACGCCCCGGCGCAAGACCAGGAGCCGGTACGCGTCGCTCACTTAGCTGTCGGCGCGCCAAAGCGAATCGACACGGAGCCCGGCGTTTGCGCCGGTCTCTGTCCGTCGGGTTGGGAGGAGGGCCCGCCGGTGGGCCGGGGGACGACCGACCGGGCACCTGGAAGAAATTTCTCCTGAAGCGCCAGCATCGGAGCACGGCTTCACAGCCGCCGGCCGGATTTGATAATTGACAATCTCTACTGAATAGATCGAGATAAAGGGGTATCAACAACGGGAGTGGGTTCCATGCGCAATCTCGTGATGCCTTGCACCGGTCGTCTGCGAAGCTTGGTCGAGCGGCTGGCGGTCGCCGCCGCCTTCGGTACGGTCCTCTCGGTGACGGCGTTTGCGGAGACGACGATCCTCAACGTCTCCTACGATCCGACCCGCGAGCTCTACAAGGAATACGACGAGGCCTTTGCGGCCTACTGGAAGGAAAAGACAGGCGAGGACGTCACGATCGAGCAGTCGCACGGGGGCTCCGGCGGTCAGGCCCGTGCCGTGATTGACGGGCTCAAGGCCGATGTCGTGACGCTCGCGCTCGAGGGCGATATCGACAGGATCGCCGAGGCCGGGCTGATCGCCCGCGATTGGCGCGGACGACTTCCCGACAAAGCCACCCCTTACACCTCGACCATCGTCTTCCTGGTCCGCAAGGGCAATCCGAAGGGCCTGCACGACTGGGGCGATCTGGTGAAGGAGGGCGTCGAGGTGATCACGCCCAACCCCAAGACCTCCGGTGGCGCGCGGTGGAATTTCCTCGCCGCCTGGGACTGGGCCAACGCGCAATTCGCCGGCGACGAAGCCAAGGCCATCGCCTACGTGGCCGAGCTCTACCGGCACGTTCCCGTGCTCGACACCGGTGCGCGTGGCGCAACCACGACCTTCGTCCAGCGCGGCATCGGTGACGTTCTGCTCGCCTGGGAGAACGAGGCGTTCCTCGCGATCAACGAACTCGGCCCCGACCAGTTCGACATCGTCGTGCCGCCGACTTCGATCAAGGCCGAACCACCCGTCGCTCTGGTCGATGCAAACGTTGATGAGAAGGGCACCCGCGCGGTCGCTGAGGCTTATCTCGAGCACCTCTACAGCGACGACGGGCAACGGATCATCGCTCGCCACTTCTACCGGCCCGCCAATCCCGCCGCGGCCGATCCCGAGGACCTCGCCCGCTTCGCCGACGTCGAGCTCGTATCGATCGACGATCCCGTGTTCGGCGGATGGGCCAGCGTGCAAACGAAGTTCTTCGACGACGGCGGCATCTTCGACCAGATCTACCGGCAGACCAACTAGGGCCGGAGCGAAACGATGGCGTCCAGCTCGACCTGGGCGTTCAGGAAGCCGAGCATCATTCCCGGTTTCGGACTGGCGCTCGGCTTCACGCTGACCTGGCTCAGCCTGATCGTCCTCATCCCGCTGGCGGGCCTGGTGGTCTTCACCGGCTCGCTCGGCTGGGCGGAGTTCATCCGCCTCGCCCTCGACCCGCGCATCCTCGCCGCGCTCCGCCTCAGCTTCGGCGCCGCGCTGCTTGCGGCGGCGATCAACGCGGTCTTCGGAGTGCTGGTGGCCTGGGTTCTGGTGCGCTACGAGTTCCCGGGACGCCGGCTGCTCGACGCCTTCGTCGATCTCCCCTTCGCGCTCCCCACCGCCGTCGCCGGCATCGCGCTCACGGCCCTCTATGCCCCCAACGGCTGGATCGGCGGACTGCTTGGCCCGTTCGGCCTCAAGGTCGCCTACACTCCCGCCGGCGTCGTCGTCGCTCTGGTCTTCATCGGCCTGCCCTTCGTGGTGCGCACGGTCCAGCCGGTGATGGAGGAGATCGACCGCGAGCTCGAGGAGGCGGCGGCCTCGCTCGGCGCCACCCGCTGGCGAACGGTGCGAACGGTGATCCTGCCGACGTTGCTGCCGCCGCTCCTCACCGGCTTCGGTCTCGCGCTCGCCCGTGCGGTCGGCGAGTACGGCTCGGTGATCTTCATCGCCGGCAACATCCCGTTCGTCTCGGAGATCGCGCCGCTCCTCATCGTCGTCAAGCTGACCGAGTTCAACTACCCGGCCGCCACCGCGATCGCGACGCTGATGCTTCTCATCTCCTTCGCGCTCCTCCTCTTCATCAACCTGGTCCAGGCCTGGAGCCGCAGGAGGTACGGCAATGTCTGACGCCTTCGCCCGAGCCTGTGGCGCTGTCCTCCGCCCGCCCGCCACCGAGCGGCCTTTCGTCCGCTGGATGCTCATCGCCACCGCGGTCGCCTTCCTCCTGGTGTTCCTGCTTCTGCCGCTCGTCGCCGTCTTCTTCGAGGCGTTTTCGAAGGGCGTCGTCGCCTACTTCGCTGCGATCACCGAGCGCGACGCGCTTGCGGCAATGCGGCTCACGCTGCTGGTGGCGGCGATCTCGGTTCCGGCCAACCTGGTCTTCGGCGTCGCCGCCGCCTGGGCGGTGGCCAAGTTCGAGTTCCGCGGCAAGAGCGTCCTGGTGACGCTGATCGACCTGCCGTTCTCGGTCTCGCCGGTCACTTCGGGCCTGATCTACGTGCTGATCTTCGGTGCCCAGGGCTGGCTTGGCCCGACGCTGCAGGCCCATGGAATCCAGGTCATCTTCGCCGTGCCCGGCATCGTGCTCGCCACCCTTTTCGTCACCTTCCCCTTCGTCGCCCGGGAGCTGATCCCGATCATGCAGGAGCAGGGCACCCGCGACGAGGAGGCGGCGTTGTCGCTGGGGGCAGGGGGCTTTCGCACCTTCTTCCGGGTCACGCTGCCCAACATCAAGTGGGCGTTGCTCTACGGCGTGCTGCTTTGCAACGCCCGCGCCATGGGCGAGTTCGGGGCGGTCTCGGTGGTCTCGGGCAAGATCCGGGGGCAGACCAACACCATGCCGCTCCATGTCGAGATCCTCTACAACGAGTACATGGGCGTCGCCGCCTTTGCTGTCGCCTCGCTCCTCGCCCTTATCGCCATGATCACGCTCGCGGCCAAGACCGGCCTCGAGTGGCGCTATGCCGACGAGATCGCGGCCACCCGCCGCCATTGACGGAGACATGCTGATGGAAGCGCTGGTCCATACTGATCCAAGGTTCGCCGTGGTTGGCGAGAGGCCGGCTGTGCCTCCGCCGCCGTCTTCGCCTGCCACCTGGGGCGCCCCGGTCGGCGTCACCGTCGAGCATGTGGTCAAGGCCTTCGGCGAGACCCCCGCGCTCTTCGACGTGTCGCTGCGCATCGCCCCGGGTGAACTGGTCGCGTTGCTCGGCCCGTCCGGGTCGGGCAAGACGACGTTGTTGCGGGTGCTCGCAGGCCTCGAATTCCCGACCGGCGGTCGGGTCCTGTTCGGCGACGACGACGCGCTCGGCCTGTCCGTTCAGGACCGTCACATCGGCTTCGTCTTTCAGAGCTACGCTCTGTTCAAGAGCATGCGGGTGTTCGACAATATCGCCTTCGGGCTGCGGGCGCGTCCTTCGCGCACTCGGCCGTCGCGCAGCGCGATCCGCGACCGTGTGATGCGCCTGCTCGAACTGGTTCAGCTTGCCGGCCTTGAGGACCGCTATCCCTCGCAGCTCTCCGGTGGGCAGCGCCAGCGGGTGGCGCTGGCCCGGGCACTGGCCATCGAGCCGCGCGTTCTCCTCCTTGACGAGCCCTTCGGCGCCCTCGACTCCAAGGTCCGGCGCGAGCTTCGGCGCTGGCTCCGGGAGCTCCACGAAGAGACCGGCCACACCACCGTCTTCGTCACCCATGACCAGGAGGAGGCGATCGAGCTCGCCGACCGTATCGTCGTGCTGAACCGCGGCCGGATCGAGCAGGTCGGCACGCCGGACGAGATCTACGACCGTCCCGCCTCCGCCTTCGTCGCCGGCTTCATCGGCGAGTCCACCATGCTCCCCACCCGCCTCGAGGATGGCCGCCTGTTTCTTGACGACCGTTCGCTCGATATCCCGGTCAACGGCGATGACGGCCCGCGGACCCTCGTCTTTCGTCCCCACGACGTCGAACTCGTCGGCGACCGGCCCGGCGCCATCGCTGGGCGCGTCGTTGCCGAGCGCCGCCATGGCGCAAGTCGTCGTCTCGATGTCGAGATCGGTCTTCGCCGCCACCGGGTCGAAGTCGACGTACCGGCCGGCTACCCGCAGGTAGACAAGGGCAACCGCATCACCTTCCTGCCCAATCGCTGGTGGTTGTTCGCTGCCTGAACGAACGCGGGCCGAATCGGGGGCGTCCGGGGCTGCCGGGCCGGGTTGGGTCCGAACCAAATCTCGCGGCAGCCGTTCAGAATGGACCCGAGGGACGCTTTGACGCCGTCGGCGAGGCCGCCGCATGTCTGCGCTAGCGCCAACGCCGTTGTGTTCCGCTAACCTTGGATAGGCGATCGAGGAGAAGCGGGTGCAATGACGTCGCGCTGGCAATGGCTCATACGGCAGTTCGCGCGGAAGCTGTGGGTGCGGGTGAGCATCTTCTCCGTGGCCGCAGTGATCGTGGCGCTCGTCGGCGTCTTTCTCGCACCCTATGTTCCGCAGAGCTTCGCCGAGAGGATCGGGTCGGATTCGATCGACGACATCCTCAAGATCCTCGCCTCGAGCATGCTGGCGGTGTCGACCTTCTCCCTCGCCACCATGGTCTCGGCCTACAGCGCCGTCAGCAGCAGCGTGACCCCCCGCGCCTCGAAGCTGCTGATGGACGACACGACGGCGCAGAACGCGCTCGGCACCTTCATCGGCTCGTTCCTGTTCAGTCTGGTCGGCATCGTCGCGCTCAGCACCGGCCTCTACGGCCAGCAGGGCCGACTGATCCTGTTCGTCGCCACCACCGTCGTGATCGTCCTGATCGTGGTCACAATGCTGCGCTGGATCGATTATCTTTCGCATCTCGGCCGGGTCGGCGAGACGATCGACCGGGTCGAGCAGGCAACCCGACGCGCGCTCGAGGAGCGGATCGCCCATCCCGCGCTCGGTGCTCGGCGTCTCGATGATCCCACTCTTATCCCCGAGGACGCCATGCCGGTGTTTGCCAAAGGCATCGGCTACGTCCAGCACGTCGACATCGGCACGCTTGTGGATTGCGCCGGCGACAGCGCCCGCGACATCTACGTCACTGCCCAGGCCGGGACTTTCGCCGATCGCCTGAGGCCGCTGGCGCGGATCGCCGGTCCGCTCGACGACGACACCGTGGATCGCGTCCGCGCCGCCTTTGCCGTCGGCGACGGTCGGTCCTTCGACCAGGATCCGCGCTTCGGCCTTTGCGTGCTCGCCGAGATCGCCTCGCGGGCGCTGTCGCCGGCGGTGAACGATCCCGGCACGGCGATCGATGTGCTTGGCCGCAGCGAGCGGCTGATGGCGCTGTGGGCCGAAGGCCGGGATGCGCCCGACGAGGCGTCGGACGACGCCCCGCCGATCTACGTGCCGCCGATCGAGCCGGACGACATGTTCGACGACATCTTCGCTCCGATCGCTCGCGACGGCGCCGGACTGGTCGAGGTGCAGATCAGGCTGCAGAAGGTCCTGCGCACGCTTGCCGCCTCGGACGATCGCAAGCTCTCGGCCGCCGCCCGGCGTCATTCGCGGCTTGCCCTTGCGCGGGCCGAGAAGGTCCTGGCGATGGAGCATGAGGTCGACCTGCTGCGGTCCCTGGCCAGGGAAACACAGGAGGTCTGATCCATTCCTTGGGGTCGGACGTACAATCGGCTCCGGCAACCGTGTCCGGGGCGCCACACCCCTTCACAATGCTGCGAAGGCCTGGAACCCCGGTTCTTCCGCCCGGTTGTCGACACAGGACCCCGTTAAGGCGGGGGCAACAGTCGCGGCTCAGGGTGTTGTCGCGTAGTGATTCGAGGGCACTTATGACCGGGCTCACCCGCCGCGGGTTCCTAGCTTTGATGCCGCTGGCCGCTGCCGGCTGCGCCACCTCGGGCAGCACGGTGCCGGGGGCGCCGCGCATCGACCCGATCTACTACCAGATGTACGCGGCAATCCCGGGTGAGCCGTTTCCGGTGCCTGCGGTCGACCTCAGCCGCATGGACCCGCGTCTCCTCCGCCAGGAGGTGCCCTATCCGGGATCGGCTGCCCCCGGCACGATCATCGTCGATCCCGGCGCACGCTACCTCTACCTGCTTCTCGAGGGTGGCCGCGCGATCCGCTACGGCGTCGGTGTGGGTCGCGAGGAGGCCTTCAACTTTCAGGGCGAAGCGACCATCGCGCGGAAGGCCGAATGGCCGAGCTGGACGCCGACGCCCGACATGATTGCCCGTGAGCCCGACCGTTACGGCCCCTATCGCGACGGGCTGCCCGGCGGTCTCGACAATCCGCTCGGCGCCCGCGCCCTCTATCTCTATCAGGGCGGCCGGGACACCTACTATCGCCTCCACGGCACGAACGAGCCGTGGAGCATCGGCCGCAAGGTGTCCTCGGGCTGCGTGCGGCTGCTCAACCAGGACATCATCGACCTTTACCAACGCGTCCCCGTCGGCAGTCGCGTCGTCGTGCTTTCGGCCGGCTTCGGCGTCTGAGCCGGGCAGGGAGGGCGGTGGGCTACTGCAGCTCCCAAGGAAAGACCGTACGCCAGTCTTGCTTCATGTCGACGACGACCCATCCTTCCTCGTCGGCTTCGTCGAGCGCCTTGTCGAGGCCGCCGATGTGCGAGCCCCGGTCATAGGCCCATTCGCGGTCGGCGTCGGTGTGGTGGAGCAGGATGGCGAGCCCGGGCCCGTCGCCCATCGTTGCATACTCCAGCATCTGCAGGTCGCCGTCGGAGTTGCCGCTGGCGATCAACGGCCGGCGGCCGATGTGGTGGTTGATGGCGACCGGCTTGCCCTCTTTGTCGTCGTAGAAGAACAGCTCTGGCAGTTTCACCGTCACCGCCTCGCCGTCGACGATCTTGTATTCGGCCTTGATGCTCGAGCCGACCACCTGCTCCGGCGGGATGCCGTAAGCCTGCTCGGAAAAGACGCGGATGAAGTCGATGCCGCCGCCCGAGACGATATAGGTCTTGAAGCCGTTCTCGCGGAGATAGGCGAGCAGCTCCAGCATCGGCTGGTAGATCATCTGGTCGTAGCGCTGCCCGGT
>Ga0207773_100802_pt1 | contig 10720 bp, 9 predicted proteins | sample TtaePargueraPR_2_FD_187281 | JGI IMG/M metagenome (GOLD analysis project Ga0207773, IMG submission 187281) | Aerobic enrichment media microbial communities from Bioluminiscent Bay, La Parguera, Puerto Rico - Tt and M1 (3) (SPAdes) | ecosystem: Environmental > Aquatic > Marine > Unclassified ...
CTCGGGTTGCCGTTCGGCAGCGGCTTGCCGGGCAGGCTGCCCGGCACCACCACGGAATAGGCTGGCACGCGGCCCATGAAGGTCTCGCCGGTCTCACGGTCGACGATCTTGGTGGAGGCGCCGATGAAGACGCCCATGGAGAGCACCGAGCCTTCCTCGACCACCACGCCCTCGACCACCTCGGAGCGGGCGCCGATGAAGCAGTTGTCCTCGATGATGACCGGTCCGGCCTGCAGCGGCTCCAGCACGCCGCCGATGCCGGCGCCGCCGGAGAGATGCACGTTCTTGCCGATCTGCGCGCAGGAGCCGACGGTGGCCCAGGTGTCGACCATGGTGCCGCTGTCGACGCGGGCGCCGAGGTTCACGAAGGACGGCATCAGGATGACGCCCGGCGCGATGTAGGCGGAGTGGCGCACGATGCAGTTGGGTACGGCGCGGAAGCCGGCCTCGCGAAAGCGGTTCTCGCCCCAGCCCTCGAACTTCGACGGCACCTTGTCCCACCAGTGGGTGTTCTCGCCGGGGCCACCGGGGATCGGCGCCATGTCGTTCAGACGGAACGACAGCAGCACCGCCTTCTTCAGCCACTGGTGGACCTGCCAGCCGTCGGCGCCCTTCTCAGCGACGCGGTACTCGCCGGAATCGAGCCCGGCGAGGGCGGTGGTGACGGCTTCGCGAACCGTGCCCCCGGTCTTCGGGCTGATGCTGTCGCGCTTTTCCCAGGCATCTTCGACGATGCCTTTCAGGTGATCTGTCTGCATGGGGTCCTGTAGGGCTGGTTCGGGCGTCTCTCGGGCCCCTGACGACGTCTCCGCGAAGGCGTTTCCAGGGGCGCAGCGGAAGATGCGGGAGGGTCGTCGCCCTGTCAATGTCCGGCCGGCAGCCGGGCCGGCGGCAAGCCGCGCCTCGCCTGGCTTTTCACGGTTAAGCCGCGGTTAAAGGACGGCGGCCATGGGCCGCGCCGCGGGGGCCGGCGTGCAGCCTGCAAAATGACACGGCCACTTAAGCGCATCTTAACGGCGCAGGAGGCAGATTCCGGGGACCTAAGCGAGCAGGCGCGCGTGAGCGACAGGGCACTCCCAGCATGGTAACTTCGCCGGCGACCAGCGGCGCTCCCACCACGGAAAACCGGGGCAAGGACGATCTGGCGGACAGCTACCGCCGGCTCGCCGACGAGGCCACGCCCGGCAGCCTGCTCACGGCCGGCGGCGCCTTCGCGCAGTTCCCGGGCGCCGTGCTGCTCGCCGGCCACAACGGCATCGTGCTGAACGCCAACGAGCTGGCCGAGCCGATCGGCCAGGTGCTGCAGTCGGGCCAGCACGAGGAGTTGCGCACCGCCGTGCAGGCGGCGCTGGCCGGCCACACCGCCCAGGTAAATCCCCTGCTTGTGAAGACGGGCGAGCCCGGCGCAGCTGTGGAGCGCGCCTTCGACGTCGTGGTGCTGCCTTGGGCCGGCGGCACGGTCGCCCTTCTGCTCGGCCGCGACGTCACCCTGGAGCGCAGCCTGCGCGCCGCGCTGGTGGAATCGCGCCAGCGCTACAAGGACCTGGTGGAAATCTCCAACGACTTTGCGTGGGAGACCGACGGCGAGGGGCGCTTTGTCTTCGTCTCGCCGCGCGGTGCTCTGGGCTATCCGGCGACAGCCTTGGTCGGCCGCGCCGCCTGCGAGCTGCTGCTCGACCATGCGCCGGGCACCGACGGCAGCCCCTCCCCCTTCAGCGCCACCGAGACGGTCGAGGAGGCCGAGCTCTGGGTGCGCAGCGCGGGCGGTGCCGAGGTCTGCCTGCTGGCGACGGCGTTGCCGCTGACCTCCGCGGGGGGCGCCTGGATCGGCGCCCGCGGAGTCTGCCGCGACGTCACGCGGCTGCGCTGCCACGAGGCCGAACTGGCCGAGGCGCGCAACCGCGAGCGGCTGTTCTCCTACATCGTGAACATGGTGCGCCGCGAGCTCGATCCCGCGCGCATGCTCGACGCCACCGCCGAGGCGCTGCTGCCGGCGCTGGCGCTGTCCGGGCTCTCGATCCATTCGCTGGTGGACGGCGTGCTCGGCGAACCGCTCGCCGAGGCCGGCAAGCCGGCGCAGGTCGACCTGCTGGCCGCGCTGGTGAAGCGCCTCGAGGACGGACGCGAGGCGGTCGAGCTGCAGGACGCCGCGGGCGACCTTCTGGTGCGCGCGACTCGCTATCGCGACCGCACGAACGGGCTGCTCTGCGCCTGGCGCGCGAGCGGTTCCCAGGGCTGGACAGCCGAAGACCGCAGCCTGCTCGACAACATCGCGGGCCAGGTCGCCCTCGCCATCGAGCAGCTCGACCGGCAGACCGAGATGACGACGCTGTCGATGACCGACCCGCTGACCGGCCTCAACAACCGGCGCGGCTTCGTCGACCGGCTCGAGGCGCTGGTCGGTGCGGATGCCGCCGGCGCACAGGGGGCGCTGTTCTACATCGATCTCGACAATTTCAAGCAGGTGAACGATACGCACGGCCACCAGGCCGGTGACGAGGCGCTGCTCGAGGTGGCCGCCCTGCTGAGGGAGCAGATCCGCGGCGGCGACCTCGCTGCGCGGCTCGGCGGCGACGAGTTCGCGCTGTTCCTCTGCGGCATCGGCCGCGCGGCGGCCGAGCGCAAGGCCGCGCTGCTGCTGAAGGCGGCCGAGCGCCTGCGCGGCTTCTCGGGCGACGCCGACCACCCGCTCGGCCTCTCGCTGGGCGTGGCGCTCTACGACCCGCGCACCGGCGAGGCCCTGGAGGCGCTGTTCCGCCGCGCCGACGCGGCGATGTACGGCGCCAAGCGGTCGGGCAAGCACGCGCTGCGGCTGGCGGAGGACTACGACCGGCGCGGCGACCGCCAGCAGGAGCGCGGCTGATGGTGCTCGGCATCGGACGGCCCAAGCTGCCGAAGACGCTCAGCTACGAGGAGAGCCGCGAGCTCGCCGAGAGCGGCTCCGACAAGACGCGCGCGGATCTCGCCCAGCGCCTCGATATCCGCCCGGAGGTGCTGTACTTCCTCGCCGAGGATCCCTCGACGGAGGTGCGCCGCCACATTGCCGCCAACGCCAAGACGCCGCGCCAGGCGGACCTCATCCTCGCGCGCGACAAGGACGAGGCGGTGCGCGCCGAGCTCGCGTCCAAGGTCGCCAAGCTGACCGCGCTGGAAGGCCGCGGCGCACAGGAGAAGGCGCAGCGCTTCGTCGAGCAGACGCTTGAGCTGCTGGCCCGCGACCAGGCGCTGCGGGTGCGCCAGATCCTGGCGGAAGCGCTGAAGTCGGTCGCCGGCGCGCCGCCGCAGGTGATCCGCCAGCTGGCGCGCGACGCCGAGGACGTCGTCGCCTGTCCGGTGCTGGAATTCTCGCCGCTGCTGAGCGACGAGGACCTGCTGGAGATCATCGCGTCGTCGGGCGTGTCCAGCCGGCTCTGCGCGATCTCCCGCCGCAGCAACCTGGGCGAGGCGATCTCCGACGCCATCGTGCAGCGCAACGACCGCGAGGCGGTGAGCGAGCTGCTCGCCAACGGCTCGGCGCAGATCCGCGAGGAGACCCTGGACAAGCTGATCGATGCCTCGGTGGAGGTGACCGCCTGGCAGCCGGCGCTGGTGGCGCGGCCCTCGCTGTCGGTCGGCGCCGCGAAGAAGCTCGCCGGCCTGGTCGCGGAGAGCCTGCTGCAGAAGCTGCAGAGCCGCAGCGATCTCGACCCCAGCACGGCGCGGGTCGTCGCTGACGTGGTGCGCCGGCGCATCGAGGAGGGCGGCGAGGCGGCGCCCAGCGGCGGCAAGAAGGCGGCGGCCAATCCGGCCGACGAGGTCGCCCGCCTGAAGAAGGCCGGCAAGCTGACCGGCGAGGCGGTTGGCGACGCCCTGCTGGCGGGCCAGCGCGACTTCGTGCGGCACGCGCTCGCGGCCATGGCCGGGGTGGGGCTGGACTACGTCGACCGCGTGCTGCAGGGGCACTCGGCCAAGGGCATCACGGCGCTTGCCTGGAAAGCCGGCTGCTCCATGCGGGTCGCCCTGCAGCTGCAGACCAACATGGGCGGGATTCCGCCGCAGAAGGCGCTGAACGCGCGCGACGGCAGCGACTTCCCGCTGACCGCCGAAGAGATGGAATGGCAGCTCGACTTCTTCGCGAGCCTCGGCCAGCAGTAGCCGCCGGGACGCCGCCGCTCAGCGCTTGACCAGCGTGCCGATGCCGCCGCCGGTGAAGATCTCCAGCAGCATGGAATGCGGCACGCGGCCATCTAGAATGACCGCCGCCTCGACGCCGCCGGTCACCGCCTCGACGCAGGTCTCCAGCTTGGGAATCATGCCGCCGGTGATGGTGCCGTCGGTGCGCAGCCGCTCGATATCGGCCACGCTCAGCTCCGGCAGCAGCTCGCCCTGCTTATCAAGCACGCCGACCACGTCGGTCAGCAGCAGCAGGCGCGAGGCGCCGGTCGCCGCGGCGATGGCGCCGGCGGCGGTGTCGGCGTTGATGTTGTAGGTCTCGCCGTTGGGGCCGACGCCGATCGGCGCGATCACCGGGATCAGGTCGGAGTGCTGCAGCGCGGTGAGGATCTTCGGGTCGATCGCCGTGGGCTCGCCGACGAAGCCGAGGTCGAGCACCTTCTCGATGTTGGAATCCGGATCGCGGGTGGTGCGGCTGACCTTGCGCGCCTGGATCAGGTTGCCGTCCTTGCCGGACAGGCCGATGGCGCGGCCGCCGGCCGCGTTCAGCGCGCTGACGATCGACTTGTTGATGGTGCCGGACAGCACCATCTCGACCACCTCGACGGTGGCCGCGTCGGTGATGCGCAGGCCGTCGACGAACTCGCTCTTCACGTGGAGGCGCTCCAGCATGCGGCCGATCTGCGGGCCGCCGCCGTGCACCACGATGGGATTGATGCCGACCTGCTTCAGCAGCGCGATGTCGCTGGCGAAGATCGACGCCAGCTCGGCGTCCACCATGGCGTGGCCGCCGTACTTGATGACGAAGGTCTTGCCGGTGTAGCGCCGCATGAAGGGCAGCGCCTCGGTGATGGTCCGGGCCGCGCGCAGCCAGTGCTTGGTGTCACCGATGTTCTTCTGCGTCATCTCGAAGGTCCCAATCCTGCCGAATCGCGCGCCACTCTAACCGCCTGCGGCGGGCTCGGCCAGTGCCGCCAGGGCGGCGCGCAGCTCAGGGATGCCGGCGCCGCTCTCCGAGGAGGTGACGAGGCACTGCGGGTGCGCCGCCGGGTTGCGGGCGACCGCCGCCTCGGTTTCCTCGATCATGCGGCCGAGCGGGCCCGGCTTCATCTTGTCGGCCTTGGTCAGCACGATCTGGTAGGAGACGGCGGCGGTGTCGAGCTCCTCCATCACCTGGCGGTCGCTGCTCTTGATGCCGTGGCGCGCGTCGACCAGCAGGCAGACGCGGCGCAGCTGCGGGCGGCCCTTCAGGTAGCCGCGGGTGAGCTGCGTCCAGCGCGCGATGTCGGTCTTCGAGGCGCGGGCGTAGCCGTAGCCCGGCAGGTCGACCAGGATGAGCCGGCCGCCGAGACTGAAGAAGTTCAGCAGCCGCGTGCGCCCGGGCGTGTTGGAGGTGCGCGCCAGCGTCTTGCGGCCGGTCAGTGCGTTCAGCAGGCTGGACTTGCCGACGTTGGAGCGCCCGGCGAAGGCGATCTCGGTGCCGCCGCCGAGGTTCGGCAGGTCGTTCTCGTCGGCCGCCGAGACGAGGAAGTCGCAGGGGCCGGCGAAGAGAAGCCGCCCCGTCTCCAGGGCCGCTTCGCTCGCTTCCTCGCGGGGCGCGTCGGGCATCCTCGCGCTCCCGTCAGGTCGTGGTCTTGGCCGCCCCGCCGCCGATCGGCACGCCGTGGCGCTTCATGATGAAGGCCTGCTGGGCCATCGACAGCACGTTGTTCCAGGTCCAGTAGATCACCAGGCCGGCCGGGAAGGTCGACAGCAGGAAGGTGAAGATGACCGGCATCATGAGGAAGACCTTCGCCTGCACCGGGTCGGGCGGCTGCGGGTTCAGCTTCTGCTGCAGGAACATCGAGATGCCCATGAGCAGCGGCCAGATGCCGATGTTCAGCACGTGCAGGATGCCGAGCTCCGGCGGCGCCCAGGGCAAGAGGCCGAAGCCGTTCAGGATCGAGGTCGGGTCGGGCGCCGAGAGGTCGTGGATCCAGCCGTAGAACGGCGCGTGGCGCATCTCGATGGTGACGAACATCACCTTGTAGAGCGCGAAGAACACCGGGATCTGGATGAGGATGGGCAGGCAGCCGCTGAGCGGGTTGGCGCCTTCCTTCTTGTAGAGCGCCATCATCTCCTGGTTCAGGCGCTGGCGGTCCTCGCCGTAGCGCTCGCGCAGCTCCATCATCTTGGGCTGCAGCTTGCGCATCTTTGCCATCGATTTGTACGACTTGTTGGCGAGCGGGAAGAAGACAAGCTTGATGACGACCGTAAGCGCCAGGATGGCGAGGCCGAAGTTGCCGAGCTGGTCGTGCAGCCAGTGGAGGGCGTGGAAGATCGGCTTCGTCAGGAAGTAGAACCAGCCGAAGTCGACCGCCAGCTCGAAATTGGTGATCCCGTAGGTTTCCTGGTACTGCTCCAGCAGCGGCACCCGCTTGGCGCCGGCGAAGAGACGGCTGGTGGTCTCGGCCGTGGCGCCGGGCGCCACCGTGGCGGCGGCGTAGAGGAAGTCGGACTGGTAGTGGTCGCGCCCGGCGGGCTGGTTGTAGACGAAGCGCGCCTTCACCGCCGCCGACTGGTCGGGCACCAGCGCCGCCAGCCAGTACTTGTCGGTGATGCCGAGCCAGCCGCCGGTGGTGGTCTGGTCGATCACCACTTCCTGGCCCTGGTAGGCCTCCTTCAGGTCATCGCCGTAGTCGTATTCCTCGAGCGTCCCGTTGAACACGCCGAGCGGCCCCTCGTGCAGGATGTAGAAGCCGAGGATCTGGGGCGTGCCGACGCGCGAGATGAGGCCGAAAGGCGCCACCTCGGCCGCCTCGCCGCCGTTGTTGATGACTCGCTGGGTGACGGTGAAAAGGTACTGGTCGTCGATGGCGATCGTCTGCTCGAAGGTCAGGCCCTCGCCGTTGTCCCAGCGCAAGGTGACCGGCGAGCCGACCTTCAGGGGGCCGCCCTCGGCCGTCCACAGCGTGTCGGCCTTCGGCAGGGCCACGTTGCTGCCCGGCTTGGCCGCCCAGCCGAAGCGGGCGAAGTAGGGGTTCGGCGAGCCCTCCGGCGACAGCAGGGTGATCGGCGCGCTGTCGGGGTCGATGGTCTGGTGATAGTTCTTCAAAATGAGATCGTCGATCTGCGCGCCGCGCAGCGCGATCGATCCGGAAACCGCGTCGGTGTCGATCGAGACGCGCGGGCTGATGCCGACCGCTTCCTCGCGCGACGGGGCGGCGGGCACGCCGCCGGGGGCGGTGGTGCCGCCCAGGCTCGGCACGCTGCTGCCGGGCGCCGGCGCGGTCTCGCCGGCCTGCTGCTGCTCCTGGGGCTGCTGCGGCGGGGTGGCCGGCGGGAAGAGGAACTGGAAGCCGATCAGGATGGCCAGCGACAGGACGATCGCGAGGAGAAGGTTGCGCTGTTCCATAAGATGTGACGGCTCCAGGGGTGGGCCTCAGCGGCCCGACAGATGATGATCCAGATGGGGGCAGCCGGCGCCGAGGCCAAGCTCGGCGGGCGCCTTGTCCGGTACGGGGTCGTAGCCGCAGCCGCCCCAGGGGTGGCAGCGCGCCAGGCGCTTCACCGTCAGCCAGCTGCCGGCGAGCGGCCCGTGGGCCAGCACCGCCTGGCGGGCGTATTCCGAGCAGCTCGGAAAGTAGCGGCAGCTCGGCGGGAACAGCGGCGAGATCAGCAGCTGGTAGCCGCGGATCAGAATCAGCAGGACGAGGCGGGCCAGCGCCTTCATGGCGGGGTCTCCTTCGCGCGGCGACCGGGGCCGGCGGCTCCACGACCGCCGTCCAGCTTCCCGACCGCCTGCTCGAGGTCGGCCTTCAGCGCCGCAAAGGGCCGCGTCAGGGTGGCGACGCGCCCGACCACGACGTAGTCGGTCCCGACGCGGCCGAGGCGCGGAAAGACTTCCGCCGCTGCTGCGCGCAGGCGCCGCTTCGCCCGGTTACGCTCGACGGCGTTGCCGACCTTGCGGGTGACGGTGAAACCGACCCGCACTTCGGGCTCCTGCGCGGCCGCTGCCCCAAGGTGCGCGACAGGCGCCGCCCGGTCTTCACCGTGCTGGCGCCTGGCTGCTTGCAGGACGAGGCCGGGGGTTACCCACTTGCGCCGGGCCGCCGCCACCTTCAGGAACTGGGGCCGTGTCTTGAGCCGCCCGACGGTCGGCATCATGACGGCTAGGCGGAAAGGCGCTTGCGGCCCTTGGCGCGCCGGCGGGCGAGAACGCGACGTCCGCCAACGGTTCCCTTGCGTGCGCGGAACCCGTGGCGGCGCTTGCGAACCAGCACACTGGGCTGATAAGTGCGCTTCACGGCTGAACTCCAATATCAGGCTGAATATCGAATTGACGGGGCTGTATAAGGGCGGGCCGGGGCTGTGTCAACGACCGGCAGGGCCCGCGGACGCGGAATCTCGGGCCGGTCTCACGCCCTGGTGACTGGCGGGGGCCGCTCCCACGGGCTAGAACGGCTGACCGGCCTGCTTTTCCGGGGTTTTCCGGCCGCCGCGGCGGTCGGCACCGGCTTTCGTTAACCATTCTGCCGCAGGGGGAGGGCATGCCGCCGCCTGAAGAACCCGCCGGGGACCGGCCGCGGCTGAGGCGGCTGCTGCCGGCGGTGGTGCTGATCGCGGGGCTTGCCGCCTTTTTTGCTTTCGGCGGCCACCGCTACGTCGGCCTCGGCACCCTGGAGGCTCACCGCGATGCGCTGCTGGGCCTGGTGGCCGCGCACCCCCTGGCGGCGCCGCTGGCTTTCGTTGCCCTTTATACCGTCATGACCGCCTTCTCCGTTCCGGGGGCGCTGGTGATGACGGTGGCCGGCGGCTTTCTCTTCGGGACCCTGCTCGGGGCGGCCTGCTCGGTGGTGGGGGCAACCATCGGCGCGATCGTCGTTTTCCTGGTCGCGCGCACGGCGCTCGGGGACCTGCTGCGCCACCGCGCCGGCCCCGCGATGCAGAAGATGCGCGCCGGATTCCAGGCGAACGCCCTGAGCTACCTCCTGGTGCTGCGCCTCGTCCCGCTCTTCCCCTTCTGGCTGGTGAACCTGGTGCCGGCCTTCCTCGGCGTGTCGCTGAAGGTCTTCGTGGTTGGCACTTTCATCGGGATTATTCCCGCCTCGTTGGTCTATGCCTCGGTCGGACAAGGCCTCGGCGCCCTCTTCGAGGCAGGCGAGGCAGAGCGGATCAAAGACGCCATCTATGCGCCGGAGGTCCTGTTGCCGGTCGCCGGCCTCATCGCGCTGGCGCTGCTGCCGGTGCTCTACAAGAAGCTGCGCCGCGCCAACAAGGCGGACGGCAGCGACAAGACCTGAAGCGGCCGCCGGTACAGCCGCGAGGCGTCGCGCGATCACTGAAGTTTCACGGCAAGTTGAAGCGCCTCGCAGCAGCGTGATTCGTGAGTGATCGAAACGCTGGCCCATTGTGGCCGGGCTTTCCTTCGCGGGGAGCGCCAACGGAACCAAATCGAGTGGAGGCGACAACATGCTGAAGAAGACCCTGGTGGCCCTGAGCGTGGCCACCGTTTCCGCCGGCGCCGCGGCGCTGCCGCTGGCCGCCGCCCAGGCGGCTGGTGCGGGCGCGGTGCAGATCGCGGCCTGCAACCCGGCCAGTCCCTGTGCGGCCAAGAACCCCTGCAGCCCCTGCGCCGCGGCGGTCAAGAAGCCGGTCAGCCCCTGCGCGGCCAATCCCTGCGCCGCCAAGAATCCCTGCCAGGCGGCCAATCCCTGCGCGGCGAAGAATCCCTGCAACCCCTGCGCCGCCAAGAGCAACTGAGGCGGCGTTCGCCGTGCCTTCGAGGAGCGCCGCCGCCAGCGCGGCAGGCGCTCCTCTTCTTTGCGCCGCGCCGCCCGGTGGCCTGTCCGTGAGGCGAATTCCCGCTGCCACGGCCTGCATGCTATAAACCTTGGTCATGCTGGGTCCCAAGACGCCGGGCAACGGCCTTCGCCTGCCGCCGCTCACCAAGAGTCTCTCGGCGAAGCTGCTGCTGCTGACCCTCGCCTTCGTCATGCTGGCCGAGGTGCTGATCTATGCGCCCTCGATCGGGCGCATGCGGCTGGTCTACCTGCAGGAGCGCATCGCCGCCGCGCACCTTGCGATCCTGGCGCTGGAAGCGACGCCCGACAACATGGTCAGCAAGGAGATGGAGGCCGAGCTGCTGCAGCATGTGGGCGCCTATATGGTGGCGCTGACCAAGCCGGGTGCAGGTAAGCTCATGCTGATGGTGGAGACGCCCCAGGGGCTCGACGCCACCTACGACCTGCGGGAAGCCGGCTTTTTCGGGTTGATCGGCGACGCCGTGATGACGCTGCTGGCGCGCGACGACCGTCTGTTGCGCGTGCTCGGGCCGTCACCGAAAGACCCGGCGGTGCTGGTCGAGGTGGTGATGGACGAGGCGCCGCTGCGCCGGGAGATGTTCGACTACTCCTGGCGCATTCTCAATCTCTCGCTCGTCATCTCGGTGTTCACCGCTGCGCTGGTCTATCTCAGCCTGCACTTGCTGATGGTGCGGCCGATGCGGCGCATCACGGCCAGCATGGCCGCCTTTCGCGCCAATCCCGAGGTGGTCGCGGACGCGCTGCCGGACTCCGACCGCAGCGAC
>Ga0207773_100803_pt1 | contig 10699 bp, 8 predicted proteins | sample TtaePargueraPR_2_FD_187281 | JGI IMG/M metagenome (GOLD analysis project Ga0207773, IMG submission 187281) | Aerobic enrichment media microbial communities from Bioluminiscent Bay, La Parguera, Puerto Rico - Tt and M1 (3) (SPAdes) | ecosystem: Environmental > Aquatic > Marine > Unclassified ...
AGGGGAGATCTCGACACGGACCTGTTCCTTCTCTCCGCGTTGCGTGAAATTGACGAGCCGCGTGTCGTTCAAACGCTGGCGTCGGCCACGCTTGCCGATTTCCGGCCCGTCCCGGGCGATGCGCCTTCAGGTGCAGAAACCGGAGTACGCCTTGCCGATGTCGCCGCAACCCGCCTTGTTCAGCGCTTCCAACTTCCTGTCGGCATTGATGAAACCGCGGACGCGCGGCTTCCCGATGAGACGCTTCAGGCGGTGAGGACAGAACTCGACCGGCACTTTGCCGAAGCGCAATAGCCGGCGTGTTAAGCGGCAACCCCTTCAGCCGCCGTTCGACCTTTGGGAAATCACGACTTTCGAGAGCGCTTTCATCGTGTAGCCGATCGGGGCGAGAGCGCGTTGACGTCGCAGCCTCCGCACCAACAAAAAAGGCGCCAAACCCGGCGCCTTTTCAAAACCTGACCCGAAAGCCCTCAATTGAACAGGGCCTGGCGCTCTGCCTCGGACAGACGCTCCAGCGGGTCGTCGCTGTCCTCGGCGGTTTCCTCCGTCATTTCCCATTCGGCGTCGGCGTCGGCTTCGGCTTCACTCGCGGCGCCGACTTCGTTGTCGAACAGGCGTTCGATGGCGGCTTCATCGAGGGTCGCGTCAGGGTCGATGCCACCGAAGTCGTCTTCCTCGGCGCTCATCTCGTCGTTCGCAGCCGGGGCTGAGGCGAACATGTCGTCGATGGCCGCCGCGTCCATCGGCTCATCGCCGCCGGCCATGATGTCGTCTGTGTCATCGGCGGCCGGTGCGGAGGCGAACATGTCGTCAATGGCCGCGGCATCCATCGGTTCGCCGCCGCCGGCCATGATCGCGTCGACGTCGGCTTCGCTGGCATGAGCGGGTTCGGCTGCCGGTGCTGTGCCGGCATCCGTCTTGGTCTCCTTCAGCGCGGCGTTGAAGACGTCATCGCTGACGGACATCAGTTCATCGACATTGTTCTGCGAAACGCCGCCGCCGGCCAGTTGCGGGCCGTTGAGGAGATGGGCATCCGGGCGGGAATCCACCGGGCCGGCGGTCGCGTCGGCATCCAGTTCCTCGATGCCCCAGATGTTGATCATCAGATTGATGCGGCTTTCCAGGTAGCGCAGCACCTGAACGACCTTGTTCGTGCGCTGGCCGGTGAGATCCTGGAAGGAGCAGGCCATGAAGATCTCGGTCGCCTTGGCATCGATATCGTCGCAGACCGCGTCGTCGGCTCCGTTTTCGCGCAGCACCCAGGCCTTTTCCTGGATCTGCTCGGCGGCTTCCAGGATCGACTGGGTCGCGCCCTCGGTCTGGGTGACGATGGCATCGAGTTCGTGCGAGGCATCGACGAAGCGGTTACTTTCCTCGCCTTCGGCCTTGATGTTGGCGATCTCGGCCTTGGTGCGCTCGATCGCCTCGTGCATGTCGGCGATGTCGAGACGGATCTTGTCGAGATCCGGCACCTTGCGTTGCCGCGTCATCATCCTCTCGAGCCGGCCAATCGCCGTCAGGATCTCGGTCGTTTCCGGGGTCTTGTGACGATTGAGAAACTCTTTCAGAAACCGACGTCCGCGATCGGATTCCATCAGGGTCTGTTCGAGAGTCTGATACTCGGCTTCGCCGATCAACTCCGGTTCTTCCTGTAGTGCTTCCGCTTTCATGTGGACGCGAATCTCAACTTGCCTAAGGGTCGTTTGTTGTCTTAAACCGACAACTTCCTCTCCAAGGTAAGGCGCAAATCGTTAACATCCTTTTTAGCGCCTTATCCGACCGGACTTTCATGGCGATAGATTTCACCTCTCTCAGCGTCCGTGTGTCGGGCCTTTTTGCCAGCCATTTCTTCGGCGTAGGCCTGTTTCTGCCGTTTATTCCGGTGGTGCTCGGCTTCCGCGGCTTGAGCGCTGCCGAGATCGGACTTGTTCTGGGGATAGGCACGATCGCCCGCATCGCCGCGAGCCCGTTGCTTTCGAATCTCTCCGACCGGACCGGTCAGCGGCGGCTTTCGATCCTTATCTATTCGCTGGCGGCAGCCGCCTTCATCGCGCTTTATTTTCTGCCCCTCGGCATCGTCTTCCTGGCGATTGCCGTCATCGGCTACATGGTGATGAATGCACCCGTGGTGCCGCTCAGCGATGCCTATGCCCTGGATGTCCAGCGCAATTCGGGTGCGGACTATGCAAGGATGCGGTTGTGGGGCTCGGCCGGCTTCGTCGTCGCCAGCATCGTCGGCGGGGCGCTGGCCGCCGAGGGGACCTCCTGGCTGCTGGTGGTCTTCGTCGGTCTGGCGTCGCTGGCAACGGGCGCGGTCGCAATGTCGCTGCCGCGGCAAAGGCGCGGGGCGCTGCCAGGCGATGCGGCGGATGGGGACCCTGATACCGGGACGGACGCCGAGGCGGAAAAGGAGACGCCCTTCCGCAGCCTGTGGTTCTGGCCTTTGCTTGTGGTGCTCGGTCTCTACCAGGCGAGCCACTCGGCCTTTTATGGCTTCGGGACGATCTACTGGCAGGCCATGAAGGTGCCGGACTTCGCCATCGGCCTTCTGTGGGCCATCGGTGTCACGGCGGAGATCGCCTTGTTCACAGTGGCCGGAAAGCTGTCACAGCGTTTCGACCCGCCGCTCTTTCTGCTGGCGGCCGGAACGGCGGCAACCCTGCGCTGGCTGCTCTTTCCGTTCGCCGATTCGGTTGTCGCCATGACCGGCCTGCAGCTTCTGCACGGGCTTTCCTTCGGCGCGGCCCACCTTGGAGCCGTGGCGATCCTGGCGCGGATCGTGCCGAGCCGCTGGGCGGGCACGGGGCAGGGATTGCTTGCCACTTCCATCGGTATCCAGATGGCGATCGGCCTCAGCATCTCCGGAGCGCTTTACGAGATAAATCCTGACTGGCCGTTCTATCTGATGTCGGTGGTCGCGGTCATCGGCACGCTGGCGACGCTGGCCATGACGCCGATGCTGCGGCGACGGATTGGGTGAGGGGAAGGGGAATTCGCCTACCCACAATCCTCATCCTGAGGAGGCGCGCCAGCGCCGTCTCGAAGGATCGGCCCCTAGAGCGCGTCGCGATTAACTGGAACATCATGCATCGCTTTTTGCTTTGAAATCCTTGATTTCAGGCAGCGAAAAGCGATGCCGATTTGACGCGACGTGCTCTAGTTCCGGAGTTCTCAGCCGATCCTTCGAGACGGGCCTGGCGGCCCTCCTCAGGATGAGGTGGTGTGTGTGGGCCGCTCTGTAATTGGTCCGGACTACCCCCACAGTTCCGGCAGCGGCGGATAGAGCAGGCTGCCTTCGAAGCGCAGGCCGGGAGAGCGGTCTTGGGCCAGAAGCAGCGGTCCGTCGAGGTCGGTGAAATCGGCGCCTTGAGCAATCAGCACGGCGGGGGCCATGGCGAGCGACGTGCCGAGCATGCAGCCGACCATTACTTTAAGATCCTGGGCCCGGGCTTCCTCATAAAGCTTCAGGGCCGCCGTCAGGCCGCCGGCCTTGTCGAGCTTGATGTTGACCGCGTCGTATTTTTCCCTGAGGCCGTCGATGCTCTTGCCCGGGTGCAGGCTTTCGTCGGCGCAGAGTGCGACTTTCCTGGATAGTCCTTTCAGGCGGTCGTCAGCCTTTGAGGGCAACGGCTGTTCGATCAGGGCGACACCGGCTGCCTCGCAGGCGGCCATGTTGACATCGAAACAGCTCTCGTCCCAGGCTTCGTTGGCATCGACGATCAGGGTGCTCTGCGGCGCCGCCTCGCGTACGGCGGCAATGCGTGCATCGTCGCCCGCCCCGCCCAGCTTGATCTTCAGAAGCGGGCGGTGAGCCGCGGCGCGGGTCTTCTCGGCCATCGTCTCCGGCGTGTCGACGCTGATGGTGAAGGCTGTGGTGAGCGGTCTGAGCGCGCCGATGCCGGCGAGTTCCGCCGCGGGTCTGCCGGCGCGCTTGGCTTCCAGGTCCCAGAGGGCGCAATCCACGGCATTGCGCGCGGCTCCGGCGGGCATCGCTTCCAGAAGCTGAAGGCGCGACAGACCGTCCTTCAGGAGCGGTGCGATTTCTTCAATCTGGCTCTGCACGCTTTCCAGCGATTCGCCGTAGCGCGGATAGGGCACGCATTCGCCCCGGCCGCGCAGCGCTCCGTCCTCCAGCGTGACGACGACGACCTGGGCATGGGTACGGGTCTCGCGGGAGATCCTGAACCCTCCCGCGATCTCGAAGCGCTCCGCCTCGATGCCGACGGCAAGGCTCATGGCGCACCGAATTCCGCAGAGACCTTGTCGACAATGGCTTCCATGCCGTAGCGGACCGGATCGGTTGCCGGCAGGCCGTGCTTTTCGCCCACCTTGGCGAGATAGGCGAGGGCCTCGTCATCGTCGAGCGCGGCGGTGTTGATGGCGATGCCGACGCAGCGGATGTCCGGATTGGTGAGCTTGCCGCAGGCAACCGTCATGTCGATCACCTGCTGGATGGTCGGGAGCGGTGTCTCCACGCCGCGCATTTTTGTGCGCGTCGGTTCGTGGCAGACGATGAAGCCGTCGGGCTGCGAACCGTGCAGAAGGCCGAGCGTCACGCCGGCAAAGGAGGGGTGGAACAGCGAGCCCTGGCCCTCGATGATCTGCCAGTGGTCGGCGTCCGTCTCCGGCGACAGCCATTCGGCGGCGCCGGAAATGAAATCGGCAATCACCGCATCGAGCGAGACGCCACGGCCAGAAATGAAGACGCCGGTCTGGCCGGTTGCGCAGAAGGTACTCTTGTAGCCACGCTCGTTCATGGCCTTGTCCATGGCAAGCGCGGTGTATTTCTTTCCGACCGAGCAGTCCGTGCCCACGGCCAGAATGCGCTTGCCGGAACGCTTGGTGCCCTTGCCGGTGGCAAAGGTCATCGTGGAGTGGCGGACATCGTGCAGCTGACGGCCGTTGCGCTCGGCAGCTTCCTTGATTGCCGGAATGCTTGCGAGGCGCACATGCAGGCCCGAGGCGACATCCATGCCGGCATTGAGGGCTTCGACAACCGATTCGACCCAATGGTCCGGCAGGCGGCCACCCGCATTGACGGCGCCGATGACGAAGGTCTTCGCACCCGCACCGGCCCCCTCGGCAATCGTCATGTCGGGCAGCCCGGTATCGGCCGCGCAGCCCGGCAGCCGTACCTGTCCGAGGCACCAGTCCTCACGCCAGTCGACGATGCCGATCGCGGTCTTGGCCGCAAGGGCGTCGGGAACATCACCGAGAAACAACAGGTAAGGGCGGGCAATTTCCATGGCAGGGCTTTCAGGTAGCAGCTGGAGGGGCCCAACCGTCAGGCGCCTGGATGGCAAGCGCATAGACGGTTGGTATTGAAGTTCTGCTTCAGGTATACGGGGGATGGTGAACCAGCGGCAAGAGGGCAGCCAGCCGGAATGGCATTCTTGGAAAAAAACATCGCGCCGGAGATGGTCCTGGAGGCGGACGGGGCCGAACAGCAGTTCCTGGCCCTTTCCGGAGACTGGACCGTCAGCACCATCGGCGATGCGGAAAAGGAGATTGCCAATCTCAACATCGGCAAGACCCGGCTGACCTGCATCGACGTCTCCAGGATCGAACATCTGGACACCAGCGGTGCCTGGCTCATTCACCGCACGCGCGGACGGTTGGAGTTTCAGGGCCGCAAAGTCGGCCTCACCGGCGTCACCCCCGTCCGACAGACGCTCTTCGACGAGATCGAGCGTCACCACCCGCCGCGCTACAAACCCGACCGCGCCGGCTTTTCCATTGCCGGTTTCCTGGAAGCGACCGGGCGCCAGATGGTGGATATCTTCCAGGACGCCAAGGCGATGCTGCACATTCTGGGCTCGCTCGGTCTGGTGCTGTCGACTGTCCTGCTGCAGCCCAAGCGTCTGCGTTCGATTTCCATCGCCGTCCAGTTCGACCGCAGCTGCATCGGTGCCATTCCCATTGTCGCCCTGATGAGTTTCCTGATCGGGGCGATCATTTCCCAGCAGGGCGGTTTCTATCTCAGGCAGTTCGGCGCGGATATCTTCGTGGTCGACCTTGCCGGCATTCTGGTCCTGCGGGAAATCGGTGTCATCCTGACGGCGATCATGGTTGCGGGGCGCTCTGGATCTGCCTTCACGGCCGAACTCGGGTCGATGCGCATGCAGGAGGAGGTCGACGCCTTGCATGTGATCGGTCTCAGCGTGACGGAAGTGCTGGTTTTGCCGCGCATTCTGGCGCTGATGATCGCGCTGCCGCTACTGACCTTCATTTCCGACATGGCGGCCCTCTTCGGGTCCGGGATCGTCACCTGGGCCTATCTCGACATTCCGCCGGCTGCCTTCCTGACCCAGCTGCAGGCGGCGATCACCGTGGAGACGCTGGTGGTCGGCATCGTCAAGGCGCCGTTCATGGCGCTGATTGTCGGGCTCATCGCCTGTGTGGAAGGGCTGAAGGTGGAGGGCTCCTCGGAATCCCTCGGCCGCCACACCACCATGTCCGTGGTCAAGGCCATCTTTCTGGTCATCGTCGTCGACGGCTTCTTCGCCATGTTTTTCGCGGCAATCGGGGTATGAGCGACGAGATGGCGCTGAGCGATACACAGACTGGGGACAACACCACTGGCAACAATACCGGCAAGCTGGAGGCCGGGACAGCCACATCGGCGGGCGAGAAGGCCGACAACGTTCTTTCCGTCCGCGGTATCACCGTCGGTTTCGGTTCGAAGATCGTGCTTCAGGATCTCGATCTTGATGTGCGCCGGGGCGAAGTCCTTGGTTTTGTCGGCGGCTCGGGCACGGGCAAGTCGGTGCTGATGCGCACCATCCTGGGCCTGACGCCGAAGCGGGCCGGGACGATTTCGGTCTTCGGGCATGACCTGTCGACCGCGACCCCGAAGGAACGCCGGGCGATCGAGCGCCGCTGGGGGGTGCTGTTCCAGCAGGGGGCGCTGTTTTCCTCGCTCACCGTCAAGCAGAACATCCAGGTGCCCATGCGCGAGCATCTGAAGTTGTCGCCGCAGCTGATGGACGAACTTGCCACGCTGAAGCTGGAACTTGTGGGCCTGCCCCAGGACGCCGCCGACAAGTTTCCGTCCGAGCTTTCCGGCGGCATGATCAAGCGCGCCAGCCTGGCGCGTGCCCTTGCGCTCGATCCGGATTTGGTGTTTCTGGACGAGCCGACGTCCGGGCTCGATCCGATCGGGGCGGCGGCCTTTGATTCGCTCATTGCAAATCTCAGTTCGACCCTGGGACTGACTGTCTATATGGTCACGCACGATCTCGATAGCCTGCATTCCATCTGCGATCGTATTGCTGTTCTTGGGAAAAAACGTGTTCTGGCCATCGGAACGCTGGACGATATGATGCAAAACGACGATCCCTGGATTAAGTCTTATTTCCGGGGTGAACGAGCCCTGCGCCGAGCATAGGTTGGACTGAATGGAAACCCGCGCGAACTACATCCTGATCGGCGCCATCATGGTGGCTATCCTGATCGGTGCGTTCGGTTTTGTGTATTGGCTCGCCGTCACTGCGGAATCCAGGCAGAACGTCGAAGTGAAGATCATCTTTCCGGGACCGGTGACCGGCCTGCCGGTCGGCGGCCAGGTGCTGTTCAACGGCATCAAGGTCGGCGACGTCAAATCGCTCGATTTCGCGCCGGACGATCCCACCAAGGTGGTGGCCACGGTCGGTGTCAAACCGTCTACACCCTTGCGCGAAGACACCAAGGCGACGCTGAACTTCACCGGCCTGACGGGGGTTGCCTATGTGGATCTCAGCGGTGGATCGTCGGATTCGCCGCTCCTGCTCAGCAATGACGAGGACAAGGTGCCCGTCATCTATGCCGAGAGGTCCTTCTTCGACGATATCGTCGACGGGGCCCGCGACGTTCTCAAACGAGCCGATTCGACGATGAAGACGGTTGAGGATGTCTTGAAGGAGAACCAGCCCGCGATCCGCAAGATCGTCGGCAACGTGGAAACCTTCTCCGATGCGCTGGCGGCCAATTCCGATGGCGTCAAGGACTTCATGGCCAGCATAGGCAAGGCCTCGGATGCCTTCTCCAGTCTCGCAGGCCGCATGGAGACGCTTGTGTCGGAAGGCGAGCGTTTGCTCGCTGCCGTGCCGAGCGACAAGGTGACTGCGATCGTCGACGACCTTACCAAGTTCTCCGCCAGCCTTGGCGAGGCGAGCGATGACATCGATCTCCTGATGGCCGATGCCCAGACTGCGGCCAAGGAACTGGAAACCTTTACCAAGAACCTGAATGAGGGCCTCGATCAGGTCCACAAGATCGTCGGTGCCGTCAATCCGGAAGATGTCGAAAATGTCATGAAAGGCGCCGCAGCCCTCGGGGATGTGCTGCAGAAGCGCACCGGCGACATCGACAAGCTGATCGTTTCGACCAGCGAGACGATGCAGAATGTCAATTCCGTGGTCGCGACCATTCGGGAGCAGGAAGGGGCGATCAAGGACATCGTCGAGGGCGGTCGTCAGGTCGTCGTCAAGGTCGACGCGATCATGACCCGCGGTGTCGAGATCGCAACCGCCATCGATCCGCTCAAGGTCGAACAGGTGGTGGCTTCCGTCGGTACCTTCACCGAAGGTCTCAATACCTCTCTGGAAAAGGTGGACGCCCTTGTCGCCAGTGTCGATCCGGAAAAGGTCGGCAAGGCGGTCGACGACGTGTCCAGCATCATCGACAACTTCAACAATCAGCAGAGCCAGATCAACGAGATCATCGCGTCCACCAAGTCGACCGTGCAGAACTTCGAGGCGGTGTCGGCAACGGTGCGCGGCCAGGACGACCGGATCGCGGCGCTTATTACCGACGTCCAGGCGGCAGCGGAACGGTTCGCGGAAACGCTGCAGACGGCCAACGACCTGATGAAGGCGGTGGATCCGGAAAAGATCGCCAATATCGTCGGCTCGGTCGAGACGGCTGCCTCGGACCTCAACAACCCACAGGACGGTCTTCCGGCGATCCTGCAGAGTGCGCGCCAGGCGGCCGACAACGTGCAGCAGATGACGGCGGACCTTTCCAAACGCACGCCGGATGTCGACCAGATCATCACCGACGCGAAACAGATGACCGCGACGCTCAACTCAACGTCCGTGCGCGTGGAAAGCCTGGTCGAGAAGGTTTCGACAATGGTTGACGGTGACGGTGAAGGATTGATCAAGGAAGCAACACTTGCCGCCGAAGCGATCCGCAAGGTTGCCGTCGCCTTCGAAAGCCGGGCGGATTCCATCGCCGGCGGGCTATCCAAATTCGCAACGCAAGGACCGGCGGACTTCGCCGCGACGCTGGGGCAGCTCAACCGGACACTGATCTCGATCCAGCGCGCTGTCGAGAGCTTTGAACGCAGCCCCAACCGGGTGATCTTCGGCGGGGACGAAGTGCCGACTTATACCGGCGGCCGCCGGCGATAATAAATGTGCAAAGGCAGGGGTAAATGACGAAGGCAAGCACAGACATGACCCGCCGGGGCGTCCTGACCGCTCTCGGGCTCGGTGTGCTGGTTACCGGCTGCGCCAGTTCTGCGCCGTCTGCCTATTACAGCATCGGTGCGGCAGATGTCGGCGGCCTGAGGGGCCGTTCCAGCCGCGTTCAGGTGCTGGTTGCAACCCCGCGCGCTTTGAAGGCGCTCGACACCAGCTACATTGCCGTTGTCGAAAGAGGTCCGGTCTACACCTACTTCCCGAACGCCGCATGGGCCGACACGCTGCCCAACGTGGTGCAGCTGAAGCTGGTGGAAACGTTGCAGAACACCGACCGCCTGCGCGGTGTCGGCGTGCCGGGGGACGGCCTTCTCATCGACTACCAGCTCCAGACCGAGATCCGCGCCTTCGAGCTCAATGTCGCCGGCGCCAACCGCGGGGTCGTCGAGATTTACGCCCGCGTCGTCAACGACCGCAACGGGCGTACGGTGGCCAACAAGGTCTTCCGCGCCGAGACGCCGTCCGGCAGCACCTCGGTCGACAAGGCGGTCGAGGCGATGAACGCGTCGGCTGACCGTGTCTTTACCGAGATGGCCGCCTGGACGCTGCAGAACGTCTGATTTTCTTGTCAACGCACATGCTTCCGGCCGGCGTGGGGAATGTATCCTGGAACGCCGCACCACCAGGTGCAGATCGACTGTTGTTTCGGGTTCCGACTTCTAAATCAGCAACAGCGACAGCATCGGCACGGCAATCAGCAGAGCAAGCCGCAGGATATCGGCGAGCCAGAAGGGCAGGATGCCGGCGAACATGGTGCGGAGCGGCACGTCGGTCAGCACCGAGCGCAGCACGAAGACATTCAGCCCGATCGGGGGCGAGATCAGGCTGATTTCGGTGACCACGACCACGATGATGCCGAACCAGATCAAGACGTATTCCGGGTCGGCCAGGAGACCGCCGCCGAAGTCGAGCGAGGTCACCAGCGGGAAGAACACCGGCACGGTGAGCAGGATCATCGACAGGCTTTCCAGCACCGCCCCCAGCACCAGATAGATCAGCACCAGAACCAGGATCACCACATAGGCGTTGACGTCCAGCGACTGGACGATGGCAAGCAGCGCGTCCGGAACGCCGGCATAGCTGATGAAGTTGGAAAAGACCTCGGCGCCGATGATGATGGCGAAGATCATGGCCGTGGTGCGGGCACAGTTGAGCCCGGCCGTATAAAGCTTCTCAAAGGTGAGCCCGCCCGAGACGAGGGCGATGAGAAAGGCGGTCGCGGCGCCGACACCGGCGGC
>Ga0207773_100804_pt1 | contig 10695 bp, 7 predicted proteins | sample TtaePargueraPR_2_FD_187281 | JGI IMG/M metagenome (GOLD analysis project Ga0207773, IMG submission 187281) | Aerobic enrichment media microbial communities from Bioluminiscent Bay, La Parguera, Puerto Rico - Tt and M1 (3) (SPAdes) | ecosystem: Environmental > Aquatic > Marine > Unclassified ...
CATAACCCGGCGACAGATCGGTCGCGAGGTAGCCACGGGTTCCCGCCACTTCCGATACACCGGCAAGTCCGGCCAAACCACCCGACAGCATCGCGACCAGCACCATGGTCTTGGTCACCGAAATGCCGGAAAACTTTGCCGCCGCAGCATTTTCACCGACTGCACGGATTTCAAATCCCCAGATGGTGCGCTTGACGAAAATCGCCAAAGCCACGGCACAGATCAGCGCGATCACCAATCCCAGATGCACCCGCATCCGTTCGATCAGCGGCGGCAAAACAGCGCTATCGATTACCGGTTCGGACTGGGGCCATCCCATCGACATCGGGTCTTTCAGCGCACCTTCGAGCATCATCTGCACAAACAGAATAACGATGAAATTTAAAAGCAGAGTGGTCACGACCTCGTCCACGCCCAGCCGTGTTTTCAAAAGTGTCGGCCCGATCAGCATCACCGCCCCAGCAGCCCCGGCAATCAGCACCACCGGGATCATGATATAGCTTGGCCCGTCAATGACGCCTGATCCGATGGCAACGGCGGCCATGGCCCCCATGTAAAGTTGCCCCTCGGCCCCGATATTCCAAAGCTTGGCCCGAAATGCGATGGCGGCTGCCAACCCGGTCAGGATCAGTGGGGTTGCGCGTGTCAGCATTTCCGAAATTGAAAACATCGATCCGAACGCGCCGCTAATCATCAGGCCATACGCCTTGATGATTGGTGCCCCAGCCAGCGCAAGGGGGATCGCCGCCAGAAGAATGGCGATAATTGCCGCCATGACGGGGACGCCATAAACCATGATTGCGGATGGATTGGTGCGGGGTTCAAACCGGATCACGCCGGGTCTCCTGATCTTGGGGCATTTTCATCGGTTTTTTCGCGGGACTTTGTGCTGGACTCAAAATTACCGGGCCCGAAATCGGTATCGCCTTTTTTCTGTCCGGCCATCATCAGGCCAAGCTCGGACCGGTCGATATCATGTGCCGCAATTGCTGCCGATACATGACCGGCATGAATCACCGCAATCTGATCGGACAGGGTCAGAAGTTCATCGAGATCCTCGGATATCAGAACCACCGCCGCCCCGCCTTCGCGTGCCTCAAGAAGCCGCCTGTGGACTTCGGATTGCGCACCAACGTCAAGTCCGCGTGATGGCTGGTTGGCGAGGATCAGTTTTGGTGATTTTTCAAGAACACGCGCAAGGATAAGTTTTTGAATATTCCCGCCAGATAATAGGCGTGCAGGGGCATCCGGGCCTGGGCAGCGCACATCATAATCTACAATTGCATGTTCGGCGCGTTTGCGGATTGCCTCGAAATCAAGAAAGCCAAATTTCTGGTAATCGCGGGACCGGACATCTTCAATGGCGATGTTTTCCGCCACCGTCATCGATCCGACCATGCCGTCATGATGGCGGTCTTCGGGAATGCGAGCGATGCCATTCTGGGCGAACTGATGGGCATCGAATTTCGTGACTTTTTCACCAAAAATCTCGACTGAACCAACATCGGGACGATCCAGCCCGGCAATCAATTGTGCCAACGCCGCCTGCCCGTTACCCGATACCCCGGCAATGCCAAGAATTTCGCCTTCACGCGCCATAAGGTTCACCCCATGAAGGGAACGTCTGGCATCGCCACGATCAATCGTAACATCCCGAAGTCCTATGACCGGTTTGCCCGGTGCGCGTTTGCTGCGTCGGCTGACCGGAACATCGCGGCCAACCATCAATTCGGCAATTGATCGCCGGTCGGCCTGATCGGTTGCCATTTCGCCAACCTTTTTGCCGCCGCGCAGAACCGCGATGCGATGGGAAACCGCCAGAACCTCAGCCAGTTTATGGGCAATGATAATGACCGAAAGCCCGGTCGCGGCAAGCTGGCGAAGGGTTGCAAAAAGGCTGTCTGCCTCCTGCGGCGTCAGAACCGCGGTCGGTTCGTCAAGCACCAGCAAACGGGCATCGCGATAAAGGGCTTTAAGGATTTCAACGCGCTGCTTTTCGCCGACGGTCAGTTTGTGAACCGGCTGATCAAGATCGACGTTAAGACCCGATCCCGCCATCAGCTTCGTCAGTTTGGCCCGTGCACCGGTGCGGTCGCGGCGCAGGCGGAAAATCGGTTCCGTACCAAGGACAATATTATCAAGGCCGCTTAGATTTTCGGCCAGCGTGAAATGCTGATGAACCATGCCGATACCGGCATCAAGGGCCGCCTGCGGTGCGCCGGGTTCAAGCGGGGCAAGGATGCCATCCGCACCCGCGACCATCACGGTTCCCCCGTCGGCGACATAATGGCCAAACAGGATGTTCATCAGGGTGGTTTTGCCCGCACCGTTTTCGCCAAGCAGGGCAACGATTTCACCCTTGTGCACATCAAGGTCGATGGCGTCATTGGCGATCAGGGGGCCGAATTTCTTGGTGATTGCAGCCAGTTGCAGCAGCAATTGCGGGGACGTTTCCAAAGATGGGTTGGCAGCAGATGACATCCGGCTGATCCGTTAATTTTTATGTGTCACGCCTTGGCCGTATTGCGATAGCGGCGGTGGTGTTCCCCGAAAACGAAAGGCAGTCCGATGTTTAAACCGGACTGCCTGCAAAGTGGAAGAAATCTTACATGGAAGATTTCGGTTCTTCGTCATTTACGTTGACGGTAAAGCTGCCATCAAGAATTTCAGCCTGCTTGGCTTCAACTTCGGCAACGGTTCCATCGGGCAGAAGGGCGCTATCCAGAACGACGGTGCCGCCACCCGGTGCCATATAGCTGAACTTGCCGTAATCTTCGGCCTTGAATTCTCCCGCCTTGACGGCGGCAATAGCGTGATCAACGGTCGGTTCCATATGCCAGAGTGCCGAACCCAGAATGGTGCCCGGATAATCGGCTGCGGTATCAATCACGTTGCCAACCGCAAGAACACCGCGTTCCTTGGCAGCATCCGAAACGCCAAAGCGTTCGGCATACATGACGTCGGCACCCTTATCGATCATCGCAAACGCGGCTTCTTTTGCCTTGGGCGGGTCATACCAGCTATTGATGAAGGTCACGGTGAATTCGACATCCGGATTGACCGATTTGGCACCTTCCATAAAGGCATTCATCAGGCGGTTGACTTCCGGAATGGCAAAGCCCCCGACCATGCCGATCTTGTTCGATTTGGTCGCCTTGCCAGCCGCCATGCCGACCAGATAGCTTGGTTCATGGATGTAGTTGTCAAAGACCGAGAAATTGTCGCCTTCGGGGCCGAAGCTCGAACCCATCAGAAACGCGGTTTCGGGATAATCGGCGGCAACCTTCCGAGCCGCGCGTTCAACACCGAAAACTTCGCCCAGAATAAGGGCCGAGCCATTTTCGGCATATTCACGCATCACGCGTTCATAGTCGGTATTGGCGACGTTTTCGGAAAATTCATAGGTGATGTCGCCACGTTCCTGGGCCGCATTCAGCGCCTTGTGGATACGTGAAACCCATTGCTGTTCGACCGGAACGGTGTAGATCGCCGAAACCTTGATCGGGTCGGCGGCCATTGCCGGTGCGCCAAGGCCAAAAGATACCACCGCGGCTACTGCGGCCATGGCCGACAGCATTGCGCGACGGGAAAGATGGAAAGTACCAGACTTCATGATGTCCCCCTGCAGGTTATTGCCAATCTTGGAAATTCTACTTTTCTGCGTATTTGATATGCAGATTGTATACATGATCAGAAGAAGGGCAAATACAGAGTTGTCCAAATGGTCAAATTGCCGTTTTCGGCTAAATTGCTGTAATCAAATTCACATCAGGATGTATTGAATTACGTGGATTTACGGACGCGTGAATTCAGAACCAGCGAATGCGCATGGCATGTCGGCCCACATCAATCCGGTCAGACCAGAATAAAACATGGAGTCCGACGATAATATCCGGGGTTTTGGGCTGTTGATGTCGGGGACGAAAATCTTCCTGTTTTTGAGCCGAACCGGTTAAGATTGTCTAAACGGCTGAAATTACTTTGAAACTGTCGCGACTCCTTGGAAATTTTCGGAGTCTATTAACTTTTTGCGGTGATGCTTTCCTCAAGAAATATGGGGGAACCTGGAACGCATCATGACAAAGAAGACATCCTTACCGCTTGATCAGGTTATGGTCGGGGACTGCATCGAACTGATGAACAGCCTGCCGGAAAAGTCGGTCGATCTGATTTTTGCCGATCCGCCCTATAACCTGCAGCTGGGTGGTGATCTGCTGCGCCCTAATAATTCCAAGGTCGACGCAGTTGACGATCACTGGGACCAGTTTGACAGTTTCCGTCACTATGACGATTTCACCCGTGACTGGCTGACCGCCGCGCGCCGTGTCCTTAAGGATACCGGTGCGATCTGGGTGATCGGTTCGTATCACAACATTTATCGTGTCGGCACGGTGATGCAGGATATCGGTTACTGGATCCTGAACGACATCGTGTGGCGCAAAACCAACCCGATGCCGAATTTCCGTGGCAAACGTTTCTGCAACGCGCATGAAACCCTGCTGTGGTGTTCTAAAAACGCCGAACAAAAGGCGATCACGTTCAATTACGAAGCAATGAAGCAGCTTAACGAAGGATTGCAGATGCGGTCCGACTGGTTGCTGCCGATCTGTTCCGGGTCCGAGCGTCTGAAGAATGAAAAGGGCAAAAAGGTCCATCCGACCCAGAAACCCGAAGCATTGTTGCAGCGTGTTCTGCTGGCGACGACCCGTCAGGGCGACGTTGTGCTTGATCCGTTCTTTGGTACCGGCACCACCGGTGCGGCCGCGCGTCGTCTTGGCCGTCATTTCATCGGGCTTGAGCGCGAAGAAGAATATGCCAAGGCCGCCAAGGAACGCATTGCCAAGGTTCAGATGCTTGATGGCGAGAGCCTCGAGATGACGGAGTCGAAGCGGTCGCTTCCACGTATTCCGTTTGGTGCGGTTATCGAACGCGGTCTTCTGGCGCCGGGCGACAAGATTTATGACAACCGCGGCAATGTTGCAGCGCTTGTTCGTGCCGATGGCTCAATCAGTCACAAGGACAATGCCGGTTCGATCCATCAGATCGGGGCCCATGTTCAGGGCGCACAGGCTTGCAATGGTTGGACTTACTGGCACTACAAGTGTGATGGGCGTTTGGTTGTGATCGACAATCTGCGCAGTCAGCTTCGCAAGGAAATGGGACAGGTTTCCGCCTGATTTCTTGCAGCGCAGCATACAAAAATAGATATGAACCAGAAGGCCGGGATGGTTGGAAAACCGTCCGGCCTTTTGCATTTGACGGCAATTCTTGTTATATCTTGGGTCTTGGAATTATCCGTAAGGATAGATGGAGAGCCCCATGCAGGTTGGCGCAACAGGTAGTGCCGCTTACGCACCGAACCCGGTCCAGATTCAGCAGGCAACTGCGCCGATCGCCGAAACAGGTGGTAACGATCTTCAGTCACCGCCGACCCAACGGGTCGATCAGGTGGCAGAAACCGAAACATCGCAACAATCGGCCCCGCCTAGCAGTACGGGCCGTGGACAGGTCATTGATATCTACGCCTGATCGGTCGAATACAGAATTTAAAAGGCCCGCGCCAGAATGGCAGCGGGCCTTTTTGTGTTTTGACAGATGGGTTGAAGCAGCGGTGGTCAGCGATATTTCAGTGCGTGACGCACGATTTTTTTCATCACCGTCGGCAGGGCAAATTCCGATAACCCGTCAATTGTTGTCCAGCTGCCATCAAGCTTCGCGGCATCGCTTTCAGATATGCTGGCGGCAAGAACCGTCACATCGAGATGGAAATGGGTGAAAGTGTGCCCGACGGTGCCATCCAGTGCCGTCCAGTTGGCCTTGATCGGGGCTTCGGACAGCATCACGTCGTCCGGGGCATCAATCGCACGCCAGTCACTACCGGGGACTTCGTAAAGTCCGCCCAGCAATCCTTTTTCCGGGCGTCGGCGGACAAGGATCTGGCCGTCATCGCGCCGTATCCAGAAGGCATATCCGACCCGGGTCGGTTTGGCAGGCTTTTTGCGTTTTCTCGGCAGTTCCGGGGCGATGCCCGATTTGCGGCCCTCGCAGGAGGCCTGCCACGGACAAATGCCGCATGCGGGATTACGCGGCGTGCAGATGGTTGCCCCCAAATCCATGAGTGCCTGTGCGTAGTCGCCCGGCCGGTCGGCCGGGGTCAGGGTCGCCGACTTTTCCTTGATTTCAGGTTTGACGTCGGGCAACGGGGTTTCAAGGGCAAAAAGACGGGAAATGACTCGCTCGATATTGCCATCGACCGGGCTTGAATGGCGGTTAAAGGCGATGGCTGCAACTGCGGCGGCGGTATAGGGACCGATGCCAGGCAGCTTCAGAAGGTCTTCCTCGGTATCAGGGAACCGGCCGCCATACTCATCGGCAACAACCTTGGCACATTTATGCAGGTTACGCGCACGTGCGTAATATCCCAGCCCCTGCCAGGAATGCAGAACTTCGTCGAGATCGGCATTGGCAAGATCGGTTACGGTCGGCCAGCGTTGCAGGAATGCTGCGAAATAGGGACCGACCGTAATCACGGTGGTCTGTTGGAGCATGATTTCGCTCAGCCAGACGCGATAAGGGTCCTGTGCGTCGCCCGGTTCTGCGCGCCATGGAAGGGTGCGATGATGACGGTCGTACCAGTCCAGCATGGTCCGGCCTAGGTGATGGATTTCGTCGTTGGTGAAATGCACGGCGTTCCCGTGTTATGTTGCGAGGATGAAAACGGGTAATTACGTTTAGGTTCTTAGCAGACCCTACGAAAGAAGCGGGCGTGAGCAAGCAAAAAGATATGACCGATACGCCGACACATAGCACGCCCGATCAGCGTGCCGATATGGTCGCGGCAAAAAATGCGGTCAAAAAGAAACAGAAAATTACCCCGATGGGCAGCTCGGAGCGCCGGATGGGCCTGCGTAATATCGCTACCATGGTTGGCAATCTGACGCGCCCACTGGTGCGCAAACGCGGTTTTTTTCAGGCCGAAATCATTTTGCACTGGGCGGAAATTGTTGGTCGTGACCTTGAACAATTCACCATGCCGGTCAAATATAACCCGCCGCGGGGTGAAAATGCCGGGGGTGGGACGCTTGTGATCCGGGTGACCGGGCCGGTGGCGATTGAATTGCAGCATCGCATGCCGCAGATCATCGACCGGGTGAATACCTATTTTGGGTATCGCGCGGTGGAACGCATCAAGATGATGCAGGGTGATATTTCCCGCCCCGAACGCAAGGTCAAACGACCGGAAAACGTGCCCGAAGGCCCAATCCGCGAAACCAGCGAAGTCGATATCGCCAAAATCGAAGACCCGCATCTGCGCGAAGTGCTGACCCGACTTGGACGTCGCATTTCGGGGGATGTCCATTCACGCGGGCAACCGGGACAGAAGAAATAGCCGGTGAAATTGTATTTTAAATCACGTGTAAGTCATTTGCCAATCAGGGGCCCAAAGCCTTATTCCGGTGCGGGCCGGATCGAATCATTTTCCCATAATGTGTGATCACGGAGTTGCCGTATTTCCAAACGATGTTGGCGACTCGTTGGCTCATTAGCGCTTTTGGGGGGCGTGTTGACTCCCGCGCTGCAACAGGCTTGTAATCACAAAATATTGTTTTAACGGAGGTTTCCTTGCTGAAGGCAGTTAAGTTTTTTGCGGTCGCATTCGCGTTTGCGATTGGTGTTGTCGGGGCGCAGCAGGCCAAGGCTGTGGAATATAAGGAACATGTGCTTGGTAATCCGGATGCGCCGGTGACGATCATTGAATATGCGTCGCTGACCTGCCCGCATTGCGCCGCGTTCCACAATGAAACCCTGCCGGAAATCAAGAAATCGCTGATCGATACCGGTAAGGCGAAACTGATCTTCCGCGATTATCCGCTGGATGGTGTTGCTGTGCGCGCCGCTGCTGTTGCACAGTGTGCCGGTGATGATCGTTATTTCGGTGTTCTGGGGATGCTGTTCAAATCGCAGATGACCTGGGCACGTGCATCTGACCCGATCGAAGGGATCAAACAGGTGGTCCGTTTTGCCGGTATGGATAGCGATGCGGTTGATGCCTGCATGTCGGACGAGGCCCTGATTGACGGGATCGTTGCATCGCGCATGCGCGGTGAACAGGAATTCAAGGTCAATTCAACGCCGAGCTTCGTTATCGATGGCGAAACCTTTGCCGGTTCGCGCGATCTGAAATTCTTCGAAGACAAGGTCGAAGAACTGACCAACTGATAAATGTGATCTTGCCGGATGCCGCAAATGCGGCATCCGGCAATCAGGGGAAGGGACGGACCGGGGGCATGATTGGTCCAGTTTAAATCGCTACGGCTGACGGGGTTCAAATCCTTCGTCGATTCAACCGAATTGCTGGTGGAAGACGGGCTGACAGGGGTTGTCGGCCCGAACGGCTGTGGCAAATCCAATCTTGTCGAAGCGCTGCGCTGGGTCATGGGGGAAACCTCGGCCAAGCAGATGCGCGGCTCGGACATGTCCGACGTTATTTTTGGCGGGACATCGTCCCGTCCTGCACGAAATGTTGCCGAGGTTACTGTCGTTCTGGACAATGCGGAACGTAAAGCCCCGGCAATGTTCAACGATCACGAGACACTTGAAGTTGTTCGACGCATCGAACGCAGTGGTGGCTCGAATTACAAGGTTAACGGCAAGGATGTCCGCGCGCGTGACGTCCAACTGCTGTTTGCCGATGCGGCAACCGGCGCGCGGTCAAACGCCATGGTGTCGCAGGGCAAGATCGGGGCCCTGATCGGGGCGAAACCAAGCCAGCGCAGGCTTGTTCTGGAAGAAGCCGCCGGGATCACCGGCCTTCATTCGCGCCGCCACGAGGCCGAGCTTCGGCTTAAAAATGCCGAACAGAATATGGAACGTCTTGAAGACGTTCTGGTGACGCTTGATAGCCAGATCGCGTCCCTGCAAAAGCAGGCCCGACAGGCCGAACGGTATCGCAAACTTTCCGAAAGTATTCGCCAGACCGAAGCATTGCTGTTCCACATCCGCTGGACCGATGCCGACAAACGGCAGGCAGATGCCCGTGAATTGCTGGTGCTTGGTGAAAGTGCCGTGCGTGACCTGACCGGTCAGGTGACCGAGGCCACCACCATTCAGGCCCATATTGCTGCAAGCCTTCCCGAACTTCGCAAAAAGGAAAGCGATGCAGCAGCGGCCCTGCAGCGCATGCTGATAGAGCGCGAAGGGCTTGACAAGGACAAGGCTCAGATCGAAACCCAGATGTCGCAGCTTCGCGCGCGCATTCAGCAGATTGATGCCGATCTTGCACGTGAAGCCGAACTGGCAAGTGACGCCGAAGGTGCCCTGAACAAGCTTAAAAATGAACGCGAAGAACTGCGCGAAGCGCAGGGCGGAGAGGATGACGAGCTTGACGAGGCAAAGGAACGCGCCGTCGAGCAGGCCGCACGGGTCGAGACGCTGGAAGGGCAGGTTGACGAGCTGACCAGCCGGGCCGCAGCCGAGGAAGCCCGACTTAAAAGCGTTCAGCAGCGGCTAAGCGAACTTTCCGCCCGCCGGTCGCGTCTGACTGAACGCTATGACGAGGCGGTTGCACGCCTTGATGATATCCGGGTTGAAGCCGATTTTACCGATGCCCTTGAAGAAGCCGGTCTGGCGCTTGAGGAATGCGAGGAACTTTGCGAGCAGCGCAAGCTTGCCATCGAAGAAGCCGAGATGCGCCTTGCCGAATTGCGGGATCGTGAAGACAGCCTGAAAACGGCCGAAATCGCATCGCGCGATACCTTGCGTGATGTCGAAAGCCGCAAGGCACGGCTTGTGGCCGAAATCGAAGCGCTTGAAAGTCTGGTCAAGGGAAATGCCGATCAGCAATTCCCGGCGGTGATCGAAAAGCTTTCGGTGACCAGCGGTCTTGAAATGGCGATGGCTGCGGCACTTGGCGAAGACCTTGATGCACCCGATGCCGAAGATGCGCCGATGCACTGGTCGGTGGTTGATCCCGGTGCGGATGACCCGGCCCTGCCCGAAGGGGTTCAGGCGCTAGCGAAATTTGTTGAAGGTCCGGCATTGCTGAACCGCCGTCTTTGGCAGATCGGGGTTGTCGATGACGAGGCAACCGGGAACTGGCTGGCCAAAACGCTGAAAACCGGGCAACGGCTGGTGTCGCGCGAAGGTGCGCTTTGGCGGTGGGACGGTTATCGCATTAAGGTTGGTGCGGAACTTCCAGCGGCAGCACGTTTGCGACAGCGTAATAGACTTGAAGAATTGCGCCTTGAGCTTGAGGAGGTCGACGAAGCGGTCGAACTTGCGGTCGAAAAGGCCGATACGGCACGTGAAAATGTCGAACGTCTTGAGGAAGATATCGAAGCCGCGCGCAATGGCGAACAGGAAGCCCACCGTGCCCTTCGCGAGGCGGAGGGATCATTGGCCCGCGCGCGTGAGGAAATTGCCAATATCAAGCGGGACGCCAGCGCCATTGAAGGTCGTCTGCAACATGCTGAAGAAGCCGAAAAGCGCGCCAAGCAGGATCTGGACGAGCTGATCGCCGAGCAGGAAGAGCTTGCCGCAACGCCCGAGGAATCGAGCGAAGGCCTGATAGAAATCAAGGCCGAGCTGATTGAAAAACGTGCCGAGCTTTCGGATGCGCGTGCCGATCAGATGGAAGCGCGAAGCCAGCTTGAACGGATGCAGCGTGACGCATCAGGCCGTCGCAAGCGCCTTGAA
>Ga0207773_100805_pt1 | contig 10688 bp, 6 predicted proteins | sample TtaePargueraPR_2_FD_187281 | JGI IMG/M metagenome (GOLD analysis project Ga0207773, IMG submission 187281) | Aerobic enrichment media microbial communities from Bioluminiscent Bay, La Parguera, Puerto Rico - Tt and M1 (3) (SPAdes) | ecosystem: Environmental > Aquatic > Marine > Unclassified ...
ACCTGCTTGATCTCAAGATCATGATTCTGACCCTGTGGCAGGAGCTCCGCGGCGGCACCGGCGGCTGATCCAGGGTCTTCGGCAGCAATCGGCGCGCACGCTCGACGGGTGCGCCAAGGTTCGCAAGGGATCAGTAGGCGTTCTCGCCCTTCAGCATCGCGATAGGCGTGAGCATCAGAATGTAGAGGTCGAACAGAACCGACCAATTTTCGATATAGTAGAAGTCGTACTCCACCCGTCGCTTGATCTTTTCTATCGTGTCCGTCTCGCCACGAAGGCCGTTGACCTGAGCCCAGCCGGTGATGCCGGGCTTGACCCTGTGGCGGGCGAAATAGCCGTCGACCACCTGCTCGAACAGCTGATTGGTGGCCATCCGACCCTCGACGGCATGCGGCCGGGGGCCAACCAGCGACAGCGTCCCACTGAATACGACGTTGAAGAGCTGCGGCAACTCGTCGAGGCTGGTCTTGCGGATGAAGCGGCCGACACGGGTGACGCGCGGGTCGCTGCGGGTGACCTGACGCGCCGCCTTGTGGTCGGTCTGGTGGGTGTACATCGAGCGGAACTTGAAGACCTCGATGACCTCGTTGTTGAACCCGTAGCGCTTCTGGCGGAACAGGATGGGGCCACGGCTGTCGAGGCGGATCGCCAGCGCGATGATGGCCATGAAGGGCAGGGCGACCAGCAACATCAGGCTGCCGAGGAGGTGGTCCAGAATCCACTTGGCGACATAGTCCCAGTCGGCGATCGGTTTGTCGGCGATGTCGAGGAAGGGAACGCCGCCTACGAAGGAATAGGTGTGCGGGCGGAAGCGGAGATTTGCGGTCTGCATCGACAGGCGGATATCGACCGGCAGCACCCAGAGCTGCTGCAGGAGATCAAGCACGCGCTTCTCGGCCGAGATCGGAATGGTGACGAGGAGCAGGTCGATACGCGCCTTCCGCCCGAAGGTCACCAGTTCGGCAATGGTGCCCAGCTTGGGATACCCGGCAACCACTGGCGGTGAGCGATCGTTCTGGCGATCGTCGAAGATTCCGCAGATGCGTATGTCCTGGTCCGGTTCGGCGGCGAGCGCCTCTATAAGCTTCTGCGCAGGCTCGCCGCCGCCGACGATGACCGCACGTCGCTCGAGCAGACCGGAGCGAGCCCAGGCCCGGATACGCGCAGCTGCCAACGCGCGAAAGGCGATCACCAGCATCAGTCCCGCGACGAACCACAGAAGCAGCCAGAGGCGCGAGTAGTCGTGGCCGCTTCGGGTGAAGAAGGCGGCTATTGCGAGGGCGGCGAACATCGCCAGCCAGGCGACCAGCAGTCGCCCGAGCTGCGGGGTGACGTGTCGAAGCGATGCGATCCGGTAGATGCCACCGGTCTGGGCGAAGGCGACAAACAGCACCGCGCCGCCGACCAGCGCGACGGCGTAGGAGGCGGTGAAGCGTTGGTCGCTCGGCACGACCAGGAGCAACATCAGACAGCCCGAAAGCCCGACGATGAGCGCGTCGATCAGACGGACGGAGCCGCTGACGATGACCCGGGAGATCGACCGCGCCGACAGGGATGCGGCGACCGCCTCGGCGGCCGGAGAGAGTGGGGGCTCAGGTTGGAATGGAGCCGACATGCTTGCTGGCGGCGCCGTGCCGGGGATGTCGCTATCGTCGGGTTGGGCGCCGTCGCTCTTCATTCTCATTCACCGGATCGCGATCCGGCACGCCAAACCCGGCGCCGGCACCACGGACACGGCAGTCGGATGTGAAGCGCGCTTCTGCCGGACATCTTCGCGCGCCGATCTTATGCATTTATGAACCGAGGCGGGTAATGCACTGCCTCGTCCGGAGCGGGCGAAGCACGCGATGCGCTGGCGGTCTCAAGAAAACAGGAAGTCGCCGGAGTCGAGCTTGGCCATCTTCACGTCGATGAAGACGGAATGGTCGCCGGTGTCGATGAGGGTTCCGTTCTTGAACGCGGACATGGCCGAGTGAAGGGCGGCGTAGTCGGCGAAGAGATCCTTGTCGAACTGAATGACGTCCTTGTTCTGCTGGAATCCTTTGATGACGTTGTCGCCGAAGTCATTGGTGAAGATGAACTTGTCCTTGCCCTTGCCACCCTTCAGCACATCGTCGCCGTCGCCGCTGACGAGCGTGTCCTTGCCTTGGCCGCCTGCTATCTTGTTGTCACCCGAGACGCCGTAGAGCTTGTCCTTGCCCTTGCCGCCCTTGATGATGTCATCGCCGGCGCCGCCGCTGAGGACATCCTTGCCTTTCGAGCCGATGATCTTGTCGTTGCCGCTCCCGGCGACCGCGACATCGGCTCCCCCGCCGCCCTTGATGGTATCGCCCTTGTCGGTGACGGTGGGCTGACCCTTCGGCGCATTGGACTCGGTGATCTTGTCGCCGGAGGGCGTTCCGACAATGAGAACGCCGTCGCCGCCGTTGCCGACGCTCATGTCCTTGTAGTTGACCGCGACCTTGGTGTCGGTTGCCGAACGGTAGATGCCATACTTCCAATAGACGCCGTTGTCGTAGCCGATCGGTCCGGAGTAGGTGACGATCTTCTCACCGTCGCGCCAGACGTTGAGGAAGCCGTTGCCGTTGTTCTGGAAGCGGACCTCGATGTCGATGTCGTAGTATTTGCCGCGCTCGATGTTGGTGTTGTCGACGTAGAGTTCCTTGTAGGTGTGGTCCTCGGGGTCGCCGTAGCGGATGACGATCGCCATCTTCTCGCCAAGCATCTCGATCGCGAAGGGAGGCTGACTCACCCAGTCGTCGGCGTGGAACTGGCCGACCACGAGCCAGGAGCCGTCGCCGCCGCGACCGCTCGCGGTGTTGGCCGCGCCGGGCTCGATCATGAAACTGTAGCTGACGTTGATGACCTCGCCGGAATCGTAAACCGTCTCGCTACGGATTTCGGACCGCTCGCTCGTCCATGTGCCGCCTTCCCAGTGATCGCCGGGCTGCACCTCGAAGCGGAAAGTATCGTTACTGAAGGAGACGCTGTAGCTCTCGTTGCCGTTCTGAGTCGAGTAAGGATTCCCGTCGATTTTGAACCACGAACCACTTTTTTCTGAGAAGCCGCTGACTGCAGACATTGCGAACACGAACCCCCTGCTTGGACAGGGATGATGCTCGCATCTGCGAAGAAAAAGTCTCTAAAGCTGAAAGGTAATCGTCTACGTATATTCTATGCTATCTCGAACTGTCTTAGATTAAATTGATAAAACCTATTTTATGTAGAGTAGGACCAATATTGAATCCAATGAATATTTGTTTTTGCTCAAATTCTCATAGCGCGAAAAACCGCTGATTCCGGGCTCTCGTCGACCTGCCCGGTCGGGCGGACCGGCAACCTACGGGGCTTACAGCACCGCAGATTCAGTCGCTCCCGCATGCGCGGGGGAGAGCGAGAGATAAAGGTCCCGGAACCGGCGGACGGTCTCGTCGAGGCGAAAGCGCTCGGCGAAAATTTCCTCGCCACGGTGGCCCATGCGCTCGCAAAGGGCGGGATCGCCAACCAGTGTCGCGAGGGCCCTGGCCAGGGCGGCGGGGTCGCGGGGCGGAACCAAGAGACCACTCGCACCGTCCTCCACCATTTCCGGAATCGCGCCGACATTGGAGGCGACCACCGCAAGGCCCGCGGACATCGCATTGAGGATCGAGATCGGCTGGTTCTCCGCCTGGGAGGGGAGGACGAGGAGGTCGGCTCCCTCGAGCAGGCGGGCGACGCCGGGCTCATCCTGCCACCCGGGGAAGTCGACGCGCTCCGCGATGCCCAGCCGTGTGGCCTCGGCCTTGTAGTGGTCCAGATCGCCGTTGCCGGCAACGATCATTCGCCATGCCAGTCCGGCGAGTTCGGGCCTGGCGGCTGCGTCGAGCAGGGTGGGGACGCCCTTGCGCGTGCCGACCTCACCAAGGAAAAGAATGATCGAGGCTTCGCCCGGCGCCTTCGCTACGCGCGGACTCGAGCGGACGAGGGGCGCGACGCCGTTGGCGATCTCGACCACCTTGCTGGAATCGATGCCGAGGGTTTCGACGACGAACTTCCGCCAGAACTCGCTGAGCACGACGATGCGGTCGGAATGACGGAAGGCTTTTCGAATCGCCGCCTGAAACCGGGGCGAAAGCGAGGCGTAGAACTCGTCGTAGCCGGAGCCGTGGAGGTGGAGGACGGTCTTCTTGCCGAACAGCCGGGCGGTGTAGACGTAGAGAACCTTGCGCCAGGTGCTGCCGCGCCAGGCGATGTTGATATGGGCGATGTCGAAACGGTTGGCGAGGCAGAGCCAGACGAAGGTCAGGTAGACCGCTATCCACTTCGCCAGCAGGATCACGAACGGGCTGTCGGCAGCCGCAGTCGCAAGCGTCGTGAAGGTGACCTCGCCGAAATCCTCGCGCGAATCGTAGAACGACTTCATCAGGCGCTCGACGCCACCTTTGCCGTCGAGGCCGCGCATCGTGGTCAACAGAACCCGGACCAATTCAGACCTTCAAGTTGGCCCACGGAACGCCGGCGGGCGATGCGTCAGGCGAGACCATTCTCGGCGCGGGATGCGGCCGTCGAACAACGTGCACCACCCCAGTAACCATGAGCGTAATCGCGATCACAGGATTCGCCGAGAGGTCTAATTAAAGTCACAGGCCTATGTTAAACAACGCCGAAAATTGGTGAGGTTATCTTCCCACCAGATCCGCGGCTTCGGGCCGTTCTTCAACAGGCGAGAGTGCGGCGATGAACTCACGGGTTTCCTCCTTTGGCGTCCTTTTTGTGGCCGTCGTGCTGACGCTCGGCGTCGGTGGCGCGGAGCCGGTCGCTTCAATCTCCCTGGTCAGCAGCGCGAGTGCGCAGGAGCAGTCAGGCAGCACGTATCTCGACCAGATCGTGAATCGGGCGAAGGAACTGCTCGCTCCCGGCCCGAACCGCGATCCCGCCGCGGCGGCCGAGATGCTGAGCGAGGCGGCAAAGGTGGGTAGCGCCGAGGCGATGCTCGAGCTTTCGGCCCTCTATGTGAAGGGTGACGGCGTCACTGCCAGCTTCGATCAGGCTCTTGCACTGATCGAGCAGGCGATCGCTGCCGGTGAGGAGCGGCGCGGCACCTGGCACCTTGCCGAACTCTACGCCAAGGCCGAGCCGCCGAACCGCGACATGGCAGAGGCGGTGGAAGCCTACCAGAAGGTCGCTGACATGGGTGACGCCTGGGCGATGATCGAACTCGGTCGCATCCTCGCCACGGGTGATGGCGTCAACCTGGATTTCGCCCGGGGCTCGGGGCTGCTCCGGAAGGCGATCGGTGTCGAAGGCGATTCCCGCAGCTTCGCCTACGAGACGATGGGCGACGTTCTTCGCAATGCCCCGGAGGGCAGCCGCGACGCCGTCGCGGCGCTCGCCAACTACCGCAGCGCCGCGGACCTCGGTTCGACCAGCGCCATGTTCAAGATGGCCGCGATGTTGAAAGCGGGCGAGGGTGTGCCGGTTGACTATGACGGCGCCCGCGAGGCGCTGCTTCGTGCGGTCGAAGGTGGCGCCGGTGAGCGCGGCTGGTTCGAACTTGGCGAACTGTACGCCAACGGGCCGGAGGGCTTTGCGGATCTCGCCAACGCGGCCGATGCCTATGGCCGGTCGGTCGACCTCGATAATCCGTGGGCGATGATCGCCCTTGCAGAGATGCTCGGCTACGGCAATGGTGTGCCGGCCGACCTGCCCAAGGCGGAGCGCCTCCTTCAGCAGGCCATCGCGCTCGAGGGCGACAGCGAGGCGGGCGCGTACGTGCTGCTCGGCGAACTCTACCGCGGGCCGGGCAAGGATCCGCAGAAGGCGCTCGAGGCCTACCGCGCCGCGGTCGACCTGGGTTCGGGTCAGGCCATGTTGCGGCTCGCCGCCATGCTGCGGGCCGGCGAGGGTACCCCGGCCGACTTCGGCGCCGCCCAGGCGCTCCTCCGCCAGGCGATCGATGCCGGTGAGGATCGCTGGGGTTGGGCGGCTATGGGCGCGCTCGCGGCCGATCTCGACAACCCAGATCGCAACTTGAAGGAGGCGGCGGTCGCCTACGGCAAGGCCGCCGAACTCGGCGACCCCTGGTCGATGATCACGCTCGGCTCGATGCTGTCGTCGGACGACGGACTCGAGCCAGACTACGCCCGCGCGATCGCGCTTCTGATGCAGGCCGCAGCGCTCGGAGGCGAAAGCGCGAAGGACGCGTATTCGACCCTCGGCAACGTTTATCGCGAGGCGCCTGCGCCCTATAGGGACCCGGTCAAGGCGGCAACGGCGCTGGCGGAGGCGACCGACCTCGGCGATGCTCCATCGATGTTGACGCTGGCCGACATGCACCGAAAGGGCGATGGAATCCCGGTCGACGACGAGGCGGCCGAAAAGTACCTCAAGCTCGCGGTTTCGACCGGCGCCGCTCTGCAGGGCTGGTCGGAATTGGGGTCGCTCTATGCCGACCCCAATTCGACCGTGTTCAGCAAGCCCAAGGCGGCCGATGCAAACAAGGCGGCGTCCGATCTCGGTGACGCGTGGTCGTCGATCGCGCTCGCCCGGATGCTCGGCGTCGGCGACGGGGTGCCGGTCGACTTCGCGGGCGCGGTGACCTTGCTCGACAGCGTGGCCAAGGACGGTGGTGACGCCGCCGGATCGGCCTATCTCGCCCTGGGTAACCTCTATCTTGCCGCCGCAGACGGCGATCGCAGCCCGGCCCGGGCGGCGGAGGCCTATGCCAGGGCAGCCGAACTCGGCGAGACCGAATCGATGTTCCGGCTGGCGGCGATGCTGTCGTCGGGCGATGGCGTGCCGGCCGACTTCGACCGGGCGCGCGCGCTTCTCGAGCAGGCTGTGGCTGCAGGCGCGGAAGAGCGCGGCTGGGCGGCGCTCGGCACGCTCTATGCGTCGGCGAATGCCCCGGACCGCAATATCGACAAGGCGGTCGACTCCTACGGCCGTGCCGCTGACCTCGGCGACCCGTGGTCGGCGATCAGCCTGGCGCAGATCCTGGGCATGGGAGACGAGGTCCCGCCGCAGTTCGACCGCGCGACCCAGTTGCTGGAGCAGGCGGCGACGGCCGAAGGCGACGCCAAGGTCGCAGCACTGACGACGCTCGGCGATCTCTATCGGGCTGGCTACGAGGACGGGCGGAACGGCGAGAAGGCCGCGGACGCCTACCGCCGGGCCATCGCTGCGGGATCGACCGGCGCGATGTTCACACTCGCCAGCATGTACCAGAAGGGCGACCTCGTCGGCCAGGATATCGATGCCGCCCGAGCCCTCTATGAAGACGCGATCGCCGCCGGCGAGGCGCGCCGGGGCTGGCTTGCGCTGGGTGACCTCTACGCCTTCGCGCCGCCGGAGTTCAGGAACGCGCCGGAAGCCGCGCATGCCTACGCCATGGCCGCTGATCTCGACGATCCCTATGCGATGGTGGCGCTTGCCAAGCTCACCTCGGATGGCGACGGCGTCGACAAGGACCTGCCGAAGGCGGTGTCCCTGCTCGAAACCGCGATCGCCGCCGGAGGCGACGTGGCCGGACCGGCCTATCTCGCGCTCGCCGACATCTACCAGGGCAATCCCGACATCGCGACCGAAGCCGGCCTGGCGTTGCAGAACTACATCCACGCTGCCGACGCCGGCGAGGGCCGCGGTCATCTAATGGCGGCCGAGATCATTGCCGGCACGACTCCGTTCGGTGCCAGGGAGAGCGAGGCGGCTGCCCGCCACTTCACCGAAGCGGCCCGGCTCATCGACGTCGACACGGTGACCAAGGCGATGTTCGGTCTCCAGGCCGAGGCGCTCTACACAACCGTGCAGCGCATGCTGGCCGATCGCGGCTACGCCGTCGGCATGATCGACGGCGTGCTCGGTCCGCAGACGGTGAGCACGATCAAGAAGTTCTGCGCTGACCAGAGCGTCTCGTCGTGCTCCGGCCGGGTAGTGGGCTACGACTTCCTGGCAGCCCTGCTCTCGGCACGGCCAGCTGGCTGAATCCTATTCGGCACGCCGCTGTCCGCGCTTCCGGGCGGGGGTGCTGGGGTTGCGTTTGGATCGGGCCGGCGGCCGGCGCCGCCGGTCCGGCGCCGGCACACCGCGGATGCGCGGGTAGAGCGCCAGCATCAGGGTCGGTATCAGCGTCTTGTTCGATTCGAGGAAGAACGATTCGACGACGTTGGTGACGACGAGGAGGATATTGGCGAAGAGGAGCAGGCTCACCACCGCGAAGCGGTCTGCCGGGGACAGGGGTGAGGCGCGGGCCAGCAGCACCTTGCCGAGCAGCACCGCCAGCCAGACGTGGATGGTGAGGAGGGTCGCGACGCCGATCGCGCCGAAAGCCACGTAGGAATCGAAGAAGACGCCCTGGGCGTTGACCAGCTCGAAGCCGGCGGCATCGAGAATCGGCAGGAATACCACTGCAAAGCCAGCCGAATAGCCGAGCCCGAAGACCGGGTTGATCCGCTCGGACTGGAGGATCGTGCCCCAGATCAGGGTGCGGCCGGTGAGCGTCGGCTCCTTCCCGAACAGCGACAGAAACACATCGATGCCGAAGGTGAGCAGGAATACTACCGGCGTGATGCAGATGAGGTAGATGATGATAACGACGATCCGCTCGCGGAAACGGAGGCGGATCAGTGAACCGAACACCAGCATGCCGAACAGCGAGAAGACGGTGACGATGATCGCGCCGCCCGAGTTGGCCATGTAGAGCACGAGCAAGCCGGCGCAGAGACCCGCTATGGCAAGGCCGCGCGACCGGCCGGTGAAGAACTGGATTGCGGCCGACACGGTGAGGGCGGCGGCGGCGTAGCCGAGATTGGTGCGGTGGTTGAAGATGCCGCGCCACGACCCGGCGTGGACCCACTGCTCGGCATCGGTCACCTGGTGGACGCCGAGGCGGGGGATGGCGAGCGCGTAGAACATCGAGGCGACGATGATCGCAAAGGAGAACTCGAAGAGGAGATCGGAGACGGTCTCGCTGCGGTAGAGCTGGATGACAGCGAGAGATGCCATGTAGCCCGAGACATAGTGCATGCCCTCGACGAGGGTGATCCTGGCGTCGACCGACCACACCGCCGAAGCGAAGACCAGGACCAGCAGGAAGGTGATCGGTGCGATCCGCCGGAGGTACTCGAGGGTGGTGCGCAGGTTGAGGAGCAGCACGGCGAGCGAGATGATCAGCACCGCACCTTCGGCGGCGTAGAGCAGCGGCGAGACCGAGGTGATCAGGTCGGGCGGGATGGAGGGATCGATGCCGGCAAGGCTGAGACGGAAGCCGCCAGCGGTCACCATCAAGCCGAGAAGAAGGATGGCCGAGCGGATGAAGGCGAACAGGCCGCCGACCCGAACCTGCGGCGCGGGGCGGGCATAGGTGCTCATCGGCGGCGCTCCGCGACCAGGCGGGCGTAGACGTCGCCGACGCGGGTCGCGGTGACGTCGTAGGAGAGGTTGGCGCGGACCCAGGCCGGGGCCGCGGCGGCGCGAGCGATGGCCGCGCCTCCTTCGGAGAGGATCGACAGGATCGCCCTGGCGAAGGCCGCGGCGTTCATCTCGGCGACGACGCCGGCGCCGGTCTCCGCGATCACCTCGGATTGGTAGGGGTGGGCGTTGCCAACCACCGGCCGACCCATGGCGAGATACTCGACGAGCTTGGTCGGGGTGCCGGAGACGAGGAGGTCGGTGACCGGATAGAGGGCGAGGCAGACATCGGCCCTGGCAACGTATGAGAGGGCGTCCGCGAGCGGCAGATGGCCGGTGTAGAGGATATGGTCCGCGACGCCGAGTTCTTCGGCCCGCGCGGTCATCGACTCCGCGGTCTCCGGATCACGGGCGCCGACGAAGACCAGCAGCGCCGACTGCTCTTCCTGCAGCACCGCGGCGAGTGCCTCGATCAGCATTACCGGCTGTCGCTGTGGCTCGAGCGAGCCGACATAGACGAGCACCTTGCGGCCGGCGAGGCGGCCATCTCGCGCCGGCGGGACAGTGCCGGGATTGTAGCGCTCGACATTGACGGCCATCGGTACCGGCGTGACCTTTGTACCATCGACGCCTCTTTCCATGACCTCGCGACGCATGATCTGGCTCTGCACGAAGACGTGGTCGGCGCCGCGCAGCACGATGCGGTATTGTACGATGCGCCCGAGGGCATGATAGGCCCGCCGGTAGAGGGTCAGAAGAGGGCTGTCGCCATCCGCCGGGTGGCGTGCACGGTCGAGATAAGCCTCGAGCACCGGAAAGGACATCCAGTACACGAAAGGTCTGCGTGCAATTCGCGCGGCGAGGAAGAACCACAGGCTGCCGATGGGGATGTCGCGGACCTGCACGAGGTCCCATCGACCGGCAGCGGCATGGAAGGCCTGCGCCCAGGCGGCGGCCATGTAGGAGAGGCGGCTCCGGATGCCGCTCAGCCGGCCGGGCTCGCGGCGTGGTACGACGAAGCGTTCGTGCGGGGCGGTCTCGATCACTGCCGCCGGGCCGTAGTCGGAGCGTCGCATCAGCCAGGTGAGGTCGAACCGGCGGACGAGGAAGACACCGAACAGCTCGGTGATGTCGACGCGGAAGGGCGGATAGAAATCGCGGGCGGCGATGAAGAGCCGCGGCACCGTGGGGGGGTCGGCGGTGGCCTGCACGGATCCGCTTTCCACGCGTGGCCTCTTCATGCCGTGGGAGCCGGGTCGGCCGCCTTGCTGCCGGCCTCCGTCGTGGTGCGTTCGCGCTTG
>Ga0207773_100806_pt1 | contig 10687 bp, 6 predicted proteins | sample TtaePargueraPR_2_FD_187281 | JGI IMG/M metagenome (GOLD analysis project Ga0207773, IMG submission 187281) | Aerobic enrichment media microbial communities from Bioluminiscent Bay, La Parguera, Puerto Rico - Tt and M1 (3) (SPAdes) | ecosystem: Environmental > Aquatic > Marine > Unclassified ...
ACTGGATATCGTACTGGGCGAGAACTTCGATCGCGTCTTTCTGGCGTCCGTTGGCGGCCAGAACACGGGCATAGCTGTCAACGACGCGCAAGGCACCCTGATCGATCGTATAGGCAGCTTCGGCCGCTTCAAGTGCATCCTTGCTGCGGCCTGAGGCGAAAAGGATATGAGTCTTGTGGGTTGCCTTGAAAACCTCGAACCAGTCCGGCCCCTGCAGGCTGTCGATCATTTCCAGGGCTTCTTCGACCTTGCCGCTGCCATAGAGCGCCCAGGCGCGCGAAATGCCTATGGAAAGTTGGGCGAGCGGCCCGTTGCGGCCCTTTTCGAGTGCAGCGTCGGCTTCGCCGTATTTGCCCTCGACCATCTTCTGGCTGCCAAGGGCAAGCTGGGCGAGAAAGTTCTGCAGCCCGGCCGTTTCCATCTCGCCGGCATAGTGGATCGCCTCCTCGACATCGCCGTTGGCGAGTTTCAGCAGGAAGGTGCGCTCCAGCAGCATCGTATTGGCCGGGTCGGCGGCCAGGGATTCCTCAAAGAAGGCGGCAGCTTGGGCATAGTCCTTCTCGATGCCGGCAAGCCTGCCCGACAGATAGCTGCCGGAGAGCGTGAAGGGCAGGTTGGCCGGGGTGCCATAGGCGTCGGTGCCCGGGCTCGTTTCAGCCGCGGCGGCCGCGGGAAGAAGCGCGATTGCACTTACCAGCGCAAGGAGTTTGCGTTTGATTGGCTTGCTGTCCGCAGTCGAAGCGGCGCCAGTCGTTTTGGTCATAATTTCTCGCACTTCATTCGAAGATTCTGGTTTGATCCATGCTTATTGCCTTTGACAATGGCCTCTTTAAGGCTGACCGGCAAGGCAACCCCGATAACTTTCTGCGGGTTTAAATCCTTTTGATTTTGCCCATTGTCGGAAATGCTGGGACGAAGCGGCGCAGGGAACCGGTTTGCGCCAGAAAAGGCTTGAAGACAGCCACTTGCCGTAGCAGGAATGTGCGGTGCAAAAAAGACCGGGGCGTCCTGGCTCCGGTGAAAGAGCGCTTCGCGTCTTTTCAATTGTCGAGGATTGATCGGACGTAAGCCGGTTAAGTGCTGATCGATTGAGCATCCGGCCGCGGCGGGAACCACGACGGCGGCTGCGGGTTCGTGTGTGGGTGAGGAGACATTTTAGATGACCAAATGGGTCTACGGTTTTGGCAACGGGGCCGCCGATGGGGCAGCGGACATGCGCAATCTTCTTGGGGGGAAAGGCGCGAACCTTGCCGAGATGAGCAGCCTGGGTCTCCCCGTGCCTCCGGGGTTCACCATCACCACGGAAGTCTGCACCTGGTATTACGAACACGGAAAAACCTACCCGGAGACACTGGCGGCGCAAGTTGCCGAGGCGATGGAGAAGGTGGGGGCGGCCACGAACCGCATATTCGGCGATAGCGAGCGGCCGCTGCTCGTCTCCGTCCGCTCGGGCGCGCGGGTCTCCATGCCGGGCATGATGGATACGGTGCTCAACCTCGGCCTCAACGACGAAACGGTGGAAGCCATTGCGCGCGAGGCGGGCGACCGGCGCTTTGCCTATGACAGCTACCGTCGCTTCATCCAGATGTATTCCGACGTGGTGCTCGGCGTCGACCACCACGAATTCGAGGAAATCCTCGAGGACTACAAGGAGCGCAACGAGCTGACGCTCGATACGGAAATCGACGCCGATGCCTGGCTCGGCATCATCCAGAAATTCAAGGCGCTGGTGGAAGAAGAGCTGGAGCGGCCGTTTCCGCAGGATCCTCAGGAACAGCTGTGGGGCGCCATCGGTGCCGTTTTCAGTTCCTGGATGGTACCGCGCGCGGTCACCTATCGCCGCCTGCATGACCTGCCGGCCTCCTGGGGCACGGCGGTCAATGTCCAGGCGATGGTTTTCGGCAACATGGGCGAAAGCTCGGCGACCGGTGTTGCCTTCACCCGCAACCCGTCGACCGGCGAGAACGCCCTTTACGGAGAATTCCTGGTGAACGCCCAGGGCGAGGACGTCGTCGCCGGGATCCGCACGCCGCAGGACATCACGGAAAAGGCGCGTATCGCTTCCGGCTCCACCAGTCCGTCTCTGGAAGCGCTGATGCCGGAGGCCTTTGCGGAGTTCCAGACCTACTGCTCCAAGCTGGAATCCCATTACAAGGACATGCAGGACCTTGAGTTCACGATCGAGCAGGGCAAGCTCTGGATGCTGCAGACCCGGTCCGGGAAGCGCACCGCCAAGGCGGCACTGAAGATCGCCGTCGATATGGTGGCCGAAGGCCTGCTGTCCGAGGAAGAGGCGATCGGCCGGGTGGAGCCAGCCGCGCTCGACCAGCTGCTGCACCCTACCATCGACCCGAAGGCCAAGCGCGACATCATCACCACCGGCCTGCCGGCCTCGCCGGGCGCTGCTTCCGGCACGATCGTCTTTTCCTCGGACGAGGCCGAGAAGGCCAAGGCGGAGGGCCGCAAGGTCATTCTGGTGCGCGTGGAAACGAGCCCGGAAGACATTCACGGCATGCATGCGGCCGAAGGCATTCTCACAAGCCGCGGCGGCATGACAAGTCACGCTGCCGTGGTTGCCCGCGGCATGGGCAAGCCCTGCGTCGCCGGTGCCGGCATGCTGAGGATCGACTACCGCAATGGCGTCATCAACGCCGCCGGCCGGCAGTTGAGGCAGGGCGACACCATCACCATCGACGGGGCGACCGGCCAGGTGCTTCTGGGTGAAGTGGAGATGCTGCAGCCGACGTTGTCGGGCGATTTCGGTACCCTGATGGGCTGGGCCGACCGCGGCCGGCGCATGAAGGTGCGCACCAACGCCGAAACGCCGCAGGATGCGAAGGTGGCGCGGGAATTCGGCGCGGAGGGCATCGGCCTCTGCCGCACCGAGCACATGTTTTTCGAAGGCGAGCGCATCGTTGCCGTGCGCGAGATGATCCTGGCCGAAACCGAAGCCGGCCGCCGGACGGCACTGGCGAAACTTCTGCCGATGCAGCGCCAGGACTTCACGGATCTGTTCGAGATCATGCACGGCCTGCCAGTGACGATCCGTCTTTTGGATCCGCCGCTGCACGAGTTCCTGCCCAAGTCCGACGAGGAACTGGCAGAAGTCGCAAAAGCCATGGGTGCCGATCCGGAGCTCTTGCGCGACCGGGCCCTGGCGCTGGAGGAATTCAACCCGATGCTCGGTCATCGCGGCTGCCGGCTGCTGGTCTCCTATCCGGAAATTGCGGAAATGCAGGCACGGGCGATTTTCGAGGCTGCTGTCGAGGCCGCCAAGGTAACCGGCGCTCCTGTGGTGCCGGAGATCATGGTGCCGCTGGTTGGCCTCAAGGGTGAACTGGACCTGGTGCGCCAGAGCATCGAGGCGATGGCCAAGGCAGTGACGGAGGAGACCGGTGCCGAGCTGACCTATCAGATCGGCACGATGGTGGAATTGCCGCGTGCGGCGCTGAAGGCAGCCGAAATCGCGCAGTCGGCCGAGTTTTTCTCCTTCGGCACCAACGACCTGACGCAGACCACCTTCGGAATTTCGCGCGACGACGCGGCTTCCTTCCTCGGCACGTATCAGGCAAAGGGCCTCATGGAGCAAGATCCCTTCGTCTCGCTCGACCAGGAAGGCGTCGGCGAGCTGATCAAGATCGCCGTCGAGCGCGGGCGGACCACACGGGCTGACATCAAGCTCGGTATCTGCGGCGAACATGGCGGCGACCCGGCTTCCATTACCTTCTGCGAGCGCGTCGGCCTTGACTATGTCTCCTGTTCGCCCTTCCGCGTGCCGATTGCCCGGCTGGCCGCGGCGCAGGCGGCGCTGAAGCACAAGTCCGGTGCCTGAATGGGCGAACCACGCCTCGCGGGACAAACGGAGAGGGGAGCGTGAGCGGTGTCTACCCCACGCTGGACGCGTTGCGCGCAGGCGGCAAGCGGCTGCTCGCCCGGGTCCTGACACGGCTTGAGACGCACTCGGACGATCCGTCGACCGCGGATTTTCTCGACATGGTTGCCTGTCAACCGATGGCGCAGGTGCTTGGCCTCACAGGCCCGCCGGGCGTCGGCAAGTCGAGCCTGACGGACGCCCTGATCAAGGCCTGCCGGGCGGAGGAAAAGCGCGTTGCGGTTCTGGCCATCGACCCGTCGTCCGCGCTCACCGGCGGTGCGCTCCTGGGCGACCGGACACGGCTGAAGACCGATCCCGAAGACGACGGCGTCTTCGTTCGCTCCATGGCCGCGCGCAACCGGCTCGGGGGCCTGTCCGACCACGCGGTCGCCGCAATCGCGGTGCTGCGCGCCGTCTGCGACCGCGTCATCGTCGAGACCGTCGGCATCGGCCAGTCGGAAGGCGATCTGAAACAGGCGGTCGACACGGTGGTGCTTTGCATCCAGCCGGGTTCGGGCGACAGCCTGCAATTCATGAAGGCGGGGATCATGGAGCTGCCGGACATCGTGACGGTGACCAAGGCCGACATGGGCGCCCTGGCCCGCCGGGCGACCTCGGACGTCACCGGTGCCCTGTCGCTCAGCCGGGGTGGTGGCGCCTGGCAGGTTCCGGTCTGCGAAGTGTCGGCACAAACCGAAGCGGGCGTTCCGGAACTGGTTGCTCACTGGGGGGCACATCATGCGTTCCTGAACGAAACCGGTGCCCTGGAGCGCCGGCGCCGGGCTCAGCACGCCGCCTGGTTCCAGGACATGGTGCGCAGCGAGTTCGGGCATGCGGGGCTGCGGCGTGTGAGCGGACAGAAGCAAAGCTGGCGGGAACAGGGCGAAACCGCTCCCTTTGCAAGCTTCAACGCCTTTTCAAGAGAAATCCGCTCCTTGCTGGAGGAATGACAGACGCCAGACCTCAAGCTTTCGCAATGCGGGCCTGGTAGCTGAGGTCCGTGCCGAAGCTCTGGACGCCCTCGCGGTGAAAGTCTTCCAGAAAACGGGTAAGGGCGGGTTCCGTCAGCGGCTTGGAGATGAAATAGCCCTGCATCCGGTGGCAATCGTGAGCCTGCAGGAAGCGGATCTGTTCGACCGTTTCGATGCCCTCTGCCACGATCGTCATCCCGAGTGCCTTGCCGAGCTGGATGATCGACACCAGGATCGCTTCGGCTTCCGGATTGCCGTTCATGTCGGAGACGAAATCCCGGTCGATCTTCAGCGTGTCGAAGGGGAAGCGGCGCAGATAGCTGAGGCTGGAATAGCCGGAGCCGAAATCGTCGAGCGCGACCTTGACGCCAAGGCTCTTCAGGCGGCGCAGCGCCTGCAGGACGGCATCGTTGCGGCCCGCGAACACGCTTTCCGTCACCTCGATTTCCAGGCGCTGCGGCGGCAGGTTGTTTGCCGCAAGGATCGCCATCACCTTTTCCACGAAACGGGGGTGCTTGAACTGGTTCGGCGAGACGTTGACGGAGACGATGATGCCGGGCCACTCATGCGCCTTGGCGCAGGCCTTGTTCAGCACCCAAATGCCCAGATCGTTGATGAGGCCGGTTTCCTCGGCAATCGGGATGAATTGAGAGGGCGGGATCACCGTTCCGTCTTCCCTGGTCCAGCGGGCGAGGGCCTCCACGCTGACGATCCGCCTGGCGCTGGTGTCGGAGAGCGGCTGGTAGGCGAGATCGAGTTCGCCGTTCTTGAGGGCCAGGCGCAGGTCGCGTGACAGGCGGTCCTTGGACTGGACGTGCTGTTCCATGTTCGGTTCGAAGAAGGAGCGGCGGTTACGGCCGTTCGCCTTGGCATCGTAAAGCGCGATATCGGCCTTGCGCAGCAATTCGTCCGGATCGTTGCCGTCGCGCGGGGCAACGGCAACGCCCATGGACAGGCTGGCGAAGAGCTCGCGGCGGCCGATCATGATCGGGCGGCCGATCTCGTCCTGAACCTGGTCCAGGATATACTCCAGCCAGACGTCATCCTCGCAGTTCTTGATGACCATGGCGAATTCGTCGCCGCTGATACGGGCGACGATGCCTGTTTCCGGTATGACACGCCGCAGACGCTGGGCGATGGCGACGATCACCTTGTCGCCGGCCGAATGACCAAGCGTGTCGTTGATGTCCTTGAAGTGGTCGAGGTCGATATAGACCACAGCGGTGTTGGTGCCCTTGAAGGCGCTTTCTTCCAGAATATCGGTCAGCAGCGCGTGGAAGCGGGCCCGGTTCGGCAGGCCCGACAAGGCGTCGTGGCGGGCCGCATGCACCGCCTTTGCCTCGCTCTGGCCGAGGCGCCGGGTCATCTGCCGCGTGAAGACCGTGACCGCAAAGACAACGGCGGCGATCATGAACGCGGCAAGGGCGAGGAAGGGGTTGATCCGGCGTATCATCAGCGTCCCGGGCTGGGTGGTCTGCCAGGCAATGATGCCGACATCCCTGCCGAGCGGTGACTTCAGCTCGTAACGTCCGACGCCGTCGCGGCTGGTCTGGTCGTTGGTCAGCACGAAACCGTCCAGACGGGACATGTCCGAGATATCCTTCAGCTTCTCGCCGCGCAGCGGGATCATGCTGATCAGGACGGGGGGCGCAACGCGCGACCTGGAAACGGACTGGATCTGCGGGATCACCGCAGCGGCGCTGAAGAGATAGGGCTCGCCGCTCAGCGCGATGACGCCTGTTTCGGCGATCGAGCGGCGGGCGTCGCTGCTTTGCGGCACGAAGCTGTAAAGGCCGGAGGGGGTGCGCTTGAAGGAGGTGATATAGCGGGCACGAACCTTCGCGATGGCCGGTTTGAGTGCGTCGAGCAGCTCCGGCGACACCCACTTGCTGGTGTGGTTCTGCGCATAGATCGCCAGAACCTCTGCATCGCGGTCGAGCAGTACGGATTTGGTGAAGCCGTGGTTGGCGAACAACCAGTGCATCATGTTGTTGTAGATCCAGCCCTCGTCCGGACTGGGCTGGGTGACCTGCCGGTAGGCTTCATCCCAGATCACGACGCCGTTCTGCTGCTTGACCATGTAGTTCTGGGTGAGCTGCAAGGCTCCGGCGATAAGCCTGTGCTGGGATTCTTCTGCGGTTTCGTCGGACAGGCGCGCGGACCAGTGTAACAGCCCGAATATTCCGAAGACGGAAATCATGACAATCACGATCATCGGAATAACGATCGCGTTTGCTATCTTTCCGCCGGAATTTTTAGACGAATAATACATGCCTGCGCCCAGTTGCTTTGGGCGGAGTATTGTCGATGCGGGTTAAGGAATGACCCAGAAGCATAGTAAAATAAGCGTAAAGCGCGATCGGTAGCTTTCCCGAATGCCAAGTCGGCCCAACGAGATCTGTCGCGTTTTGCGTGCAGCAAGCAGCCGCGACGAGGAGGGGATCAGAGCAGGTTGAGGGCGCGGAAACTCGCATTCGAGCGCCGGCCGACAATGATGTGGTCGTGCACTTCGATGCCGAGGGGGCCGGCGATATCGACGATCTTCTTCGTCATCTGTATATCGGCCCGCGACGGGGTTGGGTCGCCCGAGGGATGGTTGTGGACGAGGATCAGCGCGGTGGCCGAGAGTTCGAGTGCCCGGCGGATCACCTCGCGCGGATAGACCGGCGTGTGATCGACCGTCCCGGTCTGCTGGACTTCGTCGGCAATGAGGGCGTTCTTCTTGTCCAGGAACAGGATACGGAACTGTTCCACCGGGGCGAGGCCCATGGAAGCCTGCAGGTAGTCGGTCACTTTCGACCAGCTGTCCAGCACCTGGCGGCCGTCGAGCCCGGCGCGGTGAAAGCGGACGATGGCTGCATGCACGGCCTGGATCGCATCGATGCTGATATCGGAAAGGCCGGCAATTTCCTTGAGCCGTTCCCTGGGCGCGGTGAGGGCTGCCGGAAAGGAGCCGAAACGCTTCAGCATCGCCTTGGCGATGGGTTTGGTGTCCCTGCGGGGCAGGGCGGAGAATAACAGGAATTCCAGAAGCTCGTAATCTGCAAGACCCGGCTCGCCGGTTTTGCGGAACCGCTCCCGCAGCCGCTCGCGGTGACCCTTGTGGTCCGCCTCGCTGTCCGCCGGAGCATCGCTCCCGGAATTCGCTTCTTTCATGCCGTCCTAGGTTTCCGGAAAGCCGGGCTTGTGAAGGCCCTTGGGCGAGGTGGTGAAAATCTGGCAGCCCTCCGGCGTGATACCGATGGAATGTTCGAACTGGGCGGAGAGCGACCTGTCCCGGGTGACGGCGGTCCAGCCATCGCTCAGCACTTTGACATGCGGGCGGCCGAGATTGACCATCGGCTCGATGGTGAAGATCATGCCGGGCTTCAGTTCCACGCCTTCGCCCGGACGGCCGTAGTGGAGGATGTTCGGCGTGTCGTGGAAGAGCAGGCCGAGGCCATGGCCGCAGAAGTCGCGCACCACCGAGCAGCGCTGCGCCTCGACATAGGTCTGGATGGCGGCGCCGATGTCGCCGGTGGTGTTGCCGGGCCTGGCTGCCTCGATGCCGCGCATCAGCGATTCGTAGGTCACGTCGATCAGCCGTTCGGCGGCGCGCTTCAGCGGTCCGACTGGATACATGCGGCTTGAATCGCCGTGCCAGCCGTCGAGAATGTAGGTGACGTCGATGTTGACGATATCGCCTTCGCGCAGAGCCTTGTCGTTGGGTATGCCGTGACAGACGACGTGGTTGATCGAGGTGCAGCAGGACTTGGTATAGCCGCGGTAGTTCAGCGTTGCCGGCAGGGCGTTGTGGTCCATGCCGTAGGCATAGACGAAATCGTCGATCTCCTGGGTGGTCGTTCCCGGCTTGACGATGTCGGCGAGTTCGTCGAGGCAGGCTGCGGTCAGCTGGCCGGCACGCATCATGCCCTCAAAGTCCTCCAGGCTGTAAAGGCGCACCTGTCCCGTGTTCTTCAAGGGAGCTTCCGCGGCGTCGATATAGCTGACCATGGGGTTTACCGTGTCTCGTTATGCAGCGCCCGCCGGACGCCTGTTTTTCCGTTCCTGATGACATACCGCCCAATGCCCGCAATTTCCAGCACAACGTCGGCACAGGTCCCGGGATCGTGGAAACTTCCGGCCACATCCGACAAATCCTGCGTCGGCCGCTTGCACTTTTCGGGAAGGGCCGCTAGGTGAAAAAGCAACGCGGGCGTGGTGGAATTAGTAGACACAAGGGACTTAAAATCCTTTTTGTCCTCTGTCTAACTTTTTGAAATTAATTTGAAAAATTTCCCTCTTTGAATTGAAGTGCTCAAATCTGTGACAAAATCAGTTCCATAAGATGCCTAGCTCGCCTCAAACGACTCAAGAGAATGCAAAAAGCTAAACGAAAATACGTCATTAAGCGCGACAAACGTTATGCGTTGTTCCCGGTTGCTTTTGTTGTTTTGATATCTATTTCTTTCTTTTTAGTGGAAAATGTATTTGAAGCGTTTGGATTTTTGAATTTTTTTCTTGTTTTTCTTGTTTCATACGATGCAAGCGCTCGGCGTGCTAAGGCATTTTCGTTTTACTTCTTCGAAATTTCTTATCTTTTGTTTTTTACAGTCGCGCTATTTGTGAGCGTAAGCGCAATTTTGTTCTCCTGGACTTTGGAGGCAGCGTTTACAATTTTTTACGTTGCGAGTTTTGGTTCCATTTTTCTAGTTGTCTATTTCACTCGCAATAAAAAGTATACAGATCGAAAAGTGGAGGTTTTTACTGCGAAGAGACTTCTTTTAAACTACGCACTATTTGTGTTTATTCTTTTGTCCCCGATAGCTATTTTTTCGCTTTTAAGTAGACTTCCGACGCCAGAAATTGATCACTCCGACTTGTCATCGAAACGTGCTTTGGCGGTCGCAATATGCGGTAATTTTTCAACTTACTTCACTCTATTCATGGTGAGTATATTGGCATACCTTGCTTTGTCGCCAATTTCATATGCGATCTACAGAAATACGCGCATATATATTGAATTTCATTACAAGAAAAATAATTCTGCCTAGGATAATATTATCGTGGGGCAGGCCGGGCCTTGGTCTGATCAGTAACCTTGAGGACAAATATAACACGCGGATCGAACGCTTTTAACTCACCACCAAGGGAAAGCAGTTAAGGACAAAGCTGCTCCAATTTGTTGACCCAAGGACAAACAGCTAAGGCTTGCTCCATTGCCTTTTTTGTAGCAAAAGCTGAGGCAGATTTGGGGCAAACAAAGCGGACGTGGTGGAATTGGTATACACAGCAGACTTAAAATCTGCCGCCAAAACAATGGCTTACGGGTTCGAGTCCCGTCGTCCGCACCAACATCTACATGTCAATTGAGTCAACTAAGTTATTCAATCAAAGTTACAATTAGGCCGTACCCTTCGAAGCTGAGAAGCTCATATCAGCTGCGTCGACGAAAATCTACGAATAGCCTCTGTATCGAAGATGACGAATGGCGGAAGCATGACCAGTAATTCTTTATTTGAAGTGATTGTTCGCAGTATTGACAGCTCGGTAAGCAAAATAAGGCACGTAGCTGTTCGGAGAATCTTCGGATTTGTGTTCTTGCTTATTGTTATCGCATTCATGGTTTTGTACTACGTTGCGAAATACCAAGCGCGGAATGCGATGTGGGGACTGTAGTTCAATGCTACTGCAGCTCTGACCGAAACAAGTTATTCCAACGGCCCGTGTCGCAAATTGCGCCAACACCTAGGTGTTTGATCCCAGATTTTGATGGTGCAGTCTTTTTGTAAGCGCGAATTTCTCTACACCTTTTGGCATTGAGTTCTGTGATGCATGAGGTGTCCACCAAAGATAGGTGGAC
>Ga0207773_100808_pt1 | contig 10661 bp, 8 predicted proteins | sample TtaePargueraPR_2_FD_187281 | JGI IMG/M metagenome (GOLD analysis project Ga0207773, IMG submission 187281) | Aerobic enrichment media microbial communities from Bioluminiscent Bay, La Parguera, Puerto Rico - Tt and M1 (3) (SPAdes) | ecosystem: Environmental > Aquatic > Marine > Unclassified ...
CCGAGCCGCAGAAGAACGAGGCGTCCCACTTGTCGAGGCCGCGCTGGATGATGCCGTAGAACATCTCGTTCTCGGACGGCATCTTGTCGAAGGTCTTGAGATTGCGCTCGAGCGGGTCCGGGTTGATGAAGAAGTGCGGGGTCTGGACGAGGAAGAGCTTCTCGTTCTCGGCGAAATAGCCGACCGTTTCGATGAGGAAATCCCGCGCCGGGGCATGGTCGGCATCGAACACGGCGACCAGCTCGCCCGACGAATGGGCGAGGCCGTTGTTGAGATTGCCGGCCTTGGCATGCTCGTTGCGGGCCCGGGTGAGATAGTTGACGCCGAGGTCCTCGCACAGCGCCGTCAGGCGGGCGCGCCGCTCCTGGGCGGCGATGCCTTCCTCGACCTTGGTGGAGCGGCATTTCTGGTCGGTACCGCCGTCGTCGAGCAGCCAGATCGTCATCTTGTCGGCCGGGTAGTCGATGCCCTTGGCGGCGGCGAGCGTGGTCGCGAGCAGGACCGTGTCTTCGTTGTAGGTCGGCACGAAGATGTCGACGGTGGGTGCTTCGGCGGGCACCGGCGGCGAGTCCCGCTTGGGTAGCGGCTTGGCCACCACGAACAGGCTGAGGCCGAGCATGAACACGTTGTAGAGCTCGGCGAGATAGAGCAGCATCCCGGGAACGAAATTCTCGAGCTGGTTGACCGGCGGGATCGTGTCGGTCGTGCGCCAGTAGAGGTAGCGGAGCACGATCGCCGTGCCGAGCGACAGCGAGATCAGCCGCCAGATTCCCTCGGGCCTGATCGTCTTGAGGACGATCATCGCCGCCACCACCATGGATCCGGCGATCAACTGGGCCTGCAGGCTGATCGGCAGGCCGATCAGGAACAGCGCCGCCCCGGCCGCCACCGCCCAAAGCAGGGAGAAACCGAGCTTGCTCATGCCGTCGCCTTGCCCATCGGAACCACGCTCCGCACGGCCGATGTCCCTGCCGGTGTTCTCTTCGGCATCACTGTGTACGGACTCTGCTCAACAAAACCTTTTCCCAGCTGTCTATTCTCCGGGCACGGGTACGGTCGGGAAGTCCTCGTAATCTCCGGGTTCGGGGAGCGGCACGATCGGCCCCTCCGGGAAGATCGGCTCCGGCTCCGGCTCCCGGACCACCACGCGGCGAACCGGCGCCGGTGCGGCGGTGGTGGGAAGCTGGGGCTCGATCGGGGCGGAGAGCGCGCCAAGGTCGGCCGCCACGCGCGGCGGCTTGCCGTAGGGGTTCCATAGCGGCGACGGCAGGTAGCCAACGATCTGGAAGCCGTACATCACCGAGAGCAGTTCCTGCTCGCTGGCCTTCGCATCGCACAGCCGCAGCCGGATGCCGATCGCGCCCGCCTTGACGAATTGCGGGCGCTCGACATGCTGCCAGGCATAGAGGCAGCGGTCGCCGCTCCGGGCGATGCCGGTGGCGAAGCCGAACGGTCCGTACTTGTTCTGCGCGTAGATCAGGGAGGTCTTCATCGGCACGCCGAGCAGGTACCATTGGAACTCGCGTGCAATCTGGGTGGGGTGGATCGAGTCTTCACCGAGGGCGTTGTCGTCCACGGTGACGTAGCCGACCGGTCCATACAGCGTGACGGTGAGGAAATTCTGACCGGAAACCCTAGAATTCGTCGCGAGTATGGATTCCCCGACGATTGCGTCCCGATAGCGCTTCTCCAGCACGGTAACGATGGCGGGCCCGCCGGCCGGTAGCCGGGCGAACGATTCGGTTACCGGCACTTCGGACCTGACCGTCATCACGCGAGGGCCTTGCGTGGTGGCGCAACCGGCAAGGGCTGCCGCAACGGCGGTGCACAGCGCAATGCGGCGCACGGCGGCCGGCGGCCGAAAGCGCCGCCCCGCTCCGCGATCGCGGTCTCTCCGCAATGGTGCGCCAAAGACAATCACACGGTCCGACCCCGCACGCCTGCACCGCCCTGGCCGGCGGTGCGTTGCGGCTGGTCCGACCGTGTCTAATTATGCTTAATGAAACGCTAATTGGACGCCTGCGACGACAGGCTTTTGTTAGGTTTTCTCGCCTACGGCTAGGTCCCTGCGCGATCGGTGGATACACTCCCGGTGGCGAAGCGGTCGGCGGGGCTGTGGAGGCGAGCTTGGGCAGGCGCGGGGCAGCGGCGGTGATTTGCGCCGTGGCGACGATGGCCGTCACCGCGGCCGGGTTTGCCCAGGATGGTGTCCACGACGATCGCATCGTGTTCGGCCAGTCGGCTGCGCTGAGCGGCCCGGCGGCGGAACTCGGCATCGAGATGCGCCGCGGCATCATGGCGGCCTTCGGCGAGGTCAATGCAGCGGGGGGGATCGCGGGTCGCCGGATCGAACTCGTCAGCCGCGACGACAGCTACGAGCCCGAGGCAGCGGTCGCCAACACCGCCGCCCTCATACGACAAGACAAGGTCTTCGCCTTGATCGGCGAGGTCGGGACACCCACCTCGGCTGCCGCCGAGCCGATCGCCCGCTCCGCCGGCGTGCCGTTCATCGCCCCCTTCACCGGCGCGGAGTTTCTCAGGGATCCCAGGCTCAGGAACGTCGTCAACATCCGTGCCTCGTATTTCGAGGAGACCGAGACGATCGTCGAGGGTCTGGTGACCGACCGCGGCCTGCGCCGGATTGCGGTGCTCTACCAGGACGATTCCTACGGCCGAAGCGGGCTCGCCGGGGTCGACCAGGCGCTCGCCCGTCGCAACATGAAGACCGTGGCCGCCGGGACCTATGTGCGCAACACCACGGCCGTGAAGACGGCCCTCCTGAGCATCCGGGGCGGGAGCCCGGAGGCGATCATCGTCATCGGCGCCTATCTCCCCAGCGCGGTTTTCACCCAGTGGGCGCGCAAGCTCGGGCTCGATGCCGTCATCGTCAACATCTCCTTCGTCGGCGCCAATGCCCTCGCCGAGGCGCTCGGTCCGGCCGGCGACGGGGTCTACGTGACGCAGGTGGTGCCGTTTCCGACCGGCGACGAGATGCCGGTGCTGGCGGACTACCGGCGCGCGCTCGCCGCGTTCGACCCGGATGCCATGCCCGGCTTCGGCTCGCTCGAGGGCTATATCGCCGGGCGGCTGACGCTCGACGTGCTGCGCCGGCTGGGTCCCTCGCCCACCCGCGCCGGGTTCCTGGCGCAGCTTGCTTCAGAGGGGACGTTCGATATCGGCGGTTTCCTGCTCCGCTATGGTCCCCGCGACAACCGGGGCTCCGACCAGGTGTTCCTGACCGTGATCCGCGCCGACGGCAACATCGATCCGGTCGGGAGCCTCGCGCCATGACCACGACCGCCGAGGCCGTCCGTCCGCGCCGCTCCCGGCTCGGGCTGTCGGCAAAGCTCTATCTTGCCATCGGCGTCGCCGTGGCACTGACGCTTGCAGCGAGCGTGGTGGCGTGGATCTCGTTCGTCGAACTGGGCCAGCACCAGCGGCGGATCACCCGCGAGCACATTCCCTCGATCACGGATTCGCTCCGCCTCGCCGCGCAGAGCAACCGCATCGCGGCGACCGCCCCGGCACTGATCGCGGCGACCAGCGAAGCCGAGCGGGACGCGGTGATGGGAGCGCTCAGGCAGCAGGGCGCCGTCCTCGACGACCTGATCGGCCGGCTCGGCCGCGAGGTCAGCGGTGAGCCCGACGCGCCGGAGGACCAGCAGCTGATCGCCGGCATCCGCAGGACCAGCGCCAGCCTGACCGAGACGCTCGACCAGCTCGACCAGTCGGTCTCCCGGCGGATGGCTCTCCGCGACAGGCTGGCCGCCCGCGTCGATCACGCCGCCGATCTGCATCGCGCCTTGATCGAGCAGCTGACACCGCTTCTCGACGATGCCACGCTCTACCTCGTCACCGGCTACCGCGCGCTGACCGACGCGCGGCCGCAGCCTGCGGAGAGCCGCTTCTCCGAGCGGACGCTGCTGACCTATGCGGCGATGACGCAGCTGTCGATCGAGGCCAATCTGATCGGCGGGCTGATTGCCGAATCCACCGACCTCCAGGACGCCGCGCTGCTGCCACCGCTGGTCGAGCGCTTCCAGTCGGCGGCGGACCGCTTCGAGCGCGCGATCGGCGTCATCGGGCCGGGGGGACTTCAATCGGTGCAGGACACCGCCGACGAGCTGATCGCCATCGGCCTCGGATCGGACAATGTCTACGAGCTCCGCCGCCGTCTTCTACTTGAGCAGAAGGTGGGGGATGCGCTGGTCGAACAGGCGCGTTCGGTGGCCACCATGCTGGCGCGCCAGGTCGACAGTCTCGTCGGTCACGTCGAGGCCCGTACCGAGGCGGCGGTCGCCGCATCGAACCGGGCGATCGATATCGGCGAGAAGCTCCTCCTCGTGCTCAACGCGATGAGCATCATCGGCGCGCTTGCGATCGGCTGGGGCTATGTCCGCCGGCAGATCACCGCGCCGGTGGTCAGGATTACCGACGCCGCCGCGGCCTTCGAGGCGGCGCGCTACGATCCCGAGAGCCTCGCGCCCGTGCGCAACCGCCGCGATGAACTCGGCGACCTCGCCCGCACCTTTACCCGGATGGCGGCCGAGGTGCAGGCGCGCACCGATACGCTCGACCGGCTGGTCGAGGAACGCACCCGCGAGCTCAACGACAAGAACGCGCTGCTCGAGGCGGCCAACCGGCGGATGGACGCCGAGCTTGCCATCGCCCGGACGCTGCAGGCGGCAATGCTCCCGCAGCGCCTGCCCGAGAACCCCCGCTACACCGGCAAGGCGACCATGGTCCCGGCGCGGGAGATGGGGGGCGACTTCTACGACTTCTTCCCGGTCGGCGAGAACCGGGTCGGCCTCGTCATCGCCGACGTATCCGGCAAGGGCGTGCCGGCGGCGTTCTTCATGGCCATCTCGCGGACGATCCTGCAGGGCAGTGCCCGCGAGCGGCGGACGGCCGGCCTGTGTCTGTCGGACACCAACGACCTGCTGTGCGAGCAGAACCCGCTCGACCTGTTCGTCACCGCCTTCTACGGAATTCTCGACCTCGAGACCGGCGAGCTGAGCTACGCCAATGCCGGGCACAATCCCCCGCTCCTGGTCGGCGGCGACGGCGCGGTCACGCCGCTGCCGGGAACCGGCGGGGTGGCGATGGGGGTGATGCCGGGACTGAGCTACGTCGAGGGGCGGCAGAGGCTGAGACCGGGCGACACGCTGATCCTCTATACCGACGGCATCTCGGAGGCGATGGACCGCGAGGGCCGGGAGTTCACCGAGGCGCGGCTCATCGGCTCGCTCGACGAGAGCCATCGCCAGTCGGTCGAGGTCATGATGACGACGCTGATCGAGGCCGTCAGCGAGTTCGTCGGCGATGCGCCGCAGTCCGACGACATCACCTGCCTGATCGTGCGCTACAAGGGTCCGCCACCGGCGGAAAGGCTGGAAGCAGCGGAGTAGCCCTCAGCGTGCCACCGCCGCTTCGGCCTCGGCGCGGGTGCCGACGACGGTGAGAATCGAGATGAAGCCGCTGATCTCGAAGACCTCGCGGATATTCGGCTTGAGGCTGCAGAGCGCGAGCTTGCCGCCCTTGAGGCTGAGGCGCTTGCCCATCATCAGCACCAGACGAAGGCCAGAGCTCGAAATGTAGTCGAGGCCGGAAAGGTCGAGCACCACCTTGGTCTCGCCTTTCTCGAGGTAGGAGAACATGTCGGCCTCGGCCGCGGCGATCGTGTTGCTGTCGAGCCGGCCCTCCGGCTTGAGGACGAGCACCTTGCCCTTGGTCTTCTCGCTCGGAATCGTCATCTGCCATCCAGTCCCTGGTCGCCGCTAGGCTGATAGTCGGTGAAGGGGCGCGGGTCCATCCCTGCGCCTTGTCGAAATCGGTCATGATGCCCCAAACCGCTTGCGCATGGTGAGAACGTTGCGGCCATCGGCACGGCGGTAGGCGACCTCGTCCATCAGCGTCTTGACGAAATGGACGCCGAGCCCGCCGATCGGACGCGCCTCGAGATCCGATTCGAGGTCCGGCGGCGGCACCTTCAGCGGGTCGAAGGCGGCGCCGTCGTCCGACACCTCGGCGACGATCTCGCCGTCGGCGACGGTGAGCGACACCATGACCTCGTGCTCGCCGCCATCGGGCCAGGCGTATTCGATCGCGTTGGTGATGGTCTCGTCGAGTGCAAGGTTGAGATGGCCGGCGGCCGCCGGCGGCACGCCGTTCGCCGCGCAGAAGCGTTCGATCTCCTCGGCGGCCTCGCCGATGGCGGCGAGACGGTTGGGAAGGTTGAGGGTGAAGCGGGCCCCGGCGGCGGTCATCGTGCCGGCGCCTCCAGGGTCTCCGGGCCGCCGTCCGCGCCCGCCTCGGGCATCGCATCGACCAGCCGGTTGATCAGCCAGGAAGCGCGCTCGGTTAGATTGGTGAGCGTCAGGATCGTCATCTTGTCGCTGGCGGCAAGGGCGGTGTCGCTGGCGAGGTACTGTTCGCGAAGCCGGCGCATCAGCGCGCCGCGGTCACCGCCCATCCGGCGCAGCATGATCCGGTCCTCGGCGCCGTCCGGCCCGAGCGCCTCGACCACGATCATCAGGATGGCGTCGAGGCCTTCGACTACGCTGTCGGTAAGACGCCCGGTGACGGCGTGCGCCTCGCTCTCGACCACGGTGCGGGAGAGGTCGGCGAGGGTTTCGGAGAGCCCCTCGAGCAGGCGCTGGACATTGAGGGCAAGATTGAGCCGCTCATAGGCCGAATGCGACAGATGGGCTTCGCCGAGGCGGTCGAGAAAGTCGTCGATCGCACCGCTGAGGCCGTCGACGACCTCGCGGGTCCGCACGATCGCGGCGGTGCCGTCCTTCGGCCGGTCGCGGGCAATGGCAAGGAAGCGAGGCAGGTAGCCGGCGAGCCGCTGCTGCTCGAGGGTGACCAGGTCGAGCGCCGTCTCGGGCTCGTTCAGGGCCTGCTCGTAGATGTATTCGGGCTGGGCGTCGCTCTCCTCGGCGGGGGGCGGATAGAGCCGGCCGAGGAGACGGGCGCTCGGCCCGAGCAGCGGAACGAGAACGATCGCGCCGCCGAGGTTGAAGACGACATGGACGTAGGCAAGCTGGAGCGAGGGCACGTCGGAGAGCGCGCGGACCAGGGCGATGACGAGGGGTACGCCGCCATAGACCTCGAGATAGAACAGCGGCACCATCACCGCCATGGCGATGAAGTTGAAGGCGACCTGATACATAGCGACCTGGCGCTTGCGGCCGCGAAGGCCGGCCGAGAGCACATAGGTGAGTGCGCTCGAGCCGACATTGGCGCCGTAGATCGCCATCACGCACTGCTCGAAGGAGATGACGCCGGCGGTGGCAAGGGTGATGGCGAGCAGCGTGATCGAGTTGCTCGACTGGGTGAGGAAGGACAGCACCGCGCCGACCGCGAGGATGAGAAGGTATGACGTCCCGGCGCTGGAGAGCGCATCGCGGACCCACGGCTCCCGCGCCAGCGGCTCGGCGGCGGTCTGCAGAATCTGGAGCCCCAGGAACACCAGACCGATGCCGAAGGTGGCGAGCAGCACGGTGCGGGCGGGGGCGAGGCGCTCGCTGGCGAAGGAGATGCCGGCGAGGCCGAGCATGGCGAGTACGAAGAGGTGGATGTTGAGCGTGGCGATGACGACCAAGAGGGTCGAGCCGACATTGCAGCCGACGATGATGGCGAGGCCGCTGCCGACCGTCAGCAGGCCGCTGCCGAGCATGCTGACCACGATGAAGGTGATGGCCGAGGTGCTCTGCATGACCGCGCCGGCCGCGAACCCCCAGAACAGCCCGGCGGCGATCGATCGGGTCCAGGCCGCGACCGCGGCGCGGAAACGCCGTCCGGTCAGCTTCTTGAGGTTCTCCGACAGCAGGTACATGCCGGCGAAGAAGATGCCGATGCCGCCAAGCGCCTGGGAAAGGATGTCCAGCACGATTCGAGCTGTCGCCTCGTTCAGCGTCGCCGGGCCGTGGGTCGACCCGGAGCGATTGTAGCGGGATTGTCCTAAAGGGTCGTTTTCGCGTCCAGTCCCCCCTGACCAGTCCCCCCGAAGGGTACCGATGAACTACCGCCACGCCTACCATGCCGGAAACCACGCGGACGTGTTCAAGCACGCCGTGCTGGTGATGCTGCTCGAGCACTTCCTGAGGAAGCCCAGGCCGTTCACCGTCCTCGACACCCACGCCGGCGCCGGCCGCTACGACCTGCGGTCGGTGGAAGCGGGCAAGACGGGCGAGGCGGCGGACGGCATCGGCCGGATCTTCGACGGCGCCCTGCCGTCGGTGCCGGCCTATCTCGATCTCGTCCGCCGGCTCAATCCGGAGGGGCTCGCGGTCTATCCGGGGTCGCCGGCGATCATCCGCGCCTTCCTCCGTGACGACGACCGGCTGATTGCTTGCGATCTCCACGAGGAGGAGGCGGCAAAGCTCCGCCAGGCCTTTCGCGGCGACCGCCAGGTCGGCGTCCATCATCGCGACGGCTACGAGGCGATCAACGCCTTCGTCCCGTTGCCCTCGCGGCGCGGGCTGGTGTTCATCGACCCACTCTACGAGGAGGCGGGCGAACAGGGATTCCGCATCCTCGTCGACCGGCTGAATGCGGGGCTGGCAAAGTGGCCCGCCGGGATGTTCGCGGCCTGGTATCCGCTCAAGGATCGGGTCGGCATCGAGACCGTGCGGAAACGCTACGGCCGCGACAACCCGCCGACGTTGACGGCCGAGTTCCTGAGGACGCCCTATGACGGGACGAGCCTCGCCGGGAGCGGCCTGCTGATCGCCAATCCGCCTTACGGGATCGCGGCGCGGCTCGAGGCGCTCGGCGCGGACCTCGTGACCGCATTCGCGGTGAGGAAGGGCGGCATGACTCTCGACTGGTGGGTCGCGGAGCGCTGACTCAGCCGGTCGACAGCCGCGCCGCGTCGAAGCGCGGCAGGCGGGCGGGATCGAAGGGCGCGAGGTCGACCTCCGGCGACACGCCGTCAAGGATCAGCCCCGCCATCGCCTCGCCGGTTGCCGGGGCGTTGAGCATGCCCCAGACGCTGTGGCCGGCGGCTACATAGGCGCCGCCGACGCCCGGCACCGCGCCGATCAGCGGCAGGCCGTCGGCGGTGACCGGGCGGAAGCAGGCCTGGGCCGCGATCACCGGCGATTCGGCAAGGATCGGGGAGATGCCGGCGGCGATGGCGGCGAGCCGGTCGATGGCGCCGGCATCGGGGGCGACCGCGGCAGGATCGACCGGTAGCGGGCTGTCGCTGGAAATGGCGCAGACATAGGTGGTGCCGTCGCTGCGCGGGAAGACCTCCGGCGAGGCGGTGCCGCCGCCGCGCTCGTCGACCTCGAGGAACAGCGCCTCGGGCGGAACCGCATCGCCGGTCCGGTAGACGATGCTGTGGCCCTTGAGACCGTAAACGGCCGGTAGCGGCAGCCAGGCCGCGGCGAGGATCGACCACGGCCCCATCGCGATCACCACGGCATCGGCCTCGACCGGCGCGGCGCCGACGAGAACGCCGGTGGCGCGATCGCCGTCGCGGAGAAGGCCGGTCACCCGGCCCTGCCGGACCGAAGCGCCGTGATCCTCGGCGAGACCCATCAGGCCGCGGGTGAAGCCGGCGGGGTCGATCTGGGCGGTGGTGTCGGTGGTGCCCAGTCGACGGTCGAGCGTCACCGCCTCGGACGTCCAGCCGTCCGGGCGTCGTGTCCTGCCGATGCCGCCGCCGAATCCTCCATAGGTGTCGAGCCGGCGGTAGCCGCTGCCGGGCACCTCAGGGCCGAGTTCGGCATGAAGCGCGAAGCTCCGCCGGGCGAGTGCGGACAAGGGCCCGCCGTCGCACCAGTCGAGGGCGAGGAAGCCGCCCGACTTGCCGGAGGCGGCATTGGCGATGCCGCTCGATTCCACCACCACTGTCTCGGCGCCCCGTCGGCTCAGGAAATAGGCGATCGCCACCCCGACCACGCCGCCGCCGCAGACGATCACCTTCATCGTTCAGGCCACCAGCGCGCGGTAGAGGTCGGCATAGCGGCGGGCACTGGCGCCCCACGAGAGATCCGACTTCATGCCGTTCTGCTGGAGTTTCCTCCACGCCCTGGTGTCGCGATGAAGGTCGATGGCGCGGCCGATGGCGCGCTCCAGCGCCGGCGCCTCGACCGGCAGGAACTGGAAGCCGGTCGCCACGCCCTTGTCGAGGGCCGCGATATTGGCATCGATGACGGTGTCGGCGAGGCCGCCGACGCGCGACACCACCGGCACGCAACCATAGCGCAGCCCATAGAACTGGGTGAGGCCGCAGGGCTCGAACCGGGAGGGGACCAGGACCGAATCCGACCCGCCCTGGAGGAGGTGCGACAGCGGCTCGCTGTAGCCGGTGACGATGCCGACGCGGCCGGGATGGCGGCTGGCCGCGGCGCGGAACATCCCTTCGATCGCCGCGTCGCCCGAGCCGAGCACGGCGAGTCGGGCGCCGCGGGCGACCAGGCCGTCGATGCATTCCCCGAGGATGTCCATCCCCTTCTGCCAGCTGAGCCGGGTGACCACGCAGAACAGGAAGCTGTCGTCCGGTGTCAGCCCGAAGGCCTCGGCAATGGCCCGCTTGTTGGCGGCGCGGCGGGGCAAGGTCGCGGCCGTGTAGTTTGCGGCAAGATGCGGATCGGAAGCGGGATCCCAGACCGCGGTATCGATGCCGTTGACGATGCCGGAAAGCACGT
>Ga0207773_100809_pt1 | contig 10653 bp, 3 predicted proteins | sample TtaePargueraPR_2_FD_187281 | JGI IMG/M metagenome (GOLD analysis project Ga0207773, IMG submission 187281) | Aerobic enrichment media microbial communities from Bioluminiscent Bay, La Parguera, Puerto Rico - Tt and M1 (3) (SPAdes) | ecosystem: Environmental > Aquatic > Marine > Unclassified ...
AGATAGGTTATCTGGCAAATGTAGCCGCCACAGACTGGAGTTGGGGAGCACTGATAGCAGATTTTACCAATAACGGCAGTAAGGAGCTCTTTGTCAGTAATGGGATTTATAAGGATGTCACCAATCAGGATTTCATAGCATATTTGGCCAATGATGAAAACATGAGGGCAGCTATCGAAGGCAAAAAGGTGGACTTTCAAGACTTTATCAAAAGGATGCCTTCCGAAAAACTATCCAACTATCTATTTACCCAAGTCAAACCCCTACAGTTTGAAAATAAGGCCCTAGAATGGGGGCTGGGAGAACCCTCCTTTTCCAATGGGGCGGCCTATGGAGACTTAGACGGTGACGGGGACCTGGATTTGGTCATCAATAACGTCAACCAAGAACTTTTTGTTTACAGAAACAATACAGAAAGGTATTTTTCGGAAAATGAATTTATAGCATTTCAATTTGAAGGATATGGTAAAAACCCTTTTGCATTAGGAACCAAAGTCAACCTTTACGCAGACGGAAAAAATATTATGGTGGAACACATGCCTATTAGGGGATTTCAGTCATCCATGGACTACAAAATGGTGATAGGATTGGGAAAATCTCCACAATTGGATAGTGTGGTAATTACCTGGCCTGACAAAAAGCAACAAACCCTAAAAAACTTAAAAACAAATCAGGAATACCAATTGAATTATAGTCAAGCTAAATTCGAGCTTGATCCAGCAAACAAAGGGACTGACTTTTTGCTTACTGAAATAAGCGATTTTGGGACAAATTATTCGCACAAGGAAAATACATATAATGATTTTGACAGAGAAAGATTAACCTATCAAATGCTCTCATCCGAAGGACCTGCATTTGACGTGACCGACTTAAACGCTGATGGGCTGGATGATTTTTTTATTGGTGGGGCAGCAGGTGAACCTGGTTGTCTGTTTATCCAGCAAAAAAATGGAACTTTTGCTGAATTGAAGCTTAGCCCTTTTCAGGAGGATGCCCCATCTGAGGACGTATCAGCTGTATTTTTTAATGCCAATAATGACGGGAAAACGGACCTGTTGGTGGTCAGTGGAGGAAGTGAATTTAAAGGGAATGACCTGGAACTCAAGGACAGATTATATATTAATCAGTCCAAAGGGGAAGCAATCAATTTTGTAAAATCAAAAGATGCTCTCCCCCTAAGTTTCAATATCGGTAGTGTAGCCTTGGCTCAAGACATCAATGGGGACGGATTTATGGACTTGTTTATCGGTTCGAGAAAAAATAAAAGCTATTACGGTCAAAAGCCTTCACACCAAATATTAATCAATGACGGCAATGGTAAATTTTCGGATATGACCAGTGCCATTATGCCCGACCTCCAAAATATTGGAATGATTACCCATGCTGTATGGATCAATTCAGCTAAAGGAAATCCCGAACTGTATATTGTAGGAGACTGGGAACCTATCCGCAGGTTCCAATTGCAAGATGGTGTCCTTAAAGAAATGCCGGTATCCATCATGGGAATGGCCGAAACGGCTGGCTGGTGGAATAAAATTGTTGTCCGGGATCTGAATGGTGATCAACTCCCTGACCTTGTTATTGGCAATGCCGGCATAAACAATAAGTTTAAACCTAATGATTCCACCCCGGTTTCCCTCTATGTTCATGACTTTGACAATAATGGCTCTTTTGAACCAATACATGCTTATCAAATGAATGGAATGGATTATCCCGTTCACACCCGTCATGAAATGGTTATGCAGATGAGTTCCCTCAAGAAAAAATTCCAAACCTTTGAGGAATATGCCGGAAAGAACATGCTGGAGGTTTTTGGGGAAGAGGAACTTTCCAAGGCTGATGTCCTGAGAAGTTACCAAGCGGAAACAGTGATTCTAATTAATCAAGGGAAAGGAAAATTTCAAAAAGTCCCGCTTCCGATTGAGAGCCAGTTTACCCAAATCAGGGCCATCGAAATCTTGGATATAAATCAAGATGGGCATGATGATATCCTATTAGCGGGCAATTTTTATGACGTAAAACCGGAAATGGGAAGGTTTGATGCTTCTGATGGAATAACCCTAATTGGCAATGGAAATGGTGAGTTTTCCTATTTACCGAACATTGAATCTGGTTTTTGTGTCAAAGGACAAACCCGGCACCTCAAGAAGATCGGTGGTAAAAGCGAAAATTATTTGCTTGCCGTCAGGAATAACGACCGTCCAATCCTATTTAAATTGAAATAATATGCGGCACAAAAAATATCATATTGCTCTTCTACTAGCTTTATTAACTGCAACAGCCTGTGTCGAAAAGTCTGTAGAAAATAAAAAATTCAGGTTAATACCTGCGGAAGAATCTGGTGTGACTTTTAGGAATGATCTTGTGGAGACCGTGGATTTCAATATCTTTAATTACTTATATTTTTACAATGGGGGTGGGGTAGCAGTAGGAGATTTAAATAATGATGGCTTGATTGATCTTTACTTTTCGGCCAACCAAAACCCCAACAGACTTTACCTCAACCAAGGAGACTTAAAATTCAAAGATGTTACAGCAACTTGTAAGGTCGGTGGTTTTGACCATAGCTGGTCCACTGGAGTGACCATAGCTGATGTCAACGGAGATGGGTGGCAGGACATTTATGTATGCTATCTTGGGGATTATATGGAATATAAAAGCCAAAATCAACTTTTTATCAATTTAGGGAATGATGAAAACGGGATACCGAAATTTGAAGACCAAGCTGCTGCTTATGGGCTTAATTTGGTAGGCTTTTCTACTCAAGCTGCATTTTTCGATTATGACCTGGATGGAGACCTTGACATGTATATGCTTAATCACTCCATTCATAAAAATGGGACCTTTGGCAAATCCTCCTTAAGAACCACCAAACATCCTTTAGCGGGGGATAAATTGCTCAGAAATGAACAGGGTAAATTTGTAGATGTCACGAATGAGGTGGGGATCTATAGCAGTGCTATCGGTTATGGTTTGGGTTTGGCTATAGGGGATACCAATCTGGATGGCTATCCCGATATTTATGTGGGAAACGATTTCCATGAAAATGACTATTTGTACATTAACCACGGTGGTAGCACCTTCTCCAATGAACTGGAAAATGCCACCAACCATACCAGCCATTTCACAATGGGTGTGGATGTGGGAGATATCAATAATGACGCATACCCTGAACTAATAACCCTGGACATGCTTCCAAGTGATCCTAAAATTTTAAAATCCTCAGCTGCTGAGGATCCCTATGATGTTTATAATTTCAAATTGGATTACGGTTTTACCCATCAATTTGCCCGCAACAACCTCCAGATCAACAATGGTAATGGTACCTTCAGTGAAACAGGTCTGTTTTCTGGAATACATGCTACTGACTGGAGCTGGTCCACCTTTTTTGCAGATTTTGACTTAGATGGTTTTAAGGACATCTTCATTGCCAATGGAGTACTGAGAAGAACCAATGACCTGGACTATATCAATTTTATTACTGACGAAGAGGTCCAATACCGGCTGCAGGGCAATTTGTCCGAGCAGGAGCTTGCGCTAATCCAAAAAATGCCTACCATCAAGCTACCCAATTATGTCTATAAAAATAATGGAAACCTGACTTTTAAGGATGTGTCCACCGAATGGGGATTGGATATGGATTCCTATTCCAATGGCGCCTCCTATGCAGATCTTGACAATGATGGGGATTTGGATATTATTATCAACAATATTGATGAGGAGGCATTTATTTTTGAAAACACTACTATCCAGCAAGGAAAAGGGCAGTCGCATTATTTGAAGTTTTCCTTAAATGGTAAGGGTAAAAACCCCTTTGGACTGGGTACTAAGGTGATTGTTTTTCAAAAAGGCCAAAAGCAGGTTCAGGAAAACCATCCCACCAAGGGCTTCATGAGTAGCTCCGATTTTCGGCTTAACTTTGGCTTTGCCAAAAGCGACAAAGTGGACTCTGTGTATATCATTTGGCCTGATTTCTCTTTCCAGAAGCTAGAGAATGTACCATTGAACCAATCCTTAACCATTTATCAAAAAGATGCTTCGGGAAGTTTTGACTATACTATTTTCCATTCCAATACAAGGAAATTGGTATCCCCAGTTGACAATATCGGAGTGGATTTTGTCCATCACGAAAACAAATTCAATGAGTTCACCAGGGAACCCTTGATTCCACATATGATGTCAGCAGAGGGACCTGCTGCTGCTGTGGCAGATATCAATGGTGATGGGCTGGAAGACTTATTCATTGGAGGAGCTAAAAGGCAAGCGGCCATTATTTACCTCCAACAACAAAACGGGACTTTCCTGCCTTACCAGCCAGAAGCTATCAGGGCTGATAGTATCCAAGAGGACGTTGCTGCAGCCTTTGCTGATGTGAATGGAGACGGTTTTCAGGATTTGATTGTTGTAAGCGGAGGCAATGAATTTTCTGGAGACTCCGATAATAATTGTCCGCGGTTGTATATCAATCAAGGTAATGACTTTATCCGGAAGAAAGGATTTCCTAAAATTTTCCTTACAGGGAGTGCAGTATCTGCCATGGATTTTGACAATGACGGTGACATCGATGTATTTATAGGGGCTAGGACCATTCCTTGGAAATATGGGAATACTCCCCTTAGCTACCTATTGGAAAACGATGGGAAAGGAAACTTTAAAGATGTTACGAAGGAAAAAGCGCCAGGATTACATGAAATAGGTTTTGTAAAAGATGCACAATGGATCAATTTGGAAAACGATGACTATGCGGACCTGGTTATTGCCGGTGAATGGTCCCCAATTATCATTTTCAAAAATATCAAAGGTAAGCTGGAGCGCCTTGAAATTGAAGGGACCCTTCTGGAAAATTCCAATGGGTGGTGGAATTCTGTTATTCCAGGAGATTTTGACCAAGATGGTCATACGGACTTTATTTTGGGAAACCTAGGGCAAAATTCGAAGTTAAAGGCTTCCCTCAAGGAACCGGTCAGGATGTATATCGCTGATTTTGACAATAATGGATCCCAGGAACAAATTCTTTCCCACTTCATCCAAGGCAAGGAATATCCCTTTTACACGAAGGATGAATTGACCAAGCAAATCCCCAGCCTTAAGAAAAAATACCTTTCCTATGCCAAATTTGCTCAAACAGACCTTGTTAATTTGTTTGACGTAAATAAGTTAAACGATGCAAAACAACTTAATGCTTATCAGATGTACAGTTTGGCTGTAAAAAATTTAGGAGGTTATAATTTTACCCTGGACACCTTGCCTCTAGGAGTACAAATTTCCCCAATCATGTCAGGTTTTTATGACCATGAGAGAAATTATGTTTTCCTAGGAGGTAATTTCTACCCGGTGAATGTGCAAAGAGGACGGTATGATGCATCTTGGGGCCATTTACTTTCTGTTGGTGATACGGGGGAAATCCAGCTTATCCCTCCAAGCCATTCGGGACTTTCGGTAAAAGGTGAAATTAGAAATGTGCTTCCCATAAAGATAAAAGGTGAAATGCACATAATATTTATAAGAAATAATGACAAACCCGTGGTTATGAAGTATAATTTACAAAAAGTAGATTAATCCAACTTATATTAGCTGTGGATAATTTAGTCACTCACAAAATTACATGTTATTATGCGACACAGACTACTAGTGATAATTATAGTTTTTTTTCTGATAAATGGATGTCAGGAAAAAAAGAAGTACGAGCATTCACTGATGGATAGTGCAGCACTGGTTGAAGCAAATTCAAAATTAACCGAAGTAATGGTGCATGATATCTTTTCGCCTCCTGTGGCAAGCCGAATTTATTCGTATTGTTCGATAGCCGCATATGAGGTTGCTGCACTGGCCAGCCCGGATTATCAGTCCTTAACAGGACAGCTAAAAGGTTTCGAAAAGAAGGAATTTGACACTACTAAGGAATGTCATTTTCCATTGGCAGCGTTGGTGGCGTACTACACAGTGGCCAAAGCATTGGTATTTTCAGAAGATCAAATCCTTCAACGAAAGGAAGAACTTTATGAAAGTGTGCTGTCCCAAGGAATTCCAGATTCCATTTTCAAAAACTCCATTGATTTGGGGGAAGCTGTTGCCAAACATGTACTTCAATACGCCGCTAAGGACAATTATCATCAAAGCCGTTCCTTTGAAAAATATACCATTAAATCAGATCTTGGTACGTGGAAACCTACTCCTCCGGCCTATATGGAAGGAATTGAACCACATTGGAATAAAATCAGGCCAATGATTTTGGATTCCGCCGATCAATTTATTCCTGTTCCACCGACAGCTTTTGACACCCTTTCAGAAAGTGACTTCTTTCAGGAAGCCAAAGAAGTGATGGATGCAGGTAATACCTTAACAGATGAGCAAAGTGAGATTGCTTATTTTTGGGATTGCAATCCTTACAAAATGAATATTAAAGGGCATGTCATGTTTGCCGAGAAGAAAATCACCCCCGGTGGACACTGGATGGGGATCGCAACCATTGCAGCCAAGACCTTGGACCTGGACTGGAAAGAAACAAGTGAAGCTATGGTGTATGCGTCCATTGCACTATTTGATGCATTTATTGCTTGCTGGGATGAAAAATACAGAAGTATACTGATCCGTCCTGAAACTTACATCAACCAATACATGGATGAAAATTGGGTCCCATTGCTTCAAACTCCTCCATTTCCCGAATATACAAGCGGTCACAGCGTGGCATCCACAGCAGCATCAATTGCGCTTACACATGTGTTGGGCGATAATGTTCATTTTGTGGACTCTACAGAAGTTCTTTATGGGTTACCAGTTAGAGAATTTGATTCCTTTAAGCAAGCTGCAGCGGAAGCAGCGATCAGTAGGTTTTATGGCGGAATACACTATATGCCTGCTATAGAAAATGGAATTGACCAAGGCCGCTTGGTGGGAAATCATGTGATCAGCAAGATCAATACGAAAAGTAAAACAGTCGCCAACGCCAATTAAACATTTGAAATTGTTGCTCTTGTCTGGTAACCTGTTTACCATTGACAGGATTAACTGTTGAATCGTATAACCGGTAGACTGACGATTTTATAAAATAAAACTTCCAAATCAGATCAATTGGGCATTTTGAGAACCATGGCTTTTTAACCTGGATTATCAATGTTGTTTAGTTAGCAATCGGGACAGTCTCTACTATTGAAAGAAGGGGTTGATTGTCTCTCCTAAAGATACCAAGAACGCAAAGCTTTTGTGTTCAATCCTTAATCCTTTCGCGCCTCTGCGTCTTGGCGAGAAATTGATGAAAAGCAACTGTCTTCCAGCTCCTTTATGTTTGGAAAAATGTTGATTTCTCGGTGGAGTCGCAGAGCCGCAAACAAAAAACTTAGCCCCGCCCTGGCAGATCAGGTCGTAATAGATAGGCTAATGAATATTTAAGGTTTAAGCAGGTGCAGGCAATTTATAGCTGTTGTGCATATATGCCTGTATTTTAAACATCCATCAAATACAAGAAAATATTGGTCGAAATAAGCATTCATTTAGATGCCAAAAGATTGCTTGTTCGTTTATTCTATTTAATTTCCCCTTCAGTTTAATAGGTCCAATTTGGAGTTGCTATTCAAAAGTATACATGATGGTTTATATTTTATTTGTAATAGGTTTTTTCCTATTGATAAAGGGTGCAGATTATTTGGTGGACGGATCATCGGCCATAGCAAAAGAATTTCAGATTCCAGAATTGGTCATCGGCCTCACCATAGTTTCCTTTGGCACCAGCATGCCCGAACTGATCGTTAATCTTCTGGCCAGTTTCAATGGAAATTCCGAACTGGCAGTCGGCAATGTTTTTGGGAGCAACATTGCCAATGTCCTATTGATCTTGGGTGTATCGGCTTTGATCAAGCCTTTACCGATACAAAGAAGTATTTACTTTACCGAAATCCCAATTTCGTTGGCTGCTACGTTTATGGTGGGTTTTCTAGCAAATGCCAACCTGTTTTTAGATGTCCCTGGTTTATCATTAAGCCAAGCAGATGGGGGGATTTTACTATTCTTTTTCGGATTATTTATGACCTATATTTATGCAGTTTCCAAATCCAAAAGTGGCCTGATGGATATTGCAGATTCAGACGCTCATTTGGAGAACTTGCCAAGATCAAAATCAGTCTTGTATATCATAGGAGGAGTGCTAGCGCTTTTTTTGGGAGGTAAATGGGTAGTTGATGGAGCAGTGCAGATAGCCTCATTTATGGGATTGAGTGAAACCTTTATAGGGCTTACAGTGGTTGCGATCGGAACTTCTTTACCTGAATTGGTGACCTCGGCAGTTGCCGCAAAAAAAGGACAGGCAGACATTGCGGTGGGCAATGTCATAGGATCCAATATTTTTAATATTTTGTGGATTTTGGGTTTAAGTGCTCTCATTCGGCCTCTTCCTTTTGCAGTGCTGTCCAATATGGATATACTGGTAGTGGTATTTTCCAGTACTCTGCTTATTATGGCGGTGGTATTCAGTAAAGAGCCAAAAGTCAACCATTGGCATGGAGGGATTTTCTTACTGTGTTATTTGATTTACTTGGTGTATTTGGTCAATAGAGGTTAGAGGGTATTCCATAATCCCTTTATCATTTATGCAAAGCCCCACTTCCTCTATTGCTAGAGAACTAGGCAATTTAGACTAAATATTCTTGAGCAGGCTTAAGTTAACCGTAAACAGGCGTCGTGAGCTTATCGATTCCTTTGCTTAGTGATATTGTATAGAGCGGGTTTAACGGTTTAGACAGCTTCCCCGCAGTGCGGGAGTAGGTTACTTGTTTAATGCTTAACAAAACTAGTTTACTTAATAAAATACTGAATTTTGTTATTGGATCCCCAATGATAGAATCTATTGCAAAAAATGTCAAAATCTATTTTTTTATTGGTTTAAATTCTATACAATAAACGAAAAAATTAAGCTTTAGCTTTATTATTGCTAAATTGTAAGTTCAAAGGATTTGAAATAAGTATTTCTTAATCAATGAATTAAGATGCTCGTTTCCAGTAAACCAAATTATAATCTATAGTCTTCAAAATGAAGCATACAGTTTACCCTTCTTTAATTTTTCTCGTATTCTTACAGCTCCTTTGTTGTCAATCGGCTATGGCTCAGTTGACTACAGTTGGGAAGGAGTTTTGGTTTGGCTTTATGGAAAATAATACCAATGGCCAGAATGGTACTGCGGTAATAGTCATATCCGCAAATGAAGCAGCTCAGGGAACTATAGACCTCACTAATTTTAGACCGGGATTAGTGTATAATTTTAATCTTCAACCAGGCCAAAATTACACTTTACGGATACCCGAGAATGAAGAGGACTTATTGCATAGAAACTCCGGACAAATTGAAAACAAAGGAATACATATTCTTTCTAGCGGCAAAGTTTCAGTATATGCCTTTAATGAGAGGAGGAGAAGTGCAGATGGTACAGTGGTATTGCCCATACCTACATTGGGGAAGGATTATTATATCGCCTCTCATTACGAAATTTCTCCAAACAACATCAATAATATAGATCTGAATGAGAACGATGAGAGCACTCTTTTGGTAGTGGGAGTGGAAAATAATACTACCGTGGAAATCACCCCAAGTGTAGCAACCGTGGATGGTAAATCTGCAGGAGTCCCTTTTCAGATTAATTTGAATACAGGTCAAAGCTTTCAGTTGAAGTCTAAAAAGGATTTGACAGGAAGTAGGGTAAGGGTGATAGGAAGTACTGCAGATGATTGTAAAAATATAGCTGTTTTTGGAGGCAACAAATGGACGGGGGTTGGTGAATGCGGCTCTGCTCCTGATCATCTATTTCAGCAAATGTACCCCATTACATCATGGGGCCAGGAGTTTATACATATTCCCCTTAAAGGCAGGTCATCCGGCGAGTTGGTTAAAATAATTGCTGCTGAAGATGGAACACAAGTGAGCTTTGACGGTACAATTAAGGCTACATTAAATCAAGGAGAGTTTAGGAGTTTTGAATTTGGTTCCACGGAAATTAAAACCATTGTCGGTTCAAAACCAATTTTGGTAACCGTTTATGCGAAAAGTCAAGCTTGCAATGATGAGTCAGACCCATTTTATTATCTTGGAGATCCGTTTATGATTTCATACAGTCCAAACGAGCAACTACTAAGAAGCATCACTTTTGAGGCCATGAATGTAGTGCAGATTGAATATAGTTATGTCAATATCATCGTTGCTACAGGTGCCAAAGACTTGACCATTCTGGATGGGCAAAATATTGGTAACCATTTTACTACAGTCCCTTCAAACCCAAGCTTTTCCTACGCAAGAGTAGATATTGCCAGTGGCTCACATAAATTGGAAAACAAAGAAGGGTTTATTGCCTATGTTTATGGCTTTGGAGAAATTGAATCTTATGGATATTCTGTTGGTGCTAGTTTGGAAAACCTCAATTTTGAAGTAAAGGCAACTTATGATTTTGAAGTAATCGGTGATAATGTAGCTTGTTTGGGAAGTGATTTTGTTTGGTCTGTGGAACCTGAAAATGAGATTTTCACTCAATTTGTATGGGATGTAGGCGATGGCAGCCCATTAAAAGAAGGGGCCGAAATTAACCATATATATGATGAGCCCGGCAACTATACGGTTAAGGTAATAGCTTCGGTGAGCGATGCGTCCTGTGATGAACAGGAAGAAATAGTTTT
>Ga0207773_100811_pt1 | contig 10646 bp, 8 predicted proteins | sample TtaePargueraPR_2_FD_187281 | JGI IMG/M metagenome (GOLD analysis project Ga0207773, IMG submission 187281) | Aerobic enrichment media microbial communities from Bioluminiscent Bay, La Parguera, Puerto Rico - Tt and M1 (3) (SPAdes) | ecosystem: Environmental > Aquatic > Marine > Unclassified ...
GGCTCGCCGCCGCGCCTGGCCCTCCAGTGGGGGCATTCACGACTGGTGGACGGCAGGTTGGGTCCGTCTTGCGGCGACATTCGAGCGCGAGATGGAGGCGGGCCGCGGCTTCCTCTGGCTGCCGGTGATGTTCGGCGTGGGGATCGCCGGCTATTTCGCCCTGCCGCGCGAGCCCTGGGTGCCGGCGATGCTCACGGCCGCCCTAGTCCTCGCCGTGTCGTGCTGGACCTTGCGACGCCGCGTGGTGCTGTTCCGGGTGATGACGGCGATCACGGTTGTCTGCGCCGGCGCCGCGTGGATGACGCTCCGCACCGACCTGGTCGCGACGCCGCGGCTTGCCCGCGAGCAGACGGTCGAGGTGAGCGGGTGGGTAGCGGCGCGCGAGGCCGCGGCTCGGGGCGGGGCCCGCCTTGAGATCGTCGTCCAGGACATCGCCGGGCTTTCGCCGGTGCGAACCCCGGCGCGGGTAAGGATCACGGTCCGCACCGGCGCCAACGAGATCGCGGTCGGCGACGGGCTGAGCATGCTCGCTCGGCTTCGCCCGCCGAGCGGCCCGGTGATGCCAGGCGGCTACGACTTCGGCCGCGCCGACTACTACGACGGAATCGGTGCGGTTGGCTTCGCCTACGGCGCCGCCAAGCCCGCCGACCTCGGTCCGCCACCGTTCGGAATCCGGCTTCGCGCGCCGCTGGCGGATCTCCGCGAGACGATCCGCCGCCGCATTCTTGGGGTGCTGCCGGGCGACACCGGCGAGATCGCCGCCGCGCTGGTGATGGGTGACCGGCGCGGCGTTTCCGACGCGACCCAGGAGGCGATGCGGCAATCGGGCCTCGGCCACGTGCTGGCGATCTCCGGTCTCCACATGGCGCTCGTCGCCGGGTCGGTCTTCTGGCTGATCCGTGCCCTGCTCGCTCTGTCGCCGCGGCTGGCATTGACCCGTCCGATCAGGAAGTGGGCGGCGACCGGCGCCCTGTTGGTCGGCACGGTCTATCTCGCGGTCTCGGGTGCGAACGTCGCCACCCAGCGGGCCTATATCATGCTCGCGGTCATCCTCTGCGCCGTGCTGCTCGACCGCCGCGCGATCACCGTGCGGAACGTCGCCATCGCCGCGCTCGTGGTGCTTCTCCTCACGCCGGAAAGCCTGCTCACGGCCAGCTTCCAGATGTCGTTCGCGGCGACGCTTGCCCTGGTGGCGGGGTACGAAGCGCTCCGCCTTCACGCCGATCGCGGGCCGGCGCTGGTGCCGGCGGGCGGCCGCGGCCTCTCGGGGCGGTTATGGCTGGCCGCCTCCGGCCTGTTCCTGACTTCGCTGATTGCGGGGCTCGCGACGACGCCCTTCGCCGTCTACCACTTTCATCGCGCGGCACCGCTCGCCCTCATCGCCAATCTCGCCGCCATGCCGGTGGTTGCCATCCTGGTGATGCCGGCAGCGCTGTTCGCTGTGCTGCTCATGCCGTTCGGCCTGGAAGCGCTCGCACTGGTACCGATGGGCTGGGGCATCGACTGGATGGTGGCGGTCGGTGACGTGGTCGCCGGCTGGTCGGAAGGCTGGGGCGGAGTATCGGCGATGCCGGCAGTCGCGCTCGTGCTGATCGTCGTGGGGTTCCTGTGGCTGGCGCTCTGGCGCGAGCGCTGGCGCCTCGCCGGGCTGGTGCCCATCGCGCTCGCGGTGCCGATCACGCTGGTAGCCGAAAGGCCGGACATCCTTATCGATGCCGGCGGCCAGACGGTCGTCGTCCGCGGCGGCGACGGCAGGCTCGCCATCGTCAATCCCAAGGCCAACCGTTTCGCTGCGGAGTACTGGCTGCGCGCCGATGCCGACTCGCGCGCGGTGGCGGATGCCGCCGCCGATGCGGCCTGCGACGACTTCGGTTGCGTTGTGCTGCTCGCGGACGGGACGCGCATTGCCGTCGGCAGCAGCTCGGCGGCACTCGAGGACGACTGCCGCCTCTCCGAGATCGTCGTTTCGCGTTTTGTCGCGCCATCCTGGTGCGGGGAGGCAGCAACCGTCATCGACCGGCGGGCGCTCGCATCCGGTGGCGCACACGTGCTCTTCCGCGTCCCGGCTGGGAATACGACGGAGACCGCCTATCGTATCGAAACCGCTTATCCCGCCGGTATCCGCCGGCCGTTCATGCCGCCCGCTCAGTAACGGCGCATGAGCCCGACGAGCTTGCCCTGGATGCGGACACGGTCCGGTCCGAAGATGCGGGTCTCATAGGCGGTATTGGCCGCCTCAAGGGCGATGGAGGCGCCCTTCTTGCGCAGACGCTTGAGCGTCGCCTCCTCCTCATCCACCAGGGCGACCACGATGTCGCCGGTGTCGGCACTGTCGGTCCGGCGGATGAGCACCGTGTCGCCTTCGAAAATGCCGGCCTCGATCATGGAGTCGCCACGGACCTCGAGGGCGAAATGCTCACCCGGCGAGAGCATGTCCGGCGGCACCGCGATCGAATGGCTGTGGACCTGGATCGCTTCGATCGGCACGCCCGCCGCGATGCGGCCCATCATCGGGACGACGACAGGCTCGTTCATCGCCTCGGCGCCGGCGGTCGCCGGGGCCACCGGACGGACGCGGCCGAGACTGCCCTCGATTACACTCGGCGAGAACCCGCGAGAGCGCGGCGAGGGCGGCGTGGTCGATTCAGGAAGTCGCACCACCTCGATGGCGCGTGCGCGGTTGGGCAGGCGGCGGATGAAGCCGCGCTCCTCGAGCGCCTTTATAAGGCGATGGATGCCCGACTTGGAGCGCAGGTCGAGCGCGTCCTTCATCTCGTCGAAGGACGGCGGCACGCCCGCCTCCTTGAGACGCTCGTTGATGAACATCAGCAGTTCGTGTTGTTTCCGTGTGAGCATCTGGCAATTCCCCGCTCCGGAAAGGCGAGTCCGGTACAAATCACGAACAAACCATACGTGTTCTATATGTGTTCCGCAATGTTGAATTTTCAGTAAAGCTGCAATTGGCGTTTGGATGTTCCTACACCGGGACAGGAATGCCGTCGGTTCAGGCGCTATCGGCCTTTGCCGACAGCTTGCTCGCCTTCCGCGCCTTGCGCATCTCCTCTCGCCCGCCGTGGCGGGCGACCCGTTTCTCCCGCTTCTCCTTGGAGTTCCGCCAGGGGAACGGCGTGTCGGGGGCGGGAGCCGGGTGGCCGAGAAAGGCGCAGAGCTCCTTCCAGCTGTGCCCGGCGGCAAGGTCGAAGATCAGCAGGTCGTCGGGACGGCCCGCGAAGTATTCGCGCACCTCCCTGTTATGGCGCTCGTAGCGCTCGACATAGACGGTCTCGTTGCCGATCGGATTCGCCATGCCGGGGCCGTAGATCCACTCCCGCATCGGCGGTCGCCCTTGCGAGAAATGGTCGGTGACGCTGGCGATCCACTTCTCCGTCGGCCGGACGGACAGGATGAACTTCGACCCGGGATATTCCTTGTCGAGAAAGCGGTAGATGATCGGCCAGGGATTGTCCTGGAAGGCGTCGAACCGGGGGACGAGGCGGCGGGCAAGGGCTTCGACGTTGTCGCCGATGTTCCTGTCGCGGCGGCCGTTCGGTCCCGTGACCCGATAGCCGAGGATCTTCAGGGCCATCTTCAGCGAGGTGGTGCCAGTCTTGTGGAAACCGATGCAAAACACCTTGGGCAGGTCGGGATGGCCGGGGGGCTCGATCTTCGTCTTGTTCCTGGTGCCGGTCGCGCTGCGACCCTTGGCTTTCGTCTTGTCCGCCCGATCCTCACGCGGCATTCCGCGGCTCTCCGAAAATGATGCTGCCGCCCGCCGAGGGGCGCGTCGGCCTGACTAGGACGCTTGGCGCACCGAGGCAAGCGCCGGCGCGCGACGTAGCGCAGAATCCGTCATGGGAACAGACGTGGAACCTGGCAATTCGCCGGAAATCGTTATTTGCCGGTAAGGTTCAATGCGCCTAATGTGGCGCGTTGGAACCGGGCAGTTCGGCCCGCGTTTCCCTGTAGAGTACGAGGGAAAAGATGCCGGCGCGTGCGTATTGGCAGGGCCAGATCAGGCTGGCTCTCGTATCCATTCCCGTTCAGGTGTTCTCCGCGACGAAGTCCGCCGCGAAGATCAGCTTCAATCAGATTCACGCTCCGAGCGGCAAACGCATCCGGTACGAAAAGGTCGTCCCGGGAGTCGGCGCGGTCGACCCGGGCGACATCGTCAAGGGCTACGAGGTCGAGAAGGGGAAGTACGTCCTGCTCACCGAGGACGAGATCAACGACGTCAAGATCGAGGCGAAGCGGACCATCGACCTGATCCAGTTCGTCGATGCCGCCGAGGTCGACTCGCTCTACTTCGACAAGCCCTATTTCGTCTCGCCCGAGGATGACGACACCTCGGCGGAAGCCTATGTAGTCCTCCGCGACGCGCTCAAGGAGACCGGCAAGATCGGCATCGGGCACATCGTCGCCCGCGGGCATTCCAACCTCGTGGCGCTGCGGCCCTATCACAAGGGCCTGATGATCGAGACGCTCCGCTATGCCGACGAGGTGCAGAAGGCGGACCCGTTCTTCACCGACGTTCCGGATTCCAAGCCCGACAAGGAGCTGCTGTCCCTCGCCGAGGAGCTGATCGAGCGGAAGTCCAAGCCCTTCGATCCGAAGGCGTTCAGCGACCCTTACGAGGCGGCGCTGCGCGAATTGATCGACGCCAAGATGGAGAACCGCCCGCCGGAGGCGATCGACGAGCCGCAGATCGGCGCTAAGGTCATCGACCTAATGGAGGCCCTGAAGCGCAGCGTCGGGGGCAAGGGCGAGACAACCACCAAGAAGGCGGCCGCCAGCGCCAAGAAGCCGCCGGCGAAGAAATCGCCCGCGAAGTCGTCTTCGTCCTCCTCGAAGGCCAGCGACAAGAAGGCCCCGGCCAAGCGCAAGCGCGCTGCCTGAGGCTGACGGCGGTTCGCCATGGCCGACAGCCTCCGCGAATACCGCCAGAAGCGCGACTTCGCCAAGACCTCCGAGCCGAGCGGCGACGATGCACGCCGGAAGCCGGGCGGCTTCCGCTACCTGATCCAGCGCCACGCCGCGACCCGGCTTCATTTCGATCTCCGTCTCGAACTGGGCGCGGTGCTGTTGTCGTGGGCAGTGCCGAACGGCCCGAGCCTCGACCCCCACGACAAGCGGCTGGCAGTGCGCACCGAGGACCACCCGCTCGATTACGGCGACTTCGAGGGCACGATCCCCAAGGACGAGTACGGCGGCGGTACGGTCATGCTGTGGGACGAGGGCACCTGGGAGCCGGTGGGCGACCCGGAGGCGGGCCTCGCCAAGGGCGACCTCAAGTTCATCCTCCACGGCGAGCGGCTGAAGGGCAAATGGGTGCTCGTGCGCATGCGGCGGAAGCCGAAGGAGCGCTCGAAACGCGAGAACTGGCTGCTCATCAAGGAGCGTGACGGCTACGCTACCGAGGAAACCAAGCCGATCGTCGAGCGCGTCACCACAAGCGTGCGCACCGGCCGCACCATGGATGAGATCGCCGCCGGCAATGTCGAGTGGCTGAAATCCGGGATGAGCATCAAGAAAGGCGCCGTCGATCCCCCGCCCAAGCCGAAGCGGCGTACCGGGACCGGCAGCCCGCCGAAGTTCGTCGCGCCGGAACTTGCAACGCTCGTCGATGCGCCGCCCGATGGCGAGGGCTGGGTTCACGAGATCAAGTACGACGGGTACCGCATGCTGACGGCGGTCGGCGGCGGCGACGTCCGCATCTATACCCGTCGGGGGCTCGACTGGACTGAAAAGTTCCCGCCTCTGATCCGGCCGCTGCTCGACCTGCCCATCTCGTCGGCCCTGTTCGACGGCGAGGTGGCGGTCGCCGACAAGGATGGCCGCACCGATTTCGGCGCGCTGCAGGACAGGATGGCCGAGGGCAAGGGGAGGGGCATCGGCTACTACGTCTTTGACCTGCTTTCGGTCGACGGCGAGGACATCCGGAAACATCCATTGCTCGAGCGCAAGAAGAGGCTGGCGGCGCTGCTCGCCGACCAGCCGCGCAGCGGACCGCTGTTCTACTCCGACCATGTCGCCGGAAACGGCGCCGCTATGCTCCAGCACGTGTGCGCGATGAACCTCGAGGGCATCATCTCCAAGCGCGGGGACGCGCCCTATCGGTCCGACCGCAGCAAGGCGTGGCTCAAGTCGAAATGCGGCTTCGGCCAAGAGTTCGTCATCGTCGGCTGGCGGCCGTCCGAGGTGAAGGGGCGCCCGTTCTCCTCGATCCTGCTTGGCGTGCGTGAGGGCGATCGCCTGGTCTATCGCGGCCGTGTCGGCAGCGGCTTCGGCGAGCGGGAACTCGCCGAGCTGTGGCCGGAACTGAAGCGGCGCGAGCTCAAGAAGCCTTCGGTCGAGGACATTCCGGCGGACGTCGTCCGGCGCGCCCGTTTCGTGAAGCCTGATCTCGTCGCCGAGATCGCCTTCCGCGGCTTTACCGACGAGGGCTACGTCCGCCAGGGCAGCTACAAGGGATTGCGCCGGGACAAGCCGGCGAAGCAGGTGGTCGATGAGGAACCCGTCGCATCCGGGGCACGTTCGTCAGGCAAGTCACCCGCACGATCCACTGCTCAAGGGGAGGCACGCGTGACCAAGACGTCCACCGTCATCAGCGTGGATTCGACCCGTCACGACAAGGCGATCGAGATCGAGGGCGTGCGCCTGACGCATCCGGACAAGGTCGTCTTCCCGGGGCAGGGGATCACCAAGCGCGACCTCGCGGAGTACTATCTCAAGGTCAAGGATCGCATCCTCGCCCATGTCGCCGACCGGCCGCTGTCGCTGGTGCGGTGCCCCGACGGCGCCGACGGGGACTGCTTCTTCCAAAAGCACGCCTCGCCGGGCTTTCCCGACGCCTTCAGGCCGATCCGGATCAAGGAGAAAGAGGGCAGCGACGTCTACCTCTACATCGAGGACGTTCGGGGCCTGATTGCCTGCGTCCAGATGGGCGCGCTCGAACTTCACATCTGGGGTTCCCACAACGATACGCTCGAGAAGCCCGACCGCATCGTCTTCGACCTCGATCCCGACGAGGACATGGATTTCTCCGTCGTGCGTGGTGCGGCCAAGGCGATGCGCGACCGGCTCGGCGCGTTGGGCCTGAAGACGTTCCCGATGGTCACCGGAGGCAAGGGCGTCCATGTCGTCGCTCCGCTCAAGCCCCGTTTCGGCTGGGACGACGTGAAGGCCTTCTGCGAGGCAGTGGCGCGGACGATGGCGGCGGAAGAGCCGAAGCGCTACCTCGCGGTCGCCACCAAGGCCAAGCGCTCGGGGCGCATCTTCATCGACTATCTCCGCAATGGCCGCGGCGCTACCGCGATCTGCCCGTTCTCGACGCGCGCCAAACGCGGCGCGCCTGTCGCCTGGCCGGTCTCCTGGGCGCAACTCGCCCGCCTCGACAGCGCCAGGCCCGCCAATGTCGAGAACGCTGCGGAGATGCTCAAGAAGTCAAAGACGGACCCGTGGGCCGGCTACCACGACGTCGACCAGGTCCTGCCGCTGGAGAGGCTGGGTCGTTGACCCTGCCCATGCCGGCAAAACCGGCCGGCGCGTGGACATCAGGTGCGGCGCTGGACAGAAGGCGGGAACTATGAGAACATAAAGGGAACATCCACGTTGCTGTGGATGACGCGATGTTTCCGGGCCGGGCGAGGCCGGGACGGGTTAGGGTCGCGGCAAAGTGAAACTCGAAAGGACGGCGCCATGGCGGGCAGCGTGAACAAGGTGATCCTCGTCGGCAATCTCGGCCGCGATCCGGAGGTTCGGCGTCTCAATTCCGGCTCGCCGGTGGTGAGCATGCGGATCGCGACCTCGGAGAGCTGGCGCGACAAGAACAGCGGCGAGCGCCAGGAGCGCACCGAGTGGCACAACGTCGTGATCTACAACGAGAACCTCTGCAAGATCGCCGAGCAGTATCTGCGCAAGGGCTCGAAGGTGTACATCGAGGGCCAACTGCAGACCCGCAAGTGGCAGGACCAGAGCGGGCAGGACCGCTACACCACCGAGGTGGTGCTCACCCGTTTCCGGGGCGAACTGACGCTCCTCGACAGCCGTGGCGAGGGTGGCGGACAGGGCAGTGACCGCGGCAGCGACTTCGGCCGTTCGTCGCCGATGGAGTCAGGCGGCGGAAGCCGCGGCGGTGGCGGTGCGCCGTCCTATGCCGAAGAGCTGGACGACGAAATTCCCTTCTAGCCATCAGACAGGTACCCCATCACGAGGCCAAGAGCCCCCGGTCGCCAGGAGGCGCAACGGCGGGGGCCGGTCGGGTTGCGGTTGTCGCTGTGGCTCTAGTCGCCTGACGGGCTCCGGCCGGCGACGTGATTGGCCCACAGCAGCACGAGCGAGAACACGGCGAACGCCGCGACAACCACGATCGTCACTACGAGACTTTCCGCTGGCATGGTCGACTCCCTCCCTTCGCTTCGATCGGGGGAGGATTTGGCGTAGGCGCGCGCGGGACCTTGATCTACGTCAACGCCGCGACAGGGAGGCCCGACGTCGCCGCGCCGGAACCGCGTTCAATATGGGGCGGGGATGCTCTAACCTTGCCTCGTGTCCGAGCCGCTCGTTCCTCCAATTCCGCCCATGCTCGCCCAGCGCGTCGCTGCGCTGCCGGAGGACGGCGACTGGCTGTTCGAGCCGAAGTGGGACGGGTTCCGCGCGCTCGTCTTCAAGAGCGATGACGACGTGTTCCTCCAGAGCCGCGACGGCAAGCCGCTCGCCCGGTACTTTCCCGACCTGATCGCGTCGCTCGCCGCGGGGTTGCCGGAGGGGTGCGTGCTGGATGGCGAGATCGTCATCGCCGGCCCGCAGGGCCTCGATTTCGAGGCCTTGCAGCTTCGCCTCCATCCGGCGGCGTCGCGGGTCCGGCTGCTCGCCCGCGACATGCCGGCGGCCATCGTCTTCTTCGACCTGCTGGCGCTCGGCGACCGGGACTTCCGCGGCACGCCTTTGGCGGAGCGTCGCGCGGCGCTGGCGCGCCTCCTCGACGGGATCCAGCCGCCGCTTCATCTCACGCCGGCCACGCGCGACCGGACCATCGCCGAGGACTGGTTCCGGCGCTTCGAAGGTGCAGGCTTCGATGGTGTCATGGCCAAGCGGGCCGATGGGCGCTACGAGCCGGGCAAGCGGGTGATGCTCAAGGTCAAGCACGAGCGGGAGTGCGACTGCGTGGTCGGGGGCTTCCGCTGGCACAAGGGTTCGGAGCAGACGGCCGTCGGTTCCCTGCTGCTCGGCCTCCGTGACCGCAGCGGCAGCCTTCAGCATGTCGGCGTCTGCGGCAGCTTCACCGCTGCGCGCCGCAAGGAACTGGTCGGGTTTCTCGCTCCGTACCGCGCCACCGACCTCGCAGGCCACCCCTGGCAAGCCTGGGCCGAGGAGGCCGACGAGAGCAGCCGGCGGCCGGGTGCGGCCAGCCGCTGGAGTCAGGGAAAGGACCTGTCCTGGGTGCCGCTCCGTCCCGAGCTCGTCGCCGAGGTCGCCTATGACCACATGCAAGGCGGCCGGTTCCGCCACACTGCGCAGTTCCGTCGCTGGCGACCGGACAAGGCCCCGGCCGATTGCGACTTCGCCCAGCTCGAGGTCGTACCGCCGGCCGAGCTCGCGGCGATTTTCGGCACGACGCCCCGTCGCAGCGGCACCGCACCGGAGCAGGGCGCGTGAAGATCGCGATCACCGGTACGCACGGCAGCGGCAAGTCGACGCTCGTCGAGGATTTCCTCGCTGCTCATCCTGAGTACGCTTTCGAGCCGGAGCCCTATGAGACCCTGTCGGAGGCGGGCGAGGCGTTCTCCGATCCGCCAACGATCGCCGATTTCGTTCGCCAGCTCGAGCACAGTGTCGAGAGGCTCGACGCCCATGCCGACGACGGGAACGTGATCTTCGAGCGCTGCGCCGTCGACTTCCTGGCCTACCTCGAAGTCCTCGGTTGGGGTGCGAACCTGGATGCGTTCGATACGAGATCGGTCACGGAACTGGCGGAGGATGCGATCGCCACGCTGGACCTCATCGTCTTCCTGCCGCTTCCGCCCGGCGACGCAATGCGGGCCGAGCGTCCGGCCCTGCAGCGCGCGGTGGACCGGGAGCTCGGATCGATCCTTCGCGACGACTCCCTGTCGCTGCTCGCCGCCGGCGGACCCAGGGTCATCGAGGCAACGGGGACGCCGCCGCAGAGGCTTGCCGCGCTGGAACGGGCCGTTTCGAGCGGTTGACTATGACTTCGTCCGGCGGCTTTCCCGCCAGGCGCGGGTGGGATCGCCATCGGGGTCCGGGGCTTCCGCGGCGGGCCGCTCGGCTTCGGGCACGTTCCGGAGGTTGATGCGGATCCGGGTCCAGGTCGAGGACCGCCCGCGCATGGCGTCGATCAGTATGTCGGCGGGCGCGAGACGCGCCGCCGCCTCCGGGTGGCGCGCCCTCCAGCGCTCGAGCCCGGCAAGCGCGGCGTCGCGGTCGGGCGAGTTGGCAATGGTGATGAGCGGCATGCGGGGACGCGGCGTACGCGCCTTGCCGCCCGCCTTGCGCGCCCGTGACGGAGCCACGCGCGGCGCCTCGCCATCCATCTTGCGGAAGTGCGGGGGCCACGGCGCATCGCCGAGGCCGGCGGCTTCGTCCCGTGCGGCCAGTTCGAGGAGCCCGTCGAGGGAACCCGCGGCCGT
>Ga0207773_100814_pt1 | contig 10628 bp, 7 predicted proteins | sample TtaePargueraPR_2_FD_187281 | JGI IMG/M metagenome (GOLD analysis project Ga0207773, IMG submission 187281) | Aerobic enrichment media microbial communities from Bioluminiscent Bay, La Parguera, Puerto Rico - Tt and M1 (3) (SPAdes) | ecosystem: Environmental > Aquatic > Marine > Unclassified ...
ACTGGCCGTTGTCAACCAGGTTTTAATCAGTACTCGATTGTTCTCACTGCTTTCTTCCGCCGCCAGGCCCCCCGGCGTAGCCATCGTCAGCACCAAAGGCAGCAGGACAAACATGAAAGCGCGCAACATAACTTATGGCTCCTGAGCTTGTTGATACTGAATCGAAAATTTAGATCGCAGAAACATTTTCGGATCCGCTTCTACCCGCTCCAGCCATTTGTTGGCAATCGCTTCATCACCCAGCAATTGCTCTGCAGTCAGTTTGTCCTGAATGATGGCCTGAGCATTGCTTTGCTCATCTACGCCGTCTGACGTCTGAGGCTCGTCACCCAACTCGACAGACCCTTCATTGGCATTTTCACCACCGGATTGGCTTTCACTGAACTGGTTAATTTCTTCGATAATGCCCTCGATCACCTGTAGGTTATGCTGCATCGCGGCATTATCCGGATAGGTCTTGACCAGTTCGCGCAACAGTTTACGTGCCGCGACATACTCGCGCTGATGGGCCAGCGCATTGGCAGCATTGAACTGCATAACCTCTTCACTGCTTTGCATGAAGACCGTATGCGCGGCATTAAACTGAGACGCATAATAATACGCGACCCCTTTCCAGAGCGGATCGGCAAAATGCTCTGCCGCCTCGAGATAATCCCCCCGCCGGAAATACCACTGCCCCTGCTGGTCCGGTGTCAGCCAGAGATCCAGCCAGAACTGCTTGAGCCGTTCGCCGACATCAGGCTCGGGAGGTGCTGACTTCTGGCTGGCCGGGTTCACCTGATGCACACTCTCAGCATAAACAGGCTCAGGCACTGCCAGCAGAGTAACAACAGCCAGTGCCGCCACGCTCCACTGAACCAGCCAGCCCCGTCGGAACCAAAGCAGCAACAGCAATGCCACAGGAAACAGCAGGTAATATCCCATGTCCTGCCAGGGCTGATGCGTACTGGCATTCAGTGCCGCATGATTTTCAACCTTGCGCTTAATCCATTCCACATCTGTGTTATCCACCGTCAGGGCATGCACATCTGCATTGTTCATATCCACCAGCGCATTCAGGTGATTCATATTGAGAGGCAAATCACTGGGACGCGTGCTATCCCCTGCAGCCAAAACCAGTAACTGATGCTGATGCTGAGAAAAATAGTCATGGAACTGGCTGATACTCTGCGCCGACACATCATTACTAATCAGGAGCACAGTGCCCGGAATATCACGGCGCTGCAGTTGCTGCTGGATCAGTGAGATAGCCGATGCCGCATTTTTCCCTTCTCTGGGCATGATTTCCGGCGACAGGGCTTCGAGCATAGGTTTGAAAACGGCAATATCGCGCGTCAGCGGCATCGCGACATGGGCTGTCGCAGCATAGGCAATCAAGGCATTCTCGCCCCCGGCCCGAATCGCCAGCAGATCTTCCACTTTTTGTTTGGCCCGGGTGAGCCGGTCCGGCGCGACATCCTTTTCCAGCATGGCCTGACTGGCATCCATCAAAACAATAAGCGGCGTTCTGTCTTCATGGAAGGGTGACGGCTGCTTTTTCCAGGTCGGGCCGGCACATACCAGCACGACCAGCAAAGATGTCCCCATCAGAATCATTAACGGCAATTGCCTGCGCCAGCCGGAACCGCCAACCGTTAAGGCTTTTCGCAGGTGTTCAGGCAAATTTCGCTGCCACTGACTGACTGCGTCCTGACTTTTCCATTGTACGTAGAACAGATAGCCGAAGGGCAACAACAGCAATAACCACGCCGGGCGTATGAAACGGAACTGAGCCAGCACAAGGGTGAAATCTGACATCTCCATCAGGCGGCCTCCTGCACTTTCCGACGGCGCCGCCAGGTGGCCAGGCTGAAGGCCACCAGATACAAGAAACTCACGACCATCAGCAGATAAGGATGCAGTGAAGACTTGGGTTGGTAGAAAGTGCTCTGATAGAGCTGAGGTTCCAGTTCATTAATGGTGTCGTAAGCCTGATTCAGCTCCTGGCTGTTCAGTGCCTGAAACGCCTTCCCGCCTGTCGTTTCCGCAACGCTGTTGATCGTCTCCATATCAATAGCGGTCTCTCCGACTGTCTGCGGGTCGCCCATGGCAATCATGTGAATTTTGACACCACGGGCTTTCGCCAGCTTGGCTGCATCCTCGGGGGCGACATAACTGTCCGTATCATTGCCATCGGTTAACACGATCGCCAGCTTCTCTTTAGAGGATTCCTCTGGCTGCGAGTTGTCTTCCAGCAAGACCTTAATCGCCAGACCAATCGCATCCCCCATATGGGTACTCAGACCGGCCATGGGTGTCTGCGCTTCGTTGAGCAATGACAGCCAGGCCTGATGATCAGCAGTAAAGGGAGCCTGTACAAAAGCAGCGTCACCAAACAGGATCAGCCCCAGCCGATCTCCCTGACGTTTTTCTGCAAAGCTGGCAAGTACTTGCTTGGCTGCTTCCAGGCGCGACAGCTTGTCGCCGGCCGCCGAGGTGAAATCTTCGGTATTCATCGAGTCAGACAAATCAACCGCCACCATCACATCCCGGCCAAATTCCTGACGTTGCTGCGGTTTGCCCAGCAGCATGGGCTTGGTCAGCGCGAGAACCACCAGCCCCCAGGACACGGTCAGCAAGGCTCGCTGCCAGAAAGCAGGCCGCAGAATACTGGCGCCCCGCTCTGGTTTCTCATCCAAAGCCTCAACCAGAGCATCAAAAAACGGCACCTTGATCGCCGTTCGGCGCGTTTTGTAGCCAGGCGTCAGCCAGTACACCAACAGGGGCAACGGCAGCAATAGCAACGCCCAGGGGTACGTCAGCTCAATGTTCATCTCGCCTCCAGACCAGTCCGGGCTGATTGGGGTTACAGTGATGCTTCACCCAACGGTTGGCCAGAGTCAGTAATTGCTGCGTCTGGCTGTCACTGAGCGTGAAACCCGGTTGCACCAGGCTGTCCAGCCAGTGCTGCCCTGTCGGAGAATCAAACCCTTCCGCCAGAGAAGCACTGGTATCCAGATAGTACAAAAACTGCCGATCCATGTGTGAGGCCTGTGATGGCTGAACATGCGCCGCCGTCACTTTCAGCACCAGAAATAAGTCACTCATGACAGACTGAGATTTACTCTGCCCGCGACTGCGCTCGATTGCAGCAATCGCTTGCAATGCTTCGCGGCGGTAACGGTTAAAGCGATACAGACGATAACGGTAGACAACCCACAACAACAGGAATGCTATGGCCAGTACCCCTAATATCTGCCAGCCGAGCGTCTGAGGCCACCAACCCACAGCCTCGGGCAAAGTAATTTCCGTCAAATCTTTCAACATCTGAGAAGAAGGGGGCGCCGGTTGTGTCATCATGCATTCTCCAGAGCCTGCCGGAATTGGCGGATATGATCACCTGAAGTGTCCAGCTCAATCAAAGGCAGACGCTTCATGGCCATGATTTTGCTCAGCGTGTCCTTCCTTGCCTGATACAAGGCGGTAAGATGTCTGTCTACTGCCTGGCTTTTTTCACCGGGTTCAATGTTCATCTGCAGATCCCCGTCTGATACCACCCAGGCCTCAGCAGAAGCAAAAGACTGCTCAAGCGGATCATTTATCGCAATACACAGAACATGCCCGCGCCGTTGAAGATGCTGTAATTTTTGAATACAGGCCGCATTGCACTGATAGAAATCACTGAGGATAACCACCAGCGCATTGCGCTCTTTTCGCGCCATCAGCCGCGTGAGCATGGCATCGAGCTGGTTTTGTCCTGACGTAGACGAAGCCACACTCAGCGACTGGTTCACTTCACAAAGCCGGTGAAGCTGAGTCAGAAACTCTGATTGCATTCGGGTGGGCCGCGGGTCTGTCAACCGCGCTTCGCCGAAGATGGCCAGACCGACCCGATCGTTCTTTTTCACCACAGACCAGCCAATCAAAGCCGCGATTTCTGCCGCTACAACCGATTTCATGGTATCGACAGAAGAAAAAAACATGCTGGCACGCTGATCAACACATAAAGTAACATGATGATCTTTCTCTTCGGTGTACACCCGCACATAGGGTTCACCGGTGCGCAACGTCACCCGCCAGTCCAGCTGACGAATGTCGTCGCCTTTGCGATAGTGGCGCAACTCTTCAAAGTTCAGACCACGGCCGCGAAAGTTAGCGCTGTGGCGCCCGGACAAAATACTGTGAATTTTCAGCATTGAAGGTGAGGAGAGCTGCTCGGCCTGCACCTGTAAAGCTGCCATTCTGGCAGGTTGACAGTACAAGCGTGAATCCAGCAAAGGATCGGCCATCACCACACTCCTACCCAATCAGCACATGATCAAGTAACACCTGGATGACATCGTTCTTTGTCACCCCGTCAGCCGCGGCGCTGTAACTCAGGTTCAGCCGGTGCCCCAACACCGGTTTTGCCATCATCCGCACATCATCCGGCTCGACATGATCCCGCCCGGCCAGCCAGGCACAGGCTCGGGCACACTTGTCCAGTGCAATCGAAGCGCGCGGACTGGAGCCAACTTCGATCCACTCACTCAGTTTCGTGTCGGGGTAACGCGCCGGGTGACGAGTCGCCATCACCAGGTTGATGATATAGCGCTCGACAACCTCAGACACATGAATCTCAGCCAGCTGGTTTCGGGCATCAAGCACCAGCTGCGGGTCAATCCGCTCGTCAGCAGCAGTTTGCTCCGCTGCCATTTTGCCCTGCGACTTTTCTTCCGCACGTACCAGACGGACGATATCTAACTCCGCCTCATCTTCCGGGTAGTCGACGGTGACTTTGAGCATGAAACGGTCTATCTGGGCTTCCGGTAGTGGATAAGTCCCTTCCTGTTCGATCGGGTTTTGCGTTGCCAGTACGATAAAAGGCTCAGGAAGCTTGCGGCTGCTGTCTCCGACCGTGACTGTGCCTTCTGCCATGGCTTCCAGTAAAGCAGCCTGCACCTTGGCGGGTGCACGGTTAATTTCATCAGCCAGCAGGATATTGTTAAAAATAGGACCGGGCTGAAAGGTCAGCTGCGGCTTACCCTCACTATCTTCCTGATACATATCTGTCCCGGTCACATCCGAGGGTAAGAGATCCGGCGTGAACTGCACCCGACCAAATCTGGCGTCCATCATCCCGGCAAGTGCTTTCACCGAACGGGTTTTTGCCGTGCCCGGTAAGCCTTCCAGCAGGATATGGCCATTGGTAATCAGACCGATGACAATCGAACGGGCAACATGGTGTTGACCGATCACGGATTGATCAATGTTTTCCAGCAGTACATTCATTGCCTGTTGTGCAGCATTCACGTGAGTCACTCCTGTCACTTGTTATTGCTTCTCGCATCCGATTTCGGCTGAGTCACACGGCAACACTGACTGCTTTTGCCTGCGCCCGGTCAGAATTGGGTACGTTTCATCACTTCAATCTGCTGCACCAATTGCTGAATCTGCGGGTTCCCCGGCAACAGTTGAGACAGCTGCTGCGCAAAATACAGCGCATTATCATAATCTTTGAGCATCAGGTAATTCTGCACCAGGGTATAGTGCACATCCGGATTGGCCGGTGATTGTGTCAGCGCCCGATGCAGGTAAGTGGAAGCAACCTGATACTGCCCCTGATCCTGTAACAGTAAACCGTAAGTATAGAGGTAGTTTATTTCTTCTTGCGCATTATCAACGGCTTGTTTCAGCGAAAGCAGTGCCTTGTCTTTGCTGCCGCTCCTGACCCAGCTCATCGCCAGGGCATAATGTGCGCTGGCTTCCTCCGGCTGTACCGCCAGGGCTTGTTCAAGCACGGCGCGCACCTGCGGCTCATTGCCGGCACGACGGTAAACTTCAGCCAGATTGACATAGGCCGGTGCGTAAATCGGCTCGACATCGATCGCGGTCTTAAAATATTGCTCGGCGGCCTGGGAATTCCCCATCGCCAGCGCCAGATTGCCCAGGTTGGTATGGGCAAACCCGCGATCCGCATTGTAAAGCTGTATTTGCCGGTAACTGTCCAGCGCCTGCTCAAGCTGCGTTTTTTGATCTGCACTGAGCTGAGCCGCATGAGGCAAGGTCAGCATCGGGGCAAGCGCACGCGCCGCATTGGCTCTGATCGGCATATGCTGATCGGCCAGTAACGGTGACAGAATGCGGAAACGATCCGCCAGCGGGTACTGCGCGGTGGCTGCAATCGTTGCCTGACGTTTCAATGGTTCGTCATCGCGAATTGCGCGCACAATGGCTACCAGCGAGTTTCTGTCCGGATAGTTTTCCATTCTTTCAATGGCCGATGCCCGAACAATATCCGGTAATTGATTGTCCTGCGCGATACGGGTCAGCTGTTCCGAGGCCGAAGGCACGCCCTGATCGGCAGCCTGGAAAGCCAGCGAAAAATGATCAAGATTTCGATGCGAGGATGCCGGATACCAGCGCTCGACCTGCTGCTTCGCCCAGGTTGCGCTCTTATCCTGATGACAGGCATTACAGGCATTCGGCGCAACTGTCTTCACGGATAGATCCGGCCGGGGAACCCGAAAGCTGTGATCGCGTCTCGGGTCAATCTGCATATAGGTGGTGGCAGGCATGTGGCAATCCACACACTGACTGCCTGCGCTGTTGGCTGCGTGTTGATGATGTTCGGTTTTATCATAGGTTTCTGCATTATGGCATTGGGTGCAGGTTTGATTTGCGGGCAACACCAGCTCTCCGGAGTGGGGGTTGTGGCAATTGGTACAGGTGACGCCCGCCTGGTACATCTTGCTCTGCAGAAACGATCCCCAGACATAGTTTTCATCCCAGACTTGTCCATCCACATGATAAAGCTCAGGGGTCAGCAGCGCTCCCTGGAAGTGCTGTGAAAAATCCATCGGGCCGGTTCGGTCTGCCAACTGAGTACGCCTCGCATGACAGGAAGCACAGACCTCAATTTGCTGGCTGGCTTGTAAGGGCGCCGCGGGCTGCATTTTTCTGTCCGCCTGCTGATAAAAGAGCGGTGTTTTTTTTCCTATGTTCTGCTCAAAACCTTTGTTACTGATGTCCGTGTTTCCGGCCGCCCAGGCAAGATGCTGCTGAGGCTCACCATGGCAGGCCTGGCAACTGACATTCAAGGCACTATAGGTCGACTGATAGGTTTTCGTGTGTTGATCATAGCGCTTTTCGAAATTGGTGGTATGGCAGTCGGCGCACATCTGGTTCCAGTTTTGCCCCATCTGTGACCAGTGAAACGGATCATTGGCTTGCTGATCCGGATGAAGATCAAACCAGCGCTGCCCGCCTTGCGATTGTTCTCGGCTATCCCAGGCAAACGGTAAAAACTGCAGCTTTCCGTTCCCAGCCGAAAACGCATATTGCTGCAGCGGATAATAACCAAAGGTATATGCCACTTTATATTCGGTACGCTGCCCTGAAGGTTCAATAATATCAATCAGATATTCTTTTTCTCTCTGCCGTAATTGAAAAACGGTTTCATCTTTTTGAAACGTTATGCCGTCAAATTCAGCCAAAACATCAGCGGTATTTGCGTGAGCCATTGCATGAAAGTGATGCGATTCTTTCCATTGTTGCACTTCTTTTTTGTGACAATTTATACACTGAGTGTCTACATTATTTTGAGATACAGCATCAAAAGAGAGCATCAGTATGCTCAGAAAAAAAAGCGCGCTTGTGACAAAACATTGCTTCATTAAAAAATACTTACTTTCGACTGGTTAATATCTGTATAGCAATTAAACTTATTATTCACAACAAGTTACCGTTAGGACATCAGCCCTCATCAAAAGAACAACACTTACCGCGATATAAATACAGACCAAGTTTCTTAACCCGTGGCATTCGCCGTACAAAGGAGGTTATTTTGATTTCTCTTAAGTCAAAAATAACAAAGCTTATGGTTGTTTTCGGGGTTGCCTTTTGTGCAACCAGTGTTAGTGCAGCAGAGAAACCCAACATTCTCGTGATTTGGGGAGATGATATCGGTGTCCATAATATCAGTGCCTATAACCACGGTATTATGGGATACAAAACCCCGAATATTGACCGCATCGCGAAAGAAGGCGCGATGTTTACCGATGCCTATGGTCAGCAATCTTGTACCGCTGGCAGGGCGTCATTTATTCTGGGCCAGCACCCGTTCCGTACCGGGTTATTAACCATAGGCATGCCGGGTTCTGATCACGGAATTCCGGACTGGTCACCAACCATTGCTGATTTATTACATGAGCAAGGGTATGTCAGCGGCCAGTTTGGGAAAAACCATCTGGGTGATCAGGACAAACACCTGCCCACGAACCACGGTTTTGATGAATTCTTTGGGAACCTGTATCACCTCAACGCAGAAGAAGAGCCCGAAGGTTACTACTATCCGAAAGATCCTGAGTTTCGCAAAAAATACGGCCCGCGAGGCGTCTTGAAGTCCACCGCTGACGGTAAAGTCGAAGATACCGGTCCGCTGACCCGTAAGCGGATGGAAACTGCAGATGAAGAGTTTATGGCTGCCGGTCTGGATTTCATGGAACGCGCCGTGAAGAGTGATAAACCCTTCTTCATGTGGTTTAACACCACGCGTATGCACGTCTGGACGCACTTAAAACCTGAGTCTGTCGGCACGACAGGGGTGGGTTTGTACCCGGACGGCATGGTTGAACACGACAAGTCAGTCGGTACCTTGCTGGACAAACTCGATGAGCTGAAGATTGCCGACAACACGATTGTTGTGTACTCAACGGATAATGGTGCCGAGACGATTTCCTGGCCTGATGGCGGAACCACGCCTTTCCACGGCGAGAAAGGAACCACCTGGGAAGGCGGGATGCGCGTGCCGCTGGTGGTGAAATGGCCCAATGTGATTAAACCGGGCACAATTTATAACGACATCATTTCCCATGAAGACTGGATGCCGACTTTTCTGGCAGCAGCGGGTGAACCCGATGTGGTCGAGAAGCTGAAAAAAGGCTACAGCGCCAATGGTAAAGAGTTCAAAATTCATGCGGACGGCTATAACTTTATGCCTTACTTCGAAGGTAAAGCTGAGCAAGGTCCGCGTGACAGCATTTATTACTTTGGCGCAACGGGTGAGCTGAATGCGGTGCGCTGGCAAGATTGGAAAATCCACTTCGCAACCCTGTCCGGTGGCATTAATACCGCTGTTCGCGAAACACCGGCCTGGCCTCTGGTGATCAACCTGCGCGCTGACCCATACCAGAAAGGGGCGCTGGAATCCGGTATGTACCTGAAATGGTATGCGGAAAACACCATGTGGCTGTTTGTGCCAGTCCAACAAAAAGTCATGGAATTCCTGAAAACCATTCCGGAATATCCATTCCAGCAAGGTTCAAGCCTCAGTGCGAGCAACATCAGTTATCAGACTCTGATGACGCAGGAAGCTTTGAAGAAGCTTGAAGCTTTAGATGCGCGGGTGCCAAGAAACTAACCGTGTCAGACTCTGACTCAACTGACCGCCTGTGACGGTGGCGTAAGCGAACCATATAAGACCAGCGTCTCAGTACGCTGGTCTCTTCTGTTTTCGCCTGCGATGCATATTGATTTCAGACGATCTTCCCCTTTCCACCGGCTTCTTTTCCCATTCCTTGCGAGTGCACCAGGCTGCACCAAAATCATTACATCGCACCAAATCAGTGCGCTTATCCCTAAGCACCGGAGTTATCATCCCTGATAGTTATCAGAGAGATACAGGCATGACTGTTGGTATAAAGCCCAATTAAAACTGGCTCGTTTTTTGCGTTATGTCAGTGTCGTTAAGAAACTGCCCCCCAGGCTTCAATCAGCTGACTCAGAAACAGAATCAAAACGTCAAAGAGGATCAACAAAGTATTCATGCCATTCACCGGCATTTAGGGAGTCGATATGTGGATTATTCTCGGTTTAACACTGACTGTGCTGGCACTCACGGCTTGGTATTTCTATAACAAACAGCAGCAGGCTCAGACTGAAGCCCACTTCGATCAAATCCTTGGTCTTCGCCAGCTCATTCAGCTGCTGCGTCAGCACAGACGCTTGTCCCATGACCAGCTCATGAAAAATCATTTGATGAAAAGCCATGGTAAATCCCTGCCGGTTTTTCCCGAGCAAAATGCCATCCTGAGCCTGAGTCAAGCCCTGCTGAGCCAGACCGGGCTTGAGCAAAAACCCATGTATCGGATTCTGACCCAGCATTTGCAGCAATTAAGCACTGAGTGGCCACAATATTCGATATCACGTAACCAGGCCAATCATGGCAAAAACATTCGTCATGTGATGTATCTGATTGATGACCACTTAACCACCAGCCTGCTGATTGCAGACAAAAGCAGCTTGTTCGAGCAGTATCAGCAGTTCTGGCCGATCACACTGAATGCACTGGATACGCTGGCCCAGTTCCGCTCAACAGTCGCGGTATTTCGCCCGGGTCACACGAAGCAGGAAGTTTTACTGCGCCGGCACCTGCACTTACTGCAACGCCGGCTGGGGCAAATGAACCTGATGCTCCAAATACCCGGGCCGTCACTGATGGCAGATCAGCTGGAGAATGACCTGACCACGTTGCTGCAATCGGCCAGTGCCAGCAAAGCATGCCGGCTGGCACTGTATAAGTTCTCACTCAGCTTATCGGATAACATTTTCTATTTGTTTGATGCCAAGTTGACTGAGATTGCCCATGCGCTGGCAATCGAAGATTTCCC
>Ga0207773_100815_pt1 | contig 10597 bp, 10 predicted proteins | sample TtaePargueraPR_2_FD_187281 | JGI IMG/M metagenome (GOLD analysis project Ga0207773, IMG submission 187281) | Aerobic enrichment media microbial communities from Bioluminiscent Bay, La Parguera, Puerto Rico - Tt and M1 (3) (SPAdes) | ecosystem: Environmental > Aquatic > Marine > Unclassified ...
TTGATATAGAAGTTTGGTTGAATAGAAATTGGCAAGATCACTTGAAATCAGGCCCTTTTTGATCAATGAATCCAAGATGCTTTCCTCCTTTTTCATTTCAATAGCAAACATGTTGATCGATTGATTAAAGATCTTCTCTTTGGCCCCCTTAAATCCATTGGAAAAATCTGCAAAGAAAAATGGGGTCTTAAGTTTTACAAATGAAGAAAAATCGTCAGCAAAAATTACCTTCCTTTTGTACAGGTCATAGTTGACATCAAAGGCCTTGGTTTTTCTGTTGCGGACTTCTGCCACAGGTATGTTTTCATTGTAGGTAAAGATTACGGTATCCCCTGGATGAAAGATATAGGATAAGGATTCAAGCCCTTTATAGGAGTGGTTGAATTCTACAATTTTTCTTTGAGTACTGACAATCAATGTGTCAGATGTTTGTTCGGGATCGGGAAAAAACTGTAAGGGAATAAAGTTATCATCCAAGTATTTTATTTCACATTGAGCCGGAGTATAAGGGCCTTCTTTACTATCTTTATTTCTATAAACTTTCCATTTTGATGGAGGGTTTTCAAAAATCAATGTAATTTGATTATGTAGAGTAACTTCATTCTTTTGAGTTTTTTCATCCTTTTTGCACCCAGCTATCAGGAGGCATAATGTAAATAAGTAAAGAAAAGTTATAGCACTTTTTTCCATGGGTTTGGTCTTTTTGGGATTTAAAACATTAATAGGAAGAAATTTGGATGTGGGATTGATCTCAAAAGTATTTGTATTATGTCTTTGGCTGTTCTATATAGGTAAATTCCATCATAAACACCTGTCCAGGTTTTCCCTGGCATACTTACTACCGTTTTTGGCGGCCTTTCTGAGGTCCATACAAGCCTCGCCGGGCTTGGAATCCATCAGGCAGATCGCTCTTCTGGCCAAAGCTTCATAGTGGTTGGGCTGTTTTGCCAGTACCTTGTTAAAATCTTCGATGGCCCATTCTCTGGCCCCCATGCGCATATAGGCAAAGCCCCGGTTGTAATAGGCCTTTAGGTTGTCGGGAGCATATTTGATATACATGTTAAACTGGGCGGCGGTGGACATGGGATCGCCTAGGTTGGCTTGGACAATTCCCCTGTAAAAATAGATGGAGGCATTTTTTGGGGCCAACTCTTTGGCAAGTAGGAGAAATTCATCTGCCGACCGGTAATTTTTATTTTTGATCATGGCACGGCTCAGAAGAATTAGCAAATCCACATTTTCAGGGTCGTATTTTGCCGCCAATAGTAGGTTTTTTTCTGCCTGTTTATAGGCCTTTTTTTCCCAATATACTTTTCCGATGCCTGCGTAAGCCTGTGCATGTTTCGGCTTTAGTTGAATTATCCTTTTATAGTCCGTGAGAGCCTGGTCATAATTTTTTTGAGCCTCATAGCTCATGGCCCGAAGCTGTAGGGCACGGGTGTTGGACATTTTCATAAAGAGTACCCAATTCAGTTCCGAAATGGCATCCTCAAATTGCTGGTTGTCAAAAAGGCGCTGGGCTTTTTCGAAATTACCGCCACAAGAGGAAAAAAGCAGTGCGAGCAATAAGGTGTATAAAAGTCTCATGTCTATTTGTTTAGTTTCTAAACTAATTAAATAGTTTTTTAATTGCAATAGCAGCCCGCAAATTATACGGATAACCATGGATTAATTTTTCTTTTAAGGAAAGCAGGCAACTAACAAATCCGTGATTATCCTTTTAGTCATGTTTGAAAGATGCGATTATCCGGGGATTGTAAATCCCCTTGAATTTTAGGTCGGTATTGCAAATCCCGACCAGTCTCCGTCAGCCTCTGAAATCCCGGCCGGTCTCCATGCTGAACTAAAATAAGAAAGAGGCTTCACCAAGATGAAAAGCCTCTTTTTTTAGGTTCTATGTGACTTATAGTGGGTAATCCAGTTTAAATTATTGGTTATTTAGTTATTAGGCACCCAGACCACAGCCGATAGATAGTTATTAGTTAATGGGTTACTGACTATTGAGTTTTCTACTTTCGACAGTTCGACAATTTAACAATTCCACGATTTCACAGTTCGACAATTCTTCACCTGAACAGTTAACGACAACATTGAAATTTGCCCACGGTATTCCAGATAGAACCTTTTTTATTGGTAATCTGAAGTCGGTAATCGGTGAAATGATTTTTGTTTATTCGAATTCCGAATCACCAATAACCCAATAACCAGCCTACAGTACTCCTTTGGTACTGGGCAGCTGATTAAGGGCAGAGATATCTCTTTTCACGGCCATCTTGATAGCCCTTGCCAAACCCTTGAAGATTGCTTCTATTTTGTGGTGCTCGTTATTTCCTTCTGCTTTGATATTTAGGTTACATTTTGCAGTATCGCTAAAGGATTTGAAGAAGTGATAGAACATCTCGGTAGGCATATCACCGATTTTTTCGCGGTTGAATTCTGCCTCCCACATCATCCAAGGTCTGCCCCCAAAGTCAATGGCAACTTGGGCCAATACATCATCCATTGGGAGCAGGAACCCGTAACGATATATCCCTTTTTTGTCCCCCAGGGCTTTCAAATAGGCCTCACCCAAGGCCAATGCAGTATCTTCGATGGTATGGTGCTCATCTATATGCAGGTCGCCGCTTACTTTGATTTCCAGGTCGGTTCCTCCATGTTTGCCCAATTGCTCCAGCATATGGTCAAAGAATGGCAGTCCCGTATCGATATCGCATTTTCCGGATCCGTCCAGATTAACACTGATTTTGATTTGGGTTTCGGAAGTACTTCTTTCTACCGTAGCTTTCCGGGCCGGAAGTCTTAGGAATTCATAGACTTTGTCCCAGTCAGCAGTGCTTAAAACGGCCCCGTCTTCCTGCTCTTCTCCAATAAATATGGCCTGCGTACCGAGGTTTTTGGCCAGTTGGATATCGGTTTTTCTGTCCCCAATGACATAGGAGTTGGCCAAGTCGTAGTTGCCTTCTATGTATTTGGTAAGTAGCCCGGTTCTTGGTTTTCTGGTTGGCGCATTTTCATGCTCAAATGATTTATCGATGTGAATATCAGTAAAGATTACCCCTTCCTGTTCCAGTGTTTTGAGCATTTTGAACTGGGCAGGCCAGAAGGTGTCTTCTGGAAAGGAGTCCGTACCAAGCCCATCTTGGTTGGTTACCATGACCAATTCATAGTCGGTTTCTTCGGCAATTTTACGAAGGTTTGAAATCGCTTTAGGGTAAAACTCCAACTTTTCAAGACTGTCCACTTGGAAATCCACCGGCGGCTCCTTGATGATGGTTCCGTCTCTATCGATAAATAATACTCGTTTCATTATTGTATGTGGTTATATTTGGCATTAGGCCAATTCGAATATCTTAAATGGTTTATTTAGGCCGTGGCCAATTCTGCGGGGCATTGCTGTAATGCTTTTATCAATTGATCATTTTCTTCCCTTGTTCCCACCGTAATTCGAAGGCACTCATGACAAAGGACTACTTTAGAGCGGTCCCGGACGATGATTTTGTTTTCAATCAGGTAGTCATAGGTCTTTTTGGCTGCAGGCACTTCCACCAATAGAAAATTGGCATGGGTGGGGAAGATCTTTTTGATCATTTCCATTTTTTGAAAGGCTCCCTTCAGGTATTCCCTTTCAAGAAGGATTTCCTGTACCATCCTTTTCATCTTGTCCGTGTCACTGATAGCGGCCAATACCGTTTCCTGGGTCAAGCCGCTGATATTGTAAGGGGGCTTGATTTTATTGAGGATTTTGATGATCTCTACCGAAGCAAAGGCCATACCCAGTCTCAGCGAAGCCAGTCCCCAAGCTTTGGAGAAAGTCTGCATCACTAAGAGGTTAGGGTACTTTTCTAGTTCAGTAGTGAAGCTCGGTTCATCACTGAAATCAATATAGGCCTCATCCACCACGACCAGTCCATCGAAACCTTTAATCACCTTTTCGATTTCTTGCCTATCGACTTTATTGCCACTCGGGTTATTTGGGGAGCAGATAAAGATGATTTTAGTGTTGATATCTACAGCCTCCAATATGGCATCAGGCCTTAACTGGAAATCAGCAGTTAAATTTACCCTTTTTATCGCAATGTCATTGACATCGGCACTTACTTCGTACATGCCGTAGGTAGGGGGGAGAATTATAATATTGTCCTCAGCAGGCCTGCAAAATGCCCTCATCAGTAAATCAATGGCTTCATCACTTCCATTCCCCAAGAATATTTGTTCTGCTGGTACCTTCTTGATCGCACTGATCTTTTCTTTCAATGCATGCTGATAAGGATCCGGATACCGGTTGAAATCCTCTGGCGTGATGGAACCAAAGGGGTTTTCATTGGCATCCAGAAATATGCCTTCTTTGCCGGAATATTCATCCCTGGCAGAGGAATAGGGCTTCAGCTGCGCTATATGTGGTCTTAACAGTTTATTCAGGTCAAAGGCCATAATTATTGGTTTTCTTCTAGGTATTTCAAACGAACCGAAACAGCATTTTTGTGTGCGTCCAGCAGTTCATTGCTGGCCATCACTTCAATGGTTGGGCCTAGTTTTTGGAGACCTTTTGCGGTTATTTTTTGGTAAGTGATTTTCTTGACAAAACTATCCAAGGAAACCCCACTGTAATTTTTGGCGAAACCGTAAGTCGGTAAGGTGTGGTTGGTCCCTGAGGCATAGTCTCCGGCAGATTCAGGGGTGAAGTTACCAATGAACACTGAGCCTGCATTTACAATGCTGGACACGACCTCATCTTCGTTTTGTACATTGATGATCAGGTGTTCAGGGGCATATTCATTGATTAGCGCCACGGCCTTATCCTGGTTGCCCATGATGATGGCCACGCTGTTTTCCAAGGCTTTTTTTGCAATGGCTTTTCTTGGTAGCTTGGAAAGTTGTTTTTCCACTTCCTTAAGCACCTTATCGGCTACTTTGGCAGATGTCGCTACCAGCACCACCTGACTGTCTATCCCATGTTCTGCCTGGGAAAGTAGGTCAGAAGCAACAAAGGCCGGCACAGCGGATTCATCGGCATACACCAATACTTCCGAAGGCCCTGCAGGCATATCGATGGCGATACCCTTTTTGGTGGCCAACTGCTTTGCGGCGGTTACATATTGGTTGCCAGGTCCAAATATTTTGGCCACCTGTGGGACGCTTTCTGTTCCATAGGTCATGGCGGCGATAGCCTGGGCACCTCCTACCTTGATGATTTTGTCGATGCCGATTAAGTCAGCGGTATAAAGGATGGCAGGGTGGATTTTGCCTTCTTTGTTTGGAGGGGTGCAGAGCACTATTTCTTCACATCCTGCAATATTTGCCGGTACACCGAGCATGAGTACGGTGGAGAACAAAGGGGCAGTGCCGCCAGGAATGTATAGGCCTACCTTTTGGATCGGTACACTTTTCCTCATGCAGGTGACTCCATCCATGACTTCCATGCTAAGTTCAGGGGTGGCCTGGGCTTCATGGAATTTTTCGATATTGTCTTTTGCGATCTGGATGGCTTTTTTTAAGTCCTCATCGACCAAATCATAAGCAGCTTTAATTTCCTCCCTGCTTACCAAAAGGTCATTGATTTCTACATGATCGTATTCCAAGGCGAATTTTTTCAAAGATTTGTCTCCTTGCCGTTTTACTTTTCGCATGATTGGCTTGACAATCTTTTGAATTTCCTTCATCTTTTGAACCGGCCGTGCCAGTTCTTTTTTCCATTCGCTTTTGCCGGGATTGGTTATGACTCTCATCGGTATATCTTTAAAAAACGAAATGTATTATATTACCATCTTTTCAATAGGTACTACCAAAATACCTTCTGCACCAGCAGCCCTTAATTCCTCGATGTTTTCCCAGAATTGGTCTTCGTTCAATACGGAGTGCACTGATGACCAACCTTCTTCCGCCAATGGTAAAATGGTTGGGCTTCTCATGCCTGGAATTAGTGAAATGATTTTGTCCAGTGAATCATTAGGTGCGTTCAAGAGTACATATTTATTGCTTTTTCCTGTTTGCACGGCGTTGATGCGGAAAAGTAGTTTTTCCACTATGGCCATTTTTTCCCGGTTTAGGTCCTTATGGCTGATCAGCACGGCTTCAGATTTAAAGATTTCCTCCACTTCTTTCAGGCCGTTCATCATCAAAGTAGATCCGGAACTTACAATATCACAGATTCCTTCGGCAAGACCTATGCTTGGAGCAATCTCCACCGATCCGCTAATTTCATGGATTTCCGCATTGATATTGTTGGCGTTAAGGTAATCACCTAGGATTTTGGTGTAGGAAGTGGCGATGTTTTTTCCTTCAAAATAGGAAAGACCGGGATAATCCTCACTTTTAGGGATAGCCAGGGAAAGCCGGCACTTGGAGAATCCCAGTTTTTTGAGCACGTCTACATCTTTGTCCTTTTCCACCAGCTCATTTTCTCCCACAATGCCCAAGTCTGCCACACCATCAGCAACATATCCGGGGATATCATCATCCCTTAGGTAGAGAAATTCAACAGGGAAATTGGTAGATACGGATTTTAGTTTTCCGGTACCATTATAGAATTTAATGCCACATTCTTTGATAAGGCGTAATGAATCTTCACTTAATCGGCCGCTTTTTTGGACGGCAATGCGAATAATATTTTCCATGAAATAAAGATACGAATATGAATAGTTCTTTTCGAAATTCTGAGAATCAATCGGGCTGTACCGTATTTTATCGCACAGCCTCTGGGGCGATATGTAAATAATATTCCTCCTTAGGAGGAATGATGGAAATGATGAACAGTTACAGTATGCATTACTGCAAAAAGTTGGCTGTTGGAGATATGTGTGTAGATGCTGTTCATGATATGGCCACAAAGTTAATCATCATGCACAAACATCCAAAAAATCGAAATGATTTTTGACTAAAATTAATAATTCCTTAATGAAAGATTGGAGTTATCATCGAATCGGAAAGAAGTCTTTTTACATCACGTTTGATGGATTTCATGGGAGCACTGCGTTCTTGATGGTTTATTGATCCCGCTTATCTATCTCCAATTTTTCACCAATGTCAATTTTCAAACTAAAAAGGAGTGGTTTGATGGCCCACTCCCATTTAATCATCCGCCAGATTTTTTGGCTTTGTAATTTTCCTTTAGCAGAATTTCAAGGACCTTGTCCCGATGATCACCCTGTATGATGATTTCACCATCCTTGGCACTTCCTCCCACGCCGCATTTGCTTTTTAGTAATCTGCCCAGGTCCTTTAAATCCTCATCGCTTCCGGTAAATCCCGTTACCAAGGTGACTTGCTTTCCTCCCCGGGCTTTTTTGTCCAGCATCACCTTGAGGTTCTGTTGCTGTGGAGGAAGGGTTTCCGCTTCCTCATCACCAAAGCTGTCATACTCAAAGTCATTACTAGTGGAGTAAACCACTCCATCTCTTTTTTTCCAATCGTTCTTTTTTTGTCTCCCCATAGTTTAATTTACTTCATTTTCATGGTCCATACCGGCCTTTTGGAGTGATTTACGATATCTTCTGCGATGCTACCGCTCAAAAGGTGCAAAAAACCGGTTCTGCCATGGGTTGCCATGGCTATCATATCAATATTATTGTCCTCTGCGTATTGGATGATTCCATCTTCTTCAGAATCACTGTTGTAAATTTCATGCGTCACATGCTCCAATTTGTGCTTCATTATAAACTCTTTGATTTTTATCTTACTTTCCCGGCTACTTTCAAATGAATTGGGAGTGTTTATCTTTACCAAGTGGAGCTCTGCCCCCAAAACGCTTTGAATTTCCTTGAGTCGAGAAACGATTTTTTCATTCTCCTCGGTAAAGTCACTGGCAAAAATAATGTTTTTAATGGCTTTTGGGGAAGCCTTCCCTTTAATGGTAATCACCGGGCATGAAGCATGTCTCACGACTTTTTCCGTGTTCGAGCCAATCAATAACTCTTCTAGGCCGCTGGCCCCTTTGGATCCCATAACAATAATATCGGCTTTGATTTCTGTAACTTCTTTGGAAATCCCTGCGTATGGATTGCCAAAAGTCATTTTTGAAGAGAATTGGTAGGGTTTGCCCTCATTTTCCTTGTTGATCTCTTTCATTTGCTTTTTCCGCTTTTCTACCAGTTCGATCACGAAAATATTGTTGAAATCCTGCCCCCCTACACCCACTTCACCTATGGTACTGAAATTTTGAACACTGGGGATTTCAATGACATGCAATAATTTAAGGTGTCCTTTGGCTATGGTCGCCAATTCCTTGGCAAACTCAAAAGCATTTTCGGCCTCTTCGGAAAAATCATAGGGTAATAAGATGGTCTTCATATGTGACTTATTTAAGTTTATTGCGTTGAAAGCAATAAAATACAAAAAAAATGGCATTTTAAGCGAATAGATAGCCCAAATATTATTTTAATATTTATGCCTGTGTTTTGGACTGAACGCGGTTTTTTTAGCTTGATTACAGAAGAAACTACTGGGATAAGGGTAAGCGGTCTTGTTTTTTAAGGAATTCTCTTTAGGAGAAAACAACCATGCCTATGCCAAAGGCCAGCACCCAAAGGAGTGTGGCAATGGCCATTTTTTTTAGATAAGGATCCAGTGCCTTGGAGTTGGTTTTTTTACCAACCTGGATGGCGATGTTTCCCATTAAGGGAGTTAATGCCAAGGCCAGTAAACCTCCATAATTGCCCTCTATTATGGAGAAAAATAATAATGCAAGGTTGCCCAAAATTACCAGGCCCCAATTATACTTGACAGCAGCTTCTCTTCCGATGCGGACAGGGATGGATTTCTTTCCGGCTTTTTGGTCAGATTCGATGTCCCTGATATTGTTAATGTTCAAAACTGAAGTGCTGAATAGCCCCAGGGAAACTGCAGGAAGTAGCAAAGTCGATGAAAAGCCCATGGTGTGGAGGAAATAAGTGCCCAGCACCCCGACCAATCCAAAAAAGATAAATACCGATATATCGCCAAGGCCCAAATAGCCATAGGGGTTGGATCCTGAGGTATAGTTGATAGCTGCAAAAATGGACAATAAGCCAATTCCAATAAAGGAAAAGAAGATCACCCAACTATCCAAGGCTACTAAAAGCAGGCTGATTCCACTGAGGAAGCTAAGGACACCCAATAGGATCATTGCCTTTTTCATTTCTTTGGCTTGGATGATGCCAGACTGTACGGCACGGATAGGGCCTTCCCGTTCCTCACTGTCTGCTCCATGAATACTGTCCCCATAGTCATTGGCCAGGTTGGACAGAATTTGCAGGAGGGTAGTGGTGAGGGCGGCTAGAATAAATACCTCCCATCTAAATAGGCCATGTGACCAGGCAATAAAACTGGCCATCAAGATGCTGGCCAAGGCCAATGGAAGAGTCCTCAATCTTATGGCATGAAACCAAGCCTGTCTTTTGTTGGATAAGGTGATGTCCACAGCTAAAATAAAGAAAATGAAATAAGTGCTCCCCAGTTGGGGAAGCACAAAGTTTAATATTATGAATTAAGCTTCAATAAGTTTGATGATTTCTTCATCAAAGGGGTTTACAGAAGATTGGAAGAAATGTTTAAGTTTTCCGCTTTCATCTATGAAGTACTTACAGAAGTTCCAGGTAGGCTCTTGGTCATTCCAGCCGTTTTGCGATTTATCCGTAAGCCAACGATAAAGTGGGTGTTTGTCCACGCCTTCCACGGAGATTTTTTCAAACATGGGAAAAGTGACCCCATAGTTTGAGGTACAGAATTTTTTAATGTCTTCATTGGATCCGGGCTCCTGTCCACCAAAATTATTTGCCGGAAAGCCCAATATGGTAACCTTGTCGCCGTATTCTTCATTAAGCTTCTGCAGGTCTTCGTACTGCGGGGTATAGCCACATTTGGAAGCTACATTGACCACCAATACCTTTTTTCCTTTGAACTGACTGAAATCAACCTCATTTCCGTCGATGTCTGTCATGGTGAAATCATAAAACGACTTTTTCGTTTGCATGTCAGCTTGGGTTTCCGTGCCGCTTCCATTAACCATAGCGGTCTGGACATTTTCTGTTTTTGTGCCGCAGGCTGCCAAAGCCATTACCGCACAGATAAAAATGATTCTTTTCATAATTACATTCTTTCAGGGACTTTTATTCCTAATAACTTCATACCGGACTGTAAAGTTCTCGCAACTTGGGAACTAAGTGCTACCCGGAAGCTGCGTACTTTTTCGTTTTCTTCGCTAAATATAGGAAGTTCGGCATAAAAGCGGTTATATTCCTTGGCCAAATCAAACAAATACTGGGCAATCACCGAAGGGGAAAATTCTTCACCTGCTTGGGCTATTTTATTTTCATAATTATTTAGCAGGATGATCAATTCTTTTTCTGTATCTTCTATATTTTCCAATCCTTCAAATCCTTCCAATTGGTAGTTCACGTCGATTTGATCAGCCTTTCTCAATATGGAAGCAATTCGTGCGTGGGAATATTGAATGAATGGCCCGGTGTTTCCTTGGAATTCAATGGATTCCTGTGGGTTGAAAAGCATTCGTTTTTTAGGGTCGACCTTCAGTAAGAAATACTTTAGTGCTCCTAGCCCCAACATTTCGTACAATTCCTTGGCTTTTTCTGCAGAAAAGCCTTCGATCTTGCCCAATTCCTTG
>Ga0207773_100816_pt1 | contig 10591 bp, 11 predicted proteins | sample TtaePargueraPR_2_FD_187281 | JGI IMG/M metagenome (GOLD analysis project Ga0207773, IMG submission 187281) | Aerobic enrichment media microbial communities from Bioluminiscent Bay, La Parguera, Puerto Rico - Tt and M1 (3) (SPAdes) | ecosystem: Environmental > Aquatic > Marine > Unclassified ...
TCCTCCCCAACGTCGCGCTCTGCATCGGCACCGGCGTCGCCGGCCTGTCGATCGAGGACATGGACGCCAACCGCCAGCTCTACGACATCGACCTCGCCGTCGAGCGCGTCGGCGCCGCGCGCCAGGCGGTCGACGACGACGGCACCGGCGTCCTCCTCGTCGCCCGCTCGGAGGCCGTCACCATCGGCTGGCCCGACGGGCATCGCGAGGCGCTCCGCCGGATCGAGCGCTTCGCCGAGGCCGGCGCCGACTGCCTTTACGTGCCGGACGTCAACACCGCCGAGCAGATCGCCGACGTCGTCAAGGCGGTCGCACCCAGGCCGGTCAATGTCCTTGCCCGCAATCTCGGGACGTTGACGCTGGCCGATCTCGCCGGCCTCGGCGTGCGCCGGGTCAGCGTTGGCGGCGGCCTCGCGCGGATGGCCTGGGCCGGGCTGATGCGCGCCGGCAAGGACCTTGCCGAGGGCCGGTTCGATGCGCTCGCCGACGCGGCCCCCGGCGGTGTCCTCAACGCCTTCTTCGCCGAGGATGCTCAGCGCCGGAGCTGAGCGTCGGCTCCGCCGCCGGGCCACCGCCGCTTTGCCGGGCGGAACGGATGTTGCACGGGGATTGTGACGTCCGTCCAACCGCCGCGAGGAGCCGGGAATGCCATGAGCCGCGTCATAAACATCGCCTCGGCCCAGATGGGGCCGATCGCCCGCGACGAGAGCCGTGCGTCCTGCGTCAACCGTCTGATCGCGATGATGCGCGAGGCGAAGGCGCGGGGGGCCGAGCTGGTGGTGTTTCCCGAACTCGCGCTCACCACCTTCTTCCCGCGCTGGGTGATCGAGGACGAGGCCGAGCTCGACGCCTGGTACGAGCGCGCCATGCCCGGGCCGGAGACGGCGCCGCTGTTCGAGGCGGCGAAGCGCCTCGGCGTCGGCTTCTATCTCGGCTATGCCGAGCTCGTCGCCGAGGGCGGGGCGAAGCACCGCTACAACACCGCGATCATCGTCGACCGGCATGGCGCGATTATCGGCAAGTACCGCAAGATCCATCTTCCCGGCCACGACACGCCGCAGCCGGGCCGCACCCACCAGCATCTCGAGAAGAAGTACTTCGAGCCGGGCAATCTCGGCTTCCCGGTGTGGCGCGCCTTCGGCGGGGTGGTCGGCATGTGCATCTGCAACGACCGCCGCTGGCCGGAGACCTATCGCGTCATGGGCCTCCAGGGGGTCGAGATGGTGATGCTCGGCTACAACACGCCGATCGACCATACCGGCTTCATCGACATCGACGGCCTCACCTCCTTCCACAACCACCTGTCGATGCAGGCCGGCGCCTACCAGAACGCGACCTGGGTCGTCGGCACGGCCAAGTGCGGCAACGAGGAAGGCTCGGTGATGATGGGCGAGAGCGCCATCATCGCCCCCTCGGGGGAGATCGTGGCGCAGGCGATTACCCGCGAGGACGAGGTGATCACGGCAAAGGCCGACCTCGACCTCGGCACCCGCTATCGCCAGACGATTTTCGACTTCGCCCGCCATCGCGAGCCGGAGTCCTACCGCCTGATCGTCGAGCGGAAGGGCGCCATCCCGCCGCCATAAGCTTTTCGGGGCGTGGTCCGCCGGGGCGGCATGACCGCGGGCGCCCGCTCGCCTATGCTGCGCGAAAGGACCTCGGCGAGAGCCACGCGCCATGACCCACAGGCCGTTTGCCCCGGAAGGCACCGCCGCCCGCCTGCCCGGCGATGCGGCCGGCTGCCCGCCCGCCGCGCGGCCCTTCGTCCTCGCTGCGACGATCGTGGGGTCGTCGATGGCCTTCATCGACGGGACGGTGGTCAACATCGCGCTGCCGGCGATCCAACGGGGTCTCGGTGCCGGCATCGCCGAACTGCAATGGGTGGTGAACGGCTATCTGCTGCCGCTCGGCGCGCTGATGCTGGTGGGCGGCGGCCTCGGCGACCGCCTCGGCCGTCGCCGCGTCTTCGTCGCCGGCGTCGTCCTCTTCACCCTCGCTTCGCTTGCCTGCGCGCTGGCGCCGACCATCGGCATCCTCATCGCGGCGCGCGTGGTGCAGGGCATCGGCGCGGCGCTCCTGGTGCCGCAGAGCCTGGCGCTGATCGCCGCCAACTTCCCCAAGGACATCCGCGGCGCCGCCATCGGCACCTGGGCCGCCGCCTCGGCCATCACCACCTCGCTCGGACCGCCGCTCGGCGGCCTGCTCATCGACACCCTGTCGTGGCGGGTGGCGTTCTGGATCAACCTGCCACTCGCCGCGGTGGCGCTGTGGCTGACGCTCCGGCACGTTCCCGAAAGCCGTGACGAGACCGTGCGCGGCGGGCTCGATTGGCCCGGCGCGATCCTCGCCACCCTCGGCTTCGGCGCAATCACCTACGGCCTCATCGGCCTCGGCGGGGAAGGCGACGCCCGCCTCGTCGCCGGTGCGGCGCTGGTCCTCGGACTGGTGCTGCTCGTCGTCTTCATTCTGGTCGAGCGGCGCGTCGCCAACCCGATCATGCCGCCCACGCTTTTCGCCTCGCCGGTGTTCAGCGCCGCCAACGTCGTCACCGTTCTCCTCTATGCGGCGCTCTCCGGTGCCCTGTTCCTGCTGCCCTTCGACCTGGTGGTGCGGCGGGGGCTGACCGCGGCCGAGGCCGGGCTCACCATCCTCCCCTTTGGCGTCATCATCGGCGTCATGTCGCGGTTCATGGGCAGCCTCGCCGACCGCCACGGCCCGCGGCCGTTCATGACCCTCGGTCCGGTGCTGTTCGCGCTCGGCGCCGGCTGGCTGGCGCTGGCGCTGCCCGGCTACTGGGCCGGCGTCATGGTGCCGGCGCTGCTGCTTGCCGTTGGCATGGGGGTGGTCGTCTCGCCGCTCACCACGGCGGTGATGAACGCCGTGCCGACCGAGCGCTCGGGGGCCGCCTCCGGCATCAACAACGCGGCGAGCCGCCTCGCCGGCGTCGTCGCCGTGGCGGTCATCGGCCTCGTCGCCGGGCTGGTCTATCGCGCCGCCGCACCGGCCGGCGCCACCGTGTTCGGCGAGCTGCCGCCGGCGGGCGATCAGCTCCGCACCGCCGCCGAGGCAGCCTTTGTCTCGGGCTACGGCGCAGCGATGGGGCTGACCGCGGCAATGGCCCTCGCCGCGGCGATCGTCGCGTGGCTGACGATCCCGGTGAAGAAGAAGACGGAGGGGAGTGCTGGCTGAAGCTTGCGCCAGGCCCGTGCGGCACTGGCGACGGTGGGACGGAGCCCAACCGCGCCGTTCACGCCCGCTTGGTGCGGGCCTCGACCGCCTCGAGTGCCTTCTGGATCTTGCCGAGCTCGCCGATGGTCGCCGTCAGCCGGCTCGACAGGATGCGGCGGAGGCGGTGCGCGACATGGGGGTACTCGTTGAGCATGCGGGTGACGAGCTTGCGATCTATGTCCAGTACCTCGGTCGAGACGATTGCTGTCGCGGTGGCCGGGCGCCGGGTTTCGATGAACAGGGCCAGCTCGCCGATCAGCGTGCCCTGCTCGCAGGTCGCCAGCACCTTGCGCTTGCCGCTCTGGCCGACCGACAGCTCGATGCCGCCGAACACCACGACATAGCCGGACTCCGCGGTCGCGCCCTCACGGAACAGCACCTGGCCCGGCGCCAGCTCCTGCCGCACCGCGCTGAAGGCGAGCAGGCGGAGCTGCTCGGTCGACAGCTCGCTGAACAGCGGCACGCGCGAGAGCAGGGTGATGTCGCGGTCGAGGCTCACGGCCGGCAACCGATCCCCGGAGCGTGTGTGGCGGACCTGCTCCCTTTGCCCTCGCAAGGCGAGCAACGCAGACCATGGCGCAGAGGCGCACACGCCAGCGAAAATGCCCCGGTCGCGGTGACGCTGCTTCTCCTCCCCCTGAAAGGGGGAGGCCGGGAGGGGGTCACGGTCCGGACCTGCGATCTCCGGCCGATATAGCCGCGCACGTCGTCGATGTGGGTCGCCGACCCCCACCTTTCCTCCCCCTTGCAGGGGGAGGGACGCAGGCGGGAATGGAGGACGAGCCGCGGCAGCGAAGATGCCCCGGTCGCGGCGACGCCGCTGCCCCGTCGCCTCAAAGCCGGCTGCGGAGAGGGCTTGATGCCCGCCACCGCACCGATCGACGCAGACCCGATCAGTCGCATTCCTAGGGCACCAGCTTGTAGCCGCCGACGTCGGTCACCAGCAGCTCCGCCTTGGATGGGTCCTTCTCGATCTTCTGGCGAAGCCGATAGATGTGCGTCTCGAGCGTGTGCGTGGTGACGCCGGAATTGTAGCCCCACACCTCGTGGAGCAGCACGTCGCGGCCGATCACCTTCTCGCCGGCGCGGTAGAGGAACTTGAGGATCGCCGTCTCCTTCTCGGTCAGGCGGATCTTCTGGCCGCGGTCGTCGGCAAGCACCTTGGCGCTGGGCCGGAAGGTGTAGGGGCCGATGGTGAAGACCGCGTCCTCGCTCTGCTCGTGCTGGCGGAGCTGGGCACGGATGCGGGCGAGCAGCACGGCGAAGCGGAACGGCTTGGTGACGTAGTCGTTGGCGCCGGCCTCGAGGCCGAGGATCGTGTCGGATTCGGAGTCCTGCGCCGTCAGCATGATGACGGGCGCCTTGAAGCCGCCCTTCCGCAGCAGCTTCACGGCCTCGCGGCCGTCCATGTCGGGCAGGCCCACGTCCATGACGACGAGGTCGACATGGCCGGCGCGGGCGGCGGCGATGCCCTTGGCGGCGGTGCCTTCCTCGGCGGTTTCGAACTCCTCGTAGAGCGAGAGCTGCTCGATCAGGCTCTCGCGGAGCACGTCATCGTCATCGACGACAAGTATCTTTCGGACGGGCATGGGTCGCCTCTGTCTCTCCGGTGTCTGGGCCGTGCCCCGAAACCGGCGGAAAGCTTCGGATTCGGCCAGACAGGATGTAGACCCCAATCGGTGGCCGGCGCAAGGTAAGCGGCAGGAGCTTGGCTTTTTCGTGGGAGGTCGGATGACGTCGGCGGCACTGCTCAGACGGATCATCGTGCGGGGCTCGCGGGCGGACCCGGCGCGCGGGCTTCTGGTCGCGGGGCCGCTCACCGTCCCTTGCGCGCTGGGGCGGAGCGGGGTCACCCGTCACAAGCGCGAAGGCGACGGCGGAACACCCGCCGGCACGCTGCGTCCGGCCGCCGTGTACTTTCGTGCGGACAGGGTTCCGCGCCCATCCACCACCCTTCCGCTACGCCGTCTCGGCCCCTCCGACGGCTGGTGCGACGACCCGGCCGACCGAAGATATAACCGCCCCGTCCGTCTTCCCTATCCGGGCGGACACGAGGATATGTGGCGGGAGGACCACCTCTACGACATCGTCGTCGTCCTCGACTGGAACCTCGTCCATCCGCAGCCAGGCAGGGGGTCGGCGATCTTCTTCCATCTCGCCGCGCCCGGCTTCGCCCCGACCGCCGGCTGCATCGCGGTCACGCTGCCGGTAATGAGGAATATCCTCGCTCTTTCCGGACCCGAAACGGTATTCGACGTGGCCTAGCCGGGGCCGTTATCGCGGCTGCCGAAGATCGCGCTGCCGACCCGGACACAGGTCGCACCGAGCGCGATGGCGATCTCGAAGTCGCCGCTCATGCCCATGGAGAGGCCGGACAGGGCGAGATTGCGGGCAAGCTTGGCCAGGAGCGCGAAATGCGGCGCGGGGGCCTCGTCGAGCGGCGGAATGCACATCAGGCCCTCGATCGCGAGGCCATGGGCCTCGCGGCAGCGGGCGACAAAGGCCTCGGCATCCCCCGGCAAAACGCCGGCTTTCTGCGGTTCCGCACCGGTATTGACCTGCACGAACAGCCGCAGGGACCGGTTCTGCTTCGTCATCTCGGCGGCGACGGCAGCGGCGATCTTGTCGCGGTCGATGGTGTGGATCGCATCGAACAGCGCCACCGCCTCGGCAGCCTTGTTTGACTGCAGCGGCCCGATCAGGTGCACGGCGAGATCCGGATAGTCCTCGCGAAGTGCAGGCCACTTGCCCTTGGCCTCCTGAACCCGATTCTCGCCGAAAACCCGTTGCCCGGCCTCGATCACCGGGCGGATGTCCTCGGCGCCGAAGGTCTTGGACACCGCGATCAGCGCGGTCGCGCCGGCGGGCCGGCCGGCTTCGGCTTCCGCCGCGGCAATGCGGGTGCGGATCGCGGCCAATCGTTCCGATGCGCTCTCGCTCGATGTCATTGGGGGCTCTTCTTCGGGCCGGGGCGGAACCCCCCGGCGTCAGTCGTGGTGGTGGCCGTGATGTGCCATCGGAAGGGTGGCCGCGGCAAGGGTCACCGGCTTGCCGTGCGGGGTGTTGAGATAGGCCCGCCGCCAGGCTTCGACCCGCCCGGCCAATGCCGCGCCGGTCGTCGGCGACTTAGCAGAGACTAGAGATTCCAAAGCCTTGAGTGCCGCGGCGTAGTAGCCCGCCTCGGTGTCGGGCTCGCCGGCTGCGGTAGCGCGGGCGATCTCGGCGCCGAGTGCCTCGGCCCATTCGCCGGCCGAAAACATCCCGTCGCGGGCAAGCGCATAGGCGAGCGCGAGGACCTCGGCGTGCCAGGGCTCGGCGAAAACCGGGGCGCCGGGGGCGGGCCCGCGGGGGAGAAGCGCCTCCTCAGGCTCGCTCAAGGTACCTTTCCCAAAGGTCGAGATAGACCCGGTCGCGGCGGCCGTCGGCCTCCGGCCAGAGGTCGGCCGCGGCGAACGAGACCGTGTAGAGCGGCTCGACGGTCCCGGCCCCGGTCATGTTGCTGTCGGGGAGGACATGGAAGCCGCGGAAGGCCTCGATCCGCCCGCGGCGGTCGCGGGCATATTGAGGGAGACGGGTGTGCCCGGTCGCCCCGAGCGATTGCGTCCGCACCGCGTCGCCGGCGGAGAATGCCGGCGTGGCGTTCGATTCGCGGTCGAAACGAGCCACGGATTTCTTGGCGACCTCGACCTTTTCCGGTGGCATGGGTGCCGGCATGCCATGGAGGGGCGCCGTCGAGCGGCCGCTCGCCAGCTCCTCGATGCTGGCTGCGCCCGAATCGACCATCATCGCCGCATAGGTCTGGAGCCACTGGTCGTAGTAGGGCCGGGTGAGGTAGTCGGCCGGCTCGATGCACTCCCGCACGTGCCGGAACCAGTCGATGCTCCAGTTTCCGGGCCGGGTGAAGGCCCGCACGATCCCGAGAAGCCGGGCCTCCCAGGGCTCGTGAAACGGCTCCGGCGGCTCGTCGACGTCGATCGGGCCATATCCCTGCCGTCCGCCGAGATCGTGGATGCCGTCCATCACCGGACTCCGACCCGGCGGCCGAGGTCGCGCTCGGTGCCGATCATGGCGTTGCGCGTCACCAGCGCCGCAAGGCTCGCGATGTCCCAATCCTTCGTCCCGGGCGGCCGCTCCGGTATCACCAGATAGCGGAGCTCGGCGGTCGAATCCCACACCCGGACTTCGACATCGGCGGGGATAACTTCGCCGAACTCGGCGATGACGCCGCGCGGATCTCTCACCGCGCGCGAGCGGTAGGCGGCGGTCTTGTACCAGTTCGGCGGGATGCCGAGCAGCGCATGCGGATAGCACGAGCAGAGGGTACAGACGACAAGGTTATGAACGGTCGGCGTGTTCTCGACGACATTGAGGTGGCCGCTCGCCCAGCCCTGGAAACCGATCTCGGTGATTGCCGCCGGGGCATCCTCCAGCAGGCGCGCCTTGAAGGCCGGGTCAAGCCAGGCCCGCGCTACCACCTCCGCCCCGCGCTTCGGGCCGATCTCCTCGGTGTAGACCGCTATCCAGGCGTCGACGGTCTCGGGATCGAGGAGGCCTTTCTCGACGAGCAGGCTCTCGAGGGCCTTGACCCGGAGGGCGGGCTCGGCGGGAAGGTGGCTGTGCAGGTCCCGGTGGATCGCGCCGATCCGGTCGGCATGGTCGTCCGACATGGGCGTCTTCTTACCTTTCGACCTCGGGAGTGTCCGACCGAGTCCGGTGGCAGTCAATGGGGGGGCCGGGCGATGTCGGCACGAGCGATTTGCGAGCGCATCACCCGCGCGTTCAAGATCGCGACCGGCATGACCCCGCGGGAGTTCCGTCGGTTGCATCGACCGGCGCTGCTGATGGCGGCGGAGTGATTGGCGACAGTCCTACGGCGGCCGTCGTGGACCCGGGTCGCTACGGGCCCCGGACCGGACGCGCCGCAATGACCGCGATCATCAGCATCCCCTGACCGACGACTTCGTCGGCGATGCTGCCGCGGAGCCGGCTGTCGATGATGGTCCGTTCGACGATCGCGAGCGCCCTTTCGATCCGCGGCAGCGTCCATGCCTGAACCTGGCGGAGCACCATCGGCTTGCGCTTCCAGAACACGCCGTAGCCGAGCGCGGACTCGGGATCGGCGCCGCGCTCGATCTGGCCGCGGGCGCGATGCAGCATGTCGAAATGGCGCTGGACCGCGCCGGCGACGGTGAAACCGGCCGTGCCGGCGGCGACCAGGCGGCGGTAGAGGCGCTCGAAGCTCGCGGCATCGCCGCTCGCCATGGCGTCTACGGCTTCGTCCACGGCGGAAGCCGATGCATCGCCGACCACGGCGCGCACGTCGTCGAGGGTGATTTCGCCGGTGCCTTCCGCATAGAGGCAGAGCTTGGCGACCTCGCCCCGGCTCGCCATGCGGTCGCCGCCGATGAGCTGTTTCAGCGCGGCGCGGGCGTCGGCGCCGATGGCCAGCCCGGCTCGGCCGGTCTCCTCGTCGATGACGCGGTCGAGGGCGCGCGCGTCGTCGGCGTAGCAGGCGATCGCGTAAGCGTGCTTGGCCTGCTCGAAGAGCTTGCGGACCGGCGAGGTCTTGCGGAGTTCGCCAGCGGTGACGACCAGGGCGGCGTCAACCGGCGGGTTGGCGAAGACGGCCTGCAGTGCCGGGAGCACCTGCCAGTTGCCCGAAACCCGGAGTTCGATGCAGCGTCGCCCTCCGAACATCGGAATCGCGTAGGCTTCGTCAGCCAGGCGAGCCGGATCGCTCGACACCTCTGAGGCGTCGAGCCGGATGAGTCCCAGGGGATCGGCAGATTCGCCGAGGGCCGCCTTGATGAAGGTGCTGGCGCGCTCGGCGACCAGGCCTGTGTCGTTGCCATGGATCAGCAGGAGCCGGACGTCGGTCCTCGCCAGGAAGCGGTCGATATCGGTCTTGACCTCGGCCACCGACCTTGCCGGGCCTCAGCTTCCGGCGGCTACGGCCGTGGCGACGCGGACTGCGATCTGGTTGCCGACCTGTTCCGCCGCCCGGTCCTCGGCGTTGAGCTTGGCGCGGGTATTGGCATAGATCTGATTGACGTAGTTGTAAGAGGCATTGCCGGCGGCGGTTCCGGAGATCAGGACTTCTTCGGTGCCGACGCGCTTCACCGTGAAGGTCGCCTGGACGATCACCGAATAGACCGGCGAGGCCTCGGTGGTGGTGATGCCGAGACCGACCTGTCGCGAGGTCACGGTCAGCGTCATGTGATAGAGCGGGTTTGAAATCTCCTTGCCGCCGGCCATCTGGAAGATGACGCGGTTGCGGACCTGCTGGCCGACGCGATCGGTCACCGGCCCCACCGAGATGCGGGTCAACGTCGCCTGGACGGCGCCACTGTCGGTGAAGTTCGACGGACCGTAGAGCGGCTGGACGGAGCAGGCACCAAGGGCCAAAATGGCGGCAACAACGCCGATGGTGCCGAATCGCCGAAGCGAACGGCTGCCGCGGTCAGACGACGACATTGACGATCCTCTTCGGCACGACCACGATCTTTTTCGGCGAACTGCCCCCAAGTGCCTTGCGAACGGCGTCAAGCGCCAACGTCGCCCTCTCAACGTCAGCTTGAGACGCATCGACGGCAATTGTCAATTCGGCGCGCTTCTTTCCGTTCACCTGCACGGGGTAGGTTATCACGTCCTCGGCCAGAAGCGAGGGCTCGAATTTCGGCCAGGGCGTCATCGAGACGAGGTCCCTGCGGCCGAGCGCCCGCCAGCACTCTTCGGCCAGATGCGGCATCATCGGTGCCATCATCTGGACGAGAAACTCCAACGCCTCGCGGCGCGCGTGCCCGAGATCGGCACTTTCACCCGCGTTCGAGGAGGTGGCCGCGATGGCATTAGCCAGCTCGTAAATCCTTGCTACGGCAACATTAAAGCGCAATCCCCGGATGTGCTCGCCGACGTCGGCAAGGGCCTTGTGGGACGCCTTGCGGAGCGCCATTGCCGCAGCGTCGGTCCGGTCCGGCGCGGGCACGCCTACCGGAGGCAGCCCCGGCGCGGCCTCCGCCACAAGCCGCCACACCCGCTGCACGAAGCGGTGGGCGCCGGCCACGCCCTCCTCGGTCCAGATCACATCGCGGTCCGGCGGCGAATCGGAGAGCATGAACCAGCGGGCGGTGTCGGCGCCGTAGCCGTCGATGATGTCGGTCGGATCGACGGTGTTTCGCCTGGACTTCGACATCTTCTCGATGCCGCCGATCTCGAGGTCGCGGCCGGTGGCGATCTCGGTGGCGCGGCGCTTGCCGTCGATTTCCTCGATCCTGACCTCGGCCGGGCTCACCCAGGTGCCGTCGGGGCGGCGGTAGGTCTCGTGGACCACCATCCCTTGGGTGAACAGGCCGGCAAACGGCTC
>Ga0207773_100817_pt1 | contig 10588 bp, 12 predicted proteins | sample TtaePargueraPR_2_FD_187281 | JGI IMG/M metagenome (GOLD analysis project Ga0207773, IMG submission 187281) | Aerobic enrichment media microbial communities from Bioluminiscent Bay, La Parguera, Puerto Rico - Tt and M1 (3) (SPAdes) | ecosystem: Environmental > Aquatic > Marine > Unclassified ...
CTCGGCGGGTCGGCGGCGGTCGGCTACATGCTCCTGTTCGTGTCGACAATCGTCTGCGTCTCGTTCTTCAACTTCGTCGTACGGCCCGCACGGCGGTTGGAATCATGAGCGAGCGCCGCACCCTGACCCGCCGGATGTTCGAGCCGACCGCGCTCGACCGTCAGGCACCCGCCACCAAGTTCATCACCTACGCGCTTCTGGTCATCTGGTCGCTGGTGGTGCTGGTGCCGCTCTACTGGGTGCTCATCACCTCGTTCAAGAACGAGGGCGACGTCGCCAACGGCCCCTTCTACCTGCCGTTCATTGATTTCAGGCCGAAGACCGACGCCTGGCACTTCATGCTGGTCGATAACAACACCATCGGTCCGTATATCAACTCGGTCGTGGTCGCCCTCGGCAGCACCTTCCTCGCCATTCTGATCGGCTCGCTCGCCGCCTATGCGCTGGTGCGCATCCGCTTCCGGGCCAAGCTGGCGATGGTCGGGATCTTCCTCCTGCTGCTCATCGCAGTGATCGTCGCCGTCGCGGCGTTCTCGGTGCCGTGGCAGATTGCGCTGGCGGTGGCGATCGCACTGTTCGTCATCGCGCTGTTCACCGTCGGCCGGCGGATGAAGCTGGCACTCGGCAACAGCGACGTCGAGTTCTGGATCATCTCGAACCGGATCATGCCGCCGATCGTGGCGGTGCTGCCGATCTACGTGATGTTCCAGCAACTCAAGCTCCTCGATACCCAGTTCGCGCTGATCGCCACCTATACGGCGGTGAACCTGCCGATCGTGGTATGGCTCACCCGCGATTTCTTCGCCGCGATCCCACTCGACCTCGAGGAGAGTGCGGCGATCGACGGTGCGTCGCGGCTGCGGGTGTTCTTCACGATCGCCCTGCCGCTGGTACGCTCGGGCCTGGTGGCGACATTCCTGCTGGTGCTGATCCTCGCCTGGAACGAGTATCTGCTCGCGCTTTTCCTCACCAACGCCGATGCCCAGACCATGCCGGTGCTCGTCTCCGCCCAGAACACGACACGCGGCCCGCAGTGGTGGAACATGTCGGTGCTGATCGTGGTGATGATCGCGCCGGTGGTCATCATCGCCACCTTCCTCCAGAAGCACATTGCGCGCGGCCTGCTGGTCGGCGCAGTGAAGGGCTGATTGCAGATGCAAGTGACGCTGAGTGATATCTACAAGTCCTTCGGCCAGGTGGAGGTCGTCAAGGGCCTCAACCTCGAGATCGAGGACGGCGAGTTCCTCGTTCTGCTCGGCCCGTCCGGTTGCGGCAAGACGACCGCGCTGCGCATGGTCGCAGGTCTCGAGTCGGTGACCTCGGGCAAGATCTCGATTGGTCCGCGCGACGTGACGCAGGTGCTGCCGAAGTACCGCGACGTCGCGATGGTGTTCCAGTCCTACGCGCTCTACCCGCACATGACCGTCGCCCGGAACATCGGCTACCCGCTGAAGCTCCGCGGCGTGTCGCAGGCCGAGCAGGATTCCCAGATCCGCGCGGCGGCCGAGAAGGTCCATCTCGAGGATTATCTCGACCGCTACCCGCGCCAGCTCTCCGGCGGCCAGCGACAGCGCGTCGCCCTCGCCCGCGCCATCGTGCGCCGCCCGAGCGTGTTCCTGATGGACGAGCCCTTGTCGAACCTAGATGCCAAGCTCCGCAGCTACATGCGCGCCGAGCTCAAGCATCTTCAGGGCGAGCTCGGCATCACCACGATCTACGTCACCCACGACCAGATCGAGGCAATGACGCTCGCTCACCGGGTCGCGGTGATGAACAAGGGCGTGGTCCAGCAGATCGCGACACCGCGGGAAATCTACGACAACCCTGCCAACCTCTTCGTCGCCGGCTTCATCGGCTCGCCTCCGATGAATACCCTTGAAGGTTCGATCGCTGACGGTGCCTTCGTGTCGGACCACGGCAAGCTGCCGGTCGGTGGCCTTGCGCCCCGCGCCTCGGTAGTCTTCGGCTTCCGCCCGGAGGATTCCAGGATCGTCGACCCTGAAGGCGCCGACTTCCGCGGCACCATCTACGCCTGCGAGCTCACCGGCAACGAGACCATCGTCACCGTCCAACTCGGCAAGGTGCAGGCGGTGGTGAAGATGGACAAGAACTACGACGTCCGCGCCGACACGCCGGTCGGCATCGCCATCGATCCGGGCAAGGTTCGCCTGTTCGACCCGGCGAGCGGGAACCGCGTCACCGCGTAGTCTCGCCTTTTCATGCCACCTGTTTGAGCGCCGGCGTCGGCGCCAGGATCGCTCGGCGAAGCTCCCGCTTGGCCGCGCGCCGCCATCCTTGATAGCGAGGCCGTCGAGCAATCACCTTGTGCACCTTGACGAGCTCTTTCCGATCTCGTATTTAGCACATGTGCTAATTAGATGGATAGCTAAATAATGCGCCCCTCAGCGGACAACCTCGGCGCCATCTTGGCGGCACTGGCAGACCCGACGCGACGGGCGATCCTCGCCCGCCTGAGCCAAGGCGAAGCGACGGTGAATGAGATCGCGAAGCCGTTCGACATTTCGCTGCCGTCAATCTCGCGCCACCTCAAGGTGCTGGAGGGCGCGGGCCTTATTTCCCGGGGGCGCGAAGCCCAGTGGCGGCCATGCAGGCTGGAGGCAGGACCGCTCAAGCAGGTCCACGGTTGGCTGGAGGAGTACCGGAAGTTCTGGGAGGGAAGCTTCGACCGAATGGAAACGTATCTGAAGGAAATCACCAGCACGAAGCCCGAAGGAAAGAAGCAGTGACCGCGCTCCGGGACGACGAACTGTTGATCGAACGCGAGTTCGATGCGCCGCTCGCTCTTGTCTTTCGGCTGTGGGAAGACCGGGACCATATGCTGCGCTGGTGGGGGCCGGAAGGGTTTACGACGGTCGAGCTCGACTGGAGTCTGAAACCCGGACGGCCGTGGCGCGGGGCAATGGTGTCGAAGCAGTACGGCGTGTCGAAGTTCAGCGGTGCCATCCGTGAGGTAGAAAAGAACAAGCGCATCGTCTTCACCTTCCGCTGGGACGAGGACTCGGCGCAAAACCTTGACACCATCGTGACCGTCACTTTCGCGGAGAAGGATGGAAGGACGATCCAGACTTTCCATCAGACGCCGTTCTCGAACGTTGCGGCTCGCGACAGCCATGTCGGCGGTTGGAGCTCGCTCTTCAACAAGCAGCAGATCTACGTCGAAAACGTCGCCGTGGCGGAGCGGGGAGGATTGCGCACGTGATTGCGACGCCCGATCGCTTGCTTGAACTTGCTGCACTGCCGATGCGATCAGCGCGGATGCGCCGTTCAATCTCCGCCGCAGAACGACCCCACGACCAGACCGATGCGTCCCGGGACGAACCGCGCCCGGGCGCGGAGACACGGGAACTCATTCAAAGGAGGTTCAAACACCATGACTGCAATAGCGAGGAATGAGCGCAAAGCCGGGGAGCCCGCGATGCGGACCCCTCCGGTGGTGTCACCGGACGCGTGGGAGGTTGCCCGGCTGGACCTGCTCGTCAAGGAGAAGGCCCAGACCCGCGCCCGCGACGCGCTGGCCGCCGAGCGGCGCCGCATGCCGTGGATGGCCGTGGAGAAGACGTATGCGTTCGAGGGGCCAGCGGGCAAAGCCAATCTGCTCGACCTTTTCGACGGGCGGCGTCAGTTGATCGTCTACCGCGCCTTCTTCGAGCCGGGCGTGCATGGCTGGCCCGATCATGCCTGCCGGGGTTGCTCCTTCGGGGCCGACCAGGTCGCCCACCTCGCCCACCTTAACGCCCGCGACACCACGCTCGTCTTCGTCTCGCGCGCCCCTCAGGCCGACATCGAACGGTTGAAGGCGCGGATGGGGTGGAAGATGCCCTGGTACACAATCACCGACAGCTTCGACGTCGACTTCGGAGTCGACGAGTGGCACGGCAACAACGTGTTCTATCGCGACGGCGACCGCGTGTTCCGCACCTATTTCATCAACAATCGCGGCGACGAGCAGATGGGGAACACCTGGAACTACCTCGACATCACGCCGCTCGGCCGCCAGGAGGTCTGGGAGGACTCGCCCGATGGCTATCCGCAGACCCCGCCCTACGACTGGTGGAACTGGCACGACAACTACGACGCGGAGCCGGACGAGCAGTGGATGGAATCGGACGCGGGAGAGGCCGCGTTACGGCAGGAACCGGCGGGCGCGAGGCCATGAGTGAGGCCGGCTGCGGCGAATCCGCCGAGCACCCGGCCCGCCGGAACGCCGTCGCCCGGAAGGCGGCGAACGGACTGGCCCTCGCGGCGACGCCGACTTTCGCGGTCATGGCGGTGCTGAGCGGTATCCCTGGGGACGGCCACGCGCACCTGCACGGCACGACCGGCCCGGCGTCATCGCTGACCGGGATGGTCATGATGTATGTGTTGATGAGCGTCTTCCACGCAGCGCCTTGGCTGAGTCTGTTTCGCCGAGGAACTCTGACAAAGCCTCCTTGAATTCCACCGCATGGCGCTCTGGATCAACCGATTTCGACGTGATCCTGATGAAGGCCGCGACGGGGATGATCCCCGCCAGCGCCTCGGCAAAGTAGAGCGGGTGAATGGTGTCCTCGGTCGTGCCGATGACGAGCGTGGGCACCGCGATGTTGGCGGCCTCCGACTCGGTGACGCCAGGGCCGTCGCGGGCGATCGAGCCGATCAGCGCGGCACGGGTTTTGGGATCGTGGTTGGCGAAAAAGCCGCGGAGCGAGGCAAGGTTGCCCGGCGCGTCGCGGGCGAGGCGCTTGGCCGTCTCCGACCGCTCGAAGATGTCCCGCGCAATCGGCAGCGCGTGCTTGCGCAGAAGCTCGGCAACCAGACCGATCGGCCTCATGTTGTCGGGTGCCGGGGCGAACATCCAGGCCGGCCGTGCCAATACCAGCGCCTTGACCAGGTCGGGCCGACGCACCGCGAGCCGGAGTGCGATAGCGGCTCCCATCGAGATGCCGCCCGCCACCACGGGCCCGGGCGCGACCTGCGCGGCGAGCGCGGTAACATCGTCGGTGAACGTGGCAATCGACAGCTCCGACAGTGGACCGGCCTCGGATCCACCATGGGCCCGGCACTCGAGCGTCAGGCGGCGGACCGCGGGCGTCGCGGGAAAGACCTCACGGACTTGGGTGATATCTCCGCCGAGTCCGTGCTGGAAAATCACCGTCGGCCCGTCGCCCACGTCTTCGTAGCGAAGTGCGATTCCGTTGCGGTCGAACGCCGCGAGGCTCATGTCGAAGCTCCCGCCTCGGAGAGGGCACGCCGAAGGAACCGTCCGACCGCCGGCGCTTCAGCCGCCGACAAGCCATGCGTCACCAGCGGTCCGGCGAAGCCCGCCTCGCGGAGCGCGGCCAGATAGTACCGGTAGTCGAGGACCCCCTTGCCGGCGGCTACGAAGTCCCCCTCCGCCGTGCGGTCCTTGGCGTGGGCCATAGCGATGTGACCGGCCAGGAGATCGATCGCCCGGCTGATGATGTCGCGCTGTTCGGTGAGCGTCGCATGCTCGAACAGATTTGCAGCGTCTAACACGATCCTCAGCCGCGGGCTCCGCATCTCCTCGATCAGCCGGCGCGCCGACTCCGCCGAGGACACGACATTGGCGAGTTCCGGCTCGATGCCAAGGTCGACGCCGGCTGCCTCCGCAGCCGTGATAGCGCTCGCCATGCTTGCCGTCAGGTCGTTCCAGGCCCCCTGCGTCGCATTGTCGGGATGGACTCGCCACATATCGACGGGGTCGCGCGTCCCGGTGCAGAGCGTCACCAGGCAGGTGCCCATAGCAGGGGCCGCTGCGATCAGCAGCAACAGCCGTCGGAGGCCGTCTGCCCGCACCGCCGTGTCGGGATGTACCATGTTGAACGTACCGGAGACCGCGACGATGCCGACACCGGTGGCCTCGCTCGCCGCGCGGATCGCCGCGGGCGCATCCTCCGGAATGGCGTCGGGCAGTGGATCGAGGCCGGAACAGGCCAGGTTGTACTGCGCCACTGCAAACCCGGCGCCAGCAACGGCGGAAAGCACCGTCGCGGGATCACCGCCGGTGAAGGTCTTGGCGAAGATCCCGAGTTGCATCAGATCGGCCCGTCTGCCTCGGAAAGCGCGACCGTGCGCTCCTCCCTAACCGATTTCGCGATCGCCACCATCGCGCGGACCGAGGCGAGGCCGTCCTCGACCGTCGCACCGCGAACCGGCTTGCCAGTGAGCACCGCATCGGCGAAGCCTTCGACCTGTCGGCGGTAGAAGTGGCCGTCGGCAGCGAGCGGCCGGCGGAAGGTGGCGTCCCGCTCGTGGAAGATCTCGACGTCGCTCGACTTGAAGTACCAGGGGTTATAGGTGCGGGCGAGGACGCCGCCGTGCTCACCCTGGACCTCGAAGCCCTCGTGCCAGTCCATCCGCACCGCAACGGTGAGGTCGAGATGGCCGATCGCGCCCGAGGCAAAGCCGACATCGACGAACCAGCAGCGCGCACCATAGGCTTCGCGAAAGCGGGCCTCGACAGTCTCGATGTCGCCGGCAAGAAATCGCGCAAGGTCTACGAGATGGCTGCCATGGGCCAGCATCAGGTAGCGCTGCCGGTCGGCCTTGGGGTCGCCCGACGGTCGCCGCGAGGCCGCGCTGGTGGCGATCGCCGGCTGCACCGCATCGGTCATGACGTAGCGATGGGTCGAGTCGCAGTACCATGCCTTCATCGACAGCATCTGGCCCATCTCGGTGTCGATGAAGTCCTTCGCCGCCTCGATGCCGCCGTCGTAGCGCTTCATGTGGCCGACATGGAGCACGAGGCCCGAGCGCGCCACGGCGTCGCGCAGCCGTTCGGCGTCCTCGACCGACGTTGCCACCGGCTTCTCGCAGAGCACGTGCTTGCCGGCTTCGAGCGCCCGGATCGATGCATCGACGTGGAAGGCGTCGGCGGTGGCGACGATCACCGCCTCGACATCGGGATCGGCGAGCATGGCGTCGTAGTCGTTGAAGGTGCGGCGCGCGCCGTGGGCCACGGCCATGCGTTCGCGGAGATCGTCGGCGACGTCACAGATCGCGAAAAGCTCGGCATTGCGCGCCTTCACGCACGACTCGAAATGTGCCGCCTGGGCGATCTGGCCCGCACCAAGCACGCCGATGCGAAGCTGCCGCTCCTCCTTCATGTTGCCTCCCTGGGACTACTGGAAATCAGCTGTTCGATCTCGCCGGCGCGCGGCATCCGGGCCATGGCCCCTGCCCGCGTCGCCATGATAGCGCCGGCCGCGCACGCCCGCCGGCCGATCAAGCGAACCTGCTCGGTATCGAGATGGTCGAGATCCTGGTCGACCAGGCCCGCGATCAGCGCGGCGAGGAAGGCGTCCCCGCAGCCCACGGTGTCGACCACATCGACGGAGAAACCATCGATCTCGACCTCACTCCCGGCGATGTGAATCCACGCGCCGCGCGGGCCGTCAGTCACTGCCATCACCCGGAGACGCGGATGCCAGAGCCGCTGCACGCCCTCGGTCGCATCATTCGTCCCTGACAGCGCGGCGAGTTCCTCGGCGCTGAGCTTGACGATGTCGGCGACGGCGACCGCCTCACGGCCCGCATCAGCCATCGCCGCTCTGTCCGCCCAGACTGCCGGGCGGAGGTTAGGGTCGGCGGAGACGAGCAGCCCGGCGTCCCGCGCCACCGCGATGGCGTGGCGCTGCGCGGCGGCCGAGATCGGCGTTGCCAGCGACAGGGACCCGACATGGAGCACTCGCGCCATGCGGATCAGGTCGGCATCCACCTCCTCGGCGGCGTAGCTCGCGTCGGCGCAGTTGGCGCGATAGAGGGCAAAGTCGCGGTCGCCGTTCTCGTCGAGGGCGACCACCGCCAGCGCCGTGGTTTCGACGCCGGCCCTGCGGATCGAGCCGGTGTCGACCCCCGCCGCGGCGAGCGTGCCCACAGCGAGGTCACCAAACGGCTCGCAGCCGACCTTGGTCAGCATCGCCGCGCCAAGACCGAGGCGGGCCACACCCGCCGCAACGTTACCCGGCGCGCCGCCGGCGCGGGCCGCGTAGAGCGGCTCGTCGCCGTCCCGCCCTGCGGGAATCAGGTCGATGACCAGCTCGCCGAAGGCGACGACGTCGATCTGGCCGACCGAGTGGCTCACGCGTAGTTCGGATTGTCGACCAGCGCCGGCTTTCCGTTCCGCTCGACCACGAGCTTGCGCATCCCGTGATCCTTGATGATGCCGTAGTCATGGCCGGCGTCGGTCGCACAGAACCAGACGAAGACGAGCTTGTCCTTGCCGGTGTTGATGGAGCGGTGCGCCCACTCCGGTGGGATGAAGGCGCAGACGCCGGGCTTCATCTCGACGGTCTTGATCTCGCCGTCGCGGGACTCAAGGAGCAGGAGCCCCTCACCCGACTGGGTGTAGTACGCCTCGCCGCACTCCTTGCGGAGATGGAAGTGGCCGCGGGTGATCATGTACTCGTCGCCCACCGTTCCCGGCATCATGATCGTGGTGCCGAAAGCGAGGTCGCTGTCCTCATGGCGGTAGTCGATCACCTCGTAGGCGATGCGATCCCCCTCCTCGGCGATGGCGCGGTCGAGCGCGGCGTCATCGTGGAAGAAACCACGGAGATCCGACAGCCGTTTTTCGTAGCGGCCAGTGGACGGTGACACGGCGCCGGTCGTGCCGTCGATGGCAACGCCTTCGGGAAGGAGCATGGGGGAACCTCGATATTGATGCGTGCGGAGTGGAGCTACGGCCACGTCGTCCGTGTGTCAATCGCAACCGATCCCGGCCCCCTGCCGACGGCCGCCACGACGGTCGAAGTCCGCTGACCCCGGCCCTTTAGCGATCCCAGGCCGCAGGCCAAGAAGAACACAGGAGCACGGGCCCGGCGCGGACGACATGGTTGGAGGGGTGACCACGGGGGACCTCGACCTATCATTGCTTGCAGAACAAGCCAGTCACGACGCGAGACCGGCCGGGACGATAGAGCAAGGTCGGCTCTGCCCGTCCAGGAGCACGGTCTGGCTCTATGCGCTCCCCGTGTGATGAAGGTTGCGAATCAACATGCTATCGGTTGTCTTCGAGCCACAAAGGCGCGCAGTCTCGATGCGAGAGACTGCAAGTCGAGACTTCCGATCTCCGACGCGGCGGGGCGGCGCGATGCTGATGGGTGCCGAGGTGGCGATTTGTCGAGGCGTTCTTCCAGCGAGCGGTGCATGGTCATTTCGCTCCGCCGGAGGCGGCGCCGGGCCAACTTGACGCGGCGCGAGGATAGGACGTGAGCCGGCACGCCAACGACTTGGCCTCCACGGCCGGCGCTGCATCGCGCGGTGGCCGGTTGCCGGTCTGGCTCGACCGCCGGGTGATGGTGTGGGCATCCTATGACGTCGGAAGCTCGGCCTACTACGGCGTCGTCACGCCCCTGCTCTTTCCGCTGTTCTATCTCACCGTCGTCTCTGCTGGAGAGTCCCGCTTCCTTGCCTGGGGCGCCGCCTTGTCGATTGCGCTGGTTGCGACCGCCTTTCTCGCTCCGATGATGGGCAATGCGGTCGACCGGCGCGGCGGCCGCTGGAAGCTGCTGCTGCTGACAACGTTGCTCTGCTGTGCCGCGACGGCCTGTCTCTATCTCGGCGGGCCGGGCCTGCCGCTGCTGACCATCGCAACCTTCGCCGTGGCGCAATGCGCCTACCTTCTGGCCCAGCCCCTCTACGAATCCTACCTGCCTTCTATCGCGACGCCGCGCACCAGCGGCCGGGTGTCGACCTTCGGATGGGGCGCCGGCTTCCTGGGCGGCATCGCGACGATTGCGCTGGTGTGGCCACTTGTCGCCGGCGGTACCGGACCCGACAACCTCGCGCGCTTCCAGGTGGCGTTCCTGGTTGTGGCAACCTTCTTTCTGCTCGTCGGTTCAGCGGCGGTCTTCGGCATGCGGCGGATCCTCGACCCGCAGGTACCGAGACCGCAACCTGGCCTCTCATCCGTGTGGCGCACGCTTCGCGACTGGCGAGAGCACCGCGAGCTGTTCAAGCTGCTATTGGCGTTCTACCTCATCAACGAGGGAATGGTGACCATCGGGGTCTTTGCCGCCGAGTTCTTTCGCACCAATTTCGGCGCGAGCGCCGAGCGCCTGCTGCTCATCCTTCTCGTCTATCACCTGGTCGCGGTACCGGCGACGCTGGCGTTCGGAGCGCTCGCCGACCACTGGACCCATCGGCGCGCAATCTTCCTTTCCCTCTCGCTGTGGACGGTGGCGCTGATCCTGATGGCATTCGGAGAGGGCGACTGGGTTCCCCTGGCCGTGGTCGCCCTGTTCGGCACAGTGTTCGGTTCGACCACCGCCCTCTTCCGTTCCCTTCTCGCCCAGATGGCGCCGCGCGAAAAGGCGACGGAGTTCTTCGGCTTCAACGCGTTCGCCGGGCGGCTATCCGCGGCTGTCGGGCCGCTGCTTTATGGCGCTCTCGCGACGGCCACTGGTAGCCAGCATATAGCCCTTCTCTCGGTGGTGGTTCTGCTGGCGATCGGCGCCGTGGTACTGGCGTGGGTGAAGCTGCCAGACCTCCGACGGATGTCTCTCAGGCGGGCGACCGAAGACGCCACCTGACCGGATGGCGGCTTGCCCGGCTATGCTCCCGCCGG
>Ga0207773_100818_pt1 | contig 10582 bp, 7 predicted proteins | sample TtaePargueraPR_2_FD_187281 | JGI IMG/M metagenome (GOLD analysis project Ga0207773, IMG submission 187281) | Aerobic enrichment media microbial communities from Bioluminiscent Bay, La Parguera, Puerto Rico - Tt and M1 (3) (SPAdes) | ecosystem: Environmental > Aquatic > Marine > Unclassified ...
CAATGAAAGCCGGCTTGTAACGGTCTGGGGCGGCTTTTCCACCAAATGGTACGTGTCGCTCCTGCATAACGACCAACTGCTCGACGCGGCCTGGGTCACCCTGCGTGTCGCCTTCGTCTCCGCCTGTCTGGCGACGGTCATCGGCACCATCGCAGCGCTTGTGCTCGTGCGCTCGGGCCGCTTCGTCGGCCGGTCGCTGTTTTCCGGAATGATCTTCGCGCCGCTTGTGATGCCGGAAGTGATCCTCGGCCTGTCGCTGCTGCTCCTGTTCGTGGCCATGGACACGTCCCGCGGCTTCTGGACGGTGATGCTGGCGCATACGACATTTGCCAGCTGCTATGTCGCCGTCGTGGTGCAGTCGCGCCTCGTCGGCTTCGACAAGTCCATCGAGGAGGCCGCCGAGGATCTCGGCTGCCCGCCGGTGAAGACTTTCTTCCTGATCACGCTGCCGATCATCCTGCCCGGTGTCATTGCCGGCTGGATGCTGGCCTTCACCCTGTCGCTGGATGACCTGGTGATCGCCAGCTTCACCACCGGCCCCGGCGCGACGACCCTGCCGATGAAGATCTACTCCCAGGTGCGCCTTGGCGTGACGCCGGAGATCAACGCCGTCTGTACCATCCTGGTCGGGCTGGTCACCATCGGCGTGATTGCGGCCTCGCTGGTCACCAAGCGCCAGCAGGTGCAAAGGGAACGCGATGAGCGCGCTGCTTTCGGGGCCGAGGGTTGAACCTTGCTCTTTCAACCTCATCCTGAGGAGCCGCAAAAGCGGCGTCTCGAAGGATGGGATGCTTGCTCAGGAGTGTGCCGCCCATCCTTCGAGACAGCGCTCGCGCGCTTCCTCAGGATGAGGAGGAGGATCTGGCGCCCGTCTTAATGGGGGACTTGTGACCAGCCCGAAACCCTGATCCTCACCCCGCCCGCGGCGGGCGGAACAGGTAGATCACCAGCCAGACCGGCACGACGATGAAGGCGCCGAGGATCATGTTCGGGATCGCCCAGTCGCGGAATTCCAGCATGTAGATCCAGAGCTGCAGCGGGCTGAGACCGACTGAACCGAGGATATCCTCCGCGCTGATGTTGACGAAGGACAGGCCCGCCCCGACCAGCAGGGAGATCGCCGCTATCTTGATGAGGGTCGACAAGAACGGGTGCACGGGCGCGTCGGTCTTTCCGGAGGTCTGCTTCGATTTTGGGGTGCCCGGCAGGACGGATTGCCTTGCCGAACCACCCCCCAATTCTTGGCTTTAACAATTTACAAACCATAAACAGCTTGCCAGAACGCTGAATTTCGGCGGGATTGCCGGCCCATTTGGCAGGGCGGGACGTCTCAAATCGATTAAGTGACGGACCGTTCATATTTTTCGCTGCGTTGCGGCAAAGACCACTTGACCGGTTCGAACCAAGCGGCGAATGTGCGCCTCACGCATCAAGGTTGGCAGCTGATCGGCGGAAACCCGTTGAAGAGGCGCAAGCCGACCGCTTCTATAGTGCCGGAGCATCCCGCGTTCATGAGAAACGGGAAGCTGCGGCCGGTCTTGTACGGGAGTGAAACATGAACAAAATTTATCCGGACGCAAAGGCCGCCCTGGAGGGGCTGACCTTTGACGGCATGACGGTCATGGCCGGCGGGTTCGGCCTTTGCGGCATTCCGGAGAATCTGATCGTGGCGCTCCGGGATTCCGGAGCCAGGGACATCACCGCCATTTCCAATAATGCCGGTGTCGATGACTTTGGCCTCGGCCTCTTGCTGCAGACCCGTCAGATCAAGAAGATGGTGTCGTCCTATGTGGGCGAGAACGCCACCTTTGAAAAGCAGTATCTGAACGGCGAACTGGAACTGGAATTCAACCCGCAGGGCACGCTCGCCGAGCGTATCCGCGCGGGCGGCGCGGGCATTCCGGGCTTCTACACCAAGACCGGCGTCGGCACGCTGATCGCCGAAGGCAAGGAACACAAGGATTTCAACGGCGAGACCTACATCCTGGAAACGGGCCTCGTCGCGGACGTCTCCCTCGTCAAGGCCTGGAAGGCCGACAAGGAAGGCAACCTGATCTACCGCAAGACCGCGCGCAACTTCAATCCGATGATGGCAACCGCCGGCAAGACCTGTGTGGTGGAAGTCGAGGAACTGGTGGAGATCGGCGCGCTCGATCCGGACCAGATCCATACCGCCGGCATCTTCGTCGACCGCATCATCGTCGGCAGCCACGAAAAACGCATCGAAAAGCGCACGACGCGCGCAGCCTGAGGGAGAGAACATCATGGCCTGGACTCGTGATGATATGGCAAAGCGTGCCGCGCAGGAACTGGAAGACGGCTTCTACGTGAACCTCGGCATCGGCATCCCGACGCTGGTTTCCAACTACATTCCGGACGGTGTCCACGTGACGCTGCAGTCCGAAAACGGCATGCTCGGCATGGGCCCGTTTCCGACCGAGGACGAAGTCGATGCCGACCTGATCAATGCCGGCAAGCAGACCATCACCGAACTGCCGCAGACGAGCTATTTTTCTTCCGCCGACAGCTTCGGCATGATCCGCGGCGGTCACATTGATTTGTCGATCCTCGGCGCCATGGAAGTGTCCGAAGCCGGTGATCTTGCCAACTGGATGATCCCGGGCAAGATGGTCAAGGGCATGGGCGGTGCCATGGATCTGGTCGCCGGCGTCAAGCGTGTGGTGGTGATCATGGACCACACCTCCAAGGCGGGCGACCCGAAGCTTCTGAAGGAGTGTTCGCTGCCGCTGACAGGCGTTCACTGCGTCGACCGGATCATCACCAATTTCGGCGTCTTCGATGTCGTCGACGGCGGCCTGAAGGTCGTCGAACTGGCACCGGACGTGACCCTCGAGGAAGTCAGGGGCATGACCGAGGCAACGCTGCTGTCGTAACGCCCGGCTCCGCCGGCAAGGCGAACAGCGCGCAAGGATCAGAGGGTGTCCGCAGCTGCTGCGGGCACCTTTTTCATTGTGCAGCATTGCAAAAGAAATGATGCGCTGAAGAAGCTATTCGGACCCGCCGTCAGGTTGCTGGCCGCCGCCTGGAGCCGCCTACTCGGCTGCGGCGCTTTCCCGGCGTGCCGCGCTTGGCCGGATGGCCGGAAAATCCTGGTCGGTCAGGGTCTCCTTGGCAAGCAGCAGCGCGGCGCCCGCGTCGAGGTCCTTGCGATGTTCGTTGAGGAGATCCTTGGCGCGCTGGAAGGCGGCTTCGACGCGCTGTTTGATCGCCAGATCGATTTCCCGCTGCGTCGCTTCGGAAACCTCCGCGGCATCGCCCGCAGGTTGGCCGAGGAAGTTCTGCCGCTGCGACGTATACGCGCGGTTGCCGAGATCAGGATCCATGCCGTATCGCATGACCATGTCCCTTGCCACTTCCGTCACCTTCTGCAGATCGTCAGAAGCGCCGGTCGACAGTTCTCCGAAAACGATCTCTTCGGCCGCCCTGCCGCCCATCAGCACGGCCATGCGATTTTCAAGATCCCGCGCCGACAGCAGAAAGCGGTCTTCCGTCGGCCGCTGCATCGTATAGCCGAGGGCTCCGATGCCGCGCGGGATGATCGATATCTTGTGCACCGGATCGCAGCCTTCCAGATTGGCGGCCACCAGCGCATGGCCCATCTCGTGGAAGGCGACGGTCCTGCGTTCCTTGTCGGAAAGGATCCGGCTGCGTTTTTCAAGCCCGGCGATGACCCGCTCCACGGCCTCGTTGAAATCCTGCAAGGTGACGGCATCCGCATTGCGGCGCGTGGCGAGCAGGGCGGCTTCGTTGACAAGGGTCGCAAGATCGGCGCCGGAAAAGCCCGCGGTGAGCTGGGCGACCTGGTCGAGATCGATGCCGGGCGCGAGGGTGATCTTCTTCACATGAACATCGAGGATTGCCCTGCGGCCGATCTTGTCCGGCCGGTCCACAAGCACCTGCCGGTCGAAACGGCCGGCGCGCAATAGGGCGGGGTCGAGGATCTCCGGCCGGTTTGTCGCTGCCAAGAGAATGATGCCGCTGGACGGATCGAACCCGTCGAGCTCGGTCAGGAGCTGGTTGAGGGTCTGTTCCTTCTCGTCGTTCGTGCCCATCGGGCCGCTGGCACGGGCGCGGCCAAGGGCGTCCAACTCGTCGATGAAGATGATTGCGGGTGCGGCCTTGCGTGCCTGCTCGAAGAGATCGCGCACCCGCGCGGCCCCGACACCGACGAACATCTCGACGAATTCGGAACCTGAGATGGAGAAGAATGGCACCCCGGCTTCGCCGGCAACGGCACGCGCCATCAGCGTCTTGCCGGTGCCCGGCGGGCCCACCAGCAGGATGCCCTTGGGCACATGGGCCCCGAGCCGGCCATAGGACGAGGGGTTCTTCAGGAAATCGACGACTTCCTGCAGTTCGCGCTTGGCTTCATCGACACCGGCGACGTTCTGGAAACTGACCTTCACGTCCTTTTCGACAAACACCTTCGCTTTGGACTTGCCGACGGTCATCATGCCGCCGAGACCCTGCTTTTCGGCAAAGCGCCGGATGAAGAACATCCACAGGCCAAAAAGCAGCAGCACCGGCAGCACCCATGACAGCAGGTCCCTGATGAAGGTGTTCTGGACGACTCCGGTGAACTTGACGTCGTATTTGCTGAGTTCGTCGGCCAGGGGAATATCGACGCGGGTCGTGATGAAATACTGCTTGCCGTCCTTGAGCGCTGTCTTGAACTTGCCCTCGATATAGTTGTCCCTGACGGCAATCTCCTCGATCACGCCATCCTTGAGATACTGCTCGAACTGGCTGTAGGGTATCTGCTCGACAGTGCGGTAGGTGGTCCACCAGCTCTGGAACATCAGCACCAGCATAAGGGCGGTGAATGCGTACCAAAGATTGATCTGGTGTTTCTTTTCCATCTAGCGCTACCCGGCAATGATCGGAATATGGGTGTCATTGGGGCGGTTCGGCCCCGGCCTGTCAAGATGCCGAAGGCTGCCCTCAAGTCGGCTCAGCCGGCGAAGTCGGGCTGGCGTCTGGTCATCCGTGTGCGGAAGGAGGAGGCACTCGAACGGGCGAGGTAGATCACCGGGAGCAACCCGACAAGAACGATTGCCAGCGAGGGCAGCGCAGCGTCGCCGAACGCTTCGCGGGAAGCCGCCTCGTAAACCGTGGTGGCGAGCGTCTCGAAACCGAACGGGCGCAGCAGGATGGTCGCCGGAAGCTCCTTCATGCAGTCCACAAAGCTGAGGAGAGCCGCCGAGAGCAGCACCGGCTTCAGGATCGGCAGGTGAATCTGATAGAGCGTCTGGCTCGTATTGCGGCCGAGCGTGCGTGCGGCCATGTCGAAATGCGGCGTGATCCGGCCGAACCCGCCTTCGACCTGTCCGTAGGAAACCGCCAGGAAACGCACGATATAGGCATAGACAAGCCCGGCGCCGCTGCCCAGCAGCAGAAGACCGGTGTTGAGCCCGAACCAGAGCTCCATTCGGGCATCGACAAAATTGTCGAAGCCGGCAAGCGGCACCAGGATGCCGATGGCGAGGACTGTGCCGGGGATCGCGTAACCGATGGACGCGAGCCGCACGGCCCCCTTCAGCGAACCCTTCGGATTGAGCCGCAGGGCGTAGGCGAGCGCGACGGAAACGACGACTGTCAGGAGAGCTGCCACCGCCGCCAGGCTGAAACTGTTCCAGATGGCATCGAGGAAGCCGGGCGAAAACAGGTCTTCGAGCCGGCGGCTTGCAAGATCCATCAGAAGCAGGGCGGGAACGACGAAGCCTGCAAGGATCGGCGCAAGACAGAGCAAAAGAGCCAGGGCAATTTGCCAGGGATTCAGGTCGAAGCGCGTCGGCGGCCGGTGTTTGGAGCCGCCGCCGCTGTGGAACCGTTGCTTGCGTCTTTCGAAACGTTCCAGCCAGAGCAGCGCGAACACCATCAAAAGCATGGCAAGCGCCAGTTGCGCGGCGCCCCCGAGGCTGGAGCGGTGCAGCCAGGTGTCGTAGACCGAGAAGGTGAGCGTCTTCACGCCGAAGAAGGTGACCGCGCCGATGTCGTTGAGGCATTCCATCAGCGCCAGCGAGATGCCGATGACGATGGCCGGCCGGGCGAGCGGCAGTGCCACGCGGAAGAACAGGCCATAAGGCGAGGCGCCAAGCGTGCGCGAAACGTCGAGCGTCGCGGCGGACTGGATCAGAAAGCTCGCCCGGGTCGTGAGGTAGACGTAAGGGTAGAGCACTGCTCCCATGACGAAGATGGCGCCGCCAAGAGAGCGGATTTCCGGGAACCAGTAGTCCCTCGAAGTCTGGAAGCCGAAAAGGGCGCGGATCAGGCTCTGGACCGGACCGGTATAGTCGAGCACCTCGACATAGGCGAAGGCGACGATATAGGTCGGCACCGCCAGCGGCACCAGCAACGCCCAGTCGAGGATCCTGCGGCCGGGAAAATTGCACATCGTCACCAGCCAGGCCGTCGCGACGCCGGTCACGCCCGTGGTGAGGCCAACCCCCAGCATCAACAGCAGCGTCGTCTTGAGCGATCCCGGAAGAACAGTCGTTACGAGGTGTTGCCACACGTCGCCTGAGGGCGTCAGCGCGATCCACAGGATCGCAGCCAGCGGCAGCAGCACCAGGGCAGCGACCATCAGTGCCGCGGCCTGCCAGAAACGGTCAGCTAGGGTGTGGGTGGGCGTGCGCAGCAAGGCCGGTCAATTCGTTGATAATCGTTCGCAGGAAGCTCTATAGGCAAATGCCGGGAAATGCAAAAAGCGCCGCTGGTGACGGCGCTTTTCACGAAGGCGATCGCTAAGCCTCAGGATGCAGGGCCGTCATCGAAGCCGACCTTGTCGACCAGCTCGCTTGCGGTCTTGCGGTTTTCGGCAATGTCTGAGAGCGGCAGGCTGTCCTTCTTGAATTCACCCCAGCTCGCAACCCGTTCGGAAACTTCCACGCCCGGCTTCACCGGATATTCGTGGTTGGTTTCGGCATAGATCTTCTGGGCGTTCGCGGAAGACAGGAATTCGATCAGCTTCACGGCGTTGTCCTTGTTCGGCGCGTTCTTTGTCAGAACAACACCGGCCAGGTTCACGTGGCTGCCGCGATCGTTGGTGTTCGGGAACAGGATGCGGACGCTGTTGGCCCATTCCTGCTGTTCCGGCTCTTTCTCGTTGGTCTGCATCAGGCCCATGTAATAGGTGTTGCCGAGGGCGATGTCGCACTCGCCGGCAAAGATCGCCTGGACCTGGGCGCGGTCGTTGCCGGCCGGTTTGCGGGCCAGGTTGTCGCGCACGCCGGCGAGCCATTCCTCGGTCTTTTCTTCACCGTGATGAGCCACCATCGAAGCAACCAGGCCGATCGTATAGACATGCTGGCCCGACCGGGTGCAGATACGTCCCTTCCACTTCGGATCAGCCAGTTCCTCATAGGTGATGCTGTCCTGCTCGACACGGTCCTTGGAAGCATAGACCACGCGGGCACGGTTGGTGAGGCCGATCCAGTGGCCTTCCGGATCGCGGAATTCGGCCGGGACGTTCTCGTTGATCACGTCGGAGGAGACCGGTTGCGAAATACCGAGTTGCTTTGCACCATCCAGGCGGCCGATGTCCACGGTCAGGAGGACGTCGGCGGGAGAGTTCGCACCTTCCGCGGCAATGCGTTCACCCAGGCCCTCGGATGCAAACACGACGTTGGTCTTGATGCCGGTTTCGGCGGTGAACGCGTCGAGCAGCGGCTGGATCAGATAGGGCTGGCGATAGGAATAGATGTTGACTTCACCGTCGGCCAGAGCCGGCGCCGCGGCGACAGACGCTGAAGTCAGCAGGAATACACTTGCCAGGGTGCGGAAGGCAGAACGCATGGAACACTCCCCATTGAGTAGGTCTTGGGCCGGAATGAAAGTCCGACGATTGGCCGGGAATATGTCGCCAGGTGATTGCGAAGTCAATAAATCAAACAAAATCAATAGTTTAGAATGATTCAAAACTAACTGGAGGTTTACATTCCACTATTTCTGCGAAAATCGGTGAAAAAACAGGAGTTTAACAGTAAACTTTCTTCGGTGAGGGCAGGGAGCAGCGCCCTCGAAGCCCTGTTCACGAAAGCGTTATCGAGGCGTGAGGCAAAACATCACACCCAGGAGAGCGCCTTTTTCAGGAAAGCGGTGCCGCTCTCCGCCCGCCATTCTCCATGTGCCATGATCGCCTTTTCCGGTTGCCAGGACAGGATCCTGTCGCGGCAGGCGCGCGCCCGTTTGCGATCGAGGAAGCTCAGCCGCCATTCCAGTGGCGCGTAGCCCTTGCCTTCGGTGATGCCCCAGAGACCGGCTATCCAGCGCTGCCAGGGTTTCCAGTTGCGATTGAGGAAGCTCTGCGAAAAATGCTCGCTGAGATCGGCAAGGATCACGGTGGCCGACGGCCGGTGCAGGAAGACCAACTCGTCCATTACCGGGGAGCCGCCGAAGCGCACCATATCGATAACGCCTTCCCAGACGGAGGGGACCGTCTCATCGAGTGCCGGTTCGAAAGCAAGGTCCCGGCGCTTGTCGATGGTGCTTTGCGGTCCCCAGAGCTTTGTCTCCGGCCAGGCAGCCTTCCACTGCTGCAGGAAGAGGTGGTGGATCTTGTTCGGGCTGACAAGATGACGCGGCGTCCCGAGGGTGTTGACGGCTTGCCGAAGGTCTTCGTCCAGTCTGATGGGCGACCACACCCAGAGACCGCCGGAGGGCAGGCGGACGATCACGCAGCGCGTGGGATACGGGAAGCCATGGAACGAGACATTGCCTCCTTCCAGGATCCAGATATCGTCGGCAACGCAAATGCGCGCATCGGCGGCGGCCGGTTCTCTGCCCGCCGGTGCCATCATTACTCGGACAGGACCCGCTGGGTCGGAAAGACGATTTCCACCAGCGTCCCCTGGTCCGGCGTCGAATCGATATGGAAGCTCGCCCTGTTGGCCTCGACAAGGGCCTTGGTCAGCGGTAGGCCGAGGCCGGTGCCGCCGCCGCGGCTGGAGGTGTGCAGCTGCCGGAAGGGTTCGAGCGCCGCGGCCAGTTGCTTGGCGGTCATGCCGGTGCCGGTGTCGCGCACCCGCAAGGCGACCTCGCCATTGCTTTCAAGGGCCGTCGACAGGATCACCTGGCCACCCGACTTGTTGTACTTGATGGCATTTGACAGAAGGTTCAGGACGATCTGGCGCAGCGAGCGCGGATCGGCGACGACATTCGGCACGCTCTCCGGCAGGCTGGCGCGGATGATCACCCGCTCACGGTTGGCCTGCGGCTGCATCAGCGCCACGCATTCGCTGATGACGTCATTGGTCGAGACGGCGGAGAACTTCAGGTCCAGCTTGCCCGCCTCGATCTTGGACAGGTCCAGAAGATCGTTGATCAGGCTCATGATATGTGAGCCCGACGTGCGGATGTCCTTGAGGTAGTCCTTGTAACGGTCGTTGCCGATCGGCCCGAAACGCTCCTCCATCATGACTTCGGAAAAGCCGATGATGGCGTTCAGCGGGGTTCGGATCTCATGGCTGATCTTGGCGAGGAAATCGGATTTTTGCGAGCTGGCATTCTCCGCCTGGCGCTTGGCCTGGGTCAGTTCCTCTTCCGCCGTCTTCCACTGGGTGATGTCGCGCAGGACCGCGCAGTATTTGGCGTCGTCCTTGCCGCCGCTGATACGGCCGATGGTCATGAAGAGCGGGATCAGCCCGCCGGCCGGAACCTTGCCCAGGACCTCGCGGCCGTCATTGAGGATCGAGGCGACGCCGTTGCGGGTCAGGCCGTCCAGGTAGTCGGCGGCGGCCCGGTGGCTTTCCGGTGCCAGGAAGTCGGTCAGGGGCGAGCCGATCATGTCGGCGCGGTTGGCACTGAAGAGCGCTTCGGCAGAGCCGTTCACCTTGATGATCGTGCCGTGCTGGTCGAGTACCAGAACGCCGTCGGTCGCCGTTTCCAGGATCGTGTCCATTTCGGCGATCTGGCTGCGTGCATTGTCGAGTTCCGCGCGGATCTCGGCAAAGAAATTCGGCGAAGCGGGCGCCGCGCTTGGCGGAACGGGCTTCACCTTGCGCTCGGTGATGGAGATCATCAGGCCGCGGTTGCCGTTCCACGGAACCGAATGCATATGCGCATCCACATTCAGAACCCCGCCGTCGGCAAGGCGCAGCTTCATGGTCTCGTCGACCTCGCCGTCCATGCCGTCCGCATCCGGCAGTTCTTCCGTGTCGTCGATGAACAGGGCTTCCAGGCCGCCTGCCTCGGCAAGGGCGGAAACCGACTTGTAACCCAGCATCCTCAGCAGCGCCTTGTTGGCGTAAAGCACCTCACGGTCATGGGCGATGGCAATGCCGATGGGCAGGCGGTCGAGCAGGCTCGGGTCGATCGGACCGGCTTCCGGCACCTCCGCCGGCAGTTCCTCTTCCGGCGGCTGTTCGGGATCCGGCGCATCGAAATCGGCAAGGTCGCCCTCGAGACGGGCGCCGAGTGCTTCGGCAATCTTGCGGAAGGCCTGCCGTTCCGGGCGCGACAGGCCCGAAGTGTCCACCGGCACCAGCCGCGGTTTTACCGTTGCCAGCGGAATGACCTCACCGGTCTTCGGCGTGGCTGGAGCCTTGCTATCGTCGGCCTCGGC
>Ga0207773_100819_pt1 | contig 10580 bp, 10 predicted proteins | sample TtaePargueraPR_2_FD_187281 | JGI IMG/M metagenome (GOLD analysis project Ga0207773, IMG submission 187281) | Aerobic enrichment media microbial communities from Bioluminiscent Bay, La Parguera, Puerto Rico - Tt and M1 (3) (SPAdes) | ecosystem: Environmental > Aquatic > Marine > Unclassified ...
GAGCCTGCGCACGACCAGCGGAGAGTCCTCGAGCACGCCGATGCGGATCGCGAGATCGAGCCCCGCGTCGACGAGGTTCACGTGCTCCGGGCTCAAGGTGATGTCCACGGCGAGCTCCGGGTAGCGCGCGAGAAAGGCCGGCACCGCTGGCGCCACATGCATCCAGCCGAAGGTCACCGGCGCCGAGATGCGCAGCGTGCCGCGCGGTTCGCGCTGCAGCGCCCCTGCCGCCTGCTCGGCCGCTTCGGCCTCGGCGAGAATGCGCGCACAGTGGCGGTAGTAGGCGGCCCCCGCCTCGGTCAGCGAGAGGCGGCGCGTCGTGCGGTGGAGCAGGCGCACGCCCAGGCGCTCTTCGAGGCGCTGCACCTGGGCGCTGACCGCTGATTTGGAGACGTTCAGCCGCTGCGCCGCGGCCGAGAAGCTGCCGCTGTCCACAACGCGCACGAAAGCGGCGATTCCGTCGAGCGGGTCCATCTCTCATTGTCCGGAAAGCAGGATAGTGAATCAATAGATTCCAGGCTAATCGCGCGGCGTCAAAAGGGCTACCGTTCGGATCAGCCGCGACCCTTGAGGAGATCGGAGATGGACCCGAAACCGACCGCGCCGTTCTGCCGTGAAGCGGCAGCAGGTTCCACATTGAACGTCCTGGGTATCACCCACCGCTACAAGGCGACGGCCGCTGAGACGGGCGGCTCCTTCTCGCTGTGGGAGGCCGTGTTTCCGCCAGGGGCAGGCGCGCCGCCGCACACCCACAGCCGCGAGGACGAGGCCTTCTATGTAATGAGTGGCGAGCTGCTCATTGAGATCGAGGGCGAGCAGGCGCCACGTCGCCTCTCGCCCGGCGGGTTCTTCTTTGGCGCGCGCGGTCGGCGCCACGCCGTCCGCAATGTCGGCGACCGGTCGGCGCGTGTGCTTGTCCTGAGCGCGCCGAGCTGCGGCCTCGATGACATGTTCGCGCAACTGGACGCTGCCGGAGCGGCGGGGCGGCCGGATGCCGGCACGCTCACCGCCATCGCCGCCAGGTATGGCGTCACCATCGAGCCGCCCGCCGGTTGACGGGCGAGCGCGACGCCAGCGACCCGATGCTCAGACCAGGTCTTTCTTTTCCTTCGTGAAGAGGTCCTTGGCCTTGGCGACGAGGCCGGTCAGCTTGTCCGCGACGGCGGCGATCTTGCTGTCGACCTTGATGCTGTCGATGGTCTGCTGCAGCTCCACAATCAGGGCGGAGAGCAGGGCCGTGCGGCCTTCGACGGTCCTGAGGTTCTGCGCCAGCATGGTCGCCGTCAGGTCATTCAGCGCGGCCTTGGCGACGGTCTTCTCGGCCTTGGCGGCGGTCTGCGAGAAGAGGATGCCCTGCAGCTCGGCGAGGGCTTCGTCGTAGCTCTTCTTGATCGCCTTCGTGGTGGTCTCGGTCATCGGCAACACCTCCCCCCTTCACACTGCGCAAAGCGCTCTCGTCCTCGCCATGGCGACGCCGGCTAGGCGCCGACCCTTGCGGCCCGGATCTCCTCGACGTGGGTCTTGATGAGGAAGGCCAGCCGCAGCAGCTCGGCGGCCTGCTGCGTCAGGTCCGGCGGCGCATCGTCGGCCTGCTCCAGGGCGGTTAGCGAACGTTGCGTCACGTTCAGCATCTGACGATAGGCGGCACTGCTGCGCGCCAGCGCGTTCACCCGCGCGATGATCGCCTCGTACTGGACGACCATCTCGGCGATCTTCAGAGCGAGGGCGGTGATCACCGCTTCTGACTCCGCCGTGTAGGGCGTGCCGGCGGGATTGAAGGCGAGGGGGTAGGGATAGGCGGTGGCGATGCCCAGCTCCTTCGACAGCGGCTCCAGCACGCCGTCGAGTGCGGCCTGGCGGTCATCGAGCGCGGTGAAGGTGGAGGCCCCCGCCGGCGCCGCGCAGGTCGAGAATACGCCCTGCAACTCCGTCACGCGGTCGACGATCTCGCTCGCGATCAAGGTGCGCGCGTTGTCGGCCAGCTTCACGTTGCTGTCGTAGTCGGTCTCCACGTTGGCCGCTATGAGCGTGAGAATCTCGCGCACCGTCGGCGCGCCGCTGTCCAGCGCCTGCCTGAACTCGCCGCGGCGGCGGGCACGCTCCAGCTCCGTGGCGAAGCTGCCGACCGCGCCGGCGACCGTGCCCGCAACGGGAACGAAGTCGCCGAGGGCGGCAATGAGGCCGCTGACCGACGCGCCGACTGCCTCCGGCGCCTTGTCGTCGGCGAGCGCGACCAGGGCGGCGTTGTAGCGGCTGATCACCTCGAAGCCGAGGCGCATCGCCTCCACGTCCGGGTCGATGGCATCGCCGTTCGGCACATGCGCCGGCAGCACGTCGGGATAGGGCTTGAAGGGAAGATTGCTGGGCTCTTCCCGGGCCTGAATGAAGCTCTCGGCTTCCTGCTTGGTCTGGCCGAACTGGACCAGGAAGGCGTCGGAGGCGTCGTGGGCCGCGCGGAAGGACTCGGTATAGCCGGTGAGGGCGTCTTTCGGGATCTCGCCGCAGCCAGCCAGCAGCAGCGCGAGAAGCACCAGGTAGAGCCGGGTCATGCTTCCCCCCAAATCGTGTAGCCTGCCGCGCCGGTGAGTTGGCCGGAGAACTGCGGCGATGCTGACTATTTCGCGCGCAACACCATTCCGCAGCAAGTATTCTTTCGGGTGAATTCTTTCTAGTCCAGGGGCGGGACTTGACGGACGCCAGGAAGGCTCGGCGTGCCGAAGATTCTTCGGTTTGTCGGCCGGGGCGGCTATGATCCGCGCCATGAAGCTGGATAACCGCGACCTGCAGATTCTCTCGATCCTCCAGGAGGAGGGCCGCATTACCAAGTCCGAGCTGGCGCATCGGGTCAGCCTCTCCCCGGCCGCCTGCTGGGACCGTCTGAAGCGCCTCGACCAGGGCGGCTTCATCCGCGGCTACCGGGCCGAGGTGGCGCTGGAGAAGATCGCCCCCGCCTCCAGCTTCCTCGTTCAGATCGAGCTGGAGAGCCACCAGGCGGGCGATTTCCAGCGCTTCGAGGAGGCCATCCGCGCCATCCCGCAGGTGACGCGCTGCGTGGCGGTGGGCGGCGGCGTCGACTACTTCCTGGAGGTCGTCGCGCGCGACGTGGCGGCCTACCAGGCGCTGATCGACGACATCCTGGAGCGCCGCATCGGCGTGAAGCGCTATTTCACCTTCGTGGTGACCAAGCCGGTGAAGTCGGCGGCCCCGCCGCTCGAGCTGCTGCGGGCCGAGGGCGCCGAAGAAACGTAACCGCCGGCGCCGCCGGCGGCGCTGAATCGCCGGCCGGCCGGCCGCAAATCCGAGCCACCTTTCTCGCCGACGTCGCTAGGATCCGCGCAGCTGCCTCGCTCTTCCTGCGCGAGCGCCCGTGCCTTACGCCAACCGGAGGTCCGCCATGTCGCCGTTGCCCGAGCGCAAGCCGTCGGCCGCGCCCGATTCCCGCTGGCCGCGAGGCCTGGAAGATCCTGGCCTGCTGGCTGCGGCGTCCTACATCGACGGCCGCTGGGAGCCTGCGGGCGAGGGCGAGCGCCTCGCCGTCACCAACCCGGCGGACGGTGCCGCCTTTGCCGAGGTCGCCACGCTGGGCGCGGCGGGCGCGCGGCGCGCCGTCGGTGCCGCCGATGCGGCCTTTCCCTTCTGGTCCATGCTGCTGCCGCAGCAGCGCAGCGACATCCTGCGCCGCTGGTATGAGCTGATGCGCGAGCACCGCGAGGACCTCGCGCTGCTGATGATGCTGGAACAGGGCAAGCCCATCTCCGAGGCGCGCGGCGAGATCGACTATGGCGCCTCCTTCGCCGAGTACTTCGCCGAGGAGGCCAAGCGGCCGGATATCATGAGCGTCACCTCGCACCTGCCGAATGCGGAAGTCGAGCTATGGCGCGAGCCGGTCGGCGTCGCCGCCCTGGTGACGCCGTGGAACTTCCCCAACGCCATGCTGACCCGTAAGGCGGCGGCGGCGCTTGCGGTGGGCTGCACCGTGGTGGCGCATCCCGCCAGCGAGACGCCGCTCTCGGCCCTGGCGCTCGCTGAGCTGGCGCAGCGGGCGGGCTTCCCGGCGGGCGTGTTCAACGTCGTGGTCGGCCGCCCGGATGAGATCGTTGGCGCCTGGACCGCCGATACGCGGGTGCGCGCGCTGTCGTTCACCGGTTCGACAGAGATCGGCCGCCTGCTCTACGAGCAGTGCGCGCCGTCGATCAAGCGGCTGAGCCTCGAGCTCGGCGGCCACGCGCCTTTCATCGTCTTCGCCGACGCCGACCTGGAGCGCGCGGTCGACGAGGCGGTGAAGGCGAAGTTCGCGACCTCCGGCCAGGACTGCCTCGGCGCCAACCGCTTCTACATCGAGCGGCCGGTCTACGAGGACTTCTGCCAGCGCTTCGCCGAAAGGACGGCGGCGCTGTCGATCGGCCCCGGCCTCGACGATCCCGACATCGGCCCGCTGATGAACGAAAAGGCGGTCGCCAAGCAGGAGGAGCAGGTGGCCGACGCCCGGGCCGAGGGCGCGCGGCTGCTGACCGGCGGCGAGCGGCACCCCAGGGGGCCGCTGTTCTACCGGCCGACCGTGCTGGCCGACGTGCCCGACGGCGCGAAGATCATGCGCGAGGAGACCTTCGGCCCGGTGGCCGCGCTGACGCCCTTCGACGGCGAGGGGGAGGTGGTCCGGCGCGCCAACGACACCGAGTACGGCCTGGTCGCCTATCTTCACACGAAGGACCCGGCGCGCATCTACCGCATGAGCCGCGCGCTGGTGTTTGGCATGGTGGCGGTCAATAGGACGAAAGTGACGGGCGCGCCGATCCCCTTCGGGGGCATGAAGCAGTCCGGGCTCGGCCGCGAGGGCTCGCGCCTGGGCATTGAGGCCTTCTCCGATGTGAAGTATGTCTGCCGCGACTGGTCCTGAGAGGAACGAACGATGATGCTGAGAAACGACCAACTGGAAGCCTGGGACCGGGAGTGCTTTTTCCATCCCTCGACCCACCTGGCGCAGTTCGCCCGCGGCGAGGCGGGCGAGCGTATCGTCACCGGCGGCGAGGGCGTCTATATCCGCGACCGCGACGGCAACCGGCTGCTCGACGCCTTCGCCGGGCTCTACTGCGTGAATGTCGGCTACGGCCGCAAGGAGATCGCCAAGGCGATCGCCAGGCAGGCCGAGGAGCTGGCCTACTACCACGCCTATGTCGGGCACGGCACCGAGGCCTCGATCACGCTCGCCAAGATGATCATCGATCGGGCGCCTGATGGCATGAGCAAGGTCTACTTCGGCCTCTCCGGTTCGGACGCCAACGAGACCAACATCAAGCTGGTCTGGTACTACAACAACGTCCTGGGCCGGCCGGAGAAGAAGAAGATCATCTCGCGCTGGCGCGGCTACCACGGCTCCGGCCTGATGACCGGCTCGCTGACCGGGCTCGAGCTGTTCCACAAGAAGTTCGACCTGCCGCTCGCGCAGGTCGTTCACACCGAGGCGCCGTACTACTACCGGCGCCGCGATGAAGCCATGAGCGAGGAGGCGTTCTCGGCCCACTGCGCGGCCGAGCTGGAGAAGCTGATCCTCGCCGAGGGCCCCGACAGCGTTGCCGCCTTCATCGGCGAGCCGGTGCTCGGCACCGGCGGCATCGTGCCGCCGCCGGCCGGCTACTGGCCGGCCATCCAGGCGGTGCTGGAGAAGTACGACGTGCTGCTGATCGCCGACGAGGTCGTGACGGGGTTCGGGCGGCTCGGCTCCATGTTCGGCTCCGACCACTACGGCATCCGCCCCGACATCATCACCTCGGCCAAGGGCCTCACCTCCGCCTACGCGCCGCTGTCGGCGTCCATCGTCGGCGACCGGGTGTGGCAGGTGCTGGAGCGCGGCACGGACGAGAATGGCGCCATCGGGCACGGCTGGACCTATTCGGCGCACCCGGTCGGCGCGGCGGCGGGCGTCGCCAACCTGAAGCTGGTCGACGAACTGGGCCTGGTGGAGAACGCCCGCCTGACCGGCACCTATTTCAACAGGGCGATGAAGAAGGCGCTCGGCGATCATCCGCGGGTGGGCGAGGTGCGCGGCGAGGGCATGCTCTGCGCGGTCGAACTGGTCGAGCGGCGCGAGGGCCGGCAGTTCTTCCAGCCTGCCGGCCAGCACGGCCCGAAGGTTGCGGCTGCGCTGCTGAAGCGCGGCGTCATCGCGCGCGCCATGCCGCAGGGCGACATCATCGGCTTCGCGCCGCCGCTCTGCCTCACCGAGGCCGAGGCCGACACCGTGGTGCAGGCGACGCGCGAGGCAGTGGAGGAGGTTTTCGCCGGCGCCTGACGGCGCTGCCGCCGCCCCGGTCGAGGGGCGGCGGAACCATCCCAGAGCCCTTCACGTTGTTCGTCCAGGTTTCGAGACAACGAGAGGGCAATTATCATGAGTGAGAGCTCGCCGCGGGAACGCAGCGAACGCTCCGTGCTGGAGGATGCCGGCGCGGCGCTTAAGCGCGAGTCCCGCGAGATCGTCGGCGAGGCGCGCAGCGCCGCCTACCGTGCCGCCTGCGAGCGGCGCGATGCGTTTGCCGGCTACGTCAGCGCCCTGGCGGACGCCGCCAACAGCGGTGCCGAAAGCCTCGAGGGCTCGGGCTACGAACGCAGCGCGGCCGCCGTCCGGCGTACGGCGGGGGAAGTCAGCGGGCTCGTCGAGCGCTTCCAGCACCGGGAGCCGGACGATCTCTGGTCCGACGTGGAAGACTTCGCCCGCGACCATCCGGTCGTCGTGTTCGGCGCGTCCTTCGCCCTTGCCTTCGGGCTGACCCGCTTCCTGAAGAGCGGGGCCCCGGAGGAGTTTTCGGGCGAAGAGCCTTTTCAGGGTGTCGACACCGCGCCCGCCACGCCGGTTGGGGAGTGACGCTCATGGCAATGGCAGACAGCTCGATCGGCCAGCTCATCTCTGGGTTGGTGTCTGACATCTCGCTGCTGGTGCGGCAGGAACTGCGGCTGGCACAGGCAGAGACCGCGGAGAAACTGGAGCAGGCGCAGAGTGGCATCTATGCCGTGGTGACCGGCCTGCTGCTGGCCTTCTGCGCGCTGCTCATCCTGCTGCAGGCGCTGGTCATCGGCCTGAGCAACGTGATGCCCGCCTGGGCGGCGTCTCTCGTCGTCGGCGGTGTCGTCGCGGTCATTGCCCTCATCCTCGTCCGACAGGGCGCCAAGAACCTGCAGCCGCGCAACCTGATCCCCGAGCGTACCCTGCGTGCGGGGCGTCAGACCATCGGCGGCGGCCACCACGCCGCCGCTGCGGACGAGCAGAGCGCCGCCCTGCGCCAGGCCGGCCGCTGACAACTGGACAACGGAATCCATGGAGACTTCGACATGATCAAGACGACCCCCGGCACCGAAACGATCGAGGACGACATCCAGTCGACGCGTGACAACATCGACGACAAGATGGAACGCATCCAGCAGCGCCTCTCGCCGGGCGACCTCATCGACAGCGTCATCGGCTTCGCGCGCGAGAATGGCGGCGCCATGGCCGGCAGCATCGGCCGCACCGTCCGCGAGCACCCGCTGCCGCTGGCGATGATCGGCGCCGGCATCGTTTGGCTCGCGGTCGCCAATCGGCGCGATCGCGAGGACGAGTACGACTACGACTATGAGGAGCGGCTTGAAGGCGAGAGTCACGAGAGCTTCCGCGAGCGGATGCGTCAGCGGGCCGCGGCGGCCCGCGAGACACTGCGCGAGCGCGCTTCCGATCTCGGCGAGCGCGCCGGCGAGTTCGGCCAGCGGGCGCGTCACCAGGCGCGGCGCGCCGGGCAGTCCAGCGGCCGCTTCGTGAAGGAGCACCCCATCCTGATCGGCGCCGCCGGCGTCGCCCTCGGCGCGGCCATCGCCGCCTCGCTGCCGCGCACCTGGCGTGAGGACAGCGTCTTCGGCGAACGCGCCGAGCGGGCCCGCCAAGCGGCGCGAGACGCCGCCGTACGCGAGGGCCGCAAGGTGCAGGAGGCGGCGAAATCGGCCGTCGAGAAGGCCCGCGAAGCCGCCGAGCGCAAGGCACCGACCGCCGACGATCTTAAGCGCGACGTGGAGCGCACTGCCAAGGCAGCAACGGGTGGCGGGACCGGCGGTCTGGGCGGCACGAGCGGGCCTGGCGGCACGAGCGGGCCCGGCGGAAATGTCGGTAACACCGGCAAGCCCACCACGGGCGTGGGATGACGCGCGACCGCCTTCGTCAGTAAGGAGCTGAAGTAATGTACAACATCTTCTACCTGATCGGCGTGGTGGTCGTCGTGCTGGCCGTGCTGTCGCTGGTCGGCCTCGCCTGAGGTCTACCGCCCGATCGGACACTTTCAAGGTCCGCCCCCGCCGTGATCCGGCGGGGGCGGTTTTGCATTGTGCGCTGCTGTCGGTTCAGTCCGCGTCGGCCGGCTGTCCGGCGGCCTCCGGCTGTCGGGCGTTCTCGGGCGAGGGCGGCAGCGAGCTTAGGTACTCGCCGACCACCTGCAGCGGCTGAATGTGATCGCAGAAGATCTTGCAGATCACCAGCAGCGGCACTGCCAGCAACAGGCCGGCGGCTCCCCAGAGCCACCCCCAGACGAGCAGACTGGCGAAGACGATCACCGGATTGAGGGTGAGGCGGCGGCCCACCAGCATTGGCGTGATGAGATTGCCCTCCAGCGCGGTGAGGGCGATGAAGGCCAGCGGCGGCAGCAGCACGTCAAGTGGCGTCATGAAGGTGATGACCGAGGCCAGCAGGATCGCCGTCGCCGTCATGATGGAGCCGGCATAGGGGATGAAGTTCAGGGTGGCGGCCAGGACGCCCCACAGCAGCGGATCGGGCAGGCCGAACAGCGCCATGGTGGCGGCGGTGGCACAGCCGAGTCCAAGATTGATGGCGGTGATGGTGAAGAGATAGCGCGACACCTCGACCTGGAGATCGCGGCCGATCTCCACGGCGCGCTTCTTGTCGCCGAAGCGCGGCAGAATATGCACCGTCTTCAGCAGGAACAGGTAGCTGTTGGCCAGCAGGAAGAACAGCAGGATGGTCGTCACCACGATCATGGTGAGCAGCTGTCCGGTATTGGTCAGGAAAACCTGGGCGAGATCCGGGCCCTGCACCACGACTTCGCTCTCGTTGCCCTGGCCGGGCGAGATGGTGGCCATGTTCTGGGTGAACTCGCGGAAGTCCTGCAGCGCCCGGACGGTCTCGCTGAAGGTGTAGCGCAGCCGGAGCATGGCCGTCGGCAGGCGGGAGAACCACTCGGCGGCGGGGGCCGACAGGCGCACCATGATGGCCGCGGCAAAGGCGATGGCCGCGACGACCACGACGCCCGAGGCCAGGGTGCGCGGCAGCCCCAGCCTGCAGAGGAAGCGCACCACCGGCGCCAGCACCAGCGCCATGACGCAGGCGAGGGTGATGGGGATGACCACCGTGCGCGCGAAATAGAGGACGGCAATGATGGCCAGACCGGCGACGATCCACGCGGCGACGGTAAGGCTGCGGTTGCCCCCGCTGTGCTTGTGCATTCTACTCTTGTTCCCTCGGCTGGCGGCGGTCGCGCCGGCCCTCAGGGGAACTATCGGACGGCATATTCGTTCCCCGCTTGCTTCCGCCGCTTCTCGCGCGCGGGCTGGGGGACGCGCGCCGTGCGGTTGTCGCGCATCCGCGAGGGGAGGATCTGATGGCAAGCAGTGCGACGGGGGGGACGCTGTTCCCCATCCTGAAAAACGAGCTGCGCACGGTGCGCACCTCCCTGTGGTTGCGGCCGGCGGCGTTCTGCATTGCCGCCGCCCTGGGTGCCGGCCTGCTTGCTGTCATCGACTCCCTGCTGCCACGCGACAGCCTCGACTGGCTGCCGGAGACCGATCCCGAGACGATCATCGAGCTGCTGAAGCTGCTCGCCACCGGCATGCTGACGGTGGCCACCGTGACCTTGTCGGTCCTCATGCTGGTGCTGAGCCTCGCCGCCGGCCAGGTATCGCCGCGGGCGGTGCCCGCGGTGATGGCCGACGTGGTGACACAGAACGCGCTGGCGACCTTCCTCGCCACCTTCGTCTATGCGCTGACCGCTCTGCTGTGCATCGGCTTCAACGCCGTCACCGGCCCCGGCGGAGCGGCGCTGCTGTTCCTTGGCGCGCTGCTGCTCGCCCTGAACGCCATCCGCTACATCGTGCAGTGGGCACACCACGTGGCGCAGATTCTGAAGCTCAACAGCATGGTTCACCGCATCCACCACCACGGTGCCCGTGTGCTGGAGGACTACCTTGAGTGCGAGCCTGCCGCGCGCTGCGACCAGGTCGCCACGGCCGGCCGCGCCCTCTCAAGAATCTTCCCGGAGGCCGCAGGCTACGTTCAGCTCATCGATGCCGAGCGGCTGCACCACCTTGCCTGCGAATACGACCTCGTCGTGCGGCTTGGGGTGCAGGAAGGCGACTTCGTCCACCCGCGCCTGGCGATGATGGAGGTCTACGGCGCGCGGCCGGACGACGATGGGCTGGCGAACCTGGGGGCCACGGTGGTCACCGGCTTCGAACGCAGCCACGAGGGTGACCCGCGCCTGGCCGTGGTGCTGCTGGCGGAGATCGCCTGCCGTGCTCTTTCGCCGGGCATCAACGATCCGCAGTCGGCGCTC
>Ga0207773_100820_pt1 | contig 10579 bp, 4 predicted proteins | sample TtaePargueraPR_2_FD_187281 | JGI IMG/M metagenome (GOLD analysis project Ga0207773, IMG submission 187281) | Aerobic enrichment media microbial communities from Bioluminiscent Bay, La Parguera, Puerto Rico - Tt and M1 (3) (SPAdes) | ecosystem: Environmental > Aquatic > Marine > Unclassified ...
CGCAAGCTCGATTCCTCGACGATTCGTCAGTTGCTCCAGCCAGTAGGGCTCCCGGCTCGGACCAGCAAGAGCGACCAGGGGGGGCGCGCAATCACGGCCGCGCGGGAGCTTGATCTTATTGAGGATCAGGCCGACGGCATGATCCGCGCCAGCCGCACGCGCGACAATCGCTCCGCTCGGGCGGCAGTGATCCAAGCCATAGACGATAAAGTACTGCGCGACGACAAAATCGAACCCTGGTTTGCGCTATTCTACGCCTTCCTGCTCGGGCGGGACGAGTCAGCTGCTGCAGGCAAGGAGGCGGGGGAGCATTGGGAAGCGCGCTTTGAGCGTGAGCTATTTGGCGGAGCCAAGCAGCCAAACCGATTCAACGACACGAAGTATCGCGGCCTCAGGCGCTGGTTTCGCTATTGCGGGCTCGGCTGGCACGATGGTGACGACCGTTTCCACCCCAACCCTTATGAGCGCGTGTCACGGCAACTCCTGGCCATCTTTAGTCAGGCCCGCGACCTGCCGGTCGACGCCTTTATGGAGCGGCTGTCCGAACAATGCCCCGAACTTGACGGAGGGCATCTCTTCCTCAGGGCCAATCCTGGCTGGGACCGGTCTGCCCGCACGATCTCGCTCGGCCTGTCGCATGCGCTGGTCGACCTGCATCTCGACGGCGTTTTGGTGCTCAACTGCCCGCTCGACAGCGATGGCTGGAGTATCGCCAAGGCCGCACCGCCGCGCGACGGAGTTCATCTGATGTCAGACCTTGTCTCCAGCGTGCGCTTTGCCCAGGCAAAGGGAGCGCGCCCCAATGGCTGAGCCGATCGTCGTGCCCGCGCGATTGGGGCAACCCTGCTGGACGGATGCCAATCTCGAGGCAACAGTGCGAACCGTCGCCGCTGTGGGTGACGAAAGCGCTTCGCGCTTCCTCGCCACGCATGCGCCGATGTCGCACGTGCGCATCGGCGACACCGAACGCACCCTCACAGACGCTAAGGTGTTCGACCATATTGCGCGCTTGAGCGCGCGCGAGAATGTCGTGTTGGTACACGGCGCGCCCGGCACCGGCAAGTCGCACCTCATCAACTGGGTGAAACTCCGCTACGACCATGCCCTGAAAACCGGGCAGCTTACCGATGTGGTGCCTGTGCTCGTGCGCCGCCGCACCGGCAGCCTCAAGGATGCGCTCGAACAACTCGTCGAGCAACTGCCTGACTGCTTCCATAAATATCTCGAGCCGGTGCAATCCGCGATCGACCGCATCTCCGAGAAGGAGGCGCGCAAGAAGCTTGCGACCGAACTCCATCTTGAACTCGGAGTTCGCCGGGAAGAGGCGGGTAAGCCGCCGTTGCCGCGCACAATCCGCCATCTCGCCGAAGCTTTCCACGCCGAGGGCTTCGGTGCCTGGCTTTGCCGCGAGGGCGGGGTGATCGACCGCAATATCCAGCAGTTGATCAGCCCGAGTGATGTGCGCGACCGCGAGAGCTTTCCGCCTTTCACCGCGGACGAGTTCCGGATCGATAATCTGCAACAGCGCAGCCACGGCTTCAACACCGCAAATGTCCGCCGGTTGATCGACGAGTTCGCCGAGGACCCGGAGTCGGCCGAACAGGCGGCTCGTCTGTGCAACGAAAGCCTGCGCGCCGCGCTGCGCGAGTTGACCGGTCTCGGCAATGCGGCGCTCTCAACGATCCTGCGTTCGATCCGCCAGGACCTGCGCAAGGAGAACAAGCGGCTAGTCCTGCTGATCGAGGATGTCTCGACGCTCTCGGTGCTCGACGACGAAGTCGTCAATGCTGTCGAACCGCAGGACGATGCCAGCCTTTGCGATCTCACATCTGTGCTCGGCATGACCGAGCAGGCCTATCAGCGCCTGCGTGACAGTCAGTATCAGCGCATTGCTGGCAGCGGTCTGATCCTCTCCTTTCCCAAGGACGCGAGCGCTGCATCTTGGGCCGACGAGAATGCGGAGATTGATCGTTTCATCGCGCGCTATTTGAATGCCGCACGTCTGCCAGAGCCCCAGGTTGCCTTGATCGCCGATCATCGGCGGTTGGGGGGCGACGTGAGCGTCAGCGCGTGTGACGACTGCCCTGTAAAAGAGGCCTGTCATGCGGCGTTCGGCAGCGTGGCATTTGGCGACACGGTAGTTGGCTTGTTTCCCTTCCGGCCGGGCACCGCGCCCTATCTGCTCGACCATCTTGATGAGTTGCAGACAGGCGTGCGCCCCACCCAGCGTGGTCTGCTTGATCATGTCACCAAGCCGGTGATGCGCCATGTCGATGCACTCGCCCAAGGCGACCGCTATCCCCTCACCCTGCCGATCCGCCGAAAGCCCCCAACCGATTGGCAGACGCTCGCTGAAACCTATCTGGGCGGATGGGCAGCAGGTGATCAGACACGCTTGCGCCTCTTGGTCGAAGCTTGGACGCGCAAAACCAAAGCACCTGACATCGCCAGTGATCTGAAGACGCTGCTGAAGCCGTTCGGCCTGCCGGAGTTCAGCGCCAAGGCTGCCGGTGGCGGACCGGTCCAGCCGGTTCGCTATACGCCTTCGGGCGAAAAGGCAGGGAACGCCGAAGCAACCGGCCGTGGCACGGTGGTGTCCCCTCAGCCGCCACCGGATCCGATCGATGCCGCTATGCAGAAGCGACTCACGGATCTTCTCAATAGGCTTGAGCGCTGGCGATCCGGTGAGAAGCTGGAGACCCCAAGGGACTATCAGGAGATGCTGCTTTCCTTCCTGAAAGGCGCGCTTCCGCTTGATGATATCCGATCGCCAGCAGTGCCCGCCCAGCGTCTGTTGCGTGAGGCCAATCGAGGTTCAATTCGCATCGAGGACTCGGCCACCCAAGCCGTACCAAACAAGGTCTCCTTTTCCTTCGAGCGCACCCAAGACAGTTATGATCTGATTGTATCTCTGGCTCATTATGCCATCGAAGGCCGGGAAACCTGGAACTTTCCGCAGAGCGAGCGCTACAAGAGGATTGTTGCGCGTTGGCTGCGCAAGCACCAGGACGCGATGCTCGCCGCGCTCGATCCCGTCGATCTTTCAACGACCGTGCCGATCAAGCACGCAACTAAATTCCTGTGCATGTCGGCCATCGTCGAGCGCCGCGCCGAACTGCCGCGCGATACACCGGCCGCATTGTCACACGTGATATCTACCGAGGCGATGAAGCCTCCAACAGTGCTCACAGATCCGCTGCGCAGACTTTATGACGACCTGCCCGAAAGACGGCGCATGCTACAGTCATTTCTCGTCGAGGAGACCAATCTTCCCCAAGGGGCGACCGGTGGCATCCTCGTCATCGATCCCCAAGTGATCATAGAGGCAATAACCGAGGCGCGCAGTGATCCATCGATCGCGCCTCTTCCCCCCGACTATTCGGCGAAATACTGGAAGTCGCGCTACCAGGCGCTCGACGGGCTTAAGGCCTGGGCAGGCTTACCCGACGCGATCGCGACCGAGCGCGAGGCGATCGCGGAGTTGGTTCACACAATCGATCAAGTGCTAGCGCGAAATGGTTTTTCTACCGGCGGAGATTGCGCCGGCTTCGTTGATTTCATCGCTGACATGGCCCGACTTATCGAGCTTTTAAAGTTGTCCTTCCGCTGGCCGAGCAGCGATACAGACTTCTTCAAACGCGACAAGATTGCCGATCGCAGCGCTTCTATGGCGCAAACATTGGCGAATGCCGCCGCGGTCGCGGAGGGGACAAACGATACTGATGTGCTGCTGTTCGATCCACAAGCGCTTGTCGAAGTCGCGGCAGTCGTGGAGCGATGCCGGCTACTTATCGAAGCAGCAACCGGACACGCCGAGGCGAAGCTGGCCCATATGAGTGCGGAGGGCGACCCCGACGCGCTCGAGAGCGAGATTGTCGCGGAGCTGGCGCGGGTCGCCGGCATTGCGCAGGAAGTCGTGGCATGAGCCGGATCTCGGATCTGATCGCAATTATGAATGACATCCCCGACAAGGAGAAGCGCGCCACCCAGTTGGGGGAGATGGTCGCGATCCGAGATAAGCTCAGCAGTTCTGCTGATACTGCAGAACATTTGCGGAGCCTGTGTTCCGCTCTTGAAGCAATCGAAGGCGCGCACTTTATCCAAAAAGCCAAACAGGGCCTTGCGCAGGCGTCTGCTAACGCAGTGCGCTTCAAAGCTCGCCTCGAAGCCGGACCGGGTTTTGATCGCAAGTACGCAGACCTCAAGCTAATTGCGATTAACGAGCGCCTCGCAATTGCGTCGGCCACCGTCACCAAGGGTTGGCGCACCCTGGTCGATGAGCAGGGAATGCGCTACCAGCCGCTGGCCGAAGCCGCCGAGCGCGCATCGCTTCCTGGTGCCGCCGCGCTCAATGCCGCGATCGCGCGGCTCGACGATTGGCGCGACGCTCCGCCCACGACGCCGCAGGCGGCAGAGGTTTATCTCGCGAACGCCGCACGCATTCCAGCCGCGATTGCCGATCTTGGGCTCGAAGGGCGGGTCGGCAAATTTATGGTCGATGCGGCGAGCGGTCGCGCCAAGGCGAAGGAACTCCAGAATGCCGAGGTCCTCACATTCCTTGATGCCAATCCGGCGGTCTGGTCAATGTTGAAGGTCGGGCTCTAAATGACCAACGCATCGCCGATGTTCGTTTCGAACTTCCTCAATTTTATAGAAGAATGCGAACTACGGCTTCAGAATTGGGGCTTCTACGATGTCGCCTTCGACGAAGCCGACCTTTCGGCCCTCATCGAGACCGACGCCCCCGACAGGTTGCGGGAGGCATGGGACGCGCTTGCCAATGACGGCATCGATCTTGGCACCCTGCTGGCCCAGATGCGACGCGCGGATCTCCTGCATCTGGTCCCTGATGGGTCCGGACGTATCCGCAGCCGCTTTGCCGAAGGTCTTCGGTTGCTTGCGCATCTGCGCCAGCGCTTCGGCTATCAGGACTGGGCGAGCGGGCGTCGGCTTGTCGCCGACATCAAACTCCATCTCGCGCCGCGCCGTTATCCCGCGATCGGCATTACGGCCGACACCGCATGGGCCCGGATTGCGCCGCATGCATCCCAGCCTACGTTCCAGCGCGCAATTTTTGAAGCTTTAGCGTCGCGGGCCGATGGTGATGCTTTCACCTTTGCGGGATTCCAAGTGCGTTCCTTCGAGCGGATCTTCGGATCCTACGGTACCGCGGAGCAAAATGGGACTGTTGTCTGTGCGAGCACCGGCGCGGGAAAGACCAAGGCCTTCTACATTCCCGCCTTCACTGCGATCGCTCCCGAACTCAGCAAATTTGCTGATCGCTTCACCAAGGTCATTGCGGTCTATCCGCGAAATGTTCTTCTCGCCGACCAACTCCGCGAAGCGATTGCCGAGGCGGGTAAACTTGGCGCACTGCTCATCGCTAATGGCATGCGGCCGTTAACGGTCGGGGCTTTGCTAGGGGATCTTCCTCCCGCCAGCCACTTTGACCTTGGCGACAAGAGTCCCTTTTTGAAACAATGGAAGCGCGTACACAATCGCGGATGGGTGGTGCCCTTCCTGCGCGCGCCCTTCCATAGCAGCCGCGGCGAACTCGTCTGGCTCGATGCCGACCGCCAAGCCGGACGGACCACCCTGTATCGGGTCGACGCACTCGGCGAGTCGCCGGAGATTCCCGATGGCGTAATCCAACTGACCCGCGAAGGCCTGCAAGCCAATCCGCCCGATATCCTGTTCTTGTCACTCGAGATGATGAACCGCGAGCTTGGCAATCCGCTCTGGGCCAAGACATTCGGTATTGGGGTTGAAGAGAAACCTCGGCTGTTTTTGTTCGATGAGGTCCACAATTACAGTGGACTAAGCGGCGCCCAGGCCCCCTGGATCGTCGCGCGCTGGCGTCAGGCGGCGCGCCCCAAAGGACTGCATGTAGTCGGTTTGTCGGCCACCCTTCGTGACGCGCCCAAACATCTCGGGACGATCGGCTGCGTGAATCCCCAACGGGTAGTTGAATGTACTCCGATGGATGACGAACTCGAACCCGAAGGCCGCGATTACACGGTCATCGTCAAGGGCGACGCCGGGTCCGGCGCCTCGCTGCTCGCCACGTCGATCCAGGCGGCGATGTTGCAATCGCGGCTGCTGACACCCGCCCATGTCAGCTATCCGCCCAGCGAGAGCCTCGCCGGTAGGTCGCTTTATCTACGCAAGGTTTTTGGCTTTACTGACCAACTGGATAGCCTCAACCGCTGGCTTCCCGATCTAGATGACGCCGAGTGGAACCGCTTGGCTCAATATCGGCTGCCCCCCAGTAAGTCCGGCCAGACGGTGAGCCAGACAACTGAACGCGCAATGCTCGCGGATGGCCAGATCTGGTCGCTTCCGGACACGCTCGGACATGACCTGCGCCAGAGCGCTCGAGTCAGCCGCTGTAGTTCGCAAGATCCAGGCGCAGACACCTCCTCCGACATCATCGTCGCGACCGCAAGCCTCGAGGTTGGCTACGACGACCCCGATGTCGGTGCAATCATACACCACAAGGCGCCGCGTAGCGTCGCTTCCTTCCTGCAGCGCAAGGGCCGCGCCGGGCGCACGCGCGGCTCGCGGCCAACGACGCTCATTGTCCTGTCGGACTGGGGCCGCGACCGCTGGCTATTTCAGAACAGCGAACGCCTGTTCCAGCCCGAGGTCGAGTCGATCAAAGTGCCGTTGCTCAACCCATATGTTCAGCATGTCCAGGCGACGAGCTTTCTGCTCGATTGGGTGGGTCGGCGGGTCGGCGCCGCTGACCCGGTGCGCTATTTGCGGCGCCCCGGCAGATATGACGCTGCCGCGCGCGGCCGCGCAATCGCCTTGCTACGCCGCTTGCTTGATCTCGGGGAGGACTATTCCGCCTTCCATCGAGAACTGGGATGGGTGGTGCGCCTTACCCAGCAGTTCGGTTGGGCGAGCGACAAAGAAGTCGACCGGGTCGTCGACACGATGCTCTGGGAAGCGCCGCGGCCAGTGCTGCGACACGCCGTGCCATCGCTGTTGCGTAAACTTGAGGCGGAATGGCGTTTCGCAGATCCAAGCCGGGAAAATAATCGAGAGGACAGCGGTGCGCGTCAGCCGCTCCCGAGCTTCATCCCCGCCGCATCCTTTGCCGATCTCGCAGCGTCGGATGTGACTGTCGACTTTCCCGGGACGAATAAAGATGTTGAGACCCGTGGGATTGCGCAGCAGCTTATTGAATCCTGTCCCGGGCGTGTTTCCAAACGCTTTTCCGTACGCCGCCAGGAGCATGGCTATTGGCTGGCCGGGTCTGAGCAGCTTCTCACCGCACCTAGCCCGGTTGTGGTGCCGGCGCGCCAGTTCTTCCCTGACGCTGTCGCCATCGGCACCGACCAGGCCTCGGCAGCGCTTCAGCCATTGCGCGTGGCGCTGGTCGAGCGGCCGCGCGACGTCAAGGACAGCAGCAACGCTGGGTGGCTTTGGACGAACAGCGCCGAGTGCGTCGGCGACGGGCGGTCGCTTCCCTTGCTCGGCCAGCAGCATTGGCAGGAAATCTTCGACGATACACGTGCCTATCTGCACGGCGACTCAAATGCAGTGCTGATTCGCCGCCGAAGCAGCGAAGGTCGCTTCGATATTTTGATCAACCGCGGCGTCGAACGCCGAGGCGTAATTTTGCTGGCCTCAACGTCGGACAGTGGCGAGGTCTTGCGCGAACCCATTGGCTTTGAGCAGACGGTCGACGCCCTAGTCTTCCGAGTTCGCGAAGAGGGCCTGCGCGTCCGCCCGACTCTCGATGGCGCGACCTTGGGCCGGCTGCGCCAGGACTATTTCAAGCGTCTGCTCATGGGCTCGTTGTTGCTGCGCGAAGCGGCAAGCAGCTTTACACTGGAATGGGTGTGGCAAACCAGCCTGGCGATGCTCACCGCGACCGCACTCAAAGCTAAGTGCAGCCTCGCAGCAGCGCAGTCGCGACTCGACGGCAAGCGGGTCGCGGCGATCGGGCGGGTCCTTTCACGCATGTTCAGCGTCTCCGCGCTTGATGATGACGATGCCGACGATCACCATGCCGGCGGCAAGATGCGTCAGCGGCTCGAGGCCCTCTGGTCCGACTCTGCCTGCGCGGCGGAGATCACGCGCGCCGAGACCGCGCTCTGGTCCGATCTAGACGAGGATTTCGAGGCTTGGATGCGTCAGCGCCATTTGCAAACGCTCGCTGAGGGCTGCCTAAGCGCTGTCCACGCCGTCGCCACTGATGTCGGGGAAGGTGATCTCATGGTCGATGTCCTCGCCGAGGACGGGAATCCGCTGATCGTCATTTCGGAAAGCGCGCCGGGCGGCATCGGGCAGATCGAAGCCTTTGTGCAAATGTCACTCGACGGCGAAGGTACGTTCGAGCGGGCGCTGGCGCATGCACTTGGCTTCTGCGCCCGCGCGCATATCAGTGAGAACCTGATCGCGGTCACCGCGCACGCCCGCACTCCGGGAGCGCTCGCAGACGCTTTCAATAGAATGAGGCGTGCGCGCGGCTATCAACAAACTCTCTCCGCGCAAGAGGGCCTAACTGGGGCTCTGGAGGAGGCGGGGCTTGGCGCATCGCGCCAAAATGTCGTCGCGGTGATCGGTCGCCTGCTCCAGCCAAGCAGTAGTTCGACTACCGATGCTTGGTTCGACAGCCTCAACCGGTTGTGGGAGAACAGAGAAAGGCGGCTTGGTGCGCCTATAGATGCGCGCGTCTTCGCCTATCTGTTGGCCGACTCCCCTTATGTCCGCCGGCGCTTCTCTTTGATGATCGAACGCATCACTGGGCAGCAGCCAGCCGAGGCGCAGCTGTTCGCGCGGATCCAGGACTTTCTGTTGCCCGGCTGCCACGACAGCTGTCCGCAATGCCTGGTCCACACCAATCGCTTCGCCAGTGACATTCGGCCGTCGCGGGAACTGACCGCTCAGTGGCTGCGCGCTTCACGACCCGCGACGCCCTCTCTCTCGATCGCGCCGGGCTGGGTCGAACGTCTCCAAGCTCTGTTGATGAGTGAGGATCGGGTTGAGATCACTGGCGGCGCCGACGACCTTGCGGAAATCGCGCGGGCTCTGCAAACACTCCTCACCGAGCCGTTCGAGCGCGATTATCTGCTCGTCTGGGCGGTCCTGAGCGGCGTGTCGCGCAATCGCGATGGATGGCGGGTCGGCGTAGAAATCCGCAACATGGGGGTGCGGTGATGCGACCAGTGCTGCAAAGCCGCGACATTTGGACTCATGGTGGCGGCTGGCCGCTCCCTGACCTGCTGCGCTCGGCGCTCGCGTCGCTCCTCCTCCTAAGCGAGCATCGCCGAGCGGCCTATTTCGCGAGCCCCTGGATCACCGACTTTGACCTATTCGACAATCGCTTCCGGGACTTTGCCGCGCTGTTTCCGCGTTTAGCCGAACAGCCATGGATCCGTTTCTCGGACTATCTAACTGCGCTCTCGACCAAGCTCGACGTCCGTCTGCTTACCACCGATAATGACCGCTCACGTGCATTTATGAGTATCCCCGCGCTCAAGAATGTGTCGCGCGTGTCGTGTCGCCTCGGCGACAGCAAGTTCCACGAAAAGGGCATTCTCGCGCCGACGTTCTACATTGAGGGGTCGATGAACATCACCCATCACGGGGTACGCGTGCGCGGCGAGAAGGTCGTGTACCACAGCGTCGTCGGCAACGGCTTGCCGCCCAAGATCGCGGAAGCCTATCTCGAGCTTGATCGCCATTGGACGACGCTTGCATGAGCGACAGCAGTACGATAACCACGTTGCTCGACATGTTTGGCGCCCGACTATCGGGGGAATTGGCATTTTCGCTATCCCTGCACGGTAGCGTCCGCGCCGACCATCCGCTCGCCAATGAGATCGCCGCGACGCTCGACGGCAAGGTTGCGTCTCTACCCTATCCGCGCAGACAGGATGTCGTTTGGGTGACCCTCGCGCCGACGGCCGGGGAACTCCGGGGCGCGATCGAGGATCTTCGCTGCTGGGTTCTCCCGAGCTTCGGCTGGGAGTCCGCGCCATCGATACTGTCGGAGGGTGGTACGGCCGGACAAATGGGAGCGCTTCTGCTGGCGCAGTCGCCCCAAGGTTATTTCCGCTGGCACAGCCGTCTCGCCGACATCCATCACGTGATCGCTCGGCTAGCAACAATGCGCGCGGTCATCGCGCAAGCGCCCGCCCGCCAGTCGCACTTGCGCCCGACCCTTGAGATGCTGCGCCGCCAGTTCACCTTAGGGCTTGCGACCGGTGACCGAAACACCGCGCTCCAGGCGATCAACGAGATCGACCAGCGCCAACTCGATACGGCATCCAATTCGTTCTCGATGCGCATTCGCCTCGCCGCGGCCTTTGGTGACGATCAGGCGATTGTCAATCATCCGCAATTGGACGACCTGCTGTCGATTCGCATACCACAGCGCGTCGTCGAAAGCGTGCTCCTGGCCCATCATGCGGTCTTCTTGGCCGACCACGAGGCCGCGGGTAACATCGAGGCCGCCCTCGCGGCATATCGGCCCTTACACGGCCGTCTTGCCGGACTTGCCGGTCACCCTACGGACGGCGCCGATGCGGCTATTGTGCGCATAGCCGCCTATGATGCAGCGCTC
>Ga0207773_100822_pt1 | contig 10547 bp, 10 predicted proteins | sample TtaePargueraPR_2_FD_187281 | JGI IMG/M metagenome (GOLD analysis project Ga0207773, IMG submission 187281) | Aerobic enrichment media microbial communities from Bioluminiscent Bay, La Parguera, Puerto Rico - Tt and M1 (3) (SPAdes) | ecosystem: Environmental > Aquatic > Marine > Unclassified ...
GGATAATGTCGGAACGTTCACGGATACGCTCAATGATCTCGCGCCAAACGTCTTTGTCGTAGCTTGGCTTACCCATTTCATCACGGGCGTGGATATGCGCGACACTGGCGCCCGCCTGACTGCACTGAACGACGGCATCGGCAATTTCTTTTGGCGTGTGTGGGACGGCGGGGTTTTTACTTCTTGGGGTGATCCCGCCATTAACGGCGGCAGTGATGATCAAATTGTCCATCTGTTTTAATTCTTCATACTATGTAACCACCTTCATAATAAATGTATAAAACTAGAGTAATGTCCCCAAAAAATGGTGACCAAATAGAATTTGTTGCATAAAACCACATAGGGCCTTGTGATGCGCGGAGTGGTTACAACACAGTCTATATACCTATGCACTCAGTAATGCGACATGCCTTGCCTGTGGCGATTCGTGAATTGCTCATTTAGCAAAGTCGCCGTAAAACTTTTATCTGACAATAAGCCTGAAATCAGGGTATTTCACTGCCACAGGGAAAAGTTCAGGACGAATTTTCAGGTTGTCGGCGCCGGGAGCGCCTACAACCGCCCGGGCCAACAGCAAAGAACAAAAAGGGGGTTTCTGGGTACGCTTTGCACCCACAAAGCGTACCTGGTGCGCGTACAAAGGTGCAGAGAGAAACGCCGGGCTCAAGTTCGAAAAATCAGCAACCCCTCAAGACTTGCACTCGTGATCTGGATTGCCATCGGCGAGTCAATGACAGGCCGGGTGTATTTTCTTAGCTCAAATGCTCGACAAACCCAGGGGAAAATTGGTTCTGAATTTTTTCCTGGGTCGTACATCTTGTTGAAACTCTGAATTGCTCACTATTGCGTTAGTTAACAGTAACACTCGTTCAACATAGCTCACGACTTGCAATAGTGATGTCAATGGCACTTCAAGATAGGTGCAGATATCTTCTATTTCATCGTATTTTCTTTATCAGGAATAATATCGCTAGTAACAATCTATTTAAAACAGTATGTTAAGATGTTTCTGGGTTAAATCAGGCTGTGAAAAGTTGACCCAGAATGTGTCTATTTTTACTCCCCGGCTGGGATCTGTTCAATGTCGATAGAGCATGGAAGTTAGGAATCGCAATGAGTCAAATTACCTTCAAGAACGTAGAAACAGCTAAGCTTGTCACGCTTGATCTTAATCTAAAAGTATTGAAATCCTCTGGGCGAGAAATGTTTATACAAGACTCTGCTGTGTATGTACTTCTTTATCAGCTCTTTACACAAAAAGTGTCTTTGATTAGCTATAGCGATATAGGCAGCATTGTCAGGGATCAGAAGTCGGCATTCCACATGGAAGATAGCCCTGACAGCATCATCGCTAATAAGTATGTCTTTAAATCACGTGCTGTTTTAAAGAATGTATTGGTAGACGATTTCATCGTTACTGTTCGAGGGCTGGGATATAAAGCCTCCAGCAAATGGTTACCGGTTTTGGAAGAGAAACGGGACGAACAAAACAAAAATGCCTTTTTGATGGAAATCACGGCAATTATTGAAGACTGCATTGCGTATAGCGAGTCAGCCGATATTACTCAGGATAAGAGTGGATTTTCCTTCATCAAACCGGACCAGGAAACGGCCTTGGATCACTTTCGCCGTATGAACGATTGCTACCATACTTTCTTGAGCAGATATTCAGCACCTGGAAATAGCATCGAATTGTTGGAGTTAAGAGAAAAAATCACCAAAGTACTTCTTTACGCAATCTATTGGCGGGTGGGTGATAGCCTGACCTCTGAGAAATTCCGGTCAGACTATAAAAATGAACTGCAAGTACTTCTCAGACAAGTGAAGCAGGCCGTGGATTTACTTGATTAAGAAGCATACTGGACAGGTTTAAATTCGCTCATATATTGATAGGCACTATCAATTTCTGCTTTATCAACGGCAGAGCAAGTGATGAAGGCACAGAAATCCAAGTTTGAAAAACACCCTTGATGCTGTTCTCCTATAACCGAATGAATAACAAAATTCATCTCAATATCACAATGATTAGAAGGTGTATTCAGAGCTTGAACTCGACCATTTCTCTTCGGGTAAACTAAATAAAAGGCATGTTTTTTTCTGGAGAATGAGAAGTCATTTGGTACTGAACGTGTTTGAATCATAATATCAAGGTTAAGCAAATTGACGCCTGTCGCTTTTTCATACATGGTTGTTACCAGCATACCTGGCGGCCGGGCTCCGACTTCAAGAAAGACGAGATCTTTCGCATCATTATTCCGAACAAAAATCTCCATGTGATAAACCCCGTCACTTGATTCCAGTGCTTTGAGTGAAACTTTAGCGAACTCGATCAACTGCTCTCTTAACGGACTGTTGGTATCCATGACTCTTCCACCTAGTGGTGAGCCGGACTGAAAATCAATAGTCGGGCAGAGGTACTCGGTACATTCAGCAAAGATGCTTTCTCCCATCCACAAAGCGATATCACAGTGATACAAGTCACCGTTTATGTACTCTTCCGCCTCATAGTTACTTAGAGATCCAGCGGCTGTGTTCTGCACTTCTAAGAAGTCATCTTTACTGCGAATAATATATATGTTGTTTGAGCCTGCAGATCGTTTTGGTTTTACTACAAACGGTGTTCCGACTTTGGAACTGATCTCATCAAATCTCTGATTTTCAGAAATAGTTTCTATGAAGAAAGGTGTTGGGATATTCCTTTTCTTTAGCCATTTCTTCATTTCGACTTTATCCCGGAAACGCTCTAGATTTTGGTTGCTCTTTGAGTTCTGGCGCAGAGAATCGGCAAGTTCGACATTGCCTTCATCAAAGCAAACAAAATCAACCGTTGAATAAGACTGTCTGATAGAAGCGACGATCTCAACGATTTCGTTATAGACGTACTCGATAATCACACCATCATCAGCAGAGATTGATACAGGGAACTGAAGTGTAAAATGCGATGAGATGTTATCAGGTAAACGGTCTAACTCCTGTTTTGACGCGACAAGTATCAGGTCGTGTTCGCCAAGAAGCGGTAATGAAAAATCGACTTGCGTTAGCTGTCTTGTTGAAAGAAATAGGATTGCTGTTGTCATTCATTTTATCCTTGAAATTATGGATTTTTAAGCGTGGTTTGGTAGAGCATCGCCAACGCCATGAGCAAAGTCAGGCTGACTTCCAACACAGAAAAGCGTTCGTTCTCCACTAGTGTCATAAATATCAGGCAAAGGATTGGTGTCAGCGGCGTAAATTGGGCTGTGACTTTGGCTCCTAATTTCTTGATCGATTTCTGCATCAAAAACATCGGGACAATACATCCAGTAATCGCAATCACAGACAATAACGCGAGATCATGAATGCTGATGCCATATTGACCAATAGAAAAAATGCTATAGACACCACACAAAGTGATGACCATGAAAAAGCGAATAGCGAGGATTTGCGAGGCCGAGATACCCGTTTCCTGATGAAGGTGAGCGCTCTCTCGCATGTAGAATGCGCCAAAAAGCGTTGAGATCAGTGTCAGACACAGACCAACCAGAGTGTCATACACTTCCGCGTTAGAAATTAAGAATGATATTGAGATAGCAAGTGCGAGTGCCACGATGTTCATCACTTTTTCAAGGTTGCTGATCGCACGGTGGTGATGAAGCGCATTGAAAAATGACAGTCCTGAGAAAAAAACCATGATGTAAGCAATGGGGCTAATATATAGTACGACGTAAAACGCTAATAATGTGTTAATAAGAGTGGATAAATTAATTTTGAAAATAATCTTCTTATTATTGATCAGGATGTCAAGGATAAGTTTCCGGCTCTTTACATTGACAGAGAAAAAGAAAATAGCTGCCAATCCATAGGTGATAAATGTAGATACTATGGGGTCTACACTTTTCACGACTCTTGACATAAATACAAATGACAGAGCAAAGAACATACAAAATGCGATGATTTCTTTATATTTAAGCATAATGACTAAGCAATCCTTTCTTTGAGCACCGAGTTAAGCGGGCTATGTCTGAGACGATTTTTTTAGCTTGAGTGACAGAAGAGCGTACATAGTTAGTGATCGGCACTTCCCCTGCGGCTGGTCCCCCAATTACATACAAAGGAACACTGTCATTCTCAGAGAGTACTCTCATCGAGCTGGAACTCACTTTTAATCCTCCCGCTTTATTTTTGGTAACGGAAAGCTGAGATAAACTGTGAATGAGAGTGTCGTCTATTGGCTTGTGAGAGATCCCAGAAGCATTAATGACGACATCAAAATTTTTTAATCTGTCCCTTTCTTTTCCGAAAATATGTTTATCTTTTACCACAATGTAATCAGATATGTCCTTTTTGAGGATGGTGAGGTTGCCAGACTTTATCGCTTGTAATACGATTTCTGCATTTGCTAGTGGAAACGATGAGACATAGTGTTTAATAAAGTATTGGTACTTCGACATTAGCCGTAGTTGTCGGTCGGGTGTCATTGTAGGAATTTGTTCATTAAACTCCTCAATAAACTGACCTACTATGTCCTCCCAGTGGTTAAGACTGGATTTACAGCAGGCAATATCTTGCTCCAGTTTGTATTCTGCATTGATCTTATCGGCACAGGAAGAAGCGCTCAGTCTGCTTAAGATGTTGTAGTCTTGTGGGACAGTACTCTTAATGAGCAGGGAACTTCGCACTGATGGAAGCTCTCCGGACCTTGAAACCATGGTCATCTGAGCATTAGGGTACTTGTTGTGTATTGCTACAGAGACATCGATGGCTGACAGCTTGGATCCGAGTATCAGAACTTTACTGTCATTGTTAACGCGCTGAAGAAACAGACTTTCAGGGTAAGGGTTTGTAATCAGGTTGGTACAGCTGTTATCTAATCCGCCAGGTGTTGTTGTCGTCACGCCGGTTGCTAAGATAACTGCATCAAAGAAAAAATCGATGTCGTTCTGACTGGTGACAATCATCCTGCCATTCTTGAAAGCAAGTTTATGAACCTCTGAATTTTCAACAAACGTTGAGCATCCAAAGGCATCAGCATAGTCTTTTGATTGCCAGAAACGATCCTGACAATACTCTTTGAAATAATATCGGCTGATGAAGTCTGACGAAGATACATTTAAATCTGATTTTTTGTCTTGTAGCCATTTGAAATAATCAAGCTTATCATCAGAATATAAAGAACTGACACCAACACTGGTATTGTTAAGTGACGATGCCAAATCAGTATTGAAACTGAAACTTTCAGCGATACCAATCGGATCAAAAATGGTAATGGATGTTAAATCGTTGTGTAGTTCTTTGACGAGTTGCAAATAAGCTGAAATCCCACTTGGTCCTGCGCCAATAATCGCAATGTTTTTGATATTTGTCATAAATTTCCGTTCCATAGAGTTTAGACTCTGAGGTCAAGGGATAATCTCAGATGCCTGGTAATCTTCTAATAATGAACTTACCTAAAGGTATAGGTGGCAATCATATAAAGCCCCATGAATGCCATGAGTGCCCCTAGCGTGCGGTCAATCAGATAGATATTACTGTTGAATTTTGCCCTGACACTTGGGATGGTCACAAAATAAATGAATGTCAGGTACCATGCCATTTGCACTGCAATAATCGAGACAATGACCAGCAATAGTTTCTCTGCGCCCATGGTGGGTGAAATAATGATTGAAAATAAAGAGATGAAATAAACCGCTGCCTTCGGATTGAGAATGTTCACGATCAAGCCGCTCCAAAAAGCCGACTGAGTCGCGGTTTTGCTTCCTTCATTAACGACGACTTCTGCCTGCTCTGAGAAAGAACTTTTGATGGATTGATAGCCGAGGAACACAAGGTAGCTTCCGCCAAAAATCCCGATTCCCTGAGCAATATGCTCAGAATGTCCCAACGCAGTGGTTAAACCGGCCACGGAGTAGCCGATGTGGACCAATAGCCCGACACAAACACCAATACCGCAAAAAATACCGGCTTTTCGCCCTTGGTGCAGGGTTTTCTGAGAAACCACAACAAAATCCGGGCCTGGTGAAATTGAAGCCATTAAATGAATGGTCAAAATAGAAAACAATGCGGTCGTGAAATCCATGTCTTACCTCAATCGATTAAATAACTCACTTTTATGCGATCTTTTTTACGTTTGATTCGCGTGACCCGCAGTCCTTTCAGTTCAGAAGTGCTGCTGACATGCGTTCCTCCGCATGGAACGGGTGTAAACCCATCAATGGCAATCATTCGGATCTTCGTGCTTTGAGGGATGAACTTGCTTAATAGCGGGCGAAGAGATTGAACCTCAGCCAAATCTAATTCGATGGACTGAATAGGTCTGGGCGTTTTATCTACCAAGGTGTCGATTTGCTCGTTAATCAACGCTACTGAGAAAGTATCGTTGGTTCTTTCACTTTCTATCAGCTCAATGTAGGCATCATCGGGATAGTGATGTCCCTTTGCCGGAGATAAATTGCTGTCCAGCTCTTCGAAGAGATGAGAGATAAGGTGTCCGGCAGTGTGAGACTTCGCATTGAACAGACGGCGCTGTATATCAATGCGCTGTATACATGGCTTACCAGTGCACGTTAAAAGTGAAGGATGTGATTCCAAAACATGGGCGATGCCATCTTCTGTCGTTTCAGTGTGATGCACTCGGTGAGTGCAACCGTCAATAATTATGATGCCTAGGTCACAAGGCTGGCCTCCGCCTTGGGGATAGAAAATTGTGTCATCACAATACACTGCCACAGAGTCATCCATTTCTATCACTTTCGTGATTTTTGCTGTGAATTCTTCCAGATAGGTGTCCGAGAGGTATTTAGGTATTGTCATAGAATCAGCTCCAGATTTGAAGTGCATGAGTTTTTTTCTCCAGGCCAATGAAGCATGACCAAGTCAGCCTGGAGCCTTGAAGGATTTCGTTCACAGAGTGGATACGCATGGGGTTAAACAGAATCAGCTCGCCTGTTTCTGGTGTGATTTCAAAGCAGCTGTCGTTTAGTTGTTCCTCTTTAACGCCGTAACTGCCTTCAATACGGATGCTATCGTATTCTTCTTTCGTTGCTGGCCACTCGTGCCAGAGTTTTAGCTCTCCACCTATTTCAGAGGTCTCCAAATACACATTGGCAGCAAGCTGGTTGGTAATGTCTGTATTCATTTCATTGACGAGATCCCAACTTAGAACATCGTTGTGTGGCTCAGCGTAAGCACCTGCTTTGAACTCTCTGACTAATCCAGCGAAAGCCTTGTGACCACCAATCTCAGCAAGGCTGCAGTGGGATGGCCAAACTTCATCTAGTTCTAATCGCAAGCGATCGATTGGTGACAGATAAGGGCTTATTTCTTTGCGCATTTCTTTTATCCAAACTTTCGCAAATTCACGGTAGCGGCTTAACGAAACTTCGTCGTTCTGACATTCGAAAAAAGCTTGTCCTATACGCCCAATTTTGGGAGCGTTCACATAGCTGCCAAAAAACGCACTTTGTTTTATTTCATTGGCGATCGCTGTCGCACTCCGTGTGCTGAAATATCCAGGTACCCGCACTACATCAATGGTCCGGTTGAACAGGCCATCTAAATGCCACTTTTCGAGTTCATTGGTGAGGATGATGTTTTCTGATTGTTGTGAGAGCGCTGTAGCGAGATTTGAAAGAGACATATTGATACCTAGCGTTGTATGGTTGTTTTCGTGATTTACATGCTAAGTAATCTGTTGAAATGAATAAAATACGAATAAATCCAGAATAAAAAAATAAAATGGGAGTATTTCTAAGAATCGTTTCGTAAACAAGCGGTGTGGATAGCTTCTTAATTTATATGCGAGTAGCTCGGATCACTTTTCCCAAACTCCGGCATCCTATTCATCCCTCCAGAATAATCACTTTTAACCCATACATTCTATGTGGATAATGCATAAATACTACAGGAGAGCTTTCATGTTAAAGAAGATCATCGGTTTCAGCTTTTTGGCAACAATCGCCACTTTTCCCAGCCTGGCTCAGGAGTCTCTTAGGGGATGCGACGCCAAAGCTTATGAGATACAGCAACAAATCGAATATGCAAAAAACAATGACAATACGCATCGTGTCGCCGGTTTGGAAAAAGCACTTCAAGCAGTACGGGATCACTGTACGGATGAAGGCTTAATGCGCGACAGACTGGTAAAAGTGAATGAAAAAGAACAGGAAGTTGCCGAACGCACGCTTGAACTGAAAGACGCTCAGGAATCTGGCCGAGCCGATAAAATTGAAAAAAGAATGAATAAGCTGAAAGAAGCAGAGGCAGAGCTTGCCGCCGCAAGAAGTGAGTTGGACAAGTAAGAGCTTTTTTAGCTAAGCGTCACTGGCGTACATACAAAGATGCTGAGAAAAGCCCCGAATTCAAGCGCGACATATCCACAGAACCAGATATACCATCGCCTGCAATGAATACTTGCCTCAAAGATAACTGTCTGACCACGAGTTAGTAACCAAAAAAATCTACTCCCACAGGGGAAAATTCAGGACGAATTTTCAGGTTGTCGGCGCCGGGAGCGCCTACAACCGCCCCGGCCAACAGCAAAGAACAAAAAAGGGATTTTCTGGGTACGCTTTGCACCAACAAAGCGTACCTGGCGCGCGTACTGAGATGCCAAATGAACCACCAAACTCAAGCGCGACAAACCTTCAAAACCATAATGTTATATTCAGATCTCCCTCAACACTCATCAACCACCAACGCCGTCCCATAACTGCTGTTGATCCGGGTCTGGGCCTCAGGCGAAACAGACAGCTTCGTGCCGGCAGATTGTCTGCCTGAGACTGATTTGGCATGGCACAGGCTGGCACTGGCGCCCATACCCAATTCAACGGTCGCTTTGTCGACATGCAAAGGCTGATCGCTGTGATCGAGCGTGGCGCCCATGGCCAGATCCAGCATCAGAACGTCGGTTTGACCACTGAGCACCAGTTTGCTGCCCATCTGGCCTGTGACTGCGAAACTGTCGCTGGCGAGAGCGCAGCTGTCAACGGTCGCATCAATGCCAAACCTGGCGTCGAGGCGCTGAAGGGGCTGGGACGTGTAAATATGGACCGTCAGCGGCTCCGTGCTTTCCCAATCGTCACCCGAGCGATTGCTGATCAGCAAACTGCCTTGCCGTTCAGTCACTGTCATTTTCTCCAGCGCAGCAGCCTGACCTGTCGCTTCAAGGTAGTTGCTGTCGCTGCAATGCACATAGATCTCCAGGCCTTTTTCGACAGACAGTTGATTGAATGCACGGAGAGATTCTGTGCGTGTCTGCTCGTCGGCAAAGCTGAAATTGATGATGCCGGTATACAGCGCAATACCAGCCAGAGAAGCAGGAAGAATCACTTTTTTCAGGGTCGGTTTCATCGAATCATCACATCCGTTTTGTGGAAAGTGACATTATCTAATCAATAGTCGTGCCAATATGCATAAAAGTGTACAGGGCAGGCTGAATGCGGGTTGGCGGTGATTTGACTCTGAGCACTGGCTCTGATTGATATTAGTGTTAGCCGAAAAAACTAACAGGTGGCAAATTTCGCCACCTGTTTTTTCTCGTGACCTACTCGTGACCTACTCGTGACCTATGGTCGTGATTGCCGCCACGGTTTACATCATCCGGGATACCGTAAAGCGGGTTTGCTGGATAACGCCATGATCCGGGTTCAGCTGCCAGTCCGGATTTTCCAGAAAGCCCAGGGCAGAGAAGCTCAGGCCATCGCTATCCTGCAACTGCCAGGTCATCACTTTATCGCTGTCGGTAAAGGTGATCACCAGTTGTCCTTTGGCATTCACCACCCAGCTGAATGCTTCAGTCAGCGGCTGATCGGGTTGCTCGGCGTTTGGCACATTGTAAGTACCGTTCCCGGAGAGCAGGCCGTCTGGATTGTTGACCGGCACACCGCTGAATGCCAGGCTGTGGCCGTTATCCAGCGTCAGCAGGGCAGTACTCAGCAGGTTGCTGGTAAAGGCCAGCGGTGTCGCCGTCCAGGGCGTGCCGCAGTTTGCAATGGCCTGATCATAGGCGGCCGGTGTCGCGCCGCTGTCGGTCGGGCTTTGTGTGCTGTCATTCCAGCCGGTGTCGAAATCATCACACTGGGTCAGCAAACGGCCTGGCAGGGCACTTTGCACCAGCGAACCGGAGCCGATCGCTCCTTGTTCGGCGGTAATTCCGTCCGGCGTATTGTCCTTAACCCATTGCTCATCCAGGGTAAAGGTTTTCCAGCTGGTTTCACCGTTGGCCTCAGCTTCCGCCAGCAGAGAGAAAGTCTGGGTCCAGTTGGTGGCATTCGGGATATCGCGGCCCTGAATGACCAGCAGGTTATTATCGACTTCCCACTGATAGCTTTCTGCTTTTTCGCCGGTCAGACGATAGCCGAAGCCCTGGTTGTCGCCACTGTTGGTGAGGAAGGTGTAGCGGCTGCTCAACTCTTCACCCGGTTTGCCCCACAGGAAGGACTGGCTGGCCAGACTGTTGACCGTCACCGTCAGATCTCCCCCGGAAGTACTTTGTTTGCAGGTCTCGACGGCCGTATCAAACTGAGCTCGGGTGGCTGCTACAGTTGGGGCGCTCTCGCTCATCACCGAAT
>Ga0207773_100823_pt1 | contig 10544 bp, 9 predicted proteins | sample TtaePargueraPR_2_FD_187281 | JGI IMG/M metagenome (GOLD analysis project Ga0207773, IMG submission 187281) | Aerobic enrichment media microbial communities from Bioluminiscent Bay, La Parguera, Puerto Rico - Tt and M1 (3) (SPAdes) | ecosystem: Environmental > Aquatic > Marine > Unclassified ...
AATCACGATCATGAGGACGGCGCCGAGCACGGCCGACAGGCGGAACAAATGGTCCTGCACGCTCTTGGAAAACTGCACGACCAGGGCGTCGATGCCGACATGGACGCCGTGTCGGATGCCATGTGGAATGGCCAGGAACATCGCCCAGACGAATGCCAGCCGGGCGACTTCCTCTGACCAGTCGATGGCGCTGGAAAAGGCGTACCGGAACACCACTTGGACGACGACGAGACTGGTCATAACCGCCATTGCCGTGATCACCGCGCCCTTGGAGACACCGTCAATGCGGCGCAGCACCGACTGGCAGCGTCTGAAAAGGAAGCCCGCTCGCGCGGGCTCCACGTGTGTGCGGGCAGACATTAGTTGATCGCCTGTTCAAGAACGGTATCGATAATGGTCGGATCGATGCGGGTCTTCAGCTCGTCGACGACCGGTGCCGTCAGCTCGCGCAGCTGGCTGCGGACATCGTCCGGGATCGCAGTGAAGACCATGCCTGCCTCGACCAGCTCGCTTCTGGCGGCTTCGTCCTCGGCAGCCGCCTGAGCCCGCTGCCACGTCACCGCTTCTGCCGCGGCCTCACGAAGCGCAGTCTGCTGTTCGGCGGTCAGGCGTTCGAACTTGCGCTTGTTGACCACAAGGGCGATGTAGTCGAAGAAGTGGTTGGTATCCGAGAGATAGCTCTGCACTTCTTCGAACTGGCGGCTCTTTATGATCGAGTAAGGGTTCTCCTGGCCGTCGAGCACGCCCTGCTGGAGAGCGGAGTAGACTTCGGAGATGCCCATGGAGACCGGGTTTGCGCCGATGGCGCGGAAGGTCGCCAGATGGGTTTCATTGGGCTGAAGCCGGATTTTCAGGCCCTTCAAGTCCTCGACCTTTTCGATCGGGCGGGTGTTGTTTGTCACGTTGCGCGAACCGAGTTCCATCCAGCCGAGCGCAACAAAGCCGTGATCGGCAAGTTTTTCCGCCAGGATGTCACCGACCTCGCCGTCGATCACCCTGAAAGCCGTTTCGCGATCCGGATAGGCGAAGGGCAGGGAGACCGCTTCCAGTTCCGGAACCGTGCGCGACAGGTAGGCGGTACCGATCCATGTGCCGAAGATCACGCCGGTTCGCACTTGGTCGACGTTTTCCTTCGCGCCACCGAGTTGCATGGCCGGAAAACTGGCGACTTCAAGTTCGCTGCCGGTTGCCTTGGCAACGGCCTCGGCGAACATTTCGATGGCTTTGGAACTCGAATGTTCTACCGGGAAATTGCCGGCGATACGCAAGGTTTCCGCGAGTGCAGGCGTCGCTGTGATGCAGATGGCGGCAAGCGCGCTGATGCAAGTGTTCTTCAGGTTCATGGGATTGGCTCCTCCTCGTAACCAGCAGGGTTCATGCTAGTGGAGTGAGTATTTGGAATCGAGTTGGAAACTGCAAGATTATTTTTTGTTTTTTATTATCTTTCTTATAACACGCTGAAATATATAAATTTTTGTAGATTGCAAATTGCGGTGTGTGGCAGCTTCTGGATCGGAGTTGATTGGAGGGTTGGAGCTGGCATCAGTACACTTGACAGGTGCTTGAGTGTTGATTTTCACCGAGAACTGACCCGGTAAGGCCTGATTTTTTCACTGAGAACTGACCCATGTTTAAACCCACCCCCTGCGTGATTTCGGCGGGGGACGACGGAGTGATAGGCATGGCGTTGTTGAGCGTTATCAGACGCTGGCATTTTCGTGATCAGCTTTCGATCCGGGAGATCTCCCGGCGCACCGGATTGTCCCGGAACACAGTGCGCAAGTATCTGCGCAATGATACGGTTGAACCCTCATTCAAGCTTCCCGAACGGCCCAGCAAACTTGATGCCTTTGCCGCTACAGCGTGCCGGCATCGTTTGCGAACCGTCCCGTCAGCTTGCGGGTCTATCCGGACAGGATCGGCGTGGTCGCGGAAGGCTTGAGCGTCTGCGAACATCAGAGGATCATCAACCGCTCCCATGACCGGCCCGGCAGGACGGTCTATGACTGGCGGCATTATCTGGCCGTCATTCAGCGCAAGCCCGGAGCTTTGCGCAATGGTGCACCCTTCGCCGAACTGCCGGAAGCCTTCACGCCCTTGCAACGGCATCTGCTCAAGAAGCCTGGCGGGGATAGGGAAATGGCCGAGATGCCGGCCCTCGTCCTTCATCATGACGAGCAGGCTGTCCTGACGGCGGTCGAGACGGCGTTGGAGGCAGGCGTTCCGACAAAAACGCATGTTCTCAACCTGCTGCACCGGCTGACGGACGGAAAGCCGTTAACCCCTCCGGCCATCCGGGCGCCACAGGCCCTGTCACTCAGCCAGGAACCGAAGGCCAATGTCGAACGCTATGATGCCCTGCGCAAACTGAAGGAGGCTCGCCATGCGTCATGATCCAGCCGGCGCCGCTGTCGTCATCATGCTCAAGAGCCTCAAAATGCACGGCATGGCTCAAGCCGTCGGCGACCTCACCGAACAGGGTTCTCCCGCCTTCGAGGATGCCATTCCGATCCTGTCCCGATTGCTCAAGGCCGAGACGGCGGAGCGGGAAGTCAGATCCGTGGCCTTTCAGCTCAAGGTGGCACGCTTTCCAGCCTACAGGGACCTGAACGGATTCGACTTTGCCGGCAGCGAAGTCAACGAGACGCTCGTGCGCCAACTTCATCGCTGCGAGTTCATCGAGCAGGCTCACAATGCCGTCTTCCTCGGGGGCCCCGGAACCGGGAAGACGCATCTTGCGGCCGCCCTCGGCATCCAGGCCATCGAACATCACCGCAAACGTGTCCGCTTCTTCTCCACCGTTGAACTCGTCAATGCGCTGGAACAGGAGAAAGCCCAGGGCAAGGCGGGCCAGATCGCCAACCGGCTCGTCCATTCCGATCTCGTCATCCTCGACGAGCTGGAATACCTGCCGTTCAGCGCATCAGGTGGCGCTCTGCTGTTCCATCTTCTGAGCAAGCTCTACGAGCGCACCAGCGTCATCATCACCACCAACCTGAGCTTCTCGGAATGGGCGGCCGTCTTCGGAGATGCAAAGATGACCACCGCGCTGCTCGACCGGCTCACGCACCACTGCCATATCCTTGAAACCGGAAACGAGAGCTTCCGCTTCAAAAACAGCACCGCTAATCAGGCCGACAACGAAGAGAGGAAACCAAAATCTTGACCACGGCGTAACCGCCGTTCCATACACAAAAGGCGGGTCAATTCTCGGTGGAAATACCGGTTCAGTTCTCGGTGAAAATCAACACTCAGTGCTCTGATTTAGTTGACTTATTTCGATTTGTCGAATGGTGCTGCCGGAGAGATTTGAAAACTAGTAGAACAGCGTCATTGTGGCGGATTTTTGCGGATTTCATCCGTCATTCTCACTCGTTGTGTCGGTGGATTGTGTCGGCAAGAGTGTTGGGGATTGCGGTCTCATCTGGCCCACCAAAGGACAGGGGCACACGGTTCTCAACCTGGGCTGAGCGCCAACGAGGTGTGTCACTCTGATATGTGCTCAAGTGTGGCTATTCTAGCTGTTTCCTGGTCAAGCGACTGCGAAGAAAGGGGAAAATTCCATCTCTGGCTTGACGGTTTAGTGTTTGCACTCGACAACCGGAAGGGGAATGAATTTTTGGAGTTCTAAGTTGAGATCACTTGCCATTGTACTAACTGCCTTCATCGTTGCCGGATGCCAAACCTCCGCGGAACTTCAAGCGTCGATTGACCAGGCGAAACCTGTTCCAGCGTCTATTCAAGCCGAAATTGTAAATGCGGCTCGCGACTACCTTGTCGATCCGTATTCAGTTCGGGATGCGGAAATTTCTTACATGCAATTGAATAAGCATAGCGGCTTGTACTGGCTATGCGTGAAAGCAAATTCTAAAAACAGGATGGGCGGTTATGTTGGAAGACAAGCGGTAGAAATAACCGTTCGAGATGGGAAAATATTCGGCTACCTTGTCAATAGTGCAGCCTGCAATAACTCGGCGCTGCGTTGGCAGTCGTTCCCCAAGCTTGAGGCGCTGAGAAGTATTTAATCTATTTGTTTTCTTGATGTGAAAGGCCCGCTCGTATCGAGCGGTGCTTTGATAAATTTGGGGTGCGAGATCAGAACGCACCCCAATCCGGATTGATCATATACGCTGCCTGGCGTTCTGCTTCTTGAAGCTTGCCGATCCTCTCCATGAGGCGGCGAATGTTCGATGCCGACCAGGGCTTGCCTCGTGACGTCGTCAATCCACGCTTGTTGAGTTCTGCGGCGATCTCAGCTCGAGTTAAGCTTCTATCTGAGGTAATCTCGCTGACAACTGGTGCGAGTTCCTTGTCAAACGACTCAGCTTTGGCACGGTTCGCTTCCGCACCCTTCTTTTGTGCTTCGCTCAAATTCGTTCGATTGCCGAGCTTGACACCACGTTTCTTCGCTTCCTGTAGCGCACGTTTAGTCGTCTGACTAATGAGCTCTCGTTCGGCCTCACTCCTCTTCGCCTCGGCAATCATTACTGCGCGCTCGCTGCCATAGGCGGTCCTGGCGCGAAGAATGTTGTACTTCTCCTTTGAGACTAGCATGTCGACAGTGTCGGTGTGTCTCGAAAGGCGGCTTAGATGATCAACGATAATTGGATAACCAGTGGCACGTGACATTTCCAATGCCTTCTGAAGTCCTGGGCGATTGCTGAGGCTTTCTTCTCCAGCGCCCGTGTGAGCATCACTAAAGGTGCCGACAATTTCTTTACCGAGCTGCTCTGCGAACGCTCTGATACTCGTCATCTGAAGTTCCAGGCCGGCCCCTTGATCCTTCTGTCTCTGCGTTGACACTCTGGTGTACGCAATTGCACGGTCTTTCTTAAGCATCATTCCTCACTCGAGTAAGTGATCAATACTATACGATACCTTATAGAAGTGTACAAGACTAGTGTCGCGGGTTTCTGCGGTTTTTAAACGACCTTTTAGAGATGTGCCGGGAGCGAGCTTTCGCAGCAATTCGCAGCAAATGGATTTAAATCTCAAACAAACTCCCGTGCGCAGCGCAATCTTGAGATCGCATGCGCACGGTTTTTAGTGGGGGAGAGGGTTACATATCCGCCAACTCGAGCGGCCGTCCATTGCTATCTGATGCCTTAAAAACAGAGCCATCATCACCCAGGGCAACTGCTACGGCTTCGCCCGCAGACCTGATGACAACGGTCGGCACGCCGTCCACCGTACCAAAATTGAATTCGGCATTGCCAACTGCGAACGGGCCTTCGCCCTGGAAACGCTCCCGAAGCTCTGAAAGGTCGCTTGAGGTCAATGCGTAGAAGTTCATCTCACTCATGTTATGCGCCTCCTGCAGATGCGGCCTTGGCCTTCTGCTCAACCAGGATGGTTACGGTCTCGGCAATCGACCGACGTTCCGCCTGAGCGATTGAGCGAAGCAGATCACGCGTATCCTTGCGGATCGAGATGCTGGTGAATTTATTCATAGGGACTCCAGTTGTTGAATTTTCTCTATTTTACAATGAAGTAAAGTATTAATAAAGCATAAAATAAAATATCTAGCCGACAATGAATGGATAGGGTTCCGACTATGCGTGGAGTTCTAAGACTTCGACTTTTTCGATTTTCCTGTTAACATAGGGCATACTTTTGTAAACTTTTGGAAAGTGAGCTTCTTGGCCGCGTTTTGTCAAACGAACAGAAAATATTGTTGGGTTTCAGAAATCTGGAGCCGTTGAAAACACAGTGAACAGGCCGATGCCGGACGTATAGAACGGCTCCCTATGTATGGTTTTGCAAGCGGTTCATTACGCGTTGGACCTGGATCGCGCTCCATTTGCCTCCCCGCGCTGTTGTGATTTCCCGGCGGTTCAGTTCGGCTGCAATCTGTCGAAGCGAGGTTGCCCCGGCTTTCTGTGCCGCTGAAATTGCCGGGTAGACGTCACTCGCAAATCCGTTGGCTCGACAGCTCTTTGCCTCCGCAGCCTTGCGTCTAGCTTTGTCATCAGCCTTATGTCCTCTGAAGCCACCCAGGCGCACGCCGCGAGCTTTTGCAGCCGTCAAAGCGGCTCGTGTGCGATCTGAGATCATCTTCCGCTCGGCCTGGGCGACAACCGCCATGATACCTACGATCATCTCGTTCGCTTCCGGCATGTCAGCGGCGACAAAGCGTACACCAGCCTTCTGGAGATTTAGAAGAAACGCCGCGTCTCTGGACAGGCGGTCAAGCTTGGCAATAACCAGGGTGGCCTTATGAAGGCGACAAACCTTCAAGGCCTTGTCCAGTTCTGGCCGTTGATCGTTCGAGCCACTTTCCACCTCGGTGAACTCTTCGACCACTTTCGTGCCGTTTCCATTCAGAAAGGCTTCTACGGCGGCTCGTTGTGCCTCTTCACCCAGGCCGGACTGGCCTTGCTTCTTGGTCGATACGCGGAGGTAAGAGACATATTTCATTGTGGAGCGTTCCGTTACATATTAAGCAATGTTCGTTGCTAGATATGTAACGGATCTCTACACCAGGTGCAACGTAGAATTTTCTACGTCGCTAGGATGGTTTTGTAGAAAGTTCTATCGATGCTTCTCAAGCCAAGCGGTGAGGGGCTCAATAATGCTCTCTTTCAAACGATGGCCTTGAAAGAGTGCGCGACTGATCGAAGTGTCATGCGTACTGAGGCCGCAGGCTTCTGCCATATCTCGCGTCGTAAACCTGTCGTCCTTGAGCAGATTGACGAGCGCGTCTTTCACCTGGGGGACGAGATAGCCCTTGTCGTCAACTAGACTCTGCGGCGCGGATGGCTTGGATGGTAGGGTCAATTCCTGTGGGTGGTTGGTGTTCAGCCAGCGAAGAAACTCTTTCCTTTCACTGGACGTCGCGTTCTTCCAGGCGCGCTTGAGACCGTTGAGCGTTTTTGGCTTTCGCTTTATGCCAGTGCTGTCCAAGGCCTCCCAGAGATCCAATTTCCCTTCCGCTACGTCTTTAGCGAGTTCTGGGTGTTCGGTGTCCAGGCGTTTTGTGTAATAATCCTTGTTTCTTTTTTGGGGCATAGGTGCTCATACCCATCTGGGACGCTGGAATGATGATGGGCTTAATCAAAAGGCACTAGTTTACTGACAATCTGTCCAGTTCAGCGTCAAAGCGCATCCGGTACTGCGCAGCCTCTTCTTCTGGCAGGGCCGAAGTCATCTGCGGGAATACGAGCTGCTGGAAGCGCAACGTTCTTGTGTCCCAGGGTAATTCTTCGGATTGACCAAGTTGAGCTAGTACACGATCTAACTTTCTCCGAATGCGGTCAGGGTCAGGTGCGTAGGACGCTGGTTCGGAAGGGTATGTACTCGCTTGCGTCGAAAACATGTCGAGTTGGGCTTTGCTCATTATCACTACCGACGTTCTCATGAATCGACGGCATTGTCTGTTTGCGCTTGCAAGGCATCAAGCCCAATCAAGACATTGTCCATAACCTTTTCAAGGAGGCAAGACTGTGCCGGTTCCAGTTTGACCAGCCTACCGAGCACATGCAGCAAGTTCATGAGGTCAGAAGTGTATTCCGGAAGCCAGTACTCGGGTTGGATTCGGTCCAGCGGTGATGGCGGGCGTCGGTCGCCGATAATGGGTCGCGAACGATCACGGCGGCGATAGCTGAACCATTGTTTCAAGACCTGCTTGCCCGAAACCTCATAAGCCCAGACTTCCGGCGGCACATTCTCGATGTAGCCTTGGCCAACGATCAGGCGACGATTTTCCGGTTGGTAGTCCATCATGTCCGGCAGAGGTTCCGGTGCGCCAGGAATGGCACCCTCAGTAGGCATACGCGGTGCCTCTTCCGCGGCTAGGCGTGGCGGCCCTTTAGGGCGACCGGCGGCGGTATCGGCGTAACGCTCGCCATAGCAATGCAGCCAGATCACCTCGCGACCCAGTGCCACCGCCTCGAAGAACAGACCGGCGTCGGCGGTTAGCGGTACATGAAGGCCGGGCTTAGCCAGGTCCTCACGGAAGCGCTCGGTAAAGGCCGGTTGGGCCATAATGGCGGCGAGATAGGCCATTACATCGGCCGGCGCCACTTCCTGACCATACACATCGGCGAGATAGACCAGAAGGTCTGGCCGTATGTTGGACTGGCTCGCTGCTGCATCGCGGAAGAGCGGCATAACGCGACCGCCGAAGGAGCCCTTGTAGTGATCTAGGTCAGGTATCGCGGAGGTTATTGATATCGCTGGTCCTGACGTTGGAGAAACTCTTTCAAGGGCAGTGACAAAAACCTGTTCGGACGAATAACTGTCCCAAAGGGTCGGATTCGATTGATTGATTAATCTTGCGTCAGGGATGATCCATTGTCGGTCGAACGAACGATAAGAATATCGCACAGGAGAAATAACCTTACCATCATCCGCTATTACAGCGACTAAACGCTCTTCGTGGCCACTAAGACCACTCTTGAGATCCTTACGGACATGTTTGTCGCCAGGTTGCCCTTTGCGGAGATGGGGATGAAATAAGGTCTCCTTTCGTACTTCGTCCTTTTCCGCGACTAACGCATCCCAGCGTGTCGATAAACTGTTGCGATCCGGGGAGATCACCCAAGTGCGCCCTGGCATGACGCCTGAGCCGTCGTAGACAAAAAGCGATTTGAGTGGAGGCATCTCCGCCCAAGCTCCCTTAGCTTCTGGAAGGAAGCCATCGCGCCAACCCACAGGGCAAGGTGTCCAATTGCCTGCGTCAAGAGAAAGCAACTCAAGCGCTTTGAACTTCTCACTCCTCTTGCCTGGAGGGAGCGCAAAATAACGCACATTCGCCGGTAAGTTGCGGTCTTTGCCCAACTTCTTGGCTGCGATGACGATACAGACGGGTTGCTGCACACCTTGAAAAATGCGGGTTGCCACCGCTGGCTGATGGCCTTCGGGCGAGCAGTCGATCACCCAGATGTCTGTGCAGGTGCGGCGCAGATCGTCGCGCATCTTCTGGAAGCCGGGCCCATTCAAAAAGCCCGCGACAGTGATGAAACAGACGATGCCTTCCTCGTCCTTTTCCGGATTGCCTGTGGCCGCTTGATGCCCTGTGCCGAAAACTTTCCAAGTGGCCCAGCGCCAAAAGTAGGCATAGAGATTCTTCAAATGCTTGGTGTGAGCTGACACTCCCCATTCTACCGGTGGGCGCCACCAGTCCATCGGCGTGGCATGGCCATCGGAGCCCGCCTCAATCCATCCACCGCGGCCCTCTGCTTTTTCCTTATAGGGCGGGTTGCCGATGACAACCGTGATCGGCTGACTTTTCTTGATGGCATTCGCTTCCCGCCGGGAGGTGGCGATGGGTTGCATCACCTGCGGCAGATGTTCGTCCTCTACGTAGGGATTGGCAAGCGTGTCGGTGATAAAGAGCTTCAGTGCTGGCAGCGTCGCCGCCTTGCCCTCGCCCACAACCATCAGTTCCTGAAACTCGGCGATCAGCCGCAGCTGTGCCACAGCGAAGGGTCCGAACTGGATCTCAAATCCAATGAGACGGTCAGCGGCGGCACTGATCGCCGCAGGCACCGCTCCTTCGCCCATATCGACGGCCACCGTGTTCGCGATCCGACGCAGGACACCGAGCAGGAAGGTGCCTGTACCGACCGCTGGATCAGCGACGGTCACGTCCGTCGCGGCAAAGCCCGCTGGACGTTCAAATAGTGGGCCACGCAGCACCTCGTCCACCATACGCACCATGGCATTCACCACTTCGGGCGGGGTGTAATAGGAGCCGGTGCGCTTGCGCAGCGTGTTGTCGTAGACCTCGAGGAAGTGCTCGTAGAAATAGAGCCAGGCTTCCGGGTCGTTCTTGCCAACTTCTGCCCAGTTCACCTCGTTTAGCACACGCGCCATGGTCTCAAGTGAAGTCTTGAGGGCGGCCCGGTTGTCGGCATCGTCGGTCAGGAGGCCAAGCGCCGTGCCGATCAGCGAGTTCGATTTCTTGAGATCGAGCGCGGCATGATCGATGCCGTTGATGAGCGGAATGTCGCGTGTGCGGGCAATCAGAAGACCGAAAGTGACGGCCTGGGCATAACCATCGGCGAACTGAGCATCGTCGGCCTGTGGAAACAGCAGACGGCGCCAGTCTTCTGCGAGGCCGCTTAGCGCCTTGTTCCCGCGCTCCATCTGCTCGGTCACTTCATCGCGCAACAGGCGGCAGAGACGCGCGCTCACTTCCGCTAGCCGGTGTGGGGTCTTGGGCGTCTGCGGCGCCCAGGTGAAGAAATCGGCAAAGAGCGTAAGCAGTTCCGGTGGCGCCTTGATCGATTTTCCGTCGTTTTCGAGATCTCCCTCGAAATTCAGCACCTTGCCCTGCAGTTCGCCGTCGCGCCAGAGGCTGAAACTCATGCCGTCGGTGTAGATGAGGTTGGGCAGCGACTTGAGGCGGTTCCACTGTTCCTTGTCATGGCCCTGAAAACGACGAGGATCCGCACCTTTTCCAGGTGCTTTGACTTCGATGAAACGTAAGCGCGAATTTCTCTACACCTTTTGGCATTGAGTTCTGTGATGCATGAGGTGTCCACCAAAGATAGGTGGACACCATTTCATGGAAGAAGATCAGAAGCTGACTGTGAGGCTGG
>Ga0207773_100824_pt1 | contig 10538 bp, 8 predicted proteins | sample TtaePargueraPR_2_FD_187281 | JGI IMG/M metagenome (GOLD analysis project Ga0207773, IMG submission 187281) | Aerobic enrichment media microbial communities from Bioluminiscent Bay, La Parguera, Puerto Rico - Tt and M1 (3) (SPAdes) | ecosystem: Environmental > Aquatic > Marine > Unclassified ...
CTTTGCTTTACCATATAGGCAAGATCTTTGGGGTTTAGCGGAGCAGCCATAAATATCTTTCCCATTCCGTCCCTGGCATCAACATGTGCAATGCTCAACCAAGCCTCATGGGCCAAATCATCCTTATGATGCATCATGGCCACTTTGCCATTGGTCATTTTAAATTGGGCATTATTTCCAGGACGGGCATGTGCTATTCGCTCCGGATAGGCAAAAGTTAGAATCAGTCCTGTCTCAAAAGGGTCAAAAGGATTGTTGTCCTCTTTGATATTGAAGAGTTTTCGGTAGTTTGAGGCTACTTTTTCAATCCTGTCAAAACCTCTTCCTTGCTTATTTACTGCCCTATGCCTTCTTAAAGCCTCAAGTCGAAGGTTGATATCGGTCCCGGATTCTTTGGTCAGCGGATCCTTTTCTTCCAAAATAGCCGCAATATCTGTTGCAAGGGCCAAATTGCCTTCTTCCTTGGCCATTAACAACATGTGGGCGATACGGGGATGACAGGGGAGTTCCCTAAGCAGTTCACCGTGCTTGGTAAGTTTTTTATTTTCAATTGCCCCCAATTGCTCCAACAACTCTTGGGCCTGTGATAGGGCACCGGCTGGGGGAGGGGTAAGCCAAGTCATGTTTGGGATGTCCTCTATGCCCCACTGCACCAGGTCCAGGCAAAGTGAAGTTAGATCTGTTTCCAATATTTCTGGAACGCGGAATAGGGCCAGTCGATCATCTGTTGCTTTGCTCCATAGTCGATAACAGGTTCCGGGGCCAAGCCTTCCTGCCCTGCCGGCTCTTTGGTCTGCAGAGTCTTTGGAGATTTTTACCGTTTCAAGCCGGGAGAGTCCTGACCTTGGGTCAAATTTAGAAGTCCTTCCAAAGCCCGAATCCACAACTATGCTTATCCCTTCTATGGTTAAGCTGGTTTCAGCTATGGAAGTTGCCAGTACCACTTTTCGCTTGCCAACCGGGTTTGGAAGTATGGCCCTTTGTTGTTCTTGAGGACTAAGCTGCCCGTACAAAGGAAGAACGGCCAGCCTGGCAGCGCTTTTTTTAAGGATGTCAGCAGTTTTCTTGATTTCAAATTGACCAGGCAGAAAAGCCAAAATATCACCCTGTTTTTCCTTGGCTGCAGTTTGTATGGCCTGGGCCATTAGTTCCGGTAAGGTCTGGATATCTGCATCTTGGGTATGCACAATATCCACTGGATATTGCTTTCCTTGACTTTCCACAATGGGAGTATTCAACAATTTGGAAAGCTGAGGCATATCCAGGGTGGCGGACATGACCAAAATCCGCAAGTCAGGTCGCAGAATTTGTTGGACTTCCCTGCAGAGTGCCATAGCCACATCAGCATGTATATTACGTTCGTGAAATTCATCAAAAATTACCAAGCCCACATCCTCCAATGCATTATCTTGATGGATCATGCGGGTCATAATGCCTTCTGTCAATACTTCCACCTGGGTGTCTTTGGTCGCCCTGCTTTCAAACCTGATTCGGTAGCCTACATTTTCACCCACATTTTCCCCTAATAAATCCGCCATGCGGGAAGCAATGGTTTTGGCCGCTAGACGCCTCGGCTCCAACATCAATATTTTTTTTCCAATCAGCCAGGGCTCATCTTTAAGGACCAATGGAATTAAGGTACTCTTTCCTGCACCTGGGGGAGCATGGAGAATCAAACTGTTATTATTAGTAAGATGATCTTTTACCTGTGGGATAAGATCAACTACAGGTAGATTGATTTTATAGGGATCGAAGGACAAAATAATACTGTTTATTAGCCCTCAAAGGTAAAAGGCAAAATGGTGGAATTCAAGAGGTGAAGCTAACATAAGAATGCAAAAACCGCCCCTTTTGGGACGGTTTATCTGAAATGGGTCATTTTCTGAATAGGGTAGAAGAGTAATAAGTTCCGTGCTTAATCATTAAACATATTTATTCGACGCTTTAACCGTTATTTTGGGACATTATTTTTTACTAAAAACTCTAATTATCAACGAAACATATCTTGATATGAATATAGCGAAATTGCATTGAAATGAACAAAGACTGGAAGGAAAAATTATGGTAATATTGAGTTGGCTGATTATTTGATTTGACTTTCATTGATTGAAGCTGAGTCATTACTACAAGCCATCTTGGGGCAGGTTGAAAATTATTTTGCGGAAAATAATAAAAGATGTTTTTGTCTTTTATTTGTAAAGCTATATCTTTGATGCATAGATAGTGATTCGGAACTGATTAATAGTGTGCAGCCAATGTACTATATGGACAGAAAAGCTGCTTTGAAGTTTTTACGCTAAAAAAATTTAATCAAATAAAAGATAAAAAGGTATTAAAATCAAATTTATAAAATTATGAGTAGTAACGGGATTACAGTCGGGCAAATTGTGGCAGAAAATTACAGCACAGCTACTGTTTTTGAGTCATTTGGAATTGACTTTTGTTGTAAAGGAAACCTCTCTCTTGAGCAAGCATGCTCAAAAAAAGGAATTGACATTGATAAAGTGAGGAAAGCATTGGACCAGTCCATTGGTAGTTCAAAAGAGGACCATGTGGATGTCAGTAATTGGCCACTGGACCTTATCGTTGATTATATAGAAAAGAAGCATCACAGATATGTGGAAGAAAGAATTCCAATTTTGTTACAGTACTTGGACAAGCTTTGTAAAGTTCACGGAAACAGCCATCCGGAACTATTTGATATTTACGGTCTTTTCCATAAATCGGCAGGGGAACTCATCTCACATATGAAAAAAGAAGAATTCATATTATTTCCTTATGTAAGAAAAATGATGAAAGCTTTACGTGAGGGTGTCAATCCAACCGAACCGAGATTTGGGACGGTCGAAAATCCAATTTCAGCTATGATGCATGAGCATGAGGCAGAAGGAAATCGCTTTGAAAAAATAGCAGCCTTAAGCAAGGGATACACTCCACCTGTAGATGCTTGCAACACTTTTAAGGCGAGCTATGCATTGCTGGAAGAATTTCAAAAAGACCTACATCGGCATATTCATCTTGAAAACAATATACTATTTCCTGCTGCAATAAAAATGGAACAGGAAATTGCTGAGCAGATGGCTCATTAGTGCCATATTAATAGCTATAGAAAAATATGGTTTAATAAACCAGCAAATTACCTATCTGATTGATAAATGGAAGTATCAGAAAATGATTGTCCAAATAAAATGAAAATAGATGGGGGAAAGCTGGAACTATTGAGAAGATCATTTCAGAAAAGTTCCCTAAAAGAGTTCCCATACATTTGTGAAAATCAAGATTTGCATGGATGTTTTCAAAAGCCTGTGAATATGCCGTCAAGCCAGTATTGTACATTGCTGCTCAATCCGTGCAAGGGATTAAAGAAATCAGACCTCCTAAGGCATTTACCGTAAGCTTTCAAGAAATAACTATTGGTATCGGTAAAGAGTCCAATTGGCGGCTTTGAAAGGATAGGGATGATATGGATAATATCAAACTGATAAACATGGCCAAATTTATGGATGGGTAGCAATAATTAACAGGTTTTGCTTTGCGCCAAACAGCATGCTATTTGAATAAGCCAAGTCCTGCCCGTAAGGATTTTCTGGGTAAATGAACCAATATCCATCAATTATCATTAAACACAAATTTAAATGTCCTGACAAGTGATTTGGAAAAGGAGATGCCTTATAAAAAAAAAATAACCAAAAATAAGATATAAAGGTCTTATTATAATTTAAATGACTGACCTCGGGTTAATTCGTATCCTGGGGCATAAAATTCATTCAAACTAATAATTATGGCAAGTACAAAAACCATTGAAATCGTAAAATCCACAGTTCCTGTGCTTAAGGAACATGGAGAGGCTATCACTAGAGCTTTTTATAAGCGATTATTCAAAAAGCATCCAGAATTAAGAAATATTTTTAATATGACGCACCAAACCCAAGGTAGCCAGCCCAAGGTTTTGGCCAATGCCATATTTCAATATGCAACTTATATAGATCAACTTGAAATGCTCTCAGGAGCTGTAAATGCAATTGCACATAAGCACAGTTCCTTGTCCATTACTCCTGAAATGTATCCTATTGTTGGTGAAAACCTATTGGAAGCGATTAAGGAAGTATTGGGAGCTGCGGCTACCCCGGAAATTATTGATGCATGGGCTGAGGCTTATAGTGATTTAGCCAAAATTTTCATACGTGCGGAGGAAGCTATTTATCAAAAAAATGAAAACAAAAATGGGGGATTTCGGGGCAAAAAGACCTTTAAGGTGGTCGACAAGGTAGTTGAGAGTGAAATTATCACATCATTTTATTTGCAACCTATGGATGGAAGCTGTTTGCCTGAATATTTACCAGGCCAATATATAGCTTTGACAGTAGCTATCCCTGGCCACGATCACCTGCATACAAGAAATTACAGCCTATCGGATTACGGAAATTTTGATTCACTGAGGATTAGTGTAAAAAAGGAGCCTGGAAATCCCGAAGGCATTGTATCCAATTACCTTCATGAGGAAATTCATGTGGGAGATACCATAAATATTGGCATGCCTTCGGGCGAATTTGTCTTGAAGCAAAGTGAAAGTCCAGTGGTACTCATTGCCGGTGGAGTGGGGATCACTCCGTTGATAAGCATGCTCAAGGCCTTATCTGAAACCCAAAGAAAAGTTGTCTTGATCCAATGTGCGATCAATTCATCCACACAAGCTTTTAGTGAAGAGATTAAGCAGTACATCAATGATTCCATCAAGGTAGTAAATGTTTTCAGTGAACCGCTTCTGGATGACATTGAAAAGAATAGAGTTGATTTTAAAGGTATACTAACGGAAGAAATTCTCAAGGAAGTATGGCCGCAAGAAACTCCCGATGTTTATTTCTGTGGGCCAAAAGGGTTTATGGTATGCGTTTTACGCTTGCTGGATGAAATGGGAACAAAGGAGGAAAACATATATTTTGAGTTCTTTGGCCCTTCCGAAGAATTAAGATTAGAAGAAACATTGGTTTGATGATGTAGGAAGTAGTTTTGATAATTAGTGGCAAGATAAAAAGGGGACTCCATAGATGCCCCTTTTTTAGCACTTATACTAAATAAGCGGCAATGTATTTAGATGAAAGTGGTCATAACTGTTAAAGGGAAAAATAAAAAAACTTTAGTGATTTAGTATTTTTAAAATTGTAATTTCGTTTTCTTTTCATTTTATTTCATTACATTTTGAAAAAATCTGAATTTAGTTTAAATGATTGGCGAAACGGAACATGTCAAAGAGGGAATAAAAAGTGGAGATAAGTCGGTGTTCAAGTACCTGTTTGATCATTATTATGCCATATTGGTGCTTTTCGCTAATAAGTTTGTTGCCGATTTGGATACTGCACGTGAATTGGTGCAGGACTTTTTTGTCTATCTCTGGGAATATAAGGAAAGGTTGGTAATAAAGGTATCCATAAAGTCTTATATGTATACTTCGGTGAAAAATCGGTGCATAAACTTTCTGAAATCAAAAAAAAGAGTGATGAGTTTGGATGATCTAAAACATGACCTAGACGAAGGGACCAGTTTTTTTGAACACATGGTATATAGTGAGTATGAGAACGAGTTTTTACAAGAAATAAAAAAGCTTCCTCCAAGGTGTCAGGAAGTTTTTCGCTTAAAACGCTTTCAAAATAAATCCAACCAGGAAATAGCTGACATATTGGATATTAGTATAAAGACGGTTGAAGCCCAAATGAGTATTGCTCTCAAACGGTTAAGAGAGTTATCAGAAAAATTGTCTTTCTAACATCTTATAGGGAAGTTTTTGAGTGTTTCCTGCATCAGGAATATTTAATTCAACTTTTTAGCAGTTCTTCCATTCCGGATTTATTGTCGGTTTCCAACTCCCTTTTATTTGTAAGATGTATTTATCTGGGATTCTAATTATACCTTGTTGTGGTAGCAGATGTTGGTAGGGGGGATTGGATTATGCGGAAAAGTTGGGGGCTGAAAAAATTATTCCAATACTATTTTACGCTCATTTCTACGTACAAATGGCAATTTTATGTTTCGATTTGAGGGGTGCAAATTCCCTGGTATCGGTACGTCGATTTCCAAATTCCGAACAGCACATTTTTTCTTGCATGGTAACTGGGATTTTCTCCACAGGTTTTCTGCTTGATCCGGGTCATTGAACAGGCCACCCTGGAGCAAAAAACAAGGTTGTTTTTGTATTGAACCAAAAATATCTCATTGAAATAACTAATGGGATGGTAACCAAACAAGATTCGCTGACTTGTCCTCCTTAGGTGGAGGCTTTCTCCTTCAGGAATATTTTGGTATCTTATATTTCAGGGAACCTATTCTGGCACACCATCATATAAGATGCGGGTGGTGTTGTAATTTGAAAATGAGTACGGTTAATTATCATAATATGATTCATTATGTAATGGTTCTGCAATCCGCACTGCGCATACTTCCTTATGCCAAATTTCAAACTAACTGAAAGATTTATTTATTATGAAGTACAATACTTTAATACTGGGAATTGTAAGCAGCATCATACTAAGCTGTAACCAAAACCCAGATCAAAAAGCTATTCAGCAGTATGATCCTGAAAAATATATGGGCAGGATCATTGATATGCACATGCACACAGGACTCCCTCACGAGATACCGGCAGGAACCCCTTCCATCTGTCGGCCTGCCCCATGTGAAGGTGATGTGAAGGCTACGGTCGACCCAACCGAGTTGATGGAGAAAACACTAAAAGCCATGGAAGACTATAATATAAGCAAGGCTTTTCTCAGTGGAGTAGATTGGTCAGCAGTCCAAAGTTGGAAAAAAGCCGCTCCAAACCGTTTTATTGCCTCCCCATTTATTATGGAGGCGGACAGTGCTCACTTGGGGGAGTTAAAAAAAGAGTATTCTTCCGGCCAATTTAGTGGTATGGGTGAAATAGGGACACAGCTTAACGGAATACCTCCGAACGACCCATTGCTTGAACCCTATTTCGCATTGGCTGAAGAACTCGACCTCCCTGTGCTCATACACACCTTAGGCATCGGACCTTATATGCCCCACTTCCGATCTTCCGCCGGTAATCCTTTATTGTTGGAGGATGTACTTATCAGTCATCCTAAACTACGCCTTTTTGTGGAGAATGCCGGATATCCTTATAAAGAGGAAATGGTTTCGATGATGTACCAATATCCGCAACTATACGCCGATGTATCCACCATAACTTGGGTCATCCCGCGCCCAGCCTTCTATGACTATCTGGAAGGCTTGATCCGGGCCGGTCTTGGAAAGCGGCTGATGTTCGGCTCTGACCAAATGGTCTGGCCGGAAAAGATCGGTGCAGCCGTGGAAGCAATTGAGCAAGCGCCCTTTTTAACGGATGAACAAAAGGAAGACATCTTTTATAATAATGCAGCACGGTTTCTTAAGCTCGAAAATACTGAAAAGTGATAGGGCTGAAATAAAGGAATGCCCTGACGAGGGAGACAAAGGGGATTCCAACCCCTGGTCCTCATTTGGGTCTTATTGCTATCAAAAGGTTAAATAAATATATTGGGAAATGGAAAGAAGAATTTTTCCAATCCTGTACTACAATTATATCTTAGTACTTATTATTTATATGGTTAAATAGGGAGTGTTGTTCTTAACTGTTATAGTGAAGAATTGTCCAATTGTAGAGAGTAGAGCACTCAATAACTAATGCCCCATTAACCAATAACTATCTGTCGAATCTACCTTGGCGTCTGCCAGCAAGACATGGAATACAGTCTGTGGACTGTCGGCTGTGGCCTGTGGAACTAATAACTTATAACTTAGTAACTCAATAGCCAATAACATAAACCGGATTACCCACTAAAAATCACATAGAACTATTTATATTAACCCAACCAAAGATTATGACAACAATTTTTTTTGAGGAAATATATAGCTATCCTACCATCCTTAAAGAGGAGTATACGGCCATAAAAGAGGCCCATATTAAAATCAATTGTTCCAAAAATGATTTTATCGTGAATTCAGGGCAAATATGTAATGAGTACTATTTAATCGAAAAAGGTATTTTTAGGTCTTCTGTATACAGTTACGATGGAATAAACGTCACTACTGGTTTTTTTAATGAAAATGAGATTTTAATTGATGCTTCGTCCTTGTTTCAACGGATACCTACAGTTGAAAGTATCCAAGCGCTGACTGATGGGGTTTTATGGAAAATAGAATACCAGACCTTTCAAGAACTATTCCATAAAATTGAAGGATTTAGAGAATGGGGACGAACTTGGATGTCAAATCAACTTTTTGTTTCAAAGCAACGCTCCCTTTCGATGATAACACAAAGTGCAGCACAAAGGTACCTGGATCTTATGGAAGAAAAACCGCAAATCATAAAACAGGTGCCTTTAAAACATATTGCAAGTTATTTAGGCGTTACGGACACTTCATTGAGCAGAATTAGAAAGGAAGTTTTTAAAAAGCCTTAAAACTTGCCTTATGACAAGTTTTTTTCGATTACGTTTTTTCAGTTTTGTAAAATAACCATTTAAAAGAAGAAAAAATGAAAGAAATCAATCCCATTGTTTGGTTCGAGATTTACGTAAATGATTTAAAAAGGGCAACCAAGTTTTACGAAGGGTTATTACAAGTAAAATTGAAAGATATGAGCGATCCGACTGACGCTTCTGTTCAGATGAAAGGTTTTCCCGGCAATATGGAAAGTTACGGGGCTTCGGGGGCATTGGTAAAAATGAATGGAGTGGAACCAAAAGGAAATGGAACCCTTGTTTATTTTGGTTGCGAGGATTGTGCAGAATTGGAAAGTCGTGTGGCTGCCATTGGAGGAAAGGTTCATCAGCCTAAAATGTCAATTGGCGAGCACGGTTTTGTTTCCATAGTTCTGGATTCAGAAGGCAATTCGATCGGTTTTCATTCCTTGAAGTAAGGTAATTTGTATATCTGTAATTAGGCCAGTAGTTTTTAATTAATAAAACAGGTTCTATATGAAATGGATTGGCTAAACTCTCCAACGAAAAACACCTTGGATTAAATATTTATAAGATCAAACAAATGCATAAGTTGATCCACCTTGCAGGTATTGGGCCTTAAGAAATTAAAGAAGAGGGTAAACAAGCGGACAGGCAGCTTTGACGGATTGTTATCAAAAAGGTGACTGGTAGCTAAATAGGAGACGTTTACCTGTACGGGGCATAAACATGAGGGACGGCTTTGATCTCCAAGGTAGTTTGGGATAGCTTAATAGATGCACACTTGCGGTCTTGGTGTAGCGGCAGGGTTTCCTTCTACGGCGGGCACCGCTTATGTTATTTTTTTCCCTGCAGAAAAAAGGATAGGTGCAATCTCTATTTTCCGATGTACCTAATGTTACCTGTACCCAATTGCGATTCTCATCCTTTCCTAATTTTATGCCTAAGTAACCCTTTCTTTGTAAAATTTTAAACTGACTCAAACATACTAGTAACAAAGTCTGTATGTTATAACAGTGTGATAATACTACCATAAATAAATCCAACTTCAACTATAAGTCGTATAGAACCAAATCAAATTTAGTTTTTTTTAAAATTGGGACAGGTTTTCTAAAAACGCTGAACCAAGATGGAACAATTAGAATATTTCCTTTTGATAGGGGAGCTGATTATTAGACTTCAAAGGATCGAAATATCTTTTCCATTACAGTGTCAGGCGTAGTCTCCAGATTAGTGGATAAACAGGGAATTCTGCAATTATGGTTGCTTAATTAGTCCTCCCATCAATAATAATTTGTTTTTTTGTTAAATGCATGTTAATTTATCATCCTGATTAATCTCCCTAATAGCCTTCTTTCAATAACCAGTCTGTATTAATTCCTTTTACTGTTTGAAAGTGTATCAAAATTATAGTGACAAAGAGCTTTGGAATCTTGTTAGGGTGAACGACCGTAGGGCCTTTGAGGCTATATACCGTAAACATTGGTCCCAATTGATGATTTCCGCATATAATGTTTTGGAGGATAGAGAGGTGTGTAGGGATATATTGCAGGATGTTTTTACCGACCTGTGGGTTCGTAGAAGAACTACTTTTATTGATAGTTTACCTTCTTATCTCAAGGTTGCAGTTCGTAACAAAGTGTTCAAACAGTTGCGTAAGGGATATTTGTCAAGGAAACATTTGGACAGTTTGGAGAAAATATCATTTTCAAATGCTACAGAAGATTTGGTGAATTTTAACCAAATGAAAGAAAGCTACGAGAAGAGCTTAGCAGAACTTCCAGAAAAATGTAAGGAGATTTTTTTATTGAGAAGAGTGGAACAACTTTCGGTTAAAGAAATTGCTGAAAAGCTATTTATTTCTCCAAAGACTGTTGAAAACCAAATAACCAAAGCCCAGAAACTGCTTCGCTCAAAAATGGATGGAGTTCTGTTAGTTTTTATAATGATGTATTTGATTTAATCCAGTTATAATAATTAGCGGATTCCCAATTATGATTATTTTTTTCTGGTTATGCGCTATGATGCCAGTAACCTTAAATTCTTTGCTCAAGTGGTCCCCGGTGGATATCGGGGTCGGAA